>LWDU01035568.1_pt1 | contig 21138 bp, 22 predicted proteins | sample 727161 | NCBI WGS metagenome assembly LWDU01 (sample SAMN04566230, study PRJNA314399) | hydrothermal vent metagenome | isolation source: deep sea hydrothermal plume seawater | place: Mexico: Gulf of California, Guaymas Basin | collected 2004-07-11
CTCAAGAAGGCTTGCAAGGGTGAATACCCCGGCACTCCAAAATTAATTGATGAATCTTGTAAAAAGGTATTAACCGCATCAAAACGCTGATCAATGTTTACTCCTTCCCCAAACGCAAAAGAGTCTCCTAAAATAATCCAATTGGGTATATTGTAGTTACTGTCTAAAATGCTCCGATTTCCATCAAGGTCTGTCACAACATTCCAGCTTCCATAGTGGTCCCGTCTTTGAATATTTAAGTTTGGCTTTAATCTCCAACCTGTCACCTCTGAGTAGTCAAATAGCCTGGGCTCTCCAAGTACTATGTATCTGATGCCTAGTTCCAATGAGACAATTGCAATAGAAAAGTAAAAGCCTATAAAGTAAAGATATCGCGCCCTAATCCAGCTCATAGCGTTCCTCATAATTCTCTCTTAAGGCTTCGTCTTGCTCTTCTTTAAGAAGCAAGTAACTACCAACTGCTAGTACATCTAATTCTGTACCCATGAAGCACTTAAAGGCATCTGTTGGCGTACAAATGATTGGTTCACCACGCACGTTGAACGATGTATTCACAACAAGCGGACAACCAGTCTTCTCTTTGAACTTAGATATCACAGCATGGTAACGAGGGTTGGTGTCGGCATGGACAGTTTGAATACGCGCAGAATAGTCAACATGTGTAATTGCTGGCACAAACGAACGCGGTACATTCAACTTATCGATACCAAATAGAACCTCTTCTTCAACTGTCATTGAACGACGCTTATCTTTTTGAACGTCCGCTACCAACAGCATGTATGGACTATCTGAATCATGCTCAAACCATTCGTTTACGTCTTCGCAGAGCACACTGGGAGCAAAGGGACGGAAGCTTTCGCGATACTTTACTTTTAGGTTAAGTTGCTTCTGCATTGCTGGTGAACGAGGATCAGCAATAATACTGCGTCCACCTAATGCGCGGGGACCAAACTCCATGCGCCCTTGCATCCAGCCAACAGCTTTTTCATCAGCTAACGAAGACGCAACACTATCAATGAGCTCTTCTTCGGATAGCTTGTGATAAACAGCGCCACATTCTATAAGTTCATTTTCAATTTCTTCATCACTAAATGCTGGACCAAGATATGTGCCCTTCATTGCGTCGCGTTCAGTTGATACATGACGATTGTTATTGTGATGTATGTACCATGCGGATAATGCAGCACCTAGCGCGCCACCAGCATCGCCAGCAGCTGGTTGAATCCAAATATTTTCAAATATCTTCTCACGCAAAAGAGTGCCGTTCGCAACGCAGTTCAGAGCAACACCGCCAGCTAAACACAAGTTTTTCTCACCCGTTTCTTTAGCTATACCTTTAGCTAGTTGGATAACAACATCCTCTGTGACTTTTTGCACAGATGCAGCTAGATCCATCTCGCGTTGTGTAAGTTCAGATTCAGACTTGCGCGGTGGCCCACCTAATAAGGCGTCAAACTTCTTGTTAGTCATGGTAAGGCCAGTCGCATAGTCAAAGTAAGACATGTCTAACTGGAAGCTGCCATCAACTGCAACTTTAATGAGTTTTTCTCTTATTAAATCGGCGTAACGTGGCACTCCATATGGAGCTAAGCCCATAACTTTGTACTCACCAGAGTTGACTTTAAATCCTGTGTAATAGGTGAAGGCTGAGTAGAGCAATCCTAGAGAGTGTGGAAACTTGATTTCTTTCACTACTTCTAACTCTTTACCCTTTCCAAGAGCCATAGACGCAGTAGTCCATTCCCCAACACCATCAAGTGTAAGAACAGCAGCACTCTCAAATGGTGATGGATAGAAAGCACTAGCCGCATGAGAAAGATGGTGCTCGGAGAACAGTAAACGTTCGCGCCAATCTACGTTTTCACCTAACGTAGTTTCAAGTTCTTTTATCAGCACAGACTTTTGAAAGAGTTTGTCTTTTATCCAAACTGGCATTGCCATAGCGAAACTTTTAAACCCTTTAGGCGCAAATGCCAGATAGGTTTCAAGTAGACGTTCAAACTTGACGAAGGGCTTTTCATAAAACACAACACTGTCGAGTTGGTCTGCCGAAATATTTGCCTCCCTTAAACAATAGCCTATGGCGTTACTCGGAAACTGGGCGTCGTGCTTCTTTCGAGTGAACCGTTCTTCTTGCGCTGCCGCTATAATCTCATCATCTTCGAGCAGACATGCGGCACTGTCGTGATAAAAAGCGGAAATGCCTAAGATATACATCAGTTGATTCTTAAAATAATGTGTAAATGAATGGGGCAACAACAGAGCCTTGCGCAAGGATTAACAGCCCACCCAAAATCAACATCACAATAATAATTGGCGCAAGCCATAGCTTTTTACGAATGCGAAGAAACGCCCATAGCTCTTTTAGAAAGTCCATTGGTTTTACCTAAATTAGAATTGATGTTTGAAAGATTGTGATTGAGCTTCTGTTTCACGCTTTATCCAGTGGGAGGACTGTTTTTTGAGACGCAATCTCAACTCATCTCGTCCGGCAATACGCATGACAATCGCTATAGGAGTGAAAAGCCCAAAGAAAATAACACCCAATACGATAGGGCTCACAATCATTCCTAGTAGCAGCCCAAAACGCATCCATAGCTTATTTAGAGGATGAAGTACATCAGCTTTAACGACAGTAGCGATTAGGAAAGCAATAGTGAGAGCGCTGAATGCGTAGAGCCAAGCATCACTTCCTTTATGATAGAAATACGTAGAAAAGCCCAGAAATACCGCAGTGAAGAAAAAACCGAACTTACGATTTGATGGTAATTCAACCTCAGCAAGATTCATTTGCATACCCTCTCGTCCGCCTCTCTACTTTACACGTTTGTTTTCACGATTCGCGCAGGAAGTAGGATTTACAGATGGTGACATTCAGTAACCACAAGGGTTTCTGGCTATGTCACTACTCCCTCTCAACAATAACAGCGTTATAACACATTGTTTTTATTAATCTTTTTATGTTGTGTGTATGACAACCTTTCCTTTATAGGAAAAAAGTTTCAGAGCATACCCTCATTCCCACTCAATCGTCGCAGGTGGCTTGCTGGAAATATCGTAAGTGACGCGTGATATGCCTTCGATCTCGTTAATAATTCGTCCGCTGACCGTTTCTAGAAAATCATAAGGCAGGTGAGCCCACCTGGCCGTCATAAAATCTATGGTCTCTACCGCGCGCAGGGCGATCACATACTCATAACGTCTGGCATCTCCAACGACCCCCACAGAGCGAACAGGCAGAAAAACGGCAAAGGCCTGGCTAACTTTGTCATAGAGGCCAGCCGCCCGGAGCTCTTCCAGAAAGATGTGATCTGCTCGCCTTAGCAGGTCGGCATACTCTTTCTTAACTTCGCCCAGGATTCTGACACCCAGGCCTGGCCCAGGAAACGGGTGACGAAACACCATTTCGCGCGTCAAGCCGAGTTCCAGGCCGATCTTACGAACTTCATCTTTAAACAGCTCACGGAGTGGCTCCACCAGCTTCAGCTTCATATAGTCCGGTAACCCACCAACATTGTGATGTGATTTGATGACATGGGCTTTGCCATCTTTGTGCCCTGCTGACTCAATGACGTCAGGGTAAATGGTACCCTGCGCTAAAAAATCGGCGCCCTGAATTCGCGATGCTTCCTCATCGAAGATATCAATGAACGTGTTGCCAATGACTTTGCGCTTTTCCTCCGGGTCAGTTACTCCCGCTAACCTCGTCAGGAACTTGTCCTCGGCTGCTACGGTTATCATGTTCAGAGCAAAGGTGTTCTCTGTTCCCAGGCCCATCATCGCGTTGACCTGCGCTGACTCATCCCGCCGCAACAGGCCATTATCGACGAACACACAGGTCAGCTGATCGCCAATGGCACGCGCGAGCAGCGCCGCTAGAACAGAGGAGTCAACGCCACCCGACAAGCCCAGGATCACCTTGGAAGTGCCTACCTGCTCGCGAACCTGGGTGATGATATCGTCAACGATATTACTGGGTGTCCAAAGTGCCTGACACCCGCAAACCACTTTGATAAATCGATCAAGCAACCCGGCGCCCTGCAGGGTGTGATTCACCTCCGGGTGAAACTGCAGGCCATAAAAGCGTCTTTTTTCATCAGCCATCGCCGCGATATCGGTATTGTCACTTCGGCCGATAACAGAAAATCCGGGTGGCGCCTTAACAACCTTGTCCCCATGGCTCATCCACACATCCAGGTATGGGTTAGTGATGACGCCATCGCGAAGCTCTGAGATCAGCGCAGAATCCGAGATCACTTCAACCCGGGCGTAGCCGAACTCACTCTTGTCAGATCCTTCAACCTCACCGCCCAGCTGTTTGGCCATCGTTTGCATGCCATAACAGATGCCAAGAACCGGCACTCCCAGTTCGAAAACGTATTCCGGCGCGGCCAGGGTTTCTGATCCAGTCTTTGATCCAGCATTTGACTCAGTGACGGACTCAGGACCACCCGACAGAATGATCCCCATGGGCGAATATTCCCGGGCTCTTTCTTCCTTCAGGTCATAGGGGAGTATTTCGCAATAGACCCCCGTTTCACGAAGGCGACGCGCAATCAGTTGTGTGTACTGGGAACCAAAATCAAGAATCAGGATTTTTTCCTGATGAATATCAGGGTATGACGACATGAGGTTTGCTGACAATTAGTAAGGAGAGATTATACATCGTCGGACGCCTAAATGATGCCGTTCAGGTAATATGCGCACATGGAAAGATCGAACCGACAAGTAATTTCCGTCTCGGATCTCAATCGTAATGCGAAACGGCTGCTGGAATCAGAATTCCCGATTCTTTATGTGGAGGGCGAGATATCAAACCTGGCCCAACCAGGCTCAGGCCACTGGTATTTCACCCTGAAAGACGACCGTGCGCAGGTACGGTGTGCCATGTTTAAGAACCGCAACCACATGGTTCGATTTACACCGCGCAATGGCCAGCAAATCGTCGTTCGCGGCCGCATCAGCCTTTACGAGGGCCGCGGTGAGTTCCAAATGATCGCAGAGTTTCTCGAGGACTCGGGGGACGGTGCGCTGCGCCGGGCATTCGAGAAACTAAAGGCCTCGCTGCAAACTGAAGGGCTGTTTGATGAAGCTCGAAAGAAGCCCCTGCCAGGCCTGCCGGAACATATTGCGATCATCACCTCGCCTACCGGCGCCGCGGTCCGCGATGTCATCTCGGTGATGCAGCGCCGTTTCCCGGCTATCCGAATCAGTATTCTTCCGGTCCAGGTACAGGGAGATCAGTCAGTACCACAAATAGTCGCCGCGCTGCAAAGGGCTAACCGTCTTTCCGGCGAGCACGAGGCAGCACCATTCGACCTGATCCTACTCACTCGCGGGGGTGGCTCTCTTGAAGACCTCTGGTCGTTTAATACTGAACCCGTTGCCCGCGCCATTGCTTCGAGCCGCCTGCCTGTGGTGTCCGCGGTGGGCCACGAATCAGACTTTTCAATCGCAGATTTTGTTGCCGACCTCAGGGCTCCAACGCCATCGGCCGCCGCCGAACTCATCACGCCGGACGGCGATGTTCTGCTGGATAGCTTCAATATGCTTGATGCTCCAGCAGTTCACTGATGGTGCAAAAGAAATCATGCATCTACAGAAAAGACTACGGCATCCACGCGCCCATCTGGAAGAACTGGCACAGCGCCTGGATGAACTGGAGCGTCGACTGATAAGTAGCATCAACAATCATCTGGAGAGACAGCAATCGCGGCTGGACCGATACAGACTCACATCTCCGCAAACAACCATCGATGCAAACAGAGTAAGACTTGGATACCTGAAGGAAAAACTCATTGGGCGTTCGCAATCTGCGTTCAGGGTCCAGTCGGATCAACTGGTGAACCTCACGGTGAGACTAGACACGCTCAGCCCGCTCGCCACATTGCAACGGGGTTATGCCATTGTTTCATCAACGGCAGATGAACACATTGTCACCCGTTCACAGGATCTACAGCCGGGTGATCATATTCGCGCGCGGCTGAAAAGCGGCGCCGTTATAGCCGAAGTACAAACCATTGAGGTACCGACCACTGGTGATGAATAAGGATTGTCGAGTGAAGTGTCTGGCTTTGACCTTGTTGATGATAGGCCAATGTGCATTAGGCCTGCCGGAACACGATTCCGTGCCCGGCGGCATCGCTCTGGTACCATTAACCACAGACAGAAACGTGATGTTTGATGGTCGACTGGTGATGGTCACTGAATCGGAAGGAGGCTATATCGCGGTCGTCGGCATACCGCTTTCCTGTTCACCAGGCTCTTTCCACCTGGACACAGCGGAAGGTAAGGTCCACTTCAAGGTGAAAGAAAAACAGTACGAAGAACAACGTTTAACCATACAGAACAAACGCAAGGTCAACCCATATGCCCAGGATATGGAACGAATAACCCGAGAACGCGCAGAGATGGACGCCGCGTTTAACCATTTCAGTCCGGTTAACCGAGCCGACACAGACTTTGATTTACCAACAGAAGGCATTGTGTCGAGCTCCTTTGGCTTAAGACGAATACTAAACGACCAGCCCCGAAGCCCTCACAGTGGTATGGATATCGCGGCCCCCGAGGGCACCTCCATACACTCTCCTGCTCCAGGAAAAATTGTCGCCACAGGTGATTACTTCTTCAATGGCAATACTGTGCTGGTTGATCACGGCCAGGGACTGATCACCATGTATTGCCACATGAGCAGCATTAACGTAGAGGTAGGCCAGGCTGTCGATAAGGGGCAATATCTTGGGGACGTGGGTAAGACCGGCCGAGCTACCGGCGCGCACCTTCACTGGGGTGTCAGCCTGAACAACGCCCGTGTCAATCCTGACTTGTTCCTGAATCAGGAAAACACACCCTAGCTTTTCTTCTTGCCTTTCCTCTTGCCTTTCTGGGCGTGAGCATTCATCCGCTTACGACTATCGACCTGTCGGTCAGTAAGCTTGTTCTTACGGCCTTTAAACGGGTTTTCAGCTGTTCGAAACTCCATCCGAAGAGGCGTTCCTTTCAACTTTAGCGCATCAACAAACTGGTGCATTAGATACCGCTTATAAGCTTCCGGGACTTTTTCGGTCTGGTTCCCATGCACGATAATGATTGGCGGGTTATTACCACCTAGGTGCGCATACCGGAGTTTAATGCGGCGACCATTTACCAGCGGCGGTTGATGATTGAATATCGCACGCTCGAGAATCTCATTTAACCTTGAAGTAGGTACTTTCAACGTCGCAGAAGCATAGGCCTGGTGGATCGAATCATACAGATGTCCCACTCCGCTTCCGTGAAGCGCCGAAATGAAATGCATCTTCGCGAAATCAATAAAGGTAAGACGCCGATCCAACTCAGATCGAACCTGGTCTTTCTGGTCCTGGTCCGTTCCATCCCATTTGTTGATGGCGATTACCAATGCTCGACCGGCATCCAGAACATGGCCAAGCAGGTGCAGGTCCTGGTCTACGATACCCTCCCGGGCATCAACCATCAGGATGACAACATTCGCATCCGAAATCGCCTCGAGAGTTTTGATAATCGAGAACGTTTCTATCTTCTCGGTAACCTTGCCCCTTCGCCTGACTCCTGCAGTATCAATAATCGTGTAGGGTTTTCCTTCACGCTCATAAGGGATGTAGATACTGTCCCTGGTAGTGCCCGCCTCATCAAAAACGACAACCCTGTCTTCACCGAGCAACCGATTGACCAGCGTGGATTTACCTACATTAGGACGGCCAACTACTGCTATCTTGATGCCAGTTGCTTCCTCACTCGGCGTTCCATCATTCTCAACTTGCAGTCTTGGTTTAACTTCTTCGTCAAGGAGCTGCCCAACACCGATGCCATTACTTGCCGAAATAAAGTTCGGCTGGCCGATACCCAGCGCATAAAACTCCGCCGCTACAAAATCAGAGTTCTGGCCATCAATTTTGTTGGCAACCAGCAGAGTCGGAATCTCGTTCTGGCGGAGCATCTCGGCGATATTTTCATCCCCGGCGGCTCGACCATCTTTTGCATCAACCAGGAATAACACCAGGTCAGCTTCGGTGATTGCCTGTTTTGCCTGATCCGCCATAGGCACATCGATCCCATTTGCGTCACCGGAAAGACCCCCGGTATCTACGACTATATAGTCGAAGTCACCCATCGCGCCTTTACCGTACTGTCGGTCACGAGTAAGCCCGGGGAAGCTGGCTACCAGGGCATCCCGAGTGCGGGTTAATCTATTGAACAGCGTTGATTTACCGACATTCGGTCGGCCTACCAGCGCAATAACAGGTAGCATAATGTTGGCCTATCGAATGTCCAGGGCGAAAAGGCTGCCCTTATTACCCATGGCATACAGACGACCGCCTTCCGCTACAACGCCCGATCTAACACCACTTCCATCGATTTTGCGACGCCCTACAAATCGGCCATCAGACTGCGCCATCAGATGAAGGTAACCTTCAAAGTCTGTAAATGCGAGGTAACTCCCCATTGCGACTGGTGCAGTAATATCGCGATGCAATAAAGCATCAACTCGCCAAACCTCACGACCATTATCCGCATTGTATGCGCTGATCTGGCTATCGCTACTCGCTAGATAAACATTTCCAAAACCTGTCCCGACACCTGACACGCTGGACGCTTCTTCTGACCAAAGAATTCTTGCGGTGGCGATATCAATGCCAATAATTCTTCCCTGGAAACTGGCTGCATACAAACGGCCGTTTTCCATTGCCATGACGCCGTCAATATCCACGAGTCGTTCAAGATCAGAATCCCCCTGGGGCACACCAACTCGCAGATCAAGCCCAGGAAACCCGGTTTCCCTTTCAAGGAGCGTCACCCTGCCACTTGAGAATCCGACCAATATGATGTCATCTGAGATGATGGGTGTCGCCGTACCTCTTAGTGTCAGTGAAGGAATGTTGGTCGTATAAAGCCATTTCCTGGAACCGTCTATGGCATCGTATGCAGCAACCTTGCCATCAATGCTCTGCACCACAACCAGGTCATCATCAATCTGGGGCTGGGATAATACTTCGCTGGCGACGCGGGATTTCCAGGCTAAGCTCCCGTCACTCTGGTTCAGTGCCAAAATTTCCCCGGATCCTGTGCCTACCACCACGAGGTCGCCACCCGCACCAACGCCACCGGTGATGGCATCAAGGTCTTTCGAGAAACCAAATGAAAGCTCTTCCTTGGTGTAAAAGTCCTTTACCTCTGCTTCCCAAATGATCCGTCCCTTATCGGTTGTCAACGCCTTGATCTTACCGTCCGCAGAAGCCGCAAAGACACGCCCGCCAAGGATCGCAGGTCTTAGCCTGATCGCTCGGTCACCCGATCCGCCACCGATTTTCCGATTCCAGAGTACCTCCAGTCGAACTTCTTCATTAATTCTTGGCAAAGGGTTGGGTTTGATTTCTTCCGGCTCGTCGTCACCCCCAAACCAGCTACAACCTGACATCGCTGACAACGCCAGGAACAAGACAAGGAGACGCATCCGGCGACTGTTAATCATGCGTCGTCATCCTCTTCAACTTCCTCAATTGTTTCCGGGTCCATCAATCGCTCCTGAGTCGCACTCGCCGAGAGCGGAAGGTCAGCCAGCTTAAGTTCAAGAATCGGCTTTTCGACCTTGTCGCTCAGGTTTACAAGCGCCTTCTGGTAAGCCTGTCGTGCCTGCCCCAGGTCTCCCAGAGAATGAAAGATATCTCCTTTCGCTTCTTCAACTGAAGCAACCTGACCAGACGCCGGCTGGTGATTAACCAGCAATGCCATCGCCGAGGCAGGATCTTCCAGCCCCAGGTGCACGCGAGATAACCTAACCCTGATGGTAGTCTGCAGGTGCATTTCTGACACGTTATCGAGCGCCCAACGCAGTTCTTCCAAGGCCATATCAAGGTCATTTTGCGCAACCGCAACTTTCGCGAGTCTCATCGCCGCGAAAACGGCATAAGTCGTATCACCATGGTCTGCCTTAAGCGTCTCCGCAAGGCTTACTGCCGTGATTCGTACCGCGTCGTCGGAAGCGTTAGCCGCAATACTGTCGGTCGCAATCACAAGATCTTCGTAAACAGCAGAGGCCGCCTCACCTGTCTCGATGACATTTTCCTGCCAGCCACGATACCCAAAGATAGCGCCAATGGTCACCACTACTGTAATAACCAGAGAGGTGCCATTCTCATCCCACCAGTTCTTCAGTACCTCTAATTGTTCTTCATCAGATTCAACCAACCTAGTTCTCCTTGCTAAAGTAGTCGAGGCAATACTGCGCCAACGTCTCTTGTGAAATCGTTGACTGCTCGCCACCTTCTCTCAATGATTTAATGCTGACAGTACCTGCAGCAACTTCGTCCTCACCCAGAACAAGGGCAAGGTCGGCGCCAGAGGCATCCGCCTTTTTCATCTGCGACTTAAACTTGCCGTCACCGCAATGAACGACAACCTTTTTCCCTGACAGTTGATCCCTGATTGATTCAGCCAGTCGAAGGGCTGTTGCACGTGCGGCATTACCCTGGGATACAACATAGACATCAGCGTCCTTCGATGATTCCATTTTTTCAGCCAACATCAGCGACAATCGATCAAGTCCCATGGCAAACCCAACACCCGGCGAAGGCTTACCACCTAGTTGTTCAACCAGGCCATCGTATCGCCCACCGCCACAAACAGTTCCCTGTGAGCCCAGTGTCGTCGTAATCCACTCAAAAACTGTCTTGTTATAATAATCGAGTCCCCGGACAATATTTGGATTAACCTCGTAGGCTATACCGTTATCGTCAAGCAGGCGCCGTAAACCTTCAAAATGCTGCTTAGATTCATTATCCATAAAATCAGACAAAACGGGGGCGCCCCGTAATATTTCCTGCGTCTTTGAAGACTTGCTATCCAGTATACGAAGTGGATTAGAAGTCAGGCGCCTTTGGCTATCCTCATCGAGATCTTGTTCGTAGGCTTGCAGGTAGCCAGCCAACTTCTCTTTGAACTTTACCCGGGCATCAGGATTACCCAGTGAATTGAGCTCAAGCCTGATGTCCCCATCCAGCCCGAGCTTTCGCCAGATTCTGGCATTCATGAGCAGAAGTTCTGCATCCACATCAGGGCCCGGCATGCCGAAGCACTCTGCTCCAATCTGGTCAAACTGCCTGTAGCGGCCTTTCTGTGGCCTCTCGTAACGAAACATTGCGCCGCTATACCAGAGCCTCTGAACTTGGTTAAACAGAAGACCATTCTGCTCGGCAAAACGCACACACCCGGCTGTCCCCTCTGGCCTGAGGGTCAGGCTTTCGCCGTTTCGATCGTCAAAAGTGTACATCTCTTTTTCGACGATATCGGTGTTTTCACCGACAACTCTTTTAAACAGCTCAGTCTGTTCCAACTGCGGCAGGCCAATTTCTCGGTAGCCATAGGCCGCAAGCACTTCCCGCACGACATCTTCTATCGTTCGGGAAATCTTTTTTTGTGCAGGCAATAAGTCCTGCATGCCTCTGACTGCTTGAATTTTCATGGTTTCTGTAGGTTTAAAGATGAACCTTCTTTGATACGTATCTAGTTTGGTACGGTCAGTTTTGCGGTTCGATCCCTGCTAATAAAGGGCTCAAGTTCAAATGGGCGGCCATTGTAAATCATCTCGACGCCTGTTGCCTTCCCCAATAGCACCTTGAAAGGCGCTGTGCCGTAGATAGTCAGGACATCATTGACCTGGTTCAGATCGTTATAGATCAAACCGAACCGGTTGTCTGCAATTTCGACCCAGCATTCATCCCTAAATGACAGCTCCAGCTGGTCAAATCCGCTGGCATCCACGGTGACGAAGCTTCGCGCTCCATCTGTCGTACGCTCAAACTTTACCGAATCCGCAACCGCAACGACGTCGGGACTGTCCTGTTCTGAGGTGGATAGCCCTGAGGTGGATGGTGCTGAGATGGATGGTTCTAAGATGGATGGTCCTGAGATAGACTGTTCGGTCGCGACTTCCTGGATTGATTCTTCAGTCACCGGTATTGCTGACACTTCCCGGCTTTCAGCTACTGTTTCAGCCAGCGCGTGCTCCACCGTATCAATCGCCCGCAATGTCTCTGTCATTGCAACCTGCGACTCTAACCCTGTCTGGTCTGGTACTGCCTGCGCTTGAGATACCTGTTCCGATTGCAACGCTGCGCCTTCCTGAGGTGGTTGCACGAAATCAAAGACGGCTTCCGACGAATCCTGCGTTGCAGGTTGCGAGACACCTGGTTGAGCGACGCTCAGCGGCGTTTCTTCTTGCGGATCGGAAACTATCCACCAAATAACAGCGACGACCAGCGCGAGTCCACCAAGGCCGATCAAACCAGTTTGCAAAACCGGGCCTGTGATGCTGGCAGTGCCTACATCTTCCTCTGTAACCCCCCTGATTTCCGGGTTTGGTTCTGTAATCTGCAGTTCTGCATCGTACAGGGCAACGATTTCGTCGCCGGACAAATCAACCACGCGCGCGTAGGTTCTCAGATAACCCTTGATAAAAGCCGGTTTCGGTAAGCTGCTGAACTCACCAGCATCGATGTATTTAATGAAGGATGTTGTGAGATACAGTTTGTCGGCAACTTCTTTTTGCGAAAGCCCCAATCGCTGTCGCGCTTCGGCCAGTAACTCTGAGGGTCGTTTTACTGCTGCAGGCGATTCCAGCTCCAGGGGTTCATCAACCGACATCTATGTTGACTCTTTGTATTGCTGATACTCATCACTGCCCGGAAATATCCCTTCAAGGGCCTCACTACAGCTCGCTTCCTCGTTGTTATCCTGGAAGATTCTGCCGAGCCTGACACAAAGCCACAGGGACTTCGCCGTCGAAGGTCCCACCTGGGAATAACGTTATAATTTCGCTGGTCAAACCGGATCTCTCCCAGTTCAATCAACGCGCGCCGCTGCTGGGGGTTTAACTGGGTTGCTCGAATAAACGCAGATTCAGCCTCTTCAGGGTCACCGATACGGTTGTAGGCTACCCCAAGATTTTCAAAGACCATGGGACGATTTGGATAAAATCGGTCCTCACTGGCTTTTGACAGTTGGTCTACCGCCTCATGAAAACGTTTCTCGGAGAACAGAAATGCACCATAGCTGTTTCGTATCTGTGCAGATCGGGGATTATACTTGACCGCCCGCTTGAAATACTCCTCGGCGAGATCGGTTTCACCCTCCAACTGGAACACCAGTCCATATGTCGCATGTACATCCGCATTCTTGGGCTCTATGTCCAGTGCCTTGGCCAGCTTTTCCTTCGACCGCTGATAGTCGCGATTTCGGAGGTAACCTATCGCCAGGTCCAGGTGTCTTTGCACCAGCTCTACAGTTCCATTATCTTTAGTTTCACCATTAGATGTCTCCATAGACTGGCAAGACGACACCAACAGCGGCAACAACAACAGCAGCACAATTCGTATCATGCTATTTCACCCGCTGCTATTCTTTTGTATTTTTCCTGCCGCCGGGTCTTGTCAGCAACCTGACCCACGAGCTGGCCGCAGGCCGCGTTAATATCATCACCACGGGTTGTCCGGACTGTTACTGAATAACCGTCGGTAACCAATCTTTTCTGGAATTTTCTGACTGCCATCATGGAAGGTCGCTTGTACCCTGTACCAGCAAATGGATTGAATGGAATCAAATTGATCTTACACGGAAACCCCATCAGCAGGTGAGAGAGTTGCCTGGCATGCCCGGGTTGGTCGTTAATACCATCGATCACCGTGTACTCTACGGTGATCGTTCTTTTATTACCCAGGTTCTTCGCATAACGGGTGCAGACTTCAAGCAATGTTGCGATCGGATACTTCCGGTTAATCGGTACAAGCTGATCCCTGAGTTCGTCATTAGGCGCATGCAGGGAGATTGCCAGTGATGCATCGGTAGTCTCGATCATTCGCTCGATCCCCGGGACCACACCCGCCGTAGACACTGTCACCTTGCGTTTCGAAATACCGTAACCAAGATCGTCCATCATAAGCTCAACCGCAGGCAGGACACTGTCAAAATTCAGCAGTGGTTCGCCCATCCCCATCATCACTACATTGGTCACGGTTCGGCTTCGGTCTGGGTAGACTTCCGCAAGCCTTCGCAACGCGATCCGAAGCTGACCAATGATTTCCGCTGTCGTCAGATTACTGTTGAAACCCTGTTTTCCTGTGGAACAAAAACTGCAATCCAGGGCGCAACCAACCTGTGAGGAAACGCACAAAGTACCTCGCGCATCCTCCGGTATGAAGACCGTCTCAAACAGGCTTCCGGAAGCAGATTTGATTAACCACTTGCGTGTGCCGTCGTTAGAAACAAATTCTTCGTGGACCTCTGGCTCAGCCACATTGCCATTTAGAGCCAGATACTCTCGTAATGACTTGCTGATATCAGTCATCTCGGCAAAATCACTGACGAACCGATGATGGATCCATTTCATGATCTGGCCGACGTGAAACGGCTTCTCGCCAAGGTCCAGGAGCAGCGCACGCCAGTCTTCCTGGGTGTAAGCCAGGTAATTAGCATCTTGGCGGGGCTGTTCACTCATCGTTTATTTCAACTCTGGTTATCGATTACAAAGCTGGTCTGGTTCAAAGAAATAGCTGATTTCACGCGCAGCTGACTCTGGCGAATCCGACCCATGGACCGCGTTCGCCTCAATCGATTCAGCAAAATCTGCCCGAATGGTTCCTGCATCAGCATCTGCCGGGTTAGTCGCACCCATCAGCTGACGGTTCAGCGCTATTGCACCTTCCCCTTCCAGTACCTGCACAATCACCGGCCCGGAACTCATGTAATTGACCAGATCCTGAAAGAATCCCTTGCCATCATGTTCTGCATAAAAACCCTTCGCTTTATCAACCGTCAGGCGCTCCATGCGTGACGCGACAATACGCAGCCCTGCTTTTTCAAAACGGGAAACAATCTCCCCAATGACATCCTTTGCAACCGCATCGGGTTTGATGATTGAGAATGTTCTCTCCATCGCCATGTTACTACTCCATAAAGTTAGGTTAAATTTTTCGGCGCATTATACGCCTGTGACAGGTAAAACGTAGCTTTTACTGACAGCCCTCGGTCGCCGGACCTTGCCTCGCTTTACCGTTAATCCATTACTCTTAATCCATTTCATCGAGCCAGGCCATTTGTATGGCCTCAAGAATCTTTTCACCGCAATGTTCAGGGTCATCGTCAAACCCAGACAACCCCATCACCCATTCCCGCAGATCCGTAAACCGGACACCGAGCGGATCCACCTCCGGGTGCGCATCAACCAATTCAATAGCTATGTCATTGACATCAGTCCATTTCATCGAGGTCTCCTCTTTAGTGGTTTTCCGACACCTGGTTGATGGTGTACTTAGGTATCTCAATCACCAGATCTTCATCACCAACCAGCACCTGACATGACAATCTCGAATCAGGTTCCAAACCCCAGGCTTTATCCAGCAGGTCGTCTTCCAGCTCGTCGGATTCTTCCAGGGAATCGAAGCCTTCACGGACAACCACATGACAGGTAGTGCAGGCGCATGCCATCTCGCAGGCATGCTCGATATCAATACCGTTTTCCATCGCCACTTCTATCAGGTTGTCACCTTTGCTGGCTTCTATCACTGCTCCTTCGGGGCAACGTCCTTCATGTGGTAGGAATATTAGTTGGGGCATAGTAACTTCCTGGTTAAATCTCTTTATCGACTTCTGCAATATCGACTTCTGCAATATTCTTGCCGGCAAGCGCCTTGCGGACCGCCGCATCCATTCTCAAGGATGCGAACTCCTCGCTTGCTCGACCCAATAATTCTGTTCCTTCACTGATCGCCAGGTGATCTTCACCTTCCGAGACACGGCCAAGCTCCTCGATCGCCTGTTGCAATGCCTGGATATCGCTTTCCATTAACAGCGCCGCACCATCTTCTGCCAGCGCGTTGCCGAGCGCTTCAATCGCCCGGCCAGACTCAACTCTCGCCTCCATCAACGACCTCTGGTTCGCATCTTGCGTAGCATGCTCAAAGGATGCCTGTAACATCGACGTGATTTCTTCATCAGTCAGACCATAAGAGGGCTTAACCTCTACACCGGCTTGAGTGCCTGTACTGGTTTCGCGGGCAGAAACAGAAAGCAGGCCATCGGCATCAACGTTAAACATCACTTCGATTTTCGCCGCACCGGCCACCATCGGAGGAATGCCAGTTAGCTCAAATCGCGCCAACGATCGACAATCCGTTACCAACTCGCGCTCACCTTGCAGGACATGGATGAGCATCGCAGTCTGGCCATCTTTGTAGGTCGTGAATTCCTGAGCCCGCACAGCAGGTATCGCTGTATTTCGCGAAATCACCTTTTCTGCCAGACCTCCTACCGTCTCCAGACCCAGAGAAAGTGGCAATACATCCAGCAGCAGCATCTCGCCATCGTGCTTATTGCCAACCAGCACATTCGCCTGGACGGCTGCACCGACGGCAACCACTTTGTCAGGATCCATGTTATTGAGCGGCGTTTTACCGAAATACTCCGCGACCTTATCGATGACCTGAGGGACCCGTGTAGAGCCACCCACCAGCACAACATTATGAATCTCACCGAGCTCAATCCCAGCATCCCTTACCGCACGCAGGCACGCTTTAATAGACGCATCAACCAGCGGCGCCACTAGATCATCGAAAGTGGCTCGATCCAGTGTTCCCTTGAACTGCACACCATCACGATCAAAATCTATGTCGACCCTGGCGTTATCAGTGAGGCTTTCCTTGATTGATCTGGACGCCATCAACAATCCACGTAACTGTTCGCTTGCCAGCGGTTTCGCATATCCGGACTGCCCAACTATCCAGGCGGCTATCGCCCTGTCGAAATCATCACCGCCGAGCGCCGAATCCCCGCCAGTTGCCAGCACTTCGAAGACCCCCTTACGGAGCCTGAGCAACGAGATATCAAAAGTACCTCCGCCCAGGTCGTAGATAGCAATCACGCCTTCACTACCGGAATCGAGGCCATAGGCTATCGCAGCAGCAGTGGGTTCATTCAGTAATCTCAATACGTTGACACCGGCGAGCTGCGCCGCATCTTTCGTCGCCTGCCTTTGGGCATCATCAAAATAGGCTGGCACCGTAATAACAACGCCATCCAGGTCGCCCGCCAGTGTAGCGCTCGCTCGACCTACCAGGGTACGAAGGATTTCTGCAGAGACCTCAACCGGAGTCACATTTCCGCTGACGGTTTCTATTCGCGGCATTGCACCTTCAGAAGCAGAAAACCGGTAAGGAAGCTGGTCACCGAGTGTCGCCACATCTTTAATGCCGCGGCCCATCAGTCTTTTTACGGACACGATGGTGTTCATGGAATCATTCACAGCTTCAGTCAATGCTTCATCACCAACGATTATCCCGCTGGACGTATAGCGCACGACTGAAGGCAACATATGGCTGCCCTGCTCATCGGCAAGTGTTTCAGCAACACCCGCACGAACACTCGCAATTAGCGAGTTAGTCGTACCCAGGTCTATTCCCGCAGCTCGTTTACGCTGGTGGGGGTCGACGGCCTGGCCGGGTTCTGTAATTTGTAATAGTGCCATCTATATCTCAATTACTTTTCTTCAGTGACGCTCTAATAATCCAATTACTTTTCTTCAGTGACGCTCTATTAATCCAACAACTTTTCTTCAGTGACGCTCTAATAATCCAACAACTTTTCTTCAAGACGGTTCGCTGAAACCATCAACTTGGACAGGAACTGGAGTTCATACACCAACCGCTCTGCCTTATCAGTGTCCTCATCCAATGCTTCTTTAAATTCTGCCTGCACCTCGTCGATCGCCCGCTGCATTTTTTTACGAAACGAATCAAGTTCTTCGAGATTACCCTCACCTTCTTCAATAGATTCGAGTTGCTCCCTGAGATCAATCTGATCCATCAGGAACGCTGCTGGCAAAGTCGGGTTATGTTCCAGTTCTACTCCCCGTAGCCCCAATATATAAATCGCGCGTGGCAAGGATGTCCGGAGCGTGTCATTCGCCGTATTTACCAGGGTCGCCCACTGCATGGCCAACCGCTTATCCTGATCCGTTCCCGCGGCAAAACGATCCGGGTGAACTTGTTTCTGCAAGTCCAGAAAACGGTCGCCAAGAAGGTCCTGATCCAGGTCGTAATCAACCGGCAGGCCGAATATCTCGAAATAGTTTTTGTTGAAATCCACGAATAGTAAGGACGCCTGGCTTCACACCAGGCCCTTCAAGTTAGACGGTGAAACTCTCACCACAGCCGCATTCGCTCTGGACGTTTGGATTCTTAAATTCAAACCCTTCATTGAGGCCCTGCTTCACATAGTCCATTTGCGTGCCATCGACGTACACCAGTGACTTTGGGTCCACAAACACGTCAACGCCCTGCGAAGAGAATCTGAGATCTTCCGGCAAAATTTCATCGACCGGCTCCATGACATACATCAAGCCCGAACATCCGGTGGTCTTCACAGAAACGCGAATCCCAACACCCTTGCCTCTTGAGGCCAGATAGCCAGCGACGTGTTCCGCCGCCTTTTCTGTCAGGCTGACACCCATATTCTTATCCTGCCGCTGCCGCCGATGACTCTTCGTCACCGACATGTTTTGATCGATAGTCCTGAATAGCCGCCTTTATGGCATCTTCTGCCAGCACCGAACAATGTATTTTCACAGGGGGCAGCGCCAACTCTTCAGCAATCTCTGTATTCTTGATGCCTTCTGCCTCGCCCAGCGTTCGCCCCTTAACCCATTCGGTCAGCAGCGAACTGGACGCAATAGCGCTACCACAGCCATACGTCTTGAATTTAGCATCCTGGATCACGCCGTCTTCGTCAACCTTGATCTGCAAACGCATCACGTCACCACAGGCTGGGGCACCGACCATACCTGTACCTACCTCTCCACTTTCGGCGTCCATTTTCCCGACGTTACGCGGATTCTCGTAGTGGTCCAGTACTTTGTCGCTGTACGCCATTTTGCTTTCTCTCCTAAGATGAATAGAATCCAGACGGATTCCATTCAAAAATATTAATTAGTGTGCAGCCCACTCGATTTTGTCCATATCCACACCGTCCTTGTACATATCCCAAAGCGGTGACAATTCTCTCAGTTTTTCTACGGCTGCCCTGACACTGCTGATCGCCTGATCAACGTCTTCCTCAGTCGTGAAACGGCCGATAGAAAACCGCAGCGAACTGTGTGCAAGTTCATCGTTCAGACCAAGCGCCCGGAGCACATAGGAAGGCTCCAGACTCGCAGATGTACATGCGGACCCGGAAGATAACGCGATGTCTGGTAGAGACATGATCAGTGATTCACCTTCCACGAAATTGAAGCTGATGTTGATGATGCCAGGAACATGATGATCTATATGCCCGGAGACATACACTTCTTCCATTCCATTGAAGCCGTCCCACAGACGCTCCCGCAAAGCCAGTATTCGCTCTCCTTCCTCATGCATCTCTTCTTTTGCGATCCGGAATGCTTCACCCATACCAACCAACTGATGGGTCGCGAGGGTACCTGAACGCATCCCTCTTTCGTGACCACCACCGTGCATCTGCGCTTCAAGCCGCACGCGTGGCTTCCTGCGAACAAACAGCGCGCCAACCCCTTTGGGGCCATAAATCTTGTGCGCAGAAAATGACATGAGGTCAACCTTGAGTTCACCCAGGTCAATATCCATCTTGCCGGCACTTTGTGCAGCGTCCACATGAAAGAAAACCTTCGCGGCACGGGTGACTTCACCAATCGCTGCAATGTCGTTAACCACACCAATCTCATTGTTTACGTGCATGATGCTAACAATCGTTGTGTCTTCACGGATCGCTGCGGCAACACTCTCTGGAGAAATAATCCCATTGGTATCGGGATTCAGGTAAGTGACCTCAAAGCCTTCCCGTTCCAGATGACGGCAGGTATCCAGCACTGCCTTGTGTTCAATCTTGGAAGTAACAATATGCTTGCCTTTGCTCTTGTAGAACTGCGCAACCCCCTTGATCGCAAGATTATCCGATTCGGTTGCTCCCGATGTCCATACGATCTCGCGCGAATCACAGTTTAAAAGATCAGCCATATGCCGCCGTGCAACCTCTACCGCCTCTTCTGCTTCCCACCCGAACTTATGCGACCGGCTCGCAGGATTACCAAACTTACCTTCTGCAAGAAGGCATTCACTCATTTTTTGTGCAACTCGCGGGTCTACCGGCGTTGTTGCTGCGTAATCAAAATAAATAGGTGATTTCATCTCGTTCCCGTAACTCAATTTCAAATATGCCCAATTACAAATCCGCAACTACAGGCAAACGTACAAACTCGTCTTCGATAGCGTCCTGCCTTGCGGCAATCTGCTTAACATTTCTTTTCGCGATAATACTAGCCAGATCGATACCTGACAGAAAATGATGGATCTCGCTGCTCAGGTCAGACCAAAGCTGATGAGAGAGACACATCTCGCCGTGCTGGCAATCTGCCCGCCCGGAACATTTAGTTGCATCTACGTTTTCATCAACTGAATCGACAATTTCTGCCACGAAAATCCGGCCAGGATCACGTTCCAGTTGATAACCACCACCCGGACCCCTGACACTGTTAACCAGATTGTGCTTTCGGAGCTTGGCGAACAATTGTTCCAGATAGGACAGACTGATCCCCTGCCGACGTGAAATATCTGCAAGGCTGATCGGCCCGGCCTTCTGGTGTACAGCCAGATCAAGCATCGCGGTGACTGCATACCTGCCTTTTGCTGTGAGTCTCATCTAATTTCCCTCTGTGTCGCCGTAATGTCGCCGCAATCCCCGCAACCCCATTCCAACAAATGCTGCGAGCGCTATATCCAAATTTCCCGGGGCTTCAATCACTGTCCGTAAAGGCCGCGCAGTATGCAATACCTGACTATTTCAGTCAACTATATAGCCGACCATTCTAGTCGGGTACTGGAGGAATGCCAATGGTTGCTTAGACTGATATTGAAATTGCTTAGATCGGGTGACTCTAACCCTTTTCCTGGGGTTCCTGGGGTTCCTGGGGTTCCTGGGGTTCCTGGGGTTCCTGGGCCTCCTGGGGCTCGCCGGGTTTCCCTAACTTATTGATTGCAGTAAGAAATCCTCGAAGGATGTTAACTTCCATCCGATCAATCCGGACCCTGTTAAAAAGACGCCTAAGGCGAGTCATCAGCT
>LWDU01041187.1_pt1 | contig 21137 bp, 19 predicted proteins | sample 727161 | NCBI WGS metagenome assembly LWDU01 (sample SAMN04566230, study PRJNA314399) | hydrothermal vent metagenome | isolation source: deep sea hydrothermal plume seawater | place: Mexico: Gulf of California, Guaymas Basin | collected 2004-07-11
CTTCTATTTTTCTACTTATATCAAATGTAATTCCGTCAATCGTTTTTTGTTCACTAGCCACCAAATTAGCAATTACCTTTTTTACATTCATAAAATCAATTATCAATACTCCTTCTGATTTTAAATTGCTTGCCATAGCATTGATGGTTTTTTGTTCATCAGTATTTTCTTCAAAATAACCAAAAGAAGTAAACAGATTAGTAACTACATCAAAGCTGTTTTCCTGATACACTTCACGCATATCGTGCACTGAAAATTGTAAAGTTGCATTTGCATTTTTTGTAGCAGAAGCTATGCTGTTAGGCGATAAATCCACCCCAACAACATCTAATCCTAAGGAATTGAAATAGGTTGCATGTCTTCCTTTTCCGCAAGCAATATCAATGAGCTTACTTCCTTTCGTGATTTGTAAATGCTGTACTAAGTTGTCAATAAATGCTTGCGCTTCTTTTTCATCTCTATTTTTATAGAGGGTATGGTAATAAGGGGAATCGAACCAATGTACAAACCAATTCATAATTGTTTTTTGGATTAATTTTCAGCTGCTAAAGTACAATTTTTTCAGGGCCAATGATTTCCCTATTTAAAGTGTTTCGTAAATTATTTTATAATATTTTTGTGCCAATAAAATTTTTAGAAAATGTCAAACACAAAATGGATTGGAGCTGCTGCAGGGTGGTTTTTTGGAGGGCCAATTGGAGGGATAATTGGGTATTATGTAGCGAAAAACTTTTTCAGTTCGAAAGTGGATAATAAAAAAGCATTTGAAATTTCATTGCTTATCCTTTCCTCAGTAGTGATAAAAGCTGATGGAAAAGTATTAAAATCAGAGTTGGATTATGTAAAAAAATTCTTTACCAATACTTTTGGAGCTGCTAAGTCAAACGAGTATTTTAAGATGTTTAATAGTTTGAATAAGCAGGATTTCACGGCTAAACTTAGGCAAGTGTGTTTGCAATTAAATTCCCATATCAATCATTCTTCTCGTTTGGAGATTATTCATTTTCTGTTTGGGGTGTCAGCTGCCGACAATGAAATCCATCCTAAAGAAGTAGAAACAATAAAGAGGATTGCTACTTATATGAACATCAATCCTTATGATTTTGAATCTATTAAATCCATGTTTTTGGCAAAGGGAGGGGTCAGTTCTGAACAACATTATACCGTTTTAGGGGTTACAAAACAGGCAACAGATACTGAGGTGAAAAAGGCCTACCGAAAAATGGCTGTGAAATATCATCCTGATAAATTACAGGGAGTAAGTGAGGATATTAAGAAATTGGCAGAAGAAAAATTTTTGAAAGTGAAAGAAGCTTATGAGCAAATAATGAAGGGTAGGAGTTAAAGGTGGGATTTAGAATTTATCTAATTCTATTTTTAACTTCTTAGGCATATTGGCAACTACCAAGTTGTAAGAATCAGTAACCCACTGCTCAATTTTTTTGTCGCTTAAATCCCCATCTACCCTTACTGAATTCCAATGTTTTTTATTCATATGATAGGCAGGTGAAACTTCCATAAAGTCTTCTCTGAATTCTATGGCTTTTTCCGGATTGCATTTTAGATTCACAAACTCAAAGTTTAGTAAATTAGTAAGTGCAAACATTTTGCCCATTACTTTAAAAACCAAAGTATTTTCATCAAAAGGGAGCTGTTCTGTTGTACCTTTAAAGGAAAGGCAATATTCTCTGAAATGATCAAGGGTCATCTTACCCTCTCTGTCTTATCGCTTCATATAAAATAACACCAGTAGCTACCGATACATTTAAGGAAGCAATTTTTCCACTCATAGGAATTTTTGCTCTTGCATCACACATTTTTAAAAACTCGGGAGAAACACCATCTTCCTCCGAACCCATAATAATGGCAGTAGGAGGGGTGTAGTCCGGTTTATACATGTTGTCTTGTGTTTTTTCAGTACAGCCAATAAGTTGTATGCCGCTATCTTTTAGGTATTGTAAAGCCAGTTTCAAATTCCAAGTACGGCAAACGGTAACTTTATGCAATGCACCAGCTGAGGTTTTTATCGCATCCGCATTAATGGCAGCAGCATTTTGTTCAGGAATCAAGATGGTATCCACTCCTGCACATTCTGCTGTACGGGCAATGGCACCAAAGTTTCTTACATCCGTAATTCTATCCAATACCAAAATAAGCGGATTTTTTCCTTCTTCAAAAAGGGCGGGAATTATATCCTCAATATTATGAAAATCGATAGGGGAGATAAATGCAAAAACCCCTTGATGATTTTTCCTGGTAAGGCGGTTAATTTTCTCCAAAGGCACATGCTTATAGTTGATTCTCCTGAGGCGAACCAATTTCCAAAGTTCTGCAAACAAATCGTTATGCAATCCTTTTTGAATAAAAAGTTTATCGATTGTTTTACCGGCTTCCACCGCTTCAATTATTGGCCTAATACCAAAAATAAAGTTGGCTTTGTCTTTGTCTTCTTTCCTGTTCATATATTTTTTCTTTAATATCCATATCCGAATACGCATGTCCGTCTCGCCAAGCATTTTGGGCGGTATTCCAAATATTTTTGAAATAGAGAGAACGGTTCAGTTGATAATCGTTATTGGTAAATTTGTTTTCCATTTTGGTAAAAGTAAAATTTAATGAGAAAGCATTGTTCTTTTCGCCATAAATCCAACTCTCTCCCTCTTTGCTTTGGTAAATAATATTTGGAGCGCCAAAGATAATCATTATCATTCCTCTATCGGTTTTCCAGCCCGCTTTATAAGAGGTAAAAAAAGTATTGGCATCTTCTACTCTTTTGTAAAAAGTATTAATAATTTTTTTGGCTTGTCCTTTTTCACCTTTTGTTCTGCTGAGCCAAAATTTATCTATTGCTATTTTTTGGTTTTTGATTTCGTTTAGCTGCAAAAATTCTTCATTTGTACAAATGTATTTTAAAGGAGTAATCATGTCTTTTGCAAAAGTTGTTTTTGGAAAATCATTTTCAAATGCCAGAATACTCATTCCATTTTCTGTATTTTCATTCTCCAAAATTTGATAAATGCCTTTTTTATTTATTGGCAGAATAAAGAAAGTGGTGTCGCTTATAAGTGGAAAAATTTTATCTACCATAATTTCTTTTGACTTTACTTCTCCCACTGAAAATGGTGGTTTTGCCAAAGGGAAATAATCATTATAATATTTTATAAAAAGTTTTTTTTGCTTTGTATTATTTTGGATAAAAAGGCTGTCCGAAATGTTAAAATAGTTACTAAATTGCAATCTATTCTTTTTATTAAAAACCAAATAATCATCCTTATTGCTATTGGTTTTGTCTATACTAATGCTATGATTTGTTGTGCTTATTTTATGATTGTCTATTAATTTTATTTTCAGCAGATATTTTTCTCCCTCCTTGGTTTGCAAACTTATTTTTTCGCTTATTTCTTTAATGGTATCAGTCGCTATATTTTTACTTATGCTAAAACTATCCACAGCAAAACCTTCCCCATCCAAATACAAATTTCCTGTCAAAATGTAATTGATTTTATTTTGCTTTTCACTTGAAGAATAAATACTCAAAAAATCGCTTGTTTTTATGTTGCAATAAAGTGTGCTTGTAGTTTTGCTATCGTTATAAACTTTAAAAAAGGGTTGCGCTTGTTTTAGGTTTTCAGAATAAATAAAAGCACGATTTTGTAAGTTGTTTTTCTTGCCAAAAATACAGCCACTAAGCAAAAGGATGAGGAAGAAATAAAGTAGACTATTCTTCATTAATATTTGGTTTGTCAAGCAATTGAGGTTCAAAATCTATACTGCTTTCTCCTCCTGAAATTTTGGTAACATCTTTGTCGATTTTTTTAAATTCATTAGATGCACTATTGTAATGATTTACCACCGTTCCAATTGTTTTTCCTAACCTGTCATGCGAATCTTTATAGGCATTCAAATGGTTCGTTAATTTATTGATATTTTTCAAAATATCTTCAATCGATTTTTCTACTTTTAAGTTGTGAAGGGCTTTTACGGTTATTTGCAACATGGGGAACAAACTCATGGGAGATACTATCATCACTTTTTTGCTGTAAGCATGTTCCACTAAGTCCTTTGAATTTATTTGTAGAGAGCCCACTCGGCTGTTTAGTAAATCCTGATACATTCCGTCAGCCGGAATAAACATATAAGCGTAATCGGTAGTCTTTTCGTTTGGCCTAATATATTTTGAAGTTTCCTCAATTCTTAGCGCTATGTCTTTTTTAAATTTCTTTTCCAATTCCGCTATTTCCGCCTTGTCGCTACTTTCAATCATTTTGTTGTAGTTGTCCAATGAGAATTTTGCGTCAATCGGGATGATAAAATCCCCAACCCTTACAATAGCATCAACTGCCTCTCCATTTTCAAAATGATATTCCATCTGAAAAAGCTCAGGAGGTAATACATTTGCCAAAAGATTTTGCAGTTGAATCTCACCCAAGATTCCTCTTTGTTTTTGGTTTCCTAAAATTTTCTCTAAGGTTTTCATTTGGTTGGCAAAACCCAATACTTGCTCATTGGTGCCTTTTATTTTTTCCAGCTCAGCCGTCACTTCCTTTATTACTTTATTGGATGATGCAAATTGCTTTTGCATGTCTTCTTTGGAGCTTTCTTGAAAAGTGCTAATCCCTTTATTGATGTCTTGCAATTTTGTTTCAATTTCTTTTCGCCCTTTTTCGGCATTATCCCCAACCTCTTTTCTTATTTCCTGAATTTCTTTGCGCAAAGCATCATTCAATTGTAATAAAAGTTCTGGTGAATTTTCATTTTTGACTTCTGCTTTTTTAAAATAAACCAAAGCAAATCCGGCAACTAAAACAATTAAAACTAAATATTCCATAAGTATTTTTTTGAATTATAAAATAAGCACTAATGTACCAATTTTAATTTTCTCGTACAACTCTATTACTTCTTTATTTTTCATTCTTATACAGCCGTGTGAGGCGGGCTTGCCTAGTTGCCCCTCTTCTGAGGTGCCGTGGATGTAAATGTAGCGCGAGTAGGAGTCAATTCCCTCTCCTTTATTTAATCCTTCTTCCATTCCCTCCAACCAAAGTATTCTACTTAATACATCATCTGTTTTGCTTTTGGTATTGCCTGTATATATAGTCGCGATTTTACCATAAAAAACCCTACCAATCATTTTACCATTTATTGGCGTTTTGTCGCCAAATTTTGATTTTACTTTGTGCAATCCAAGAGGTGTTTTGTTGCTTCCATCCTTGCTTCCTTCTCCATATACTGAACTTGAAATCACATACTTACTTAACACTTTCCCTTGCTTAGTATGATACATTTTTTGATCCTTTACACTTACCAACAAAACTTCATCAAAGCTTTTGTCGCATTTATTTTCTATGTAATTTTTTGCTATTTCTATCATCTGCTCTTGCCCAAAACAAGCCAATGCAAAAAATAAAAATGTTATAAGTAAAATTCTTTTTATCATATCTTCCAATCAATTTCTTTTAATCCCTGCTCGGCCAATAATTTATTGGTTTTTGAAAAATGCTTGCAGCCAAAAAAACCTCTGTAAACCGAAAAAGGAGAGGGGTGAGGGGCAGTCAAAATGTGATGTTTGTTTTTATCAATAAGTTCTGCTTTATCTTGAGCAAAACGCCCCCAAAGTAAAAATATTACACCTTCTTTTTTCTGGGAAATTTCCTGAATAACTCTATTTGTAAACTGTTCCCAACCCATGTTTTGATGCGAGCCAGCCTGCTTTACTCGCACACTCAAAGTGGCATTCAAAAGCAACACCCCTTGCGTTGCCCAAGGAGATAAATTCCCAGTTTCAGGAAGTGGTAAATTCAAATCAGAAGCTATTTCTTTAAAAATATTTTTGAGTGATGGCGGCTGCTTTACGCCATCAGGTACTGAAAAGGATAATCCATGTGCTTGCCCCATTCCATGATAAGGATCTTGCCCTAAAATTACCACTTTCACCCTGTCAAAAGACGTATAATTAAAAGCATTAAAGATGTCTTTCCCTTTAGGGTAAATACTATGGTGTTTTTTTTCATCCAGCAAAAATTGTTTTAATTTTATAAAATAATCTTTATTAAACTCCTTTAATAATACCACTTTCCAGCTTTGTTCAATTTCCGGATTTATATTTTCCATTTGTTATTAAAAAGTATTGTTCAAAGATAAAAAATCTAATAGCGAAAAGAGGTATTTTAACTATATAAATGCTTATTTTTGCTCCAAATCACAAAACATGAAAAAATTATTTTTTGTTTCTCTATTTCTCCTTTTTCTTTTTTCTCTTAGTTCCTGTGGTATTTATGAGAACTGTCCTGGTGAAGGGAGTATGGATAAAAATACTGAAGTAAAGGTCTAATTTTTCAATCTATTTATATGAAGAAAACCTACTTCATGTTATTGTTTTTTATCCCCTATTTTGTTTTTTCGCAAGAACCACTAAAACGCACTAAAAAGATTTTATACAAACATGAAAGAAATTTTGGGGTGAATGTGCATTCTTTAGGATGGGGAGTTCACGGTAGAAGAGTTTGGAACGAAAATGTAAAATGGCAACATTTTTTGGAGCTAGACATTGTTAGCATGAAGCACCCCAAACAAGTAAAAACCATCAATACTTTTTTTAGCGATTCCAAAGGATACGATTATGGCAAACAAAATTCTACTTTTCTTTTAAGAAGCGGTTTTGGTAAGCAACTTATTCTATTTGACAAGCCAGATTTTGGAGGTATTATGGTGAGTGCTGTTGGGGTAGTAGGAGTAAGTTTGGCATTTTTGAAACCAGTTTATTTGGAGATACTTTATGCGGATGACATCACCAATGAGTTTTATGTAGAAACTGAAAAATATAACCCAGTAGAGCATTCGCCTTACAATATATATGGTCGTGCTTCCTATTTTAAAGGATTTGATGAGATGCAATTGCAAGTTGGTAGCTATTTGAAAGCAGGGTTTAGCTTTGAATTTTCCAAAAAAGATGATGTTATTCGCTCCATTGAAGCTGGCGTTAGTTTGGATGCTTTCAAAATTGGGAATAATGACATAGTTGGGGATGCTTTAGGGAAAGAACTGCCCGTTATGGCGATTACCAAAAACAAAAAAACCTTTCTTAGCTTTTATATAAATATGAATTTCTTTTTCGGTAAAAAATGGTAAAACAAATTACATTACGAAAACCAAACTGGCTAAAGGTAAAACTACCAACAGGCAAAGCTTACAAGCAAGTAAAATCCCTTGTAAAAGGCAATAGTTTGCATACCATTTGCGAAAGTGGGCATTGCCCAAATATTGGAGAATGTTGGGGAGAAGGTACGGCTACTTTCATGATTTTAGGAAATATTTGCACGCGCTCCTGCGGGTTTTGCTCAGTGGCAACTGGTCGCCCTTTAGCAGCTGATTATAGCGAACCCAAAAGAGTGGCAGACTCCATTCGTTTAATGAAGGTAAAACATGCGGTAATCACCTCTGTGGACAGGGACGATTTGCAAGATGGAGGGTCTGAAATTTGGGCCATGACCATCAATGAGATTAGAAATATAAGCCCAACTACAACTTTAGAAACTTTGATTCCTGACTTTAAAGCAAATGCCAATCAAATTCAAAAAATAATAGAAGTAAAACCTGAAATTGTTTCACACAATCTGGAAACAGTAAGGCGACTCACTAAAAAAGTACGCATACAAGCAAAATATGATAGAAGCTTAATAACACTACAAATACTTAAAAGTGGGGGAATGAAAACAAAATCAGGGATGATGCTTGGGCTTGGCGAAACAGAAGTGGAAGTTATAGCATCCATGAAAGATTTAAGAAGTGTTGGGGTTTCGGTGCTTACTTTGGGGCAATATTTACAGCCAACAAGCAAACATTTGCCTGTTGTAGAATTTGTAAATCCACAACAATTTCAAAAGCTAAAAGAAATAGGATTAGAAATGGGTTTTCGCTTTGTGGAAAGTGGTCCATTAGTTCGCTCCTCTTATCATGCAGAGAAACATCTTTTTTAGAAATTTTATTATTTCAATTTCTCACTAATTGTTTTTAAAGGATAATTGCTATATTTGTTTCCTTGAAATTTAAAACATTACTACAAATGAAACAAAGAATTTTATTCCTTATTTTTAGCACACTATTCTTATCAGGCATCTCTTTCGGGCAAGGTGTTTGTGGTTCGTATAAAGGATATCTTCAAGATGACATGAATAAATATCCTGATTTCTACAAGAGTTTGGAGCAGCAAAATGCTGAATTAGAAAAATCAAATAAAACTTTTTTACAAAATATTGTAAGGAAAAAAACAGTTGAAGGCAAGCGGATAATCCCTGTTGTTGTGCATGTCATTCACAATATGGGAAATGCAAATATTTCTGACTCTGATATACAAAATGCATTGAATGCACTAAATAAGAATATTAACGGGCAGTCAAATAAATTCTTAGCCTTCCAAAGTGGCTATCCGAAAACTCCTGATATTTTTGCAGCTTTAAGAGGGGTAGGAAATGTAGAATTTCGCTTGGCAAGATTAGACCCTTTAGGCAATTCTACTAATGGTATTGTAAGGGTTCAGTCCGAATATACAAATGGAACGGAGCCAAATAATCTTGTTAAATCGTTGAGTTATTGGAACTCTTATCAGTATTTAAATATTTGGGTGGTGAGTAAAATTAACTCAAATAATTCAGGAACTACTTTAGGGTATGCTCAATTCCCATGGGGCGGTATGTCAACTGATGGGATAGTGATATTATATGGTGAAATGGACGATATTCAGTCCACTACTTTAACCCATGAAGTTGGGCATTGGCTTGGTTTGTGTCATACTTGGGATTGTGGTGGTGGAAGTTGTGGAGATGATGGCGTTTTTGATACGCCACCTCAACATACTTCAAACGGCTTTACTACTGATCCTGGAGCAGATCCTACTACCCCAAATCCTTCCAAGTTTCCTTGGCATGTTGGTTTGCCATCTGGTACTTTTTACGGATGTCAGGCAGATTCTTTAAATCCTGCAGGCGAAATGTTTATGAACTATATGGATTATACAAATGATGATTATTGTACCATGTTTTCCAAAGGACAAGTTGCTGTTTTTGATGAAACATTGGTAGGAGATACTACCCAGTACGGATTTAGAATGCATATTTGGTCAGATGATAACATTGCAGCTACAGGAACGGCAGATGGTTATTTGGCACCAACTTGCACTAAAAAAGTATTCTTTGATGAAAATCTTTCTCATTATTCCCTCTGTCTTGGTTCTCCTAATGTGTTGAAAGGAAATAAACCGATTTTTTCTTCTATTACTAAATGGGAATGGGATTTTGGAGATGGAACAACTAACGGGAGTGGGAATAATACTCCTCAGCATATTTATTCATCAGTTGGAAGTTATGATGTCTCTTTAACGGTGGAGTATGGGGAAACAACAGAGGCAAGAGCGGCTAATTTATCTGATTTGGATTTGATAAATGCTACTTCTTACGATACCGTAAAATCTACTTTAATTGTTCAAGGCACACAAGCAGAACTTAACGCTATGGGTGCAACAAATATCTCTATTCATTCTAATGGTTATCTTGGAGCATATTGGGGATTTGGACCAACCTCAACTTATTATAGAGGAGAAATTGAAGAAACTACCTATATTGCTTACTATACAAATAGTTGTACTTCAACCATCACAAAAAGCAATTTTATAACTGTATTACCAACTGCTGCAGCTAATAATTCCTCTTCTTATGCTTATAGTTTTGAGAACGATTCTGAGCTTGGAACGGATTGGGTAGCCAATACCATTGAGGAAGATGAGAATATATGGGACTTTAGCACGATAACTAATAAAACTTGGGAGCGAATTGATGGTGTTGCATCTGACGGCAGTGCTTCTGTAATGATAGAGGCAAGAGACGGATTAAGTCTTGGCGAATCAGTTATTGTTTCGGCTGCATACGATTTAAGCGGATTTACTAATCCTGTTATTAAATTTTCTTATTCAGGTGCTGGTGTTCATAGCTATCCTGTAAACGAACTTAATGTCTTTTATTCTAATGATTGTGGTTGGAGTTGGAAATCATTGGGTTCACTCACTCCCCAAGAAGTGGTAGATGCAGGGCTTTATAAATCTTCTTTTAAACCAAAATCTTCTGATTGGAACGATACCATTATGTTTGACAGGGTTGGTCCTAATGCTTTGCAGGATGATAATATTCGATTTAAATTTGAATATGTAACAAATGGCTCAAGCAATAATTTCTACTTAGATAATATTCAGATTGGAGAAGAATCAGCATTATTTCAAAATACAAATGAAAATAATGCAAGGATGGCAGTTTATCCTAATCCAACCAAGGGAGAAGCAACAATTGTTATTGAGCATTTAGCTGACAGGGATGTAGAAGTAAAATTAGTTAATATTTTGGGAGCTGAGGTGATGCACTTATTTGAAGGAAATGTGATTAGTAATTACCAAAGAATTGATGCGGATTTGTCTAATCTTGAAAATGGAATTTATTTTATTAGTGTATATGCTGATGGAAAATCGATTGTAACGGATAAGCTAATTCTTTACAAATAACATCAAAAAACAAAAAAAGAAAAGGCCCTCAATGAGGGCTTTTTTTTATGAGCTAAAATTAGTGATTAGTTTTTTCTAAAATATTTTAATATCAGAGTTTCTCCATCAAATACTCCATAAGAATGATGGTGAATCCAATCGCCCAAATTGATGTATTTGCTGGCTGCATCTATATCAATTTCTAATGGTAAATGTCGGTGGCCAAAAACATAATAATCTACCGGACTGATTTCTTGCTTTTTTTTACAATAACTAACCAACCATTCTTTTTCTTCTCCCAAAAATATCTCAGGATTCTCTTGGTTTGCAATCCTGCTTTTTCTGGACCAAAAATGAGCAAATCCAATTCCAAAATTAGGGTGTAGCCGGGAAAATAGCCACTGACAAATACTAGAAGTAAAAACCTTTTTAATCAGTTTATAGCCAATATCACCAGGTCCTAATCCATCCCCATGGGCGAGAAAAATTTTCTTGCCATTTTCTTCTAGTATAACTTTATCCTCAAGTATATGTATTCCAATTTCTTTGGGCAAGTAATCATACATCCACATATCATGATTACCCTTAATAATGTATATTTTTATTCCGCTATCGGTAAGCTCTGCAAGCTTGCCTAAAAGGCGAACAAATCCTTTTGGGACAACTGTTTTGTACTCAAACCAAAAATCAAATATATCCCCTAAAAGATAAATGCTTTTGGCATCCCCTTTAATACTGTCAAGCCAATTTACAATCAGTTTTTCACGCTTTAAACTATCCTCATGCGTTGGAACGCCTAAATGAAAATCAGAAGCAAAATATATTTTGTTTTTTATCATTTATCTAATATTTCTCTAAGCATTTGGTTACAAAGTTTTGGGTCAGCTTTTCCTTTGGATAGTTTCATTACTTCCCCCATAAAAAATCCAATAAGTCCTTTTTTTCCATTTTTATATTCTTCCACCTTTTCAGGATATTTTGCAATGGCTTGCTGGATAAACTCGCTTAAAGCATCACTATCACTTTCTTGTATCCAATTGTTCTTTATAGCAATTTCTTCTGCTGATTCATCACTATTAATCATTACCGGAAAAACCTTAGATGTTGCTACCGTATTGCTTACTTTTCCAGAATCCACTAAGGCAATAAGTCCAGCTAATTGCTTAGGGTTAATCGTAAAATTAGCAATGTCAGTTGCTGTTTCATTGAGGTAAGATTTCACACTGCCGTTTATAAAATTAGCTGCTGCTTTGTAGTTTTTGGTTAAGCTACAAAGGGAATTAAAATAAAGGGCAATTCCTTTTTCATCTACTAAAATATTTGCATCATAATCTGATAAAGAAAACTCTTTTGTAAATTTTTGAAAAAGTTGTTTTGGTAATGGGGGAAGCGTTGATTTTATTTTTTCAATATAGTCCTCAGTAACAATTACTGGCTGCAAATCGGGCTCTGGGAAATACCTGTAATCATTTGCTTTCTCTTTGTGTCGCATGGAAATGGTGGAGTTGTCAGCAGCATTAAAACTTCTTGTTTCGTGTTGAACTTTTCCCCCATTTTCAATCAGCTCAATTTGCCTTTTTATTTCAAATTCAATGGCTTTTTTTACATTTCTGGTAGAATTCATATTTTTCACTTCCACCTTGGTGCCAAACTCTTTTGCCCCTTTTAATCTTACCGATATATTAGCGTCACACCTTAAACTTCCCTCTTCCATATTTCCATCACAAATTTCCAAATAACGCACTAATTTTCGTACTTCATTTATGTAATTGTAGGCCTCATTTGCTGAACGAATATCGGGTTCAGAAACAATTTCAGCAAGAGGAACACCAGCTCGATTTAAATCCACTAATGTATTTAAAGGGTCCAGATCGTGAATGCTTTTTCCAGCATCTTCCTCTATGTGAATTCTGGTGATTTGAATTATTTTCTTCTCCCCATTATCATCCTTTATTTCAATAATTCCTCCATTACAAATTGGGGTTTTGTCCTGAGTGATTTGATAGCCCTTTGGCAAATCAGGATAAAAATAATTTTTACGAGCATATTCATTTCTCTCACGGATTTTTGAACCCACCGCAATCCCTAATCTTACTGCATATTCTATTACCTTTTTGTTGGCTTTTGGTAAAGTTCCAGGATGCCCCAATGTAATTACAGAAGTTTTAGTATTAGGTGTGGCTCCATAAATATTTTCATCAGAAGAGTAGGCCTTTGTTCTGGTTAAAAGTTGCGCATGAACCTCCAAACCAATTACCGCTTCATATTTGTTTTTTGTGCTCATTTACTCAAAAATAATCTTTCCATTTTTAATAATTCCTTCCTTGTTTTTCAGGCAGTAGAAATACATGCCGCCAGATAGATTTCCTCTTTCAATCGTTTTACTATTCGTTAAATTTTGTTGTAATACTCTTTTCCCAAACACATCATAAAGTATTATAGAGATTGCACTTTGATTGGTAATTGTAAACTGATTTTTAGCAGGGTTTGGAAAAACCAAACTTGGTACTGGTTCTAAATTATTTACAGCAAGAGGAAATGAACCGCTAAAAACATAAAGCCCGGTTTGCATATCAGATACTAGAATACTTGAAAAAGCATGACTTTGAGCATCCCAGAAAGGGTATACACCCCAGGCTCCTTTATATGAAGCATGACTATTTGGTAGATATGTATCGTAATGTAATACCTCAAAAGGGTTTGTAGGGTCAGCAATATTAAAAACCCTCAAACCATCATGATAATAGGAAACAAACAAAAGACCCTTTTTTATAATTGCATTATGTGCCATAGAGTTAGTGTCTACTCCAGAATTAAAAGTAGATAAAACACTAATATTATTAAAATCGCTTACATCTAAAAGTTTAATATCATAACCGTGATTCTCATCTAACATAACATAAACTGTTCCGTCATCATTTAGCCAGCCAGAATGATTGTATCCTGCATCAGGATAAGTAGTAAGAGAAGCTAATAAAGTTGGTTGCACAGGAAGTGGTGTTCCAAGCATGGAAAAATCTACAATTCTAAATCCACCTCCACCTCCACAATTAAGATAGGCGGTATCGTTTCGGACATAAGCATCATGAACATGACCTACGTTATTATAGGTGTATAATAGGGCGGGACTTAAAGGATTTGCTAAAGAGTAAATCTCCATAGCAGAAGAAAAATTATTTGGATTAGTATGTTTTACTGAACATACATATAATTTAGCAGTTGCAGTATCAATAAAAATATTATGGGATTTGGTAAAAAGTACATTTGAATCATATACTACATTTACCGAGTTTGGCAAATTATTTATATCTATAATTTGTAAAGTACTCGTATTTCCTTCATCACACACTACATACAAATAGCCATTATAATCGTGATAATCTCTATGTACTACATCACTTCCAGTATAAGCTCCAGCTACAAAATCCACTTGGCTTGCATTTGCAGGATATGTAACATCAAAAAAATGTGTTCCTGCAGTAGATCCAATTATAGCAATCTCTGCTCCGTTTATCTGCACTCCCCAAATCTCATTGTAGGTATTGTCATATGCCCATGATGGTGTTAAAGTAGTGTCTTGCCAATTGTAAAGTAAATTTGCTTGCCAAGAAGGAAAAGGTTGAGCAAAAGACAATGTTACAATGAAGAGATTAATAAATGTAAGAATGATTATTTTTTTCATAATTTTAAATAGATGAGATTAATTCTTTTATTATTAGTGTGAGTTTGGGCTCAGCGACTTCTGCCACTGCTTGAACATCCTGATGGGTTACTTTCTTGATTTTTCCTGGAACGCCCAAATCTGTAATTACGGAAATAGCGAATGAGGGAATATCCATGTGCCGTGCCACTACCACTTCTGGCACAGTTGACATGCCTACCGTATCACCACCAATTTTTCTGAAATAGAAATATTCAGCAGGGGTTTCTAGGGTAGGGCCAGTTACGGCTACATAAACTCCTTTTTGAATTTTAATGTTGTTTTCCTTTGCTATTTGCTCGGCTGCCAGAATCATATTTGAACAATAAGGTTCGCTCATATCAGGGAATCTTGGACCAAACTCAGGGTGGTTATGCCCAATTAATGGGTTTGGAATAAGGTTAATGTGGTCAGAAAGAATCATTAAATCTCCAATTTCAAAGTCAGGATTCACCCCTCCACTTGCATTGGAAACAATTAGGTTTTTTATTCCAAGAAACTTCATTACTCTAACAGGGAATATAACTTTTTGCATTGGGTAGCCCTCATAAAAATGAAACCTTCCTTGCATAGCAACTACCACTTTTCCACCTAGTTTTCCAAAAATTAATCTTCCAGAATGACCTTCAACTGTCGAAATTGGAAAGTTTGGAATATCTTCATACGAAATGGAATGTTCAATATCAATTTCATCCACCAAACCCCCAAGACCGGTTCCTAAAATGATGCCGACTTCTGGCTTAGCATTTGTTTTTTCTGTTAAAAAATTAGCTGTTTCTTTTATTTGCCCTAACATAATTTAATATTTGTTTTTCGAAATTTTCTTTTTCCTCAAAACCTACTTCAATAGGAGCATAATATACATTTGCATCTCCAAATTCATTTTCAAACTTCCTTAATTTCACCGCATCTTTTTCGGTGGTCAAGATAAGTTTTTTTGCAGAGTTATCTTGCCTGTAATTATTTAAGATATTCTCCATATCATTTAAGGTGTAATGATGATGGTCTGCATACTTGATATGGGTAACAGTATGCCCACTATTTTTCAACATTTCTAGTAGGGGAGTTGCATTTGCAATGGCTGTAACCAATGTAATACTATATTTTTCATTAGTAGTTAAAATGTTATTGGTCGTTAAACATCTCCAATCCTGATAATGGATGTGGCTGAAATAACATTGTTGCGTAATAAAAACGCCCAATTGCTGAATTATTCCTTTTTTCTCAGTTGGGTTTAGCAGTTTTGGGGCTTTGCTCACTACAATTATATTTGCTCTTTCACTTCCTTTTTTACTCTCGCGCAAAGTCCCCATTGGGAGCAAAAAATCTTTATAATAAGGTAAATTGTAATCTGTAATCAAGAGGTTAAAACCAGCTTTTATCCTTCTGTGCTGGAAGCCATCATCCAAAAGAATTACCTCTATTTCAGGATGATTTTTTATAATATTCTCAATCCCTCTTTTTCTATTTTCATCCACTACCACCATGCAGTTGGGGTGTTTTTGTTTAAGCCAAAGCGGTTCATCTCCTACATTTTCTGCTGTACTTTCTGTTCTAACTTCTTGGTAGCCAGAAGTGTTTCTACCATAACCTCTTGAAAGCACAGCCATATTTTTACCTTCTAAAACTGAAATAATATAAGCTGTAAGTGGGGTTTTTCCAGTTCCACCAACTGACAAATTACCAATGCAAATAATAGGAATTTCAAATGTTTTAGAAGGAAAAACACCCATATCAAAAAGTAAATTTCGGAGATTTGTAATGATAGCATACAAAACGGAAAAGGGATAAAGAAGTAAACGCATACTGCAAAGATAAAAGATAGAGATTAGATATTAGACAATAGACAATAGATTTTGGTTTGGGGTTTTTATGGATTAGGCTTTATGTTTTGTATTTTTGGAAAATGAAAATAAAAGAAATCACCAATTACTTGGAAAGTGTTGCCCCATTGCATTATCAGGAAAGTTATGATAATGCTGGATTGCTTGTAGGAGATGCAAACAGGGAGATAGATGCAGCACTTATAACGCTTGATTGTACAGAAGAAGTTGTGGAGGAGGCAATAGAAAATAATTGCAATCTGATTATTGCACATCATCCTATAATATTTTCTGGTTTGAAAAAAATAACAGGGCAGAATTATGTGGAACGAACCATAATAAAAGCCATAAAAAATAATATTGCTATTTATGCCATTCATACCAATTTGGATAATATAAAAACAGGAGTGAGTGCAAAAATTGCTGAAATATTGGGAGTTGAAAATTATAAAATTCTTTCTCCAAAAAAAGATTTGCTAAGGCAATTGGCGGTTTATTGTCCTGTTTCAGATACGGAAAAAGTAAAAGAAGCACTTTTTCAGGCAGGAGCAGGGGATATTGGAAATTATGATGAGTGTAGTTTTAGTGCCAAAGGAGAAGGGACTTTCAGGGCAAATGAGGGTTGCGACCCTCATATTGGGAATATTGGCGAAAGGCATACAGAAAAGGAGGAGAAAATAGAAGTAATTTTTCCTAAATATAAGGAAAATACAATTATTTCAGCCTTGAAACAGGCACATCCTTATGAGCAGGTGGCTTATCAAATATATATTTTAGACAATATTTATGAAAATGTTGGGGCTGGAATTGTTGGAGAATTAGCCCAAAAAGTGGATACTAATCGGTTTTTAGAAATGCTAAAAACAAAGATGCAAACCGATTGTATCCGTCATACAAAATTAGTAAAATATCAGATAAAAAGAGTTGCTATTTGTGGAGGTAGTGGTAGTTTTTTACTCTCTAATGCTATATGTGAAAAAGCAGATATTTTCATTACAGCCGATTTTAAATATCACGAGTTTTTTGATGGGGAAAACGACATAATTATTGCAGATATTGGGCACTTTGAAAGTGAGCAATTTACAAAGGACTTAATTTATGATTTGCTTAGCAAAAAATTTAGTAAATTTGCCGTCCGATTATCAAAAGTGAATACAAACCCAATAAACTACTTTTAGAAAGATGGCAAAAACAGCAACAAAAACTACCAAAAAAGTAAACATCATAACGGTAGAAGATAAATTAAAAGCTTTATACCAACTCCAATGTGTTGATTCTAACATTGATAACATTAGAGTGGTAAGAGGCGAACTTCCTTTGGAAATTCAAGATTTAGAAGATGATATTTTTGGGCTTAACACTAGAATTGAAAAATACAATGAAGAACTTACTGCTCTGGATGACAATTTAGCTGCTTCAAGATTAAAGAAAAAAGACGCAAAAGCTTTAATTAAAAAATACGATAAGCAAATAGCTAACATCAAAAATAACAGAGAATACGAATCATTATCCAAAGAAATTGAGTTTCAAACTTTGGAAATTGAGCTTTGTGAGAAAAAAGAAAAAGAAATAAAAGTAAAAAAATTGATGAAGGATGAAGTGATTGCAGGAACAAAAGACACTTTAAAAGAAAGAAAAAAAGAGTTGAAAATCAAAAATGGAGAATTGGATGAAATAACTAAAGAAACGGAAAAAGAGGAAAAAAGTTTAATCAAAAAATCGGACAAAGCACAGAAAGTGATAGAGGACAGATTGTTGAATGCATATAGTAGAATTCGTACTAATGTTAGAAACGGTTTGGCAGTAGTATCAGTTGATAGAGATGCTTGTGGAGGTTGTAAAAACATGATTCCGCCTCAGAGACAATTAGATATTAGAATGCATAAAAAAGTAATTGTTTGTGAGCATTGTGGAAGAATTTTGATTGATGCAAATATGTTTGATAAATAAGAACTAAACAAATAGTTTACTATTTAAATGGGGTTTCATATCTTTGAAACCCCTTTTTTTATGCCATGAAAAAAAAATTAATTTTATTGCTCAGTATTTTTAGTTGCCTTTTTGTTTCCGCTTCTTTTGATATGAATGAGAATATGCAAAATGCTTACCTTTCCATCATTGATTTGAAATTTGAGAAAGGACTATATTTTATCGAAAAGGAAAAACAACAGAATCCTAATAATGGGCTTATCCATCTTCATGAGAATTATAAAGATTTTTTAACATTAATTATTGGGGAAGATGAGCAATTGTTTGATAAAAGTTCCTCTAATAAAAGTAAGCGATTATCTGCAATATCCCAATGTGATAAAACTTCTCCTTATTATTTCTACGCCAAAGCAGAGATTAATTTACAATGGGCTTTTACACGGCTAAAATTTCAAGAATATTTTTTGGCAGCTTATGAAATTCAGAAAGCATATTTTCTTTTGAAAGAAAATCAAAAGAAATTTCCTGACTTTCATCTTAATAAAAAAGGGATGGGGCTACTACATTGCCTTATCGGTTCAATCCCTGAAAATTATCAGTGGATTGTAAATGCCATTGGAATTAATGGAGGGATTGATAAAGGACTTAATGAGTTACATCAGCTGCTTTCACTCACCGAAAAAGATGAACAGTATAAAATATACAATACAGAATTACTTTTTTTGATTTCTTTTTTGGAAATGAATTTAACGATTGAAAAAAGTAATTTTCAAAAAACATTGGATGCAATAGGGCAAAAACATGCAAATCATATTCTGCTCAATTTTTCTGCTGCACGGCTTAGCAGTAAATTAGGAAAAAATGATTTAGCGATTAAAATTTTAAATAATCGCCCCAAGAAAGAAGGACAATTTGAATTTTCTTATTTGGATTATTTGCTTGGCATGTCTTATTTATACAAATTAGATTTTGAATCTTCAATGAAAATATTTCATCATTTTCTAACTCATTTTAAGGGAGAAAATTACATTAAATCTGCTTACCATAAATTAGCTTGGATTGCTTTTTTACAAGGAGAACCAGAAAAGAAATTGAGTTATTTTGAAAAAGCAATTGCTGAGGGAAGTATTTCAATTGATGAAGATAAAGTGGCCTTAAAAGATGCAAAACAAAATTACATTACGCACCCTATTTTATTAAAAGGACGCTTGCTTTATGATGGAGGGTATTATCCTTTAGCTTTGGCTGAACTTCAACAGATTGAAAGTCCACACTATTTTTCAAATGCATCTACTCATATTGAATATTGGTACCGATTAGCACGAATTAAATCTAAATTAGATGATAAGCATCTTGATGTCATTTCCTGCTATCAGAAAGCATTCAACTTAGGAAAAGAAACTTCAACTTATTTTGCGCCTATGTCAGCTTTGCAAATAGGATTGATTTACGAAAAGCAGAATGATACTAAACAAGCAGCAATCTATTTTGAAAAATGCTTAACCCTTTCCAATTTTGATTACCAAAGAGGAATTCATCAAAAAGCCAAAGCAGGACTTAATAGAATTGCTAATTAGTAACGTAAGCCTAAAGTAAATAAGAAATTGTGTGAAGTTGTAATTATGTTGGCAGCATCTACTAAATCGGAACTATACATAAAATGCTCATCACTCCCTTCCGAGAAAACATAAGCAAAATCAACAATAAAATGCCCTTTGTCAACTCCTAAACCAAAAGTATAACTTTTTCTCTCTATCTCTGCATTATCTTTGTAAGGACTACCATAAAGCGCGTATCCTGCCCTAAACCTAAATGGCTTGTATTTCATCTCTGCCCCTAAGCGAATATTTGTAGCTTTTGTGTAAGTAGAATTTATGACATCATTTTCATCTGTAAATTTATAAGTGTCAGAATTTAGTTTGGCAGAAGCATAATCCATCATTTCAATATCAGCAGTAATAAGCCCTTTCTTTTTTATGTTTATTGCGAGACTACCTATGGCTTTCCATGGTGTTTTTAGTTCATAATTGAAATAGCCAAAAGGAGAGGAATCATATTTTGTTCCTAAACTGTCGCTCCAAACAGCAGTAATAGCTGTGCTATATTCATCTTCCATATCATAAAAAGTAGGAGAATGCAAGGCGCCACCTAATCTTACCCAATCGTTCAATCGGGCAATTACCCCAACTTTTAGGTTAAATCCTTTTCCTGTTGTGGAGAGTTCTTCCGTATAATCAAAGCTTTGCAAATGGGCGGCAGTATCAGCAAATTCACTTTCTGTATAAGTTGATTTTTCATAATAATCAATACTTGGCATACCGATAGTTGCCCCCAAATATATTCTGTCTTCATAAGAAGTTCCTACTGAGAAAACATATTCTCCTGAAGAACCACTACTATTGATCACTTTTTCTTGCCTTTTGCCTGATAAAGAATTTAAGTTTGATTTATATTCATCATTTTCGTTAGTAATATTAACAGGATCGAAAAGATAAGTATTCCAAGCTAAAAGTTCCGTAAAACTATTTAGGTTATCTATTGTATTTCCATTAGCATTTGCTACAAAATTATCAATCATTGATGTGTTACTGTTTTCTCCACTAATAAAAATTCTTTTTTTGTAATCAGCAGTTCGGTTATAACCAAAAGCAAGGTTGAGGCGTTTCCATTCGTTTCCGCTTTTAGGAGAAGAAACTACATAACCAAAATTGGAAAAGTTGGTATGGTATTTTTCATCTTCATTTCTTCCGCTACCAAAATAAGAAGTAGCAATCATATTTCCAAAGGATGGTGTGAATGTTAGTTCACTAAACTGATAAAAACCTATTCCTGCAGGATTATAACTTAGTGTTGTAAAGTCCGCCCCTAATGCGCCATAAGCTCCAGCCATTGCCGAAAAGCGTGCTGTTCCTACAATGTCCGATTTTGAATACCGTAAGGCGTCAATCTCAGTTTGCGCATTGGAATAATAAAAAAGCGATACGCTTAATAAAGTTAAAAAGAATTTATGCATTTTGTTATTTTCTTGGTTTTACACTTCTATTGTTTGAGCCAGAAGATCCAGAACTTCTGCTGTTTCCACTACTTCTTGTAGAACTTCCTCTTGAATTGTTATAACTTCTATTGGAATTAGATTTTGGGGCAGTGTATGTTCTGTTGGTGT
>LWDU01033832.1_pt1 | contig 21135 bp, 23 predicted proteins | sample 727161 | NCBI WGS metagenome assembly LWDU01 (sample SAMN04566230, study PRJNA314399) | hydrothermal vent metagenome | isolation source: deep sea hydrothermal plume seawater | place: Mexico: Gulf of California, Guaymas Basin | collected 2004-07-11
TTAAATAGATGCAGGTTAATATTGCAAAAACATAGGCTTGAAGAAAAGCAACTAATATCTCCAACCCAGTTAAAGCTACTGAAAAGCCAAGCGGCAACCACCCGCCGACTATTCCAAGGCTAATTACAAAACCTCCGAATACTTTTATCATAGTGTGACCTGCCATCATATTTGCAAACAATCTAACTGATAGGCTTACAGGTCTGCTTAAATAAGAAATAATTTCTATAACTACTATTAGCGGCAAAAGAACGATAGGCACTCCACTTGGAACAAATAACTTTAGATAACCAAGTCCATGCTTAATGAATCCAATTACAGTAACACCTATAAAAATAAATGCCGCTAGAACAAAAGTTACAATTATATGGCTTGTTACGGTAAATGAATAAGGAATCATTCCAAACATGTTACAAAATAGCACAAACATAAATAAAGAAAATACAAAAGAGAAGTATGGTTTTGCTTTAGAGCCAGCGGTATCACTTATCATTTTTGAAACAAATGTATAACTGAGCTCTGCGAGCAGCTGAATTTTATTTGGAATTAAAGAGTTTTTTTTTGAACCTAAATTAAATACTGTCAGTATAGCTATTGAGCTTATTACCATAAACAAACTTGCGTTAGTAAATGATAGATCAATTTGTCCCAATTTTATTTCTGGACCAATTCTATAAACATTGAATTGGTGCATTGGATTTATCATTTTATTTCCTACACAATCTATTTTTGCATATTTTTTGCAGATCTAATTACATTGGATATCCCAGCAAATACACCAACAAAAAAAAATATTAAAATTAACCAGGGTTTAGAATAATTGTCCCAACTACAACTGCGGCGACAAGTTCAGTGCTCATTTTAAAAGCCGCTCCAAAACTAGAGGTTTTCTGGTTTTTTTGAATATTATTACTCTTATTAATTTTATTTTTTGCAATTTTTAGGCGAGTCTTGAAAGAGTCTTTAAACATTTACGCCACCATACTTTCAGCTTTTTGCAAGTCAACTGCAACAAGCTGGCTAACTCCTTTTTCTGGCATGGTTATTCCGTAAAGTCTGTCCATTTTTGACATAGTCAAAGCATGGTGAGTGACTATTATAAATCGAGTACTTGTAATTTTTGTTAATTCATAAAGAAGATTACAAAATCTTGTTACGTTTGCATCATCAAGTGGCGCATCAACCTCATCAAGAACACATATAGGAGATGGGTTACTCAAAAATACCGCAAATATTAAAGATAATGCTGTTAGCGCCTGTTCACCCCCAGACAACAAAGTAATTGATTGCAATCTTTTTCCTGGAGGGCTTACCAAAAGCTCTAAACCTGCATCAAGCGGATCATCAGAATCTACCAATTCAAGTTTTGCATTTCCACCGTTAAAAAGTTTTGTATATACTTCATTAAATTTTCTATTCACTCTTTCAAAAGCTTCAAGAAGTCTTTCTCTTCCTTTTTGATTTAGTTCATTAATACTTTCTTTTAATTTAATTATAGCAGTTACAAGATCTTGCCTGTCTTGTTCCATTTTTTTTATTTCACTTTCATATTTTTCTGTTTCTTCGTCAGCTCTTAAATTGACAGAACCTAATTTTTCTCTTGCTCTCTTTTTTTTGTCTAACAACTCTTCTTGAGTCACGGCATCAGGAAATTCTTCATTTTTCTCTAGATTAGAAAATTCTAAAATATTATTTTCATTTAGTCCTAATTCAGTTTCAACTCTATCTAATAAATCATTTTTTCTTTTTTTTAGTCCTTCAATTGTTGCACCCGAACTTGCTTTTCTTTCTCTTATTTGAATTGTATCTTCTTTTGTTTTATTTAATTCAGAGTTTAAATTAGAGATTTTAATGTCTGTTTCTTCTATGATTATTTCATTTTCTTGTTTTTCTTTTTCTGCCAATCTTAAGCTTTCTGAAATTTGACCTTTTTTTTCTGCTTGAGATTGTGGTTGCTTTTCTAGTTCTTCTAGTTTGTTTATTAATTTTTGCTTTCTTTCATTGAGCTCATTTATCATTTTTTCCGAGTTCATTAAAAGATTTTTCCAACTTTCTATTTCTTTTTCTATAATTTTTATTCTTTCGTTTCTTTTGACAGATTCTTTTTTTATATTTTGGTTTTTACTGTAACTATCGGCGTATTCTTCTATGATTATTTTACAGCTATCAAGAATAGTTATTGCTTCATCATTTTTTTGAGCGTTTATTAATTCTTTAACTTTATCTATCTCAAGGTTTAATTTATTTTTTGCAGCATCTAAGTCTTCGTTAGATTGTTTTTCAGTATCATAGTATTTTGAGTCAATTTCAATTAATTCATGTTTTTCTTCCTTAAGTCTTTTTTCATTTGAATTTGCATCTATTACTATGCTTTTTTCTCGATCAATATCTTCGTCAATTGTTTTAAGGGAAGATTTTATGTTGGTTATCTCTTCTGTTATTCTTTCATTTTCTTCATCCAAGCTTTTTAATTCCAGGTTAAGTCTTTGTATTTTTGAAATATTTTCAATATTTTTATTTCTGACTGGATTTACTTTTTCAGTTTCTAAATTAATTTGTTTTTCTAATTCTTCAATTTTATCATTGAATTTTTTAACTTCACTTTCAGCATCATTATTTATTTGATTTTCTAGATTAATTTCGTTTTCAATATCTTTTAGCCTTAAATAATAAAGGCCAGCTTCAATTTTTTTAATTTCTTCGGATACAAATTTATATTTTGCCGCTTCTTCAGCTTGTTTTTGTAATCCAGCTAACTGTTTTTCTTGTTGCCTTCTAAGCTCATCAGCTCTCTTTAAATTATTTTCAGCAGCACCCATTCTTAGTTCCGCTTCATGTCTACGAGCGTGCAGTCCCGAAATTCCCGCTGCTTCTTCAAGAATAGCTCTTCGGTCAACAGGTTTTGCTGTAACCAATGCGCCAATTCTTCCTTGACTAATTATAGAAGGAGAATGAGCTCCTGTAGATAGGTCTGCAAAAAACATTTGTGCATCTTTGGCCCTTACTTCTTTGTCGTTAATATAAAATTTTGATCCTTTATCTTTTTCTATTTTTCTTCTTATTTGAATTTCATCCAATTCTTTATATTGAAAAGGACCATCTTTATTTTCATTTGAAAGGGAGATTGAAACTTCAGCAATATTTTTTGATGGTTTGTTGGATGTACCAGAAAAAATCACATCTTCCATTCCAGATCCTCTCATGCTTTTTGCAGAGGTTTCTCCCATACACCATCTAAGAGATTCAACTATATTTGATTTTCCACAACCATTAGGACCAACTATTCCTGTTAAACCGTCTTCAATTAAGAAATTTGTCTTTTCAGCGAAAGATTTAAATCCATTAAGTTGGATTTTTTTAAACTCCATTCGCTACTTATATCAGTTTTTCTATAGTTTTTTTTAATTTTTTATAGTTGTGAGGATTATCAAACTTTTTATCATTAATTATTAGAGTAGGAGTAGAATCAATATTGAATTTCAATATTTTTATCAATTAAGCAGCTTTCAAAATCTAATTCACTTTCATTTTTTAAAACAAGATTTTTTAAATGTTTATTTATATCTTCTATAGTTTCTCCTCGAACCCATTTTTTTTGGTTTTCATATAAAAAATGTAGAAGATCTGATTTTCCATCATTTTTACAATGTGCTATCTTTGAGGCATTAAAAGAAGCCAAATCTAATGGAAAGCTTCTAAATTGAATTTTCGCCAAACCATTATCTATAAAATCTTTTTTTAATTTTGGGTAAACTTCCTTGTGAAATTTAGCACAATGACCGCATGTTAAAGATTCATAAACTATTATACTTACCTTGGCATCAACATTTCCTTCATGCAAGGGTTTAATTTTTGTATCTGCCAAAACAGATTTCTAAATCAACCTCATGACCTCTCTTTACCATTATACTTAAATAACTTGAACCAAAACGATTTGAGTTTTTAAATGATTTTGGAAAACATACTTTAAATAATTTATCACCAACAATATACCTCCAGTTGTCCAAAGTTTCTGAGTAAATATGACCTCTTTTACCAATTATTTTTTTAACATTTTTTGGCAAAGTATTTTTAAACGATCTTAACCCTTGAATGGTTTTGTATCTATGCTTAGTATTATTTTTAAATTCCATATGAATACTCAAAGTATAACAAAAGAAATTCTGAATTGGTATGATAATAACAAGAGAATTTTACCTTGGAGAAATGATTTAACAAAAAAACAAAAACAATATTTCACTTTAGTTAGCGAAATAATGCTTCAGCAAACACAAGTTAAAACAGTAATACCTTATTTTAATAATTTTATAAAAAAAATTCCAAATCTAAAAACACTTTCAAAAACAAATGATCGAAAGCTAATGAAATGTTGGGAGGGACTTGGATATTATTTACGAGCAAGAAATTTAAAAAAAACAGCAAAAAAAATAATAAAAGAATTTAATGGAAATTTACCTGAGAGTATTGATCAACTAAAATCTTTGCCTGGAATTGGCGATTATACATCAACAGCAATAATGGCAATTGTTTTTAATCAACAATTCATACCACTTGATGGAAATGTTGAGAGAATTTTAAAACGAGTTTTTTATTTAAAAAGTGAAAAAGAAATTAGCAAAGACAATTTGCATAAAAAAAAGTCTTTTTTTGGAAAATCAAATAGATCTAGCGATTATGCACAAGCGATAATGGAAATTGGTGCTTTAATTTGTAAGCCAGCAAATCCTTTATGTGATGAGTGTCCGATCAACAAAAATTGCATAGCATACAAAAAAAAAGATTTTGATATAAAATCGAAAAATAAATTTAATAAAGTAAAATATTTCGAAGCAGATATATATAAAAATAAAAATAAATATTTATTAATTAAAAATAACAAATTCAATTTTTTAAAAGATTTATTAATTTTCCCCATGAGAGAAATAAATCAAAAAAAATTTAAATCTTCTTTAAGCAAAAGAATTAATATTAAAATGTCTAATATGGATATGAAAATTTCAATAAATAAAAAAAATAAAAAAGCAGATTTAAGGAATAGTTTTTTGTTAGATAAAGATGATATTAAGAAGTATATTTTACCATCATTTACAAAAAAAATTTTTAAATCGATTGTGAAATATTAATGAAAAAAATTGCAATTATTGGTGGTGGTATTTCCGGTTTATATTTTGCAAATCTTCTTCAAAAAAATCAGAACTATCAATACAAAGTTTTTGAAAAAAAATCTCATTTTGAATTACATGATGGGTATGGGATCCAGCTTTCAGTTAACAGCATTAAACTATTAAATGAAATAGGTTTTAAAAATATTGAAGCAAAAGAGATTTCTTTTCCAAATAAAGTAAATTTTTATGATGCTAAAAGCTGCAAAAAGATCTGCTACATAGATATTTCAAAATTTAATTATGAAAATAATCGCTATACAACTTTAAAAAGATCTACATTACTTAATTTTTTATTAAAAAATATTCCAGAGAACAACATTATTAAAAGTTGTGAACTAACTGGCATTAATTATCAAGACAAAATAAGCTTATCATTTTCAAACGATCATGTTGAACAATTTGATTATTTATTAGTATCTGATGGTGTTTTTTCAAAAAGTAAATCTATCATTTTACAAAAAGAAATTAGTCCAAAATATTACGACACAGTTGCATTAAGAGGGAGCATTAAAAATATTGAAAGCTCTGATATTTCGTTATACTTAGGTTCTAAATTTCATTTTGTCATATATCCAGTTAACCAAAATAGAGAATTTAATTTCATATCAATAATTAGAAAAAGTCTAAAAAAAGAACAAATAGTTGATAAGAATTATTTTAATAATTATGAATTTTTGCAGTCCCTAGTTAATGAAATATCTTCAAAAACATCATTTAATTTAAAGGATAAAATTAAAAATATTAAATCATTTCCAATTTTTATTAGTGATAAATTTACAAAACCTGAAAAAAGAAATATTTTTTTCGTTGGAGATGCGCTGTATGCATTTCCACCTTCATTTGCTCAAGGAGCATCTCAATCAATAGAGGCTTCAAAAGAAGCTTATGAAGAAATAGAAAATAATACTTATTCTTATTATCAAAAAAGATATGAAAAGATAAAGACAGTTAATTCCAGATCGATTACCAACCATTTTGCTTTCCATTTATCAAATCCACTAGCAACTTTAATTAGAAATGTTGCTCTAAAATATTTAACTAAAAATAAAAGATTTTTGGAAAATTATTTAGGAAAAATTTATAAAAATTAATTCTTAGGCCTTAATCTTTCTCTTAATTCATCAATAGGTTTAAGAGTATTGCCAGATTGATAATGCCAGTAAGTCCATCCATTACAACTTTCTGCACCTAGTATTTTTGCAGCTACTTTATGTATAGAACCTTCAGATTTTTGATATTTGATACTCCCATCAATCATTATTTTAGCATTTACTTTTTTCTTTTGATCATAAATTTCTGTACCAGGCTTAATTACACCAAGTTCTACTAATGATCCAAATGGAATTCTTGGTTTGGATCTATTATTTTGAATTGTATCCAAATATTCATCTTTAATTATTTTGGAACTTTTTATTCTTTTGGAAGCAGTTTCAAAATATAGTTTTTCTTTTTCAATACCACAAAAGTTTCTACCAAGTTTTTTAGCAACAACTGCAGTTGTTCCAGATCCCAAAAAAGGATCTAAAATAAAATCATTTTTGTTTGTAGAGGCTAATATAATTCTATGAAGCAAAGCTTCAGGTTTTTGAGTAGAATGAACTTTTTGACCATTTTGTCTTAATCTTTCATTTCCATTGCAAATTGGTAGACTCCAAGTAGACCTCATTTGTAAATCATCATTAAAACATTTTAATGACTGGTAATTGAAAGTATATTTTGAATTTTTATCTTTAGAAGCCCAAATTAATGTTTCATGCGCATTAGTAAATCTTGTTCCTCTGAAATTTGGCATTGGATTATTTTTGTTCCAAATTACATCGTTAAGTATCCAAAATCCTAAATCTTGTATTTTGGCACCAACTCTAAAAATATTATGATAGCTTCCAATTACCCAAATACTTCCATTTTTTTTTAACAACCTTTTGCATTCCAAAAGCCATTTATAAGTAAATTCATCATAAGTTTTAAAACTTTCAAATTTATCCCATTTATCATCTACTGCATTTACTTTTGATCTATCAGGTCTAATTAATTTATTTCTTAACTGTAAATTATATGGAGGGTCAGCAAAAATCAGATCAAAACTTTCATCTGGGATTTTTTTTAATTCTTTAAGGCTGTCACCATTAATAATTTTATTTTTTAAAGTTGAACTAATCATTTTATAAAAAACAATTAGACTCGAGCCAGGAGTCCTCGTCAACCTGCGATTGTATTAATTTGAGTCCAATTGTGATCTAATTTATTTAGGACTCAATATGTTGTGTATTGGCTGAAATGTTTTTCGGTGATGTTTAGTTATCCCAAATTTTTTAATTGCAGATAAGTGATCTTTGGTTCCATAGCCAGCATTTTTATTCCAAGAATATCTAATATATTTTTTTGACATTTTTGTAATTAGACGATCTCTTGAAACTTTAGCAATTATTGATGCAGCAGATATCTCAGGTATTTTTTCATCTCCCTTAATTACATATTTTAAATTATAATTTTTAATTTTTGGAACTTTATTTCCATCAATCAATACTTGCATAGGTTTTTTCTTTAATTTTTTTATTGCCCTTTTCATTGCAAGCAAGCTTGCATTCAAAATATTTAATTTTTCTATTTCTTTTAATGATGCAGAACCAATAGACCAATGTGAATTTTTTTTTATATATTTTTCTAATATTTCACGATTTTTTTTTGTTAATTTTTTAGAATCTTTTAGTTTCTTTTTATCTAATTTTTTTTTTAAAATAACTGCCGCAGCATATACCGGTCCAATTAAACTTCCTCTGCCTACTTCATCAACTCCAGCTATAAGACCTTTCATTTCAAATTTTCAATTTTAATTCATCAATTTTTTTTCTTATTTCTTTTAAATCAACCCATGAATATTTTTTTTGATCTGCTTGTCTAAGCAAATAAGCAGGATGAAAAGTTATCATTACAATATAAGTTTTATTATTTATAATTACTTCTTTCCACACTCCTCTTTCTTTTGTTATTTTAATTTTTGATCCAAACAAAGCTTCCATGGCTGTACTACCCATAAGTATTAATATTTTTGGATCTATAATTGATATGTGTTCTCTTAAAAATTCTGAGTATCTATTTATTTCAGCTGGTTCTGGCTTTCTATCATTCGGAGGTCTGTAGTTAACAACATTTGTTATATAAACGCTTTCTCTCTTTATATTTATTGCACCAAACATTTTATTAAGTAGTTGACCCGCATCACCCACAAAAGGTTTTCCAAGCTCATCTTCTTTTTGACCCGGTCCTTCGCCAACTATCATAATTGGACTGTTAGAATCGCCATCGCTAAATACAATCTGTTTTGCATTATTTTTTAAATCGCAATTGCCAATATTTTGAATTTTTGCTTTTAGATCATTTAATTTGGAATTAATATTTTCAATTGTAGGTTTATTTTTAAATCGATTTATAGGCTTGTTTTGAAAAATATAATCAATTTCAAAAGAATTTGTTAATTCTTGGTCTATAATGTCATTTTGATTTTTGTCTTTTACAATCATAGAATAGCAAAGTGATAAAAAAATTAAAATTAATCTTATTTATTGTTTTTTTTATATATCAAACTTCTGCCTTTTCTAAAACTACAGATGAGAACGATTTCAACCCCAAGTACTTATCAAACTATCTTTCAGCAATAGTTTCTCAAAATAACAAGGAAAGCGACGATGCCGTAAAACATTTTAATTCATCAAAAATTTTAATTAATAAGCACGAAAAATATTTAAAAAAATATGTAATAACTCTTACAGTTAACGGCCAAGTTAAAAAATCAATAAATATAATTAAGCAAAATAGAGGTCAAAATAATACAAAGTTCTTTGAAGCAAAATTATTGCTTTTAATTGACAACTTTAAAAAAAGAGAATTTGATCAAAATATTGAATTATTAAATGAATTTCAAAGTTACAGAGATTATGACAACTTTCAGTATATTATTTATGAGGTTTTAAAGAGTTATAATGATTTATTTTTAACAAGAGAGCTAAATTTAAATAAAAAAAAATTTGGTAAATTGTCATCAATTAATGAGGCATTTCAATATTGCTACCTAAATCAACCAGAGACCAATTTAAAATTTATAAATTTAATTAATTCTGATGAAGGCGATTACACAAGATATCTGTTTTTCTATTTGAATAATTTAATAAAAGAAAAAGATTTTAAGAGTGCGCTTCAAACATCGAGAGAAATTAATGCTCTAGATAGCAATCTATTAATTCAGCAAGCTAAGCAATGGATTGATAATTCGAATTTTAATAAATTTGACCATTTTTTTTCTTGCGAGAATGAAGTAGATATTCTTGCGGAATTTTTCTTTTTAATTTCAAATTTTTTAGCTGTTGATGAAAATTTTGAAAAATCAAACTTTTATTTAAATATATCAAACTATTTAAATCCAAAATTTTATTTTAATTTGACACATTTAGTTTCAAATTATTCTGAAATCAGAAATTATGAAAAAATGAGAAGTCTTCTTGAAAATTTTAATAAAGAAGATGAAATTTACCACTGGTATAAATTAAAAAAAATATCTCAAATTATTTATAATGAACAAAACTCAAAACAATCTCTAAATTATATTGAAACAAAATTTAATGAGTATTCAAATCCATCTACAAAAATAATTTATGATATGGCCAATATTTATAAAAGAAATAAAGAATTTGAAAAATCTATAAAATATTATTCTTTACTCTTAGAAAAATTAAATGAAAATTCAGATGAATATGCCGATGTTTTGCATAAGAGAGGTACGAGCTATGAAAGAGTAGGAGACGATAAAAATTCAGATAAAGATTTACTTAAATCTTTATCAATAAAACCAGACGACCCATATGTCTTAAACTACCTTGGATATAGTTGGCTGGAGAGAAGCTATAAAATTCAAGAGGCAATTGGCATGTTGAATAAAGCATATAATCAAAAAAAAAATGATCCGTTCATAATAGATTCTGTTGGATGGGGATATTATCTAATTGGGGATTTTGTAAATGCTGAAAATTTTTTAAGAAAAGCTATTCAACTCATGCCAAAAGATCCCATAGTAAATGATCACTATGGAGACGTTCTTTGGAAGTTAAATAGAAAAATTCAAGCTAAATATTATTGGCAAAGCGCTCTAAGTTCTGAAGAATCTGAAAATGAAATGAAAACAAATATTTCAAAAAAATTACTTAAAGGATTAGACGAAAGCTAGATAATGAATTTTAAAATAATTAAATCTTATGCAAAAGTTAACTTGTCATTGGGAGTTACCGGAAGACTAAAATCTGGATATCACAAAATAGAAAGTTTAATTTCATTTTTAAATCTTTATGATGAAATTAAAATAAAAAAAATTACCAATAAAAATCATAAAATTCAATTTTTTGGAAAATTTTCAAAAGGAATAAAAAAAAAAAATACTATTTCTGAGTTGTTAAAAATTTTGGATAGAAAAAATATATTAAATAATCAAAAATATTTGATTAAAGTAAAAAAAAACATACCTCAAAAAGCAGGTCTTGGTGGTGGATCAATGAATGCTTCTGCAATTATAAGATTTTTTATTTCTAAAAAAACTTTAAATTTTTCAAAAAAAAATCTTATAAGGTTAACTAGACAAATTGGTTTAGATGTCCAATTGGGTATAAACAATAAAAATAAAATTTTGTATTCAAATGGTAAACTAGTTACATCAATAAAGAAAATAAGGCTTTTTGTTATTATAATTAAACCAAAGTTTGGGTGTTCAACTAAGGAAATTTATAGAAGTGTGCGAAGCTATTCATCAAAAAAATTAACAATATATAAAAAAGATCATTTTAATTTCATAAATATTTTAAAATTACGAAATGATTTAGAAAAAGTAGTTTTCAAATATCANNNCATCCTAGGTTCGAATCCTAGAGCCCCAGCCAAATATGATAAATATATTTAGTAAAATATTTAAAAATAAAGATAGTAAAAATTATTACTTTGTAGATTTTGAAAATCTAAATAAAAAAACAAATATTGAAAAAATCTTTCATTTAATTTCAAATTTTTCAGAAAGCAGCGAAATTAGGTATGTGGGCGGTAGTATTAGAAAAATAATTAATAAAGAAAAAGTAGATGATATAGATCTTGCAACAAATATTGCTCCAAAAATAGTTTGTGAAATTTTAAGAAAAAACAAAATTAGTTTCTATGAAAGTGGTATAGAGCACGGAACTATCACTGCAAAAGTTCATGATTATAAATTTGAGATCACAACTTTAAGAAAAGATATTTCAACAGATGGAAGACATGCTGAAGTTGAATTTTCTAATGATTGGCACGAGGATGCTTCAAGGAGGGATTTTACCTTTAATGCAATTTATGCAGATTTGCATGGTAATTTGTACGACCCATTTAATGGAAAGAAAGATTTAGAGTCAGGCAATGTAAAGTTTATTGGAAATCCTGAAAAAAGAATTAAAGAAGATTATTTAAGAATTTTGAGATATGTACGTTTTTTTTTAAATTATAGCAAAGTAGATCACAAAGACAGTATAAAAAAAATAATTAAACAAAACATAAATGGTATATCAAAAATTTCATCTGACAGACTATTAGATGAGTTAAAAAAATTAGTTTTATCTAAAGGTTTTTTAAAAATTTCAAAAGACAAATTTTGCCAAGAAATAATTACTCTTGTGTTTCCGCAATTGATTAATCTAGGTATTTTTAAAAATATAAACGATTATTCAAAAAAAATAATTGAAGAGAAAGATTTTATTTTTTTAATTTCACTAATGATAATTGATAATACAGATAATAGTGAATATTTTATTTATAAATATAATATTTCAAATGAAGATAAAAAAAGAATTAGGTTTTTATCAAATATTTATTCTAAAAATTTAGACAGAAACACTTTTAAAGAAAAAAATTTTTGGAAAATAATTTATTATAATGGCAAAGATTATTTAATTGATCTTATTGATTTTCAAATATTTCAAAATAAAAAATTAGATAAAAATTTACTTAAATTAAAAACATTTTTTAACACTCAAGAAGTTCCAAAGCTTGAAGTGAAGGGAAAAACATTGATTGAAAAATTTAATTTTAAAGAAGGAAAAGAACTTGGTGAAAAATTAAAAGAAATAGAGGAATTCTGGATTGAAAATTCATTTAAAATTTCAGATCAAGAATTAAACAAGATAATTAAAAATTAAATGTATTTTACGTCAATAATTTCAAAATTTTTTACGCCTGAAGGCGTAGATATTTCTACTAAATCATTTTTGTTTTTACTTATTAGACCCTTTCCTACGGGTGATTGAAAAAAAATTAATTTTTTTTTCAAATCTGCTTCGTCTTTTCCAACAAGTTTGTATTCAATATTTTCATTTGTATCTAAATTTTGCAAATAAACTGTAGATCCAAAAATAACTTTTCCATCATTATTTATTTTTTTTACATCGATAACATTTGCTCTAGCAATTAAATCTTCTATTTCTTGAATTCTTCCTTCACTATGAGACTGTTGTTCTTTTGCCGCATGATACTCTGCATTTTCTTTAAGATCTCCATGTGATCTAGCCTCGGCAATTGCAGCAACAATTTCAGGGCGTTTTTTTTCTTTTAAGAAAATTAATTCTTCTTTTAATTTTTCTAATCCAGAAACTGTAATTGGTTCTTTATCCATAATTTATTTCCATTTTGCAATGGGTGGAAGAGACATTAAAATTGCATTTGTATTTCCACCTGTTTGTAAACCAAACCTAGTTCCTCTATCATAAAGCAAATTAAATTCAACGTATCTCCCTCTTTTAAAATATTGAATTTCTTTTTCTTTATTATTCCATTTTTTATTGTTTTTTTTGTTTATAATTTCTCTAAAAATTCTTTTGAATGTGAGTCCAACATCTCGTACAAAATTAAAATCTTTTTCCCAGTTTTCTTTTTTATAGTCAAAAAATATTCCTCCCATTCCTCTAGTTTCTTTACGATGAGGAAGATAAAAATATTCATCACAATTTTTTTTATATTTTTTATAATATTTTTTATTATGTTTATCACATGCCAATTTAACTTCTTTGTGGAACCAATTTTTTAACTTTTTATCTTCAACACAAGGTGTCACATCCATACCACCACCAAACCAACCAAATGAAGTATGAATATACCTTGTATTAAAATGCATAGCAGGAACATGTGGGTTTTTCATATGCATTACAATTGATATTCCTGATGCCCAAAAACTTGGATCAGAATTTGTACCAGGTATTTTTTTTCTAAATTCTTTTGAAAATTTTCCATAAACTTCAGAAAAATTTACTCCAACTTTTTCAAATACCTTGCCATTTTCTAAAATTCTATATTCTCCACCTCCTTCATCTTTTTTTTTATTTTTTTCCCAATGACTTGAAATAAATTTTTTTTTACTCTTTTCAATTTCTTCAATTTCAAAACAAACCATATCTTGAAGAATCTTAAACCAATTTTTTGCTAATTTTTTTTTTATATCAGTTTCCATTTAATTTTTTATTTGTCTTATTTGTTCAGCTAAAACTATACCAACAGATGTTGCAAGGTTTAAAGATCTTTTATTTTCTGTCATAGGTATTTTTAACTTTTCATTGACTGTTTCATGAACTTTACTCGGAACGCCTGCACTTTCTCTTCCAAAGAGAAGAGTATCACTAATTTTAAAAGCAAATTCTGTATACGCTTTAATGGCTTTAGTTGTAATTAAAATAACTCTTTGGTCTTTTTTATTTTTAAAAAATTCATCTGCGCTTTTATAAAATTTTATTTTATCTTCTTCTAAATAATCCATTACAACTCTTTTAAATCTTTTATCTGTGAACAAAAAACCGCATGGTTCTATAATTTCTAGTTGAGCACCAAGGCACGAGCAAGTTCTAATAATTGAAGCAGTGTTTTGAGGTATATCTGGCTCATATAGAGCGATTTTTGGTGTTAAATAGGCTTTATCGTGTGTCATTGTATCCATACAAAAATACTTTTTTATTAATATTAAATCATATAATTAAGCATAAATAGTAAATTAATTTATTAATGGCGGAAGATAAAAAAACCAATAGAAGAGATTTTATATTCACAGCTTCATATGCACTGGGAGCAGTTGGAGTAGGGGCTGCTGTGTGGCCTTTAATCGATCAAATGAATCCAGACGCTTCAGTGAAAGCACTTGCAAGCACAGAAGTAGATATCAGTGGTGTTGAAAGAGGACAATCAATAACAGTTTTGTGGAGAGGTAAGCCTGTTTTTATCAGAAGAAGAACTGATGAAGAAATAGCAAAAGCAAAAGAAGTTAATTTGGAAGAATTAAAACACCCTGAAAAAGATGAGGATAGAGCAAAAGATCCAGAATGGTTAGTTATGTTAGGCGTGTGTACTCACTTAGGCTGCGTTCCTTTAGGAGATAAGGGAGAATATGGTGGCTGGTTTTGTCCTTGTCATGGATCTCATTATGACACTTCAGGAAGAATAAGAAAAGGACCTGCACCAACAAACATGGAAGTTCCAAAATACGAATTTGTTAATAGCAATACAATAAAGATTGGATAATAAACTTAAATGAGTGATCACGAATACATACCAAAATCAAAATTAGGAAAATGGTTTAATGATCGTTTGCCTCTATTAACACTTAGAAATCATTTAACCGAATATCCAACACCAAAAAATTTAAATTACTGGTGGACGTTTGGAGCAATCTTAACATTTTGTTTAATGGCTCAAATTATTACTGGAATTATATTGGCTATGCATTATGTTGCCAATTCTGGCTTAGCATTTGAAAGTGTTGAGCACATAATGAGAGATGTAAATTATGGGTGGTTAATAAGATATTTTCATGCAAACGGCTCCTCTATGTTTTTCTTAGCTGTTTATATTCATATATTTAGATCCTTATATTATGGATCTCACAAATCTCCAAGAGAACTTATATGGGTAATAGGAATGATAATTTATTTTTTAATGATGATGACAGCTTTTATGGGCTACGTATTACCTTGGGGCCAAATGAGTTTTTGGGCAGCAACTGTAATTACAAATTTATTTACTGCCGTCCCTTTTATTGGAGATAGTATTACCAACTGGTTATGGGGAGGGTTTGCAGTAGACAGTCCAACATTAACAAGATTTTATGCATTACATTATCTTTTTCCATTTTTAATTTTAGGTTTGGTAATTTTACATATTTGGGCTTTACATATTCCAGGAAATAATAATCCAATAGGGATTGATCTTAAACATCCATCAAAAGATAAAGTTCCTTTTCATCCATATATAGTAATTAAAGATTTGTATGCATTATTAATTTTTTTAATAATATTTGCATTCCTTGTATTCTATTCTCCTAATTTGTTAGGACATCCAGACAACTACATTGAGGCTAACCCAATGGTTACTCCGGACCACATAGTTCCCGAGTGGTACTTATTGCCCTTTTATGCAATACTACGCTCAATTCCTGATAAGCTTTTTGGAGTTATTGCAATGTTTGGATCTATTTTGGTTTTAGTAATATTGCCTTGGCTAGATACATCAAAGGTAAGATCTGCAATATTTAGACCTTTATACAAACAATTTTACTGGTTCTTAGTGGCAGATGTTTTAATTTTAGGCTACGTTGGAGCAATGCCCGCAGAAGGCCTTTATTTGCTTGTGGCAAGAGTGGCTACAGCTTATTATTTTTTACATTTTTTAGTTATTCTTCCTGTTTTAGGCTCAAAGGAAAAAACTTTGGATGTTCCTTTGAGTTTAACAGAACCTGTTCTTGGAGGTTCAGCAAATGAATCTATACTTAAAAATAAGAAAGAAATTTAATGAAAAATTTTTTTAAATCGATTCTTTTTCTTACATTTTTTGTAATTTATGGATTTAATTCTATAGCAGCTGAAAAATCTCATGAATTACTAAGCCCGGGGTGGAGTTTTAAAGGTTTTTTTGGAAAATTTGACACAGCATCTCTACAAAGAGGATATCAGGTTTATACAGAAGTATGTTCGGCTTGTCATTGTGGGCCAGAGTTTTCAGATCAGCAAGCAAAAATAATAGCTTCTCAATTTGAAGTTACTGATGGACCAAATAGTGAAGGAGAAATGTTCACAAGAACAGCAAGGCTTTCAGATAAATTTGTTGGACCTTATGCTAATGAGCAAGCAGCTACAGCTGCTAATGGCGGAGCATACCCACCAGATATGTCTGTTTTAGTTAAAGCAAGACAGGGCGGAGCAGATTACATTTACTCTGTACTGATGGGTTATGAAGATCCGCCATCAGAAATTATTTTAGATGACGGTGTATACTACAACAAATATATGCCAGGTAATAATATTAAAATGACAAAACCTTTATCTCCAGGAGCTGTAGAGTATGCTGATGGAACAGATGCTAGTGAAGAGCAAATGGCAAAAGATGTTGTTGCTTTTTTAGCTTGGGCCGCAGAACCTCATTTAGAAGCTAGACATAAAATAGGCTTTAGGGCTATAATTTATTTGTTTATAATTACCGTATTAGTTTACTTTAGTATGAAAAAACTATGGTCACGTATTGAATCTAAAGTTTAAAACGTCGCCATCTTTAACTATATAATCTTTACCTTCTAGTCTCATTTTTCCGTCATTCTTTGAGTTTAGCCATCCATTATTTTTAATAAATTCTTCATAGGATACTGTTTCTGCTCTTATAAATCCTTTTTCAAAATCAGTATGAATAATCCCCGCTGCCTTTGGGGCTGTACAATTTATTGGAACAGTCCAAGCCCTGGATTCTTCTGGACCAGATGTAAAAAAGGTTTCTAGTTCAAGAAGTTCATAACCTTTTTTAATTAATGTATTTAAGCCTGTTTCATTTAAGTTAATCATTTTCATATAATTGATTTTTTCTTCATTTTCTAATTGATTAATTTGGTTTTCAATATCAGCAGAGATCATTATGGTATTTTTTTCACCAAATTTGCTAATAAATGACTTGGTGTAGTTATTTCCATCAGAAATACTTTTTTCATCAACATTGCAAACATATAGTTTAGGTTTAGTTGATAATAGGCCAGTTTGATGAAGCTCTTTTTTAGAATAATTTTCATGAATCACTTCTTCTGTATTTTTATCATTATTAATACAATTTAATGCGGTTTCTAATATATTGATTTCACTTTCTGATGAATTTTTCCTATTTTTTTTATCTAATCTTTTTTGTATTGATTCTAAATCAGCAAGTTTCATTTCAGTTTCAATAATTTCTAAATCTCTTATAGGATCAATATTTGGATTAACATTTTGAATATCATCAGAGTCAAAGCATCTAATCATGTGAATTATTGCATCTACCTCTCTAATATGTGATAAGAATTTATTTCCCAAACCTTCTCCTTTAGATGCACCTTTTACTAAGCCCGCAATATCTACAAATGAAATAGTTGTATTAATTTTTTTTTTTGAATTTGAAATTAAAACTAATTTATCCAACCTATCATCTGGAACTGGAACTATTCCAATATTTGGATCAATAGTGCAGAAAGGAAAGTTTTCTGCTTGAGCCTTACTTGAATTTGTTAGTGCATTAAATAAAGTAGATTTTCCAACATTGGGCAATCCAACTATGCCACACTTAAATCCCATTTATTTGTTATTTACAGTACTAGAAAATAAATCTAATTTTTTATCCATTAATATTGGCATAAATTCAATTACATTTTGTATAACTTTTTCTAACTTCACTTTTTCCTCATCTGTAAAGTTTGTTAAAACAAAATCTGATACCTCAATTTTTGAATCAGGCTTGCCAATACCTACTCTTACCCTAGAATATTCTTTACCTATAAATTTATCTATAGATGCAATTCCATTATGACCAGCGCTAGATCCTCCGAATTTTGCTTTTATCTTTGTAAAATCTATATCCAAATCATCATGAAAAACTATTACGTCTTCAACATTTATTTTAAAGTATTCGATCAATTCTCGTATACAGATTCCAGAGTTATTCATAAAAGTTAAAGGTTTGATTGCATAAACTTTTTTATTTGAGATATTGCCAGTGGTTAAGAGACCTTTAAATTTTGGTTTTTGTTTTGAGAGTCCAAATTTTTGGTTTATTTTATCTATGATTTTAAAACCTATATTGTGCCTATTATCATTACTGTCAGGAGTTGGGTTGCCTAACCCTACGAGTAAAATCATAAATTAATTTAAATTCTAGAAATATTCACTATTGGTAATTTATTTTTTTTCAGNTTCTTCAGCAGGTTTTTCAGGTTCTTTGAAAACAGTCGGAGCAGCAACTGTTGCTACCACAAAATCTCTTCCTTGAATTGTAGGTTTTACGTTCTCAGGTAAAGATATTGAAGAAATTTTTATACTTGTTCCGATTTCTAAACCTTCAAGATCAACAACTAATTCATTTGGAACATTTTCGGTTGCGCATTTTAATTCAATTTTTCTTCTTACTATATTAAGAACGCCACCTCTTTTTAAGCCAGGCGAATTTTCATTATTTATAAATCTAACTGGAATTTCTATAATTATTTTTGCACCTTTTACAATTCTTAAAAAATCTATGTGTATTGGATCATCAGTCAAAGTATCATAGCTAACTTCTCTTGGTAATACTTTGATAGACTGCCCATCAACGTTTAAACTAATGATATTTGATAAAAAGTTTTCTTGCTCAATTAAATATTTAATTTGTTTTTTTGACAGAGATACTTTTTGATTTTCTTCAGTACCTCCATAAATTATTGCCGGGACATCTCCCTTTTGACGTAAAGAATTAACTTCACCTTTAGACTTGGTGTTTCTAATTGATGCTTCTAATGAATTCATAAAGTGTCGGTTTTTAACTTATGATTGTAAATTTTACAAGTAATTTATTTGAATAAATCTGATACAGACGTTGAGTTTGATATACGCTTTATTGCCTCTCCTAATAAATTAGAAATTGATAATATCTCTATATTTTTAATATTTTTTAACTTATTGGAATTGTCGATTGTGTCCGTTATTACTAAATTTTTTATATGTGACTTTTTAATTTTTTCGACTGCTTCTCCACTCAAAACGCCGTGTGTTACATATACATGGATTTCTTTCGCTCCCCTATTAATTAATGCTTCAGCTGCATTAACAATTGTTCCTCCTGAATCAATTATGTCATCAATTATTATGCATGTTTTATTTTTTACATTTCCTATAACATTCATAACTTGAGATTTTCCAGGCGAAGGTCTTCTTTTGTCAATTATTGCAATACCTATATCTAATTTTCTAGCAAGTGCCCTTGTTCTTTCGACACCGCCAACATCAGGCGAAACGCAGATTAAATTTTTTCCTTTTATTTTTTTTTTTACATGTCTTGAAAAAATTGGAGTAGCAAACAGGTTATCAACAGGAATATCAAAAAATCCCTGAATTTGTCCAGCATGCAAGTCTACCGTGACCACTCTGTCAGCACCAGCTTTAGTTATTAAATTTGAAACTAGTTTCGCCGATATAGATGTTCTTGGTGCAACTTTTCTATCTTGTCTTGCGTAGCCAAAATAAGGTATTACAGCAGTAATATTTTTTGCAGAAGATCTTTTTAAAGCATCAATGCATAATAATAGTTCCATTAGATTATCATTTGCAGGAGAGCTTACAGATTGAACAATAAATATGCTGTTACCTCTAATATTTTCTTTAATTTCTATATAAATTTCACCGTCAGCAAATTTTTTAATACTAGAATGGACTAATTTTGTTTTTAAAATTTTTGATATTTTCTGGCTAAGGTTTTTATTGCTATTTCCTGTAAGAAGTTTCATTTGTGAGATGCTCTATTTAATCATAATTATTGAAATATTTCTACCATAATCATTAATTTTTTTTTTTAAGGATCTTCTAGCACTAAAAAAATTATTTTTTGGATTAAATGTATCTTTTTTAATTATTTCTATATTATTAATTCCCGCATCTTTTAATTGTCTAAAAATATGTCCTTTTAAATCAAAATAAATTTTATTTTTAATTATTTTGAAATGTTTTTTATTTTTTAGGCTTTGCTTTAAAAATTTTGCTCTAAAATCATTTTTAACTTCATAATTGTTTTGTGAAATGCACGGTCCAATCACAGCAAATATATCATTTAATTTACTACCTCTTTTTTTGAAATAATTAATCATTTTTTTTCCTATTTTTTTATGTGCACCTTTCCATCCTACATGTGCTGCTCCAATAATATTTTTTTTAGGCTCAAAAAACAGAATTGGAACACAGTCTGCTGTTAAAATTCCAATAGCGAGACGTGTAACATTAGTTATCAAACCATCGCCAAATAATTTGTTTTTTGATATTTTATTTATAAAATAAATTTTGTTACTATGTAACTGATGTAATAAAATTATTTTTTTCTTTACACCAATTTTTTTTGATACAATTTTTAAATTTTTTATTACATTTTTTTTGTTATCATGAGAACCTATTCCACAATTTAAACTTTTATAAACTCCAGAAGAAACACCACCTATATTATTGAAAAATCCATGCTCAATATTTCTAAATTTTTGTAATTTTTTTGATTTAATCAGTTAAAATCCAGTTTTAAAATTTATTTTTTTATTTGTGATTAACATAACTTTGAACAAATCACCCATCTGATTTTTATCAATTAATCTTTTTAAACGGTAGTAAATATCGGCTTTTTTTGAAAAAGGTAAGTTTCTTGATATTATTTCTGCTCTTTGTTGAATTCCAAGATTCATTAAAAAATTTCTCTGAGTTGTTATTCCTTGACATTTAAGTTTTAAAATATTTGTAATTTTTTTTAATAATTTAAAATTTAATTTATAAGTAATATCGGAATTCCCAAATTCCTTGAACAACTCTGAGATCCTGTGCTTTTTTATTGCCATCAACGTATCTTTCATTGAATCTTCTAAATATCCATAATCAATAATTAATAACGCCCCTTTTTTATTATTTATTTTTTTTGA
>LWDU01039802.1_pt1 | contig 21135 bp, 18 predicted proteins | sample 727161 | NCBI WGS metagenome assembly LWDU01 (sample SAMN04566230, study PRJNA314399) | hydrothermal vent metagenome | isolation source: deep sea hydrothermal plume seawater | place: Mexico: Gulf of California, Guaymas Basin | collected 2004-07-11
GCTCTTCCCTGCGCATTTTCTCCGCACGGACCACCTCAATCAGGATCTCTTCTATTTCCTGACGGAACTGGACTACCCGAAAGAATTCACAGAACCCATCCTGGCTGAGAAGAAAGTACTACCCCCCGGCGCCGTTCGACCCGAGGAAGATACATGGCAAAAATTCTACACGCCCGAGTACAAAGCCCAAATCCGAGAGAAGGAACGTATCCTCTTCGACCTTTTTCCGGAATACGATGTATAGATGACTCACGTCTGCGAACGATTCAACGACCCAAGGACCTAAACAATGAAGCAACCCAATATTATCTTTTTCAATCCCGATTCCTATCGAGGTGACGTCCTTGGTCATCTGGGCAACCCCGCCGCCGTCACCCCTAATCTGGATGCCATCGTGGCGGACGACGCGGTCTCCTACCGCCATGCCTTCTCTCAGAATCCTGTTTGCACACCCAGCCAATACCCTTACACTCAATTACGAAGATGCCGTATTTTCGAAGCACGAGCATTATATCAGGCTCATGCCGCATTACACCATCCATTCTATATAGTGGATAGCGGTAATAGGCGAGTCCTTCCTCGTTCTGTAAAGATTGCTTAATCGCTAACCAAACAGCATTCTGAGCAGAATTATTATCAAAGGGTAGTTCAGGTATAAATTCCATCGCCTATTGCTGTGGTTTCGCGGAAATTGGCTTTTACGCTAGCTATTCGACACGATTCTTGGCCTTTCTTCGCGGTGAGTTCCGCAAGGAAATACGCAGCTTTACGCATATTCTTTTTGCTTACCGCCTCTGCTTCCAATATCTCAAACACACCGACGTCTCTCTTTACTTAGCGATGAGAGTGGGGGTTTATTTTGCCGGTGCCGGGCTGCAACCCTATGCCAGTCATTTATGCGATCATCAGCGATCTGTTGAACTGTATTGGTCAGCTCTAACCGGTCCAGCATTTTGCGGCTCGAAAACACAGCCGGTTCTGACGGCGCAAACTCCACAATAGTATAATCCACCAGCAAGGTCGTGGACCCTATAATTTCTGCCGCGTCGAGTGATAATCGGTTGTGTACTTTTAGGCGCTTCGATTGCGCTCGATTCAACTCCTGCTCCGTGCTGAAGTCAATACCCCATAGCTCTGAACCGTCGCTTTCTACGGTGGTTACCTCTTTGGAGCGCCGCATCTCGCATTGTTGGTCCATCTGCGGCTCGTCCACGACGCGGAAGAGTACACTACAACAACGGTAATCTGTGGTCAGGTAGTGGCTTTTTGACCCGAGACCGTCAATCGATCGGTCAGAATAGATGTCTCTCAGCATATCGTCAATCGCTGTGACGCCGGTCGCTACTTGGAGGTTGGTATCTAACAGACTGCTGGGGTTGCGCCCTAATGCCACCATGCACGATGGCCGCTACATTAATTTTGTGCTGGAGAGTGGGGTGAGTGTAAAAGAAGCCCAGGAGCTCGCGCGCCACTCGACGCCGGAACTCACATTCAATGTCTACGGAAGAACACGGAAAGAACGTCTTTCTGAGACAGCCGAAAAAGTAGCCGCGAACATCCTTCCCGTAGTTGACAATGCCATATTCATGCCACGACAAGCTGTCGGTGCAGAACAAGAAAGCGCAACTCCCTTTGCTGACAGGGAGTTGCGCTTGTCCAATAATGGTGGAGGCGGCGGGAATCGAACCCGCGTCCGAGATCAAGTCCACCAAGACCTCTACGTGCGTAGTCGATCTTTAAAGTCTCGTCCGCTACGCTGCCAATCGACAGGGCCACGCATCGGAACCAGCTCAGTAAAGTCTCGCCCGCCCCCCCTGAGCATGAGTTTGGGCCAGCCTGCAAAAGATGTCATTCGGACCCGCCGCGCAGGCTCAACGGGGCCGAACGGGCTACTTAATTGCTTAAGCGGCCATCGCGTACGTTTGAGTTTCGTCGCTTAATGGTTTTCCCGCGGATTTACGAGGAAGCAGGATCCCTCGGCACGCAGTCAGAGCTTTTCTAACCCCGTCGAAGCCAGGTCGCCCCCAAATGCTTTATTTTCAGGGGTTTTCGCAGCAGTGGTGAATATAGCCGGGCCTTTTCACAATGTCAATTAACCACGTTTATCGGTGCCCCATCCTGAAACGCCTTGATATTATCCGCCGTCATGCCCATCAACCGCTTACGCGCCTCAACCGTGGCCCAGGCCATATGCGGCGTGATCAATAAGTTAGGTGCCTGCAACAGCGGATTGCCGTTTTCGATGGGCTCAGTAGACGCCACATCCGTCGCCGCCGCGCGCGGTNNAGGCCTGCTCATCGACCAGCCCACCGCGCCCGGTATTAATGAATAGTGCCCCCTCCTTCATCGTCGCCAATAGATTCGCGTTGACAAAACCTGTATTCTCTGGCGTCTGCGGACAGTGCAGGCTAACCACGTCGGCGCCGGCAAAAATCTCCTCGACGCTCTTCAGCGCGAAGGGCGCATAGGCCGGCGCGTCTTTGGGCGAAGGCGCATAGGCCCAGACCTCCATGCCAAAGGCGTGTGCCAACTCGCCGACCCGTTGGCCGATGCGCCCGAAACCAATCAGACCAATCGTCTTGCCCGCCAGCTCCATCAACGGCGTCTCCCAAAACGACCAATAGCCCGAATTCTTCCAGCCACCCTGATGCACTGCGTTATCGTGATGACCGACCTGGTGGCACAGCTCCAACAACAGCGCCATCGCGTATTGCGCCACCGAGTCGGTGCCATAAACGGGAATATTCGACACCGGGATATCGCGCGCCCGGGCCGCTTCCGTATCGACGACATTAAAGCCAGTAGCCGTCACCGATACGAACTGTAGATCGGGCAGCGCGTCGAAAACCGCCGGGGTCAGCGGCACCTTGTTGGTCAAGAGCACCTGGGCCCCGGCCGCGCGTTCCAACACCAGCTCATCCGGCGGTTTGTCGTAGACCGAAAAATCGCCCAATGCCGCAACCGGATCCCAGGGATTGTCGCCGGGGTTTAGTGTATGTCCGTCCAGTGCTACGATTTTCATAAGACTCCTCTTTCTATCAAAAAAAGAGACGCGGCAAACCCACGTCTCTTTTTTTAGGATGAGTAGCTTGCTCTACTTGCGCAACTGCCCCACGTCGCGCACCGCCCCATGCGCCGCGCTCGTCGTCAACGCCGCATAAGCCTGCAACGCCTGGGAGACGTAGCGCTGACGGTCCTTGGGCCGATACGCGTCCACCCCTAGCGCCTCCATCTTCTTGCGGCGCTCAGCCAACTCGGCATCGGGCACCAACATATCGATCTTGCGGTGGGGAATGTCGATGCGGATGGTATCGCCTTCTTCTAATAGCGCGATGGCCCCGCCCTCGGCCGCCTCGGGCGAAACATGGCCAAGCGACAAGCCAGAAGTACCACCAGAAAAACGACCGTCGGTTAACAACGCACAGGCTTTACCCAAGCCCATCGACTTGATATACGAGGTCGGATAGAGCATTTCCTGCATACCCGGCCCACCCTTCGGCCCCTCGTAACGGATAACCACCACATCGCCTTCTTTGACGCGTTTGGCCAGAATCTCCTCGCACGCTTCGTCCTGGGATTCAAAGACCCGTGCTGGCCCTTCAAAAACCAATAGCGACTCGTCGACCCCCGCCGTCTTCACGATACAGCCCTCTTCGGCGATATTGCCGAACAGCACCGCCAGACCGCCGTCCTGCGAATAGGCATGGTCGACCGCGCGGATACAACCCTGCTCCGCATCCGTGTCCGATTCATCGTAAAACTTACTTTGCGAAAAAGCTTCCTTGGTGCGCGCATTGCCCGGCGCGACAAGACCCCGCTGTTTGGCGAAATCCGTCACCTCACCGCCAGCGCGAATATCGGTCTCAGCAATCAGCGCGCCGATCGACATACCCGACACCGTGTTCGGTGCAGAATGGATCTTGCCACCACGCTCTAGCTCACCCAAAATGCTCATAATGCCCCCGGCCCGAGCCACGTCCTCGACATGGTATTCCTGCGAAGCCGGTGCCACTTTGCAGACACAGGGCACTTGGCGCGACAGCCGGTCGATATCGGCCATGGTGAAATTAACCTCCGCCTCGCGCGCCATCGCCAATAAATGCAACACGGTATTGGTCGAGCCGCCCATCGCGATATCCAAGGTCATCGCATTTTCAAAAGCCTCGAAAGTCGCGATACCACGCGGCAAGACCGAAGCATCACCCTCCAGATAAAACGACTTGGCCATCTCGACGATGCGCTTGCCGGCCGCCTCAAAAAGCTCCCAGCGCAAAGCGTGCGTCGCCAAAATAGTGCCATTGCCCGGCAACGCCAGGCCAATGGCCTCGTTGAGGCAGTTCATGGAATTGGCGGTGAACATACCCGAGCACGAACCGCAGGTCGGGCAGGAGGCCTCCTCCATCTTCTCGACATCCTCATCGCTCAGATTGGGGTCGGCAGCGGAGATCATCGCGTCGATCAAATCGAGTTTTGCGCTGCCAGTCGACAACTCGGCCTTGCCCGCTTCCATCGGTCCGCCCGAGACGAAGATCGCCGGGATATTAAGCCGCAGCGCGGCCAATAACATGCCCGGCGTGATCTTGTCGCAATTGGAGATACAGACCAGCGCATCGGCCTTGTGCGCCTGCACCATATATTCGACGCTGTCAGCGATCAGTTCGCGGCTCGGCAACGAGTAGAGCATGCCGTCGTGGCCCATTGCAATGCCGTCGTCAACAGCGATCGTATTAAACTCGACCCCATAACCGCCATTGGCGTCGATCACTTCTTTTACCTTTTGCCCGATCGGGTGCAAATGCACGTGCCCCGGCACAAACTGGGTAAACGAATTGGCGATGGCGATAATGGGTTTCTGGAAATCTTCGGTCTTCATCCCCGTGGCCCGCCACAAGGCGCGCGCGCCGGCCATCCGGCGCCCCTGGGTCGTGGCGCTGCTGCGAAACGATTGCATGTAATACTCCTAGCTCAGAATGCTTGTCCAATGGAAAAATAAAACCGAATCTTATCCCCCTCGTCAAATCCGTCGTTAAGGGCCACGTCAAAACGGAAGGGGAAACCCAGGGTATAGCGCAACCCCACACCATAACCGTCGACCATCCGCCGCAAGGCCACTTCTCGCCGCTCGTGCCAAACCTGAGCCCGGTCCCAAAAGGCGACCAGTCCGAGAATACCGCGCTGATAACGCAGTTCGCCACGCAAATTGAAACCGATCTGCCCACCGCCTACCGCCTGTATCGCGTTGCGCTCGACACCGCGCAGTGAACCCTCGCCCCCGTAGTCTTTCCAGTAGACCGGCGGCACCTCTCGCCCGCTGCGCAACGACGCCGTGCGCGTGCCTTGCAAGGCCAAGGCCAATACCAGACGACGCGACAGCGGCTGATAGCGACGCAGCTCGGCCTCGCCATCAACCACATAGGTCTGGCGCCGGCCCAGCTTGATCGCATAGAGCCCCGTCAACCGCAAGAGGGTACCCCTGCTCGGGGCAAAGCGGCTGTCGCGCGTGTCGCGCACAAACTCAGTACTCAAATCGATCGAACGCGAACGCTCTGTCAGAATATCCGCCCACGCCGCATCCACTGGAATCTCGCCATCGCTATAATCCAAAAACTCGATGCCAGCGCCCGACACAGGATCGGCCCCAGCCTCATCATCAAAAAAATCATCATCGCTAAATAAATCGTCCGCCCCATCGGCAAAAAAATCGTCATCGGCAAATAAATCGTCCGCACTCGCCGTATCGCCGCCAGAGTCGATACCTTCGTCGACATTTGGCGCGTATTTTATCGGCTCAATGGCATCGGGCCGGTGGCGCGCCTTCTTCCATGTTAGGGTGAACTGGGCCTGATAAATCTCGCGCCAACCCTTGTTCAGCACCGCCGCCAACTCCCACAGCCGCTCGATCGAACGATAATCGTAAACGGCCGTATTGATATACTCGCGCGCGGCATCTTCTCCAGCGAAAAACAGCAGGCCGTCGAGCACCGAATCATTGGTTGTCAACAACTCGAACTGGCGCGTATCATCCGGGTCGCCCAACACCTCGGTGCGGCTCCACTCGTCGGTGAAGATCGGCCCCAGTGCGCAACAGGTTGCGCTCGGCAAAAAACACGGTAGCCCCCTGGACCGGCAGTCCCCAACTGGCGTTGAGCCCCAATTGCGCACCGCGCCCCAGCCAGTTGTTGTGCTGTATATTCCCCGACACTCGCGGCTCGGTATTATTAAAAAAGGCGTTCGCACCCAGGGCGATATATTTTCTTTCCTGCAAACGCACGACAATCGGCTGCAGGCTATCGCCCGTTTCGGGTGTCTCTAGGAAAACCGAGCGAAAGAGGTCGGTGCGCGCCAGTTGGTCACGGCTGCGCGCCAGCTTCTCCGGGTCGTAGAGATCCCCGCGCGCGAAACCCAGATAACGTTCGATCAACCCACGACGCGTATGCAATAGCTCCTGGTTCTCGACCTCGACCGCGCCGAAATACATTTTACGGCCGGGCTCAACATAATAGATGACCGTAGAGCTGTGGCTCGCGCGGTCTTCTCCGACCCACTCGTTGCGCACCGCAGCGTGCGGGTAACCTCGTTGGTTGAGAAACGTCTGCAACCTGCGCTCACCAGCCAGCGCCTTACCATAATCAAGCGGGGCACCAAGCGTTAAACCCAACTCGGCACGCAGCACATCAGATGCAAAGGGCGCGCCCCCGTTGATTTGCACGGTGCGTACCCTCCACAGCGCGCCGCTGTCGATTTCGATATAGATATGCACCCGGTTTTTTGCGTCCAAGGAGAGACTCTTGCGCACGATCTTCGCATCGCGGTAACCGCGACCCCGGTAGAGATTAACCACCGCACCCAGGTCGCTTTTAAAGAAACGGCGGCGAAACGGCCCGCCCTGTTGGATCCGCATCGCCGAGCGCAAAGTCTCATTTTTGACCAACTGCTCGCCGCGATGCACAAAGAGCACCTTCGCGACCTTGAGTTCATCGGCCTCGCGATCCGACACCTCGCGCAAAGCACTTTGCGCCAAGGCGGCTTCGACAAAAAGCAACGCCAAAATGACCATCAACCCGCGCATCAAAATTCCTTTTTCAAACCGATGCCCAGCCCATAGCGGTCGTATTCGCTCTGTGCCGAGCCGGTCAGCGTCAGAAAGGACTTCAGCTTGTGTTCGATACGCACCTCGCCCGAGGACATTTCGTTCAACAGCGCCTCGTAGCGCACCCAAAGCGGCAGTGGTAACTCGGAGAAGTATTTGCCGACCCGCAAGGCCGTGCCGGGATTGGCGCCAACGACCGTGCTCGAAGGCAATACCGCGAATTCGTCGAGCCCCACTTTCTCGACCCGACTACTCAGAAGCTGCCCCGCCACTGTGCCCAAGGCGGCAGAATAGTCTTGCGTATTGAGCGATCCGAAGGCCAACAGTCTGAAGATATCGCTAAAATCTCGCGCGGGTATCGATGCGAATTGCGGTGCCGCCGTCTTCGCCCGCCCCTGCAGGGTCAAGGTCACTTCGTAATCTTCCTGGTCCTGGCTGTCTTGCACTTTTGTCGTCGCCCGCAAATCCAGTTCCGGATCTAATTCCAATGGATCATAGGCCACGTCGAGAATCGACCCCGTCGGCTCCAGACTATTGAACACCACCCGCCCTTCTGCAAACTCGAATTGTTGGTTGAGCACGAGTATATGGCCCTCGTCGATACCGACATCGCCGCGAAATATAGGTTTATAAAACGTACCACCGACTTCGATTGCCCCCGACGCCTCTACCTCGACCAACTCGCTGTCGAGCGACAGCGCCCGCAAGTCGACTTCGACGGCAAGCGCCATATTCTCGAGAAACTCGTCGCGTAACGCCGGTGGCGGCGGCGGTACCGGCGGCGCATTGAACACGACCAGCGTCGGCTCGGAACGCGGATTCCTCAGGCGGATCTTGCCCGCTAACTCGGAGCCCGAAGCCGCACCAGCGAAAGACAGATCCAGCAGAATATCATCGGCCTGAAAAATATCCTCATAACGACATGCCAAACGCTCTGCCACGAGCCGCACATCAAAAACGGGGTCATCGAGCCGACCTAGGTCAATCGACCCGGCCAACTCCATACTCCGGTAGCCTCGCCCAGGTTCACCTTTGGCGGAAAAACCGACCAGTTCGATAGCGCGGCCGTCAAAGCGCAACTCTCCGTCCGGCAAGGTGTAGACCGGTTCGATATCGAGTAGCGCGAGCTGCAAATCCTCAATCCCAATCTGGCCGCTGATCGCCAGCATCGAATGCAAACCGTCCACGCGCAGATTCGCACCGATACGGCCGTCTAGGTGGTCGAGGTCGGCGAGCAAATCGGCAAAAACGAACAGACCGATGCCCTCTGAATACGCTTCGATCCAAGCCTCTTCTAAAGCAACCTTGCCCGTCGTCAGATCCCAGGGCACCCGCCCCGTCACCACCAAACTGTCTTCGATCAATGTCGTCCAGTTCAAATGCAGGTCACCGCCCAATCGGTCACCGAGTAACCTACCAGCCAATTCGCCAAAATCTTCAGTCTCCACCGCCAACTCAGCGGTCAGCTCCGGCTCGGCAGCCGTGCCGCTCAACTCGGCGTGCACATCGGCGATGCCTTCCGGGCCGCCAAAAAAGACCAACTCCACACCTTCCAACGCGAGCCCGATCTGCGAAGGCGCGCCCACCGCCAGCTCACCGCCCAACCGCATCGTCCCCGCCGGTCGCAGCGCGAGGCGATCGCGATCATAACGCTGCATCGCAATTATCAGCGAGTCCAACGCCACCCGTCCCGCGCCGAGCGTAAACCGACTATCAGTCAAGAGGTCGAGCTGTAATGAATCGGCGCCGACTTCCATCTCAACGGCCAAACCGCGTAGATCGATACGCCCCGACAGGCCATGCAAACCCAACGCCGAATCACCCAATGCCATTTCTATCGAGCCGCTGAGATCGAGCTTACCGCGTAGCGGATGCCCCAACACATAACTGAGCGCCGGCCCCAAATCGGCCGCCGTCGCCTCGATATCGAGACGGGCACGCCCAGTGCCTTGTCGCAATAGCGGCGCAGCCGGACTACTAAGCGCCATATATAAGCCGGCCTCCGCTTCGACCTCGGCGAGCAACGAATCGCCCAATGCCAAGTGTAGCGAAACACCACCCAGCGACGAGGTGTCCAACCGCACCTCCGCCAAATGCAGCGCACCTTCGACCTCCGGCCGCGCGATGGTGCCGCCGAGTTGCAAGTGCCCCGTACCCTCGGCGCTAAGATCGGCTACCAAACCATCGAGTGACAGATTCGGCCATGCCGCGCTTATCGCCAACGAGTCAAAGCCAGCCCAACCCGAGAGGTCCAGCAAGCCGACCGGTGTCTGCAAATGCATCGCTGTTAGATCAAAACGACCGTCGCCATAATCAATTCTTAGCGGGCCATGCTCGCGCAACACCCATTCGCCTTGCGATAAGGAGAGCGCGTCGAGCGCCAAGCGCCCCTGTGCCAAATCCATATCGTCCAGCGGCCCCACCCATTCCGACATCCCGTCCAACGCCACTGCACCGCCATCCGGCCCCGTGAGCACGACGCCGCTAAATTCTGTTCGTGCCTCGATACGCCTCTGCGCATCCAACCCTGCCCGTACATGCACCCCCGCACCGCGTAACTCACCCCTTGCCACACCCCGGTCCCAAGCAAAATCCAAAGCCAACCCGCTATTGTGCCAACCCGCATAGTGCAACGCGGTCGTCATAGCTGAACCCATCAACCGCAATTCATCAACCGCCAGCCCACCGCTACCGGCCATATCCACATCGAGCTGACCACCCAAGCCAGGTGCAACCCGTGCCAATGCCAAGCCGTCCAGGGCCACGACGAGCGTATCGATTCGGCCGCGCGTAAAATCGACTGCCGCCCGCGCCACCAACAGATCGCGCTCCAAACGAACCACCGCGTCGAGATAGCTATGATCAAATAGATTCAACTCCGCCGTCAGCGGCCCAAACAACTTGCCGGCATCGCCGGGCAAATACTCTGACACCAATTGCACCGCCAAGGTCTCGGGCAAAGCCCGCCCCTCAATCCGCACCGGCGCGGCCCCCGCCAATAAGGCCGCCGGCCACAGCGTACCCCGCAATGCAAAATCGTAATCCCCCTCCACATCTAAATCACCCCGCGCCGTCAACGCCAACAAGCGGGAATCCAACTTGAAGTGAGTCGCGCCATCGGGCCGGTGTCCGGCCTTCAACGACACATCAAAGCGCTCGTCAGCTATCAGTTCGAGGTCGCGGAACTCGGCGGTGAAATCAGCGGTGTAGCGCTTGGCCTGCAACTGTGCCGCGGCAGCCAAATCGAAACGCGCACGCCCCGCCACCGGCGACACCGCCGCCAAGTCAAACCCCACACCCTTTAATTGCGTCTGTAAACTATCACTCGCAAGGAAATACCTCGCCTGCCCCGTTAGCTTGCCGTCGAGAAACGAAATGAGCAGATCGTCTAGCGCGAGCAGATCACCATCGGCATACAAGTTCCCCTCAAGCATCACGCCATCGACCGTCGGCAACCGCCCACGAGCCTTAACCTCGCCCGATAGCTTCAACGGCTGCACGGCCCCATCGATCGCCAAATCTAACGCCCCTCGCAACGAATCGGCCCATCCGCTGACCGTCGCTTCGACAGCAAGGTCTACAGGACGCGGCAACGCCAACCCCAACGCGAACGTCGCGCGTGTCTCATATGCTAAACTGTCGTTGCCGCCCACTGCTTCGAGCACCCCAATTTCGACCCGCTGCGCGCTGAGCATAAGATCGAGCGTTACAGAGCGCAGCGACCCGATCCCCTGCACTGCGGGAAAAGCCACCGCCAAAAGCCCCGACGTATCGTCCACCGCGCGATAACTAAGCTGCCAATCGCGGGCGGCAAGCCGCATTTCACCGGAGTGCCAATCGAGTTGCCCGGCGCGTACTGAAAGACTCGGCAAGAGCGAAATCGGCAATTCGATATCCGCCGGGGCCTCTTCTGCACTAGCGCCGACTTCGGCCACAGACACAACCCGTACCTTGGGCGCCTGCACCTCGACGGCCCAAGACCAGGGCCTGACCGCCAGCGACTCGATCTCTATATCGAGCCCAAGTAGCGGATTTTGACAACGGATACCACCAAAAGAAAAGCGATAAAGAAATGCCCCCGACTGCTCGTCGATAGCGACCCGCCAGTCCCCCAGACCACGTTCGAGCAAACGGGTGAGAGCGGCGGGGCCAAGCGGGGTAAGCAGCGCGAGACCTAATACCGCAGCGCAAACAGCCACTGCCCTGCGCAATATTTTTCTCATTTGGCCTTCAGACGTTTCAGCGATTTCGATACGCGAAAGAGCGAATCGGGCAGCGGCGTATAGGCCATCGCCTTGACCAGGCGCTCCAGACGGAACACCTCACTGGCTTTCTTCTTACCCGCCTTCTTCACCGTTGCCGTCAAGGTCGAACGCAACGCAAAACCAGCGAGTTCCTTGGCCCCTGTGATCTGCTCACTCAACGCCTGGTAGTCATCTAAGCCTTCGAGGCCCCCGCCGATCAGCGGTGGATACGAGGTCGTCGTGTCCTGCAGGGTCTTAAACGACATGATCTCCCGATAACTAGGAAATGATGTGGCGATGCAGGCGTCGAAAGTATAGCGATTTTCGCGCTTGAGCTTCTTGCCCTTAGCATCGTAATACTTGGCCCGCAACTGCGCGACCACCCTGCGGCAGTGGATGCCGGCGACGCGCGAGGTATCCCCCGGCACCTTGACGGCGAAACTTACTTTGGGCGCACCCTTCTTGGCCACCTTTTTCGCCGCGGCCTTGCGCGCCGGCGGCGCCTGTTGCTGCACAAAGGTTCGCGCCACGAGATCGATCTCGTAAATTTGCGCCCGATCCAACCGCAGAATCGTCCGCGTATTGAGCGACTGACCCTTTTTTTTGAGCGCACGCACCATTTTTTTATTCGCCTCGATCCGCTTCTCGACCATTTGGTTGCGGCCCTTTATATAGACCTTGTTGATCGCCGGGTTGACGACCTCTTCGACAAAATAGACATCGGCGCCGACAACGGTGGCAGATATAAACAATATGCAGAGCAGTTGGATCATGCTCGTAAACTCCTGGGATATGGGTTCGCTTTCAACATAATAATATAGCTAAACCCGGCAACTGGGACCCAGACGCAAAAGACCCCCCACCCAATTCGGGTGAGGGGCCTGGAGTAAAATGCGTTCAGCGGCTAATCGTCCGAACCGCGCATAAGCAGTAAATGCACCAACTGCATCACCGCCGTAGCCGCCGCCGCCACGTAGGTCATCGCCGCGGCGTTGAGCACCTTCTTGGCCGAGCTCACTTCGTCGCCGGCCAAATAGCCCTGCGAAAGGATTGCCATCGCCCGCGAGCTGGCGTTGAATTCGACCGGCAAAGTCACCAGTTGGAAGATTACCGCGCCGGCGAAAAACATAATGCCGATATCGATCAAACCGGTAAAACCGAAGAGCATGCCGCCGATCACCATCGGAAAACCCAACGACGAGCCGAGATTGGCCACCGGCAGAATCGCGTGCCTGAGGTTGAGCGGCAAATAACCGTTGGCGTGCTGCATGGCGTGGCCGACCTCGTGCGCGGCTACCGCCAACCCCGCCAAATGATGACCGTGAAAGTTGTCAGAAGAAAGGCGCACTACTTTGGCCCTCGGATCATAGTGGTCCGAAAGTGACCCGCCAGTCTCCTCCACCGCGACATCGTAGATCCCCTGTTCGCTGAGAATTCGCCGCGCCGTCTCGGCACCGGAGAGCCGCGCCATAGAAGGTACCTGGCTGTATTTTTTAAAAGCGCTGCGGACCCTCATTTGCGCCCAACCGACAAGGACCATAGGTATGATGAAAAACGGACTAAATAAAAATGACATTATTTTTGCTCCTTGTTTCTACCCACTTATTGGACGCGACACAGAACCATAGGTTTCCCAAGAATAATACGCAAGAGCCGGACTATCGCAAGGCCTCAGACCGCTGCGGCAGGGCCGTCTTCGGCAGGCAAGTAGAGCGAGGGCGGCACCACCACGCCCGCGGAAACGATCATCTTCAAGGCCTCCTCGACACCCAACTCGGTGGAGTGCAGCTGTTCGGGCGGCACAATGAGCATAAAACCGGTCGTGGGATTGGGCGCGGTAGGCACGAAGATGCTGTGCGAAGGCGTATCAAAGTCGGTGCGCGGCACATCACCCGACAGAAAGCCCAGTGTCCACAGCCCCGTGCGCGGATACTCGACGAGCACGACCTTTTCAAACCCGGCCTTGTCGGGCGAAGTCATCGCCTCCATCAACTGCCGCACCGGCGCGTATATAGTCCGCACCAGCGGCAGCGCCTCGATCGCCTCGCGCGCATTCTGCAACATCCGACGGCCGACCACATTGGCGGCCAATCCGCCAACGGCCCAGAGAATGAGGAAGGTCAGCGCGAACCCCAGTCCTGGGATATGGAAGTCGGGATAACCCAACCCCCCGGCGGTCTTGCGAATCAGCGGCGCCGAAAAGCCGTCAGCCCAGCCGAAAAGCGTCTTGAGCACCACGCCGGTGATCCACAAGGGTGCAATCACCGTCAGCCCGGCCATCACCGTGCGCCGCAGGCGCTGTAACCAATTAGATTTTTTTCGTTCGCTCGCTTCGTTCATCAGCCGCCCATCATTCATAAAGTAATATTGCAGGGATATTGAATATCCCCTCGCCGCAAATCAGTGTCAACACGCCGACGACATCTTGCCCCCTCTCCCGCAACTGCGTATCGTCAGGCTGCAAACGAGACGCTCATCCCATCCCCAAGGAGGTCCCTATGAAATTTATCGTCGCCGTAGACTGCGAAGGCGTCGCAGCCACCGTTGGGTCACCCGGCGCTTCGCTCAACGAATCCCGCGACCTGAAATTCGCGCAACTACAGGCCACCCGCGAGGCCGACGCCTGCGCCAAGGGTTTCTTCGACGCAGGAGCCGATCAAGTAATCGTCTGGGACAACCACGGCGGTAGCCTCAACCTGCACTACGACCTGCTCGACGAGCGCTGCGACATCGCCCTCGGCGTCGGTTTCACCCACCGCTTCCCCGGGCTCGATTCCAGTTTCGCCGGGGTCGCCTTTATCGGCTACCATGCGATGGACAATACGGAAGACGCCGTCATGTGCCATACCTTCAGCTCGGCGACTTACCAGTCCATGAAGATCAACGAGACGCAAGTCGGCGAGCTGGCCATCGACGGGGCCGTCGCCGGCTCACACGACGTGCCGGTGGTATTTGTCGCCAGCGACGACAAGGGCACCGCCGAAGCCCAATCTTTCTTCGAAAACGTCGCAACCGTCACCACCAAAGAAGCGCTCGGTTGGAACGCCGCCATCAGCAAGCATCCCCAGCGCGCCATCGCCGAGATCCGCGCCGGGGCCAAAGCCGCCGCTGAGCGCTTAGATGTATTCGCGCCTTTCCGTTTTATCGAGCCACTGTCGCTCGAAATCCGCTACAAGCGCATCGAAGCGGCGCAATCCGCCAGCCGCGGCCTAAAAGCCGGCGAGCGCACCGACCCCTATACCGTGCGTTGGCTATTGGACAGCCTCGCAGATTATTTTTAAGATCTGTAGGTCCTTATTACCGGAGGCCTGCCCATGAAATCCCCATTGCGCACCTGCCTGCACTACTTGGCCCCCCTACTTACAGTCGGCTGTGCTACCACCTCGACACAACAAGCCCCACCCGCCGCAAAAGCCTTCGAACCCAAGGCGGCCAAATTCACCACGGCCGCATTGACCATTGCCAGCGACGAATGGGTCGGCTGGTATAATGGCAAAGTCGATTTCTACAATAGCGCACTCGAAAACTGGCAGAAGGACAGCCCGATTTCGCTGATCATCCAACCCGAGGAAGAGGGCGGCCTGCGCCTTCTGGGCCACGTGATGCTGACCGCCGGCCGCCGTTCTTTCTATATCGGCGATATCACCAAGCCGCCGGGCAACACCATCGCCGGCGAATACACCGACGGCAATAGCCTGAGCACGACCCGCTATGTCTATACTCTCAACCTCAGCGATTCCTTCATCACCGGCACGGTCAAGACCTTCACCAGCCAGGGCGCGACCGGACTCTTCCAACCCGCCGACGAGTGGCGCTTCGACGCCAAACGCGGCATCGGATTAGCCCCGCGTTAGGGCGCATACTACCGCGGGGCGGCAAATGGCGTTTCAGTGCAAACAAGCGAAGATCAACCCGTCCACCTTTAGATAAAGCGCCCCCCATGACTACAGCCATCCTGCTCAGCGGCGGCATGGACTCCACCACTCTTCTATGGTGGCTCAAATCCCAAGACCCAGACCGCCGCATCCACACCATCAGCATCGACTACGGTCAGCGCCATCGCGTCGAACTCGACTGCGCCGCCGACCTTGCCCAGGGCCTTGCCGTGCACAAGACCATCAGCCTCGACCTCGCAACCATCGGCGGCAGCCCGCTCACCGACCCACAATTAGCGGTACCAACTGCCGAGGACAAACGCCAAATCGACACCGTCGTGCCCTTTCGCAATATGCTCTTTGTAACGCTCGCCGCCGCGTACTGCGAAACCCAAGACATCTTCGACCTCTATCTGGCCCCGGTCAAAGACGACTACCCGGCTTACCGCGACTGCCGTCGCCCCTTCTACGACAGCCTCGAACAAAGCCTGCGCCTAGGCGCGACCCGCAACACCCCCTTCACCTTGCACACCCCCTTCGTCGACAAGTGGAAGAGCCAAGTCATCGCCCTCGGGCTCGAGCTCGACGTGCCCTATGCCGATACCCATACCTGTTACGAAGGCCTGCGACCCGCCTGTGGCCGCTGTGACGCCTGCAGCGAACGCATCGCCGCCTTTCAAGCCAACGACGCCCACGACCCCCTACCTTACGCGATAGACGTCGGCTTTTTAAACGCTTGACGCCCCCTAGGTCCGGCCCCGTTCTTCTACCCCATGAGCAATCCAGAACACCACGACAATCCCGACGAAAAACGCCGCGGCCACCTACCCGTCTGGCGCGACGACGGGCAAGTCCTGCAAGTCAACGAAATCTTCTATTCCATCGAGGGTGAGGGCCTGCGCGTCGGCCAGCCCACCACCTTCGTCCGCTTAGCTCGCTGCAATCTGCGCTGCCATTTCTGCGACACCGAATTCGACCGCTACACCGAAATGCACCTCGATGAAATCGTCGCGGAAGTCGCGCACCACCCGGCGCAATGGGTGTGTTTCACCGGCGGCGAACCCCTGAGCCAGCATCTGGCGGGTCTCGCCGACAAACTCAACACGGCCGGCTATAAGCTGCATATTGAAACAAATGGCGTCGTCGCTCCCGACCCCGCGCTCTTTCCACTGATCGACCATTGGACCGTCTCGCCCAAACGCCGCCGGGTAGTCGACGGCTTTGATCGCATCACCGAGCTCAAATACGTCGTCGGCAAGGCCTTTAGCGAAGACCGCGTCGAAGAAGAGTTGGCGGAGTATATCTACCTGCAACCCGAATCCTCCGAGCCGCGCTACGTGCAAAAAGCCCTGGAGATCCTCAGCCGCCACCCGCACTGGCGGCTCTCCAGCCGCATCCACAAAATGCTCGGCCTGCCCTAGGAAAACGCCGTGAAAATCAGCCAAGTCGAAGCGCTGCATCTGCGCCTGCCCGAAGTCAAAGAAGTCGCCGACGGCACCCAGGACGTTTTGATTATCCGGGTCCACACCGACACCGGCCTCACCGGCCTGGGCGAAGTCGTCTCCTGCTCCTATGTCGCGCGCGCCGTCGTCGAGGCACCGCGCTCGGCCCCCTTCCGCCACGGCCTGGCACAAATCGCGGTCGGCCTCGACCCGCTCGATACCGACGCCGCGCTCGCGGCGATGATCGAGGGCACGGCGTGGTACGGCCCCGGCGGTATCGCCCGCCACTGCATCAGCGGCGTCGATATGGCCCTCTGGGATATCAAGGGCAAGGCAGCAGGCAAACCCGTACGGCGACTGCTCAGCGAAAAAGCCGTCGAGCTCTTGCCCTGTTACGCTAGCGTGCTCTGGCCGCAAGACCCCGCACTGGTCGCCGAATCCGCGCGACGATTCCTCGCACAAGGTTATCGCGCGGTCAAATACGGCTGGGCGCCGATGGGCCCGGACCCCACACTCGACGTCGCACTCGTCGAGGCCGCGCGCAATGCTCTCGGCCCCGAGGTCGAACTGATGGTCGACGCTGGCCGCGTCTGGGACGTCGAAACGGCCTTGTCTCGCGCCGAATTATTCGCCCCCTACGACATCGCCTGGCTCGAAGAGCCGCTCAAACCCTTCGACTTCGCAGGCTACGCACAACTCGCCGCGCAATCCCCCATACCCATCGCCGCCGGCGAAGCGCTGGCCCTACTCGAAGACTACGAGCGCCTGATCGAACCCGGCGGCATCCACATCGCGCAACCCGACTTAGGCCGCATCGGCGGCATCACCCAGGGCCAACACCTCGCCTCCTACGCACAAAACAACAATGTGCGCCCGGTGCCGCACGCCTTTGGCACCGGCGTGCTCTTGGCCGCTTCCGCGCAATGGGCCGCCGCCTTAGATCAGCCCCTCACCGAATACACATGCAATTCAAAGACGGCCTGCTGCATCTGTCCGACGCGCCGGGGCTCGGCGTCGAACTAGACGAGACGGTGGTCGCACAATACCGGATAAACTGATATGAGTCTGACACCCGCAGAAATCCACCACTTCCGCCACAACGGCTATCTCAAGTGCCCAGAGATCCTGCCCGCCGCAATGGTCAACGAGCTAAAAGAAACGATTCTTCAGGACATCGCCGACGAAACTGCACCCGTCGTCCGCGACAAAACCGGACGCATCAGCCGCATCTCACAAGTCCTCGACCGCGCCCCCATCTTCCTACAGGCGGCAACACAAGCTGTGCTATTAGACGCGCTCGAATCCCTGCTCGGCCCGCAAATCGATTTGGTCAAAAATCGCCACAACCACGCCACGCTAAATTGCCAGGTGCCCACCGGAGACACCTTCCACCGCGACGCCGTCCAATGGAGCCGCAGCCTGATCTCTGTGGTGCTCTATTTAGAGCAGACCACCACGCAAAATGGCTGCACACAGGTCGTCCCCGGCTCACACCTCCTGCCCGGCCTCGAAGTACTGCACAAGGTCGAAAAAGAACAATGGGTCGCCGATAGCAATCTGCTATCGCAAGCCGTGCCCGTACCGATGCCCGCCGGCGGCGCCTTACTCATCGACGGCCTAATCTTTCACCGCATCGGCCTCAACCAAACCCCCAACACCCGCATGAGCATGACCCTAGGCTACCACAGCACCGACGAATTGAATATCCTCGACGACCCCAAACGTATATTGGTGTGCGGGACGAGGAACTACCGCGGCAACGACCGCATGTAGACTTAATCAGGAGCAACCCAATGCCCAGCGTTAAAGAAATCTACCACTTCGACGAACTCACCTGGCCCGAAGTCAACGAAGCCGTCGAAATGGGCAAAATTCCCATCATTCCAACCGGCGCCGTCGAACAACACGGCCACCACCTACCGCTAAAAGTCGACCACCTCTGCGCCAATGCCGTCGCCACCGAGGCTGCGCGCCTGAAAGCCGAATTCGCCCTAGTCCTGCCGCCAGTCAGTTATGGCTACGTGCACCACGTGATGGATTTTCCCGGCTCAATCAATATCCACCACGAGCACTTTATCCAGTATGTGCTCGGCATCACCAAGAGCCTCGCCTACCACGGATTTAAAAAAATGATCATCCTCAACGGCCACGGCTCCAACCACAACCTCGTCGACATGGTCGCACGCCGCACCATCGTCGAAACCGACGCCAGTTGCACCTTTACCTCCTGGTGGCAATTGCTCAAGGTCCATCCTGGCTTCGACGAAAAATGGCGCGAGAGCGTCTTTCCCGGCGGCTGTTCGCACGCCGGTGAGTTGGAAACCTCAATGCTCTTGCACCTGTCGCCCGAGAGCGTGCGCAAGGACAAGATCAAGAGCGAAATCGCCAAGACCAACCAGCGCGGCTCGCAATACATCTGGGGCGATCTCTTTGGCAAAAGCGCGATGGGCCTGATCGAATGGACCAGTCAATACTCGGACTCCGGCGTCATGGGCGAAGCGGAGAAGGCCACGGCGGAGAAGGGGAAAATCGTCTTTGAGGAAGCCAGCAAGAACTTGGCCGAATTTATCGAGGAATACCACGGAATGGAAATCGCCGAGCGCACCAGTCACCACGCCAAGGAGCCGACCTTTCCGCTGTCATTTCCGACGGATTGAGCATGACCTGGACTAAGCTGGCGCTATTGGCCGTCACACTCGGCCTGACTTTGCTGCCGCCGCTGACCCTGCTCGACCAACAAGCCGCCTATTGGTGCCAGGCCGTCCTGTGTGTGGCGTGGGCGCTGGCGCTTTGGCGCGTTTCTTGCGCGGCGGCAACACTACCGGCTCTTGGCACTGAGCATCAGCCTGGCAATCCTCTTCGCCGCACTCTTGCCGCAAGATCTAAAGATCATCTCCAACGAGGTGCACCTGCTCAATGTCTCCCTCGGCATGTGCCAGGATCATGACCACCCCGCGCGAACGACGGCTGGTGCTCGATTATCTGGCAGATTCAGGCGACAACCCCTTGCTCGTGGCCACCCGCCCCGGCAATACTCTGCTCTCTGGCTACGACACCTGGAACCCGATCTACGCCGAGCAACACCTGCCGCTATTGCGCCAACGCATCGCATCCGGCCGAACTGTCTATTTCATATGGGGAAGGGACTGCGAGAAAAACCCTCGGCTCTGCCGACCGACCATCGAGGCCTTCGACCACCACGCCAAAGTCGTTTTGATCGAGTTGAAAAAACGGAAAAATAGCACCTGTCGCCGTCACCGTAAATCCATCGCACGGCAACGATCAGATGCTCTAAACTGTTTGCGGGCGCAACCGACCTTCGTCCTCGACATAGCGATCACCGCACTCGCCACAGACCAGGTCACCACCCAGCTTGACCCCGCAGCGGCAAACCCAGCCGGTGCGCCGCCCGGGCACACCGGTTATCAGCGCATAAGCCGGCACCTCACGGGTAACGACGGCCCCGGCGCCGATCAGCGAGTAGGCGCCGATATCGACCCCGCAGACGATCGTCGAATTGGCGCCCAACGTGGCCCCCTTGCCCACGCGCGTCTCGCGGAATTCGTGTTTGCGCTCGATAAAGGCGCGCGGATTGACGACATTGGTGAAAACCATCGACGGGCCACAAAAAACGCCCTCTTCAAGCGTGACCCCCTTGTAGATCGAAACGTTGTTCTGTATCTTGCAGCCGTCGCCGACCATTACGTCGCGGTCGATATAGACATTTTGGCCCAAATTACAGTGTTGCCCGATGCGGGCTCCAGCCATTATATGGCAAAAGTGCCAGATATACGTACCAGCGCCGATAGCGGCCGGCTCGTCGACACAGGCGCTCTCGTGTGCGAAATAATCTTTTTGCTCTGTCATAAATCTCTTCTTTTGAGTGTTGCCCGAATATAAATCGACCCTGCCACTTTAACCAGTTCAACCTATTTCCCTTGGAGGAACCGATGAAACTGATCACTTATGCGGCCCATGGCGAACAAAGAGTCGGTGCCGTTGTCGGCGATGACAATATCGTCGTCGACCTCACCGCTGCCGATCGCGCGTTGGCCCGTAAAGAAAAGCGCAAACCGCACACTTTTTTCAGTTCGATGCTGGATCTGCTCGGCGCCGGCCCCAAAGGCATCAGCGCCGCCAAAAAAGCCGCCACAGCCGCCACAGGCAAAAAGCCCAATGGCAAAACCATACACGCACTGTCCAAAGTCCGCCTGCGCGCGCCCGTGCCCAACCCCAGCAAGGTCCTCTGTCTGGCCGGTAACTACCAAGATCATATCGAAGAGGGCGGCGGCAAAATGGAGCTGCAGGACAAAGAAACCCCGCGCATCTTCATGAAGCCGCCGACGACCACCGTCATCGGCCCCGGCGACAAGATCCTGATCCCGCCGATAGCCCCCTCAATCGACTGGGAAGGCGAATTGGCCGTGGTCATCGGCCGCACGGCCAAAGGCGTCAAGGCCAAGGACGCGCTCAAATACGTCGCC
>LWDU01039990.1_pt1 | contig 21113 bp, 22 predicted proteins | sample 727161 | NCBI WGS metagenome assembly LWDU01 (sample SAMN04566230, study PRJNA314399) | hydrothermal vent metagenome | isolation source: deep sea hydrothermal plume seawater | place: Mexico: Gulf of California, Guaymas Basin | collected 2004-07-11
GCAAGCACGAATCCTAAGCTCGACCTCGCCGGAAGACATGGTATGATTTCCGTAGCAAGGCAGAGGATGACACATCCTCCACTTCAAAGGAACCTGCAAAAACCCTAGCCCTTTCGACATGCCCGGAACACTCCCCAAACGAGGCTCTCGCTCTCAGCGGGGAAGAGCTGCGCCGTGCCGCCCACTCCACTACCAATGATAAGCTTTGTCGGCAAATTGAACAGGTGTTGCACTGGAGCCACTAACTTACGGATTCCGCAGCTTTGGCGAGGATTGGCCTTTAGCCTTGTGCTGGGATTTGCGCCCTTGTCCCTGCAAGCCGAAAGCTTGTTTTCGTGGACGATCACACAAGTGGAACCCAGCACCGAGCAGGGCATGGTGCTGCTCCAGCACGAATTTCCGGCCAAATCCACTCAGACTCGGTTTGCACTGGAACTCCCGCTCAAGACCATGAAGGCGTGGACCTGCAAGCTGCACTGGAAGCAGGAAATCAGTTCCAAGCAGGTGCAGGAAAAACTGTTCGTGCGTTGCACCACGGCCTCACGCGAATTCCGGGTGACCGGTCGGGTCGCATGCGCCTACCGCTTCAGCGACCGCCGTTGGATATTCGGTGAAACTACCTTTGATCTGGAAGCCTGGAAAGGGCGAAAGGTCATCGGTATGGCGACCTTCCAACTCCGTTGCGACCGGGAGGAACACACAAGTTCCGGAAGCTGAAACCAGAGGGGGTGGTTCCGGAAACTGCTCAAACTGCGTTGCGGTCTTGTGCTATGACACCACCACGTTTTCCTGAACCAAAAGCCGCTCACGTTTGCTGACATTGGCCAGCGAATCCACCGCAACGGCCTGGCCGATTGCAGTTTGATAGGCTCCCCCGAAATCCGCTTCCGAATCGAACCACAGTTCGGAAACTCCATCGTACAGCCCCTCCCCGTCACCTGCGACAGCATTGAAACAAAGCCGCCGAAGTCCGGGAAGTTGCTTGGCCAGTTCAGCGTGTTGACCGAGCCACCATTTCAGAAATTCCTCCATGCTCATGTCTTCACGGCGTTTGAGCAGAATCATTGCCTTAAACATTGAATTGCCTGAGAAAGTCATTTTGTTTGATTGTTTTCAACTGCTCACCCGTGCTAATGGGCGCCCCCCATCCGCGAGCACCACGGCGACCACCAGCTCGTCCGGATGGGGTGCGTCTGGAATGGTGATTTCCGCAGCGTCCATGTGGTCGAAGCTCCAGATGCTGTCCTTGTTGGTGAGCGGCATCACCAGCACCGAGCCCGGACCACCCAGTTTTTTGGTTGAGGGGATGATGTCGTCCCCCTTTTCCACGGCCGCTCGCACGGGTTTGCCAAAGCGCGGGTGCAGCACAGCGGCGGCATGTTCGAGTTCTCCGTTGATGCCCACGATCGCCCCCTTGCCGTAGCTTTGGATTTGCGACGGCTCCACGCCGAGGGCGTCCACTCCTTTGCGAGCCAGATAGCCACCAACTTCCACGCCAAGGTCATAAAGTGGTTCCAAGTCCTCCACATAACGACCCGCGTAAGGATTCCGGATGACCGCCGCCACCGTCACCTTCCGTGAGGGAGGATCAACCGTGCGTTCCATTTCCCGATGCACTTCCTCAAGCTGCACGACGACGCGACGAATATCCATCTGCTCCATGATTCAAATCCAAAAAATGTGTTGCTGAAAAAAACAGAGACCTCATAGCCTCACCCGCTCAAAATAGGTCACTTGTTCTTGTGTTGCAAGATGACCGGCTTTCCCGTCTGATAATGAGATCGACCTGATGACCGAGTTCTCAGACCGCTGCCGAAGCCTCTGCTTCCGGCAACCTTGTGACGTGTTCTATGAGTTCCACCAGCCGCCGCCAGAAATTCCTGCACGAATCAGCCAGCATTCTGCGCCTCGGCCTTCCGGTGATCGCCGCCAACCTGCTGCTGATCTCGATGACGTTCACGGACACCGTGATGGCCGGGCAGATCAGCCCCACCCACTTGGCGGCTTTGGCCATTGCCTCCTCGCTCTGGCATCCGATTCTCCTGTTTGCTCTCGGCATTCTCACCACGCTGGTCCCCATTGTTGCGCAATTGCATGGTGAGGGGAAAAACGAGTCGATGGGTGAGTATGTGCTGCAAGGATTCTGGTTGAGCGCAGCGCTTTGCGTGCCTGCAATCGTCCTCCTCCACAATCTTGAACCGATCATGAGCCTGATCGGATATGAGTCCGAAGTCATCCGCATTTCCACTGGGTATCTCAAAGCGATCAGCACCGCACTTCCGGGAATCCTGCTCTACTCTGTGCTACAGCATTTCAACGAGGGCATCGTCCTCACGCGCCCCAACATGTACTTCCATGTCGTGGGTTTGGGACTCAACATTCTGGGCAATTACACCTTCATGTTCGGACACTTCGGCTTTCCGGCCATGGGCGCGGTGGGCGCAGGTTGGGCCTCCAGCCTCGTCTGGAACTCAATGGCGGTGGTGATGTTGGTCTTCTGCCTGCGCTTCCCAAGATTCCGGAAATACCACCTGCTGCAAAGGTTTCAGTGGCCCTCAATTTCGCATCTGCGAGAAATTCTACAGATTGGCTTGCCCACCGGATTTGCAACCATGGCCGAAACAGGCCTCTTTGCCATCGTTGCCCTGATGGTGGGGATGCTGGGCGTGACGAGCATGGCCGCACACTCGGTCGCTGTCAACATCGCCTCGATCAGCTTCATGATTCCTTGGGGACTCTCCACCGCGATCACCACACGGGTTGGGTTTGCCATTGGACGCGGGGAACCTGAGAAAGCTCGACGCATCGGTTTCTCCGGAGTCTTGCTTTGCGGAATCGTCATGTTTGGGATGGCGATTGTGATGGCGGCGATTCCGGAAACGCTCATCTCGATTTACACCGATAACTCTGCCGTGACCACTGTTGCGGTGCAGTTGTTGTTTATGGCGGCACTCTTTCAACTTTCCGACGGACTTCAGGTGGGGGCACTGGGTGCGTTGCGCGGCCTCAAGGACACCCGCGTCCCCATGCTAGTGAGCCTGCTCTCCTACTCAGTCCTTGGTCTGCCCATCGCCTACCTGCTCGGCCTCCAGTGGGGGTATGGGGTCATCGGTTTGTGGACCGGGATGATCGTCGGCTTAACGGTGGCTGCCTTCCTCCACAACCTGCGCTTTCACCAACTCACCCGGCGGATGAACGCTCCGCTGGCAACACTCAATCTCCCTGCCAGCGCAGAACAGAAGCACACAGCAGCAATGCTGAAGACAACCAACGAAGACGCGATTACCGACCGTCTCTCTTTATGAAGCAAGCAGCACCACATTTCTGGTTTTTTCAGGGGTCGCTGTTTGCGCTGCTGTTCTGCTCGCACGTTCAGCACATGATCCTGATCCCGCTCACTGTTGAGATCGCCAACAGCACCGGGTTTCCGGTCGAGAAGGGCGGCCTGCTGATCGCGATTGGCCCGGCGGCCTCGACGATTTCGGCGTTTCTGCTCGCCCCCTTTTCGGACCGCTGGGGACGGCGGTGCATGATCCTGCTGCTCTCGTTCGGGCTAGCATTATCCTCCTGCGGATTGGCACTGGCCACCACGCCAACAACGCTGCTGGCCTCACGTTTTTTCAGTGGTTTCTTTGCAGGACCGATCCTGTCCAACTGCATCGCCTACGCGAGCGACATGTTCCCTGACAGGCAACGCGACCGTACCATTGCCAACTTTGGGCTTTCCTTTGCCATTGTGCCACTGCTGGGAGTGCCACTGGGTGCATGGCTGGGAGAACTCTTCTCGTGGCGCTACATCTTCTTCGGAATCACGGTTGTCGTCTTGGTGCTGCTACTCGTGATCCTGCGGCTCCCACACGTCCGAACAGGGGCAGAAAACGAGCGGGTGGCACGACAGTATGGGCAAATGCTTGACCTGCTGCGGCGTTCGGAAGTACGGGTCGTGCTGTGGATGCAGTTCTTCATGCAGGTTGGCTTCTTCGGCTTTGCCCCCAACGTGGGTGTCTGGCTTTCCACCAACTACGGGATGACTCCTTCCGGAATCGGCTTCTGCTACATGCAGGGTGGGGTGGCGAGCATCGCCGGGAACTTCTGCGCCCGCTTTCTACTGAACCGTGGCTGGCGGTTATCCTGCATTGCGGGAGGATCGCTTGTGTTGGGCACGGCACTGGTGATTTCGACTCACGAATGGGTGCCCACCCCTTTCGTGGGAGCCTCGTTTGCGGGTATCATGCTGGGGTTGGCCGTGCGCTTCCCCGCTCTGCAAGCGGTGCTGTCGGAACTCACCAGTATCAAGGTGCGTGGACGCCTGATGGCGTGGAGCATGATCCTCGTGACCTTCTCGCTTGGTTTCGGGGGACTCTGGAGTTCGTGGGTGCTGTCGCTGGAAGCGGGACGTTTGGAAGGCATGGACACCATCGGCCTGATCGCCTGTGGCACCTTGCTGCTGGTGCAGTCGATGGTGCTGCTCGTCAGTCGGCGGCTCCGCATTCCGGAAGACGGCAAGGGGGTTCCTGTGGAAGCCTCCTCGGATCACAACCTTGGCAAGCCCACGTCTCCGCATGAGAAGGCCTCACTGGAAATCAGGGAGTGGTAGAGTACCGGAATCGGCGTCCCGTCATTTCATGCTCTGGAAGGGTAAGCAGAACGGCTCATGTGTGTTTTGCGATGGATTGATGATACAATGGGCTTTGTTCACGGACCTCCTCCCTTGAGTATCCCCGTTCGGGATTGCTTTTTGTGTAGCAAGTGGCAAGGAAGGAGGTTCGAGGTTCGAGGTCTTTTATCTGTGGATGGTCTTGAAGTTTGTGGCTTTTGGCTTGTGCCGTGGAGGTTGTCTTTCCGTCTTTCCGGAGTCCAGCAAGGCGCTTTCACTGCACGAGCAGCATCCTGCGCCAAATTCCAGTGCCTCCCGCAATCCCGGCCTAGAGGTGTGGAGCAAGCGTTGCAGGAGGGGAACTGGCATGTATCTTTCATGGGTTCGCTCACCTGAACGAAGATCAAACTGCATGGAAACAAACCCGCGCATCGTTTCTCGAAAAATCCGGGAAGACCTCCGGCGGTACGGTTGGACAGTGCTGTCCACCTTGTATCACGATGTGGACTTCATCCACACGCTGGGCTTGCACTGGAGCTACCAGCATCCGGATTTTGAGGTGCTGGGCCTGCCCGAAGCTTTGGGGACCGCTCTGCTGAACGAACTGGCACAGCGCGTCAAAAACGGACAGCGCGTCCGGAGTGGGGATTTGCTTGAGGACGTCGCCGAGGATGTGGCACTTTGGGTCACGGCAAATCCACTCGATCCAGAAGGAACACCACTGCTCAACGGCAGGCTGCGGATCATCTGGCCGGACGACGAGGGTCACTACCCGTGGGATGCGGACTGCGAACCCCGTTGCCGAACGCAGTTGCTGTTTCCGGATTCCACCATGCCCAACCGTGAGGAACTGGAAGCGCAGGCACTTTCGCAGTTTGCCCTGCACGCCTGAGTCAGCTTGCAGTTCAACTCTGAGCCAGCAGGTTCTGCATCTCTTCCTTCAGTGCCTCCCGCAGTTCCGGGCGTTGCATGGCCATGCGCAGCATCGAGGTCAGGTAGCCGAGCGGTTCGCCCACGTCAAAGCGTTCCCCCACCATCTCCACCGCCGAAACTTTTCCCTGCTGCGCGAGTCGATTGATCGCCTCCGTTTGGGTAAATTCGCCTTGGTGTTGGTGGCTGTGATCCGTGGCGCGTAGTGCCTCAAAGAGTTCCGGAGTGTAGAGGTAACGCCCGTAAGTGGCAAAGTTGCTGGGTGCGGTTCCGGGCTTTGGTTTTTCCACCATTTTCCGCACCTTCATGGGATTCCCCGTCGCTTCCGGGTCAATCACGCCGTAGCGGGAAAGTTCGTCCTCCGGAAGGGACTGTACGGTCAGAATGGTGTTTCCCGTCTGTTCCCACGCCTCGATGAGTTGGCAGCAAAGTGGAGGCTTGGCAAAAACAATATCGTCCGGATAGGCGACCACAAACGGCTCGCCTTTCACAAACGGTTCGACGAGCATGAGCGCGTTACCCGTGCCCATCATGTGCTGCTGCCGCAGGGTGAAGATGTTTGCAGGCGAAGGCTGGATGAGTTCCAGCTTCTCCGACTGCTGGCTCTCCGCAAACGCCGAGGAGAGTTCCACCTCGCGGTCAAAGTAATCCTCCAGCACTTTCTTGCGGCGTGAAGAAACGAGCAGGATGTCCGTGATCCCGGAATCCACCATCTCCTGCACGATGTAGTCGATCGCCGGACGGTCGATGAGCGGGAACATCTCCTTGGGGATGGTCTTGGACGCGGGCAAGAAGCGCGTGGCATAGCCTGCCGCGAGGATGACGCCTTTCATGTGGTTTCAGAAAGCTAGAGGTTGACGATTCCGTAAGAAGTGAAAAATCGTGAAAACTCACCGCAGAGACGCAGAAAGCGCAGAGAAAAAATCCTGTAAAAACAATTATCTGTGTCCTCTGTGGTGAATCAATGTTTAGTTGTTTTTTGCGAAATCATCAGAGGTTGAGCCAAGTTTGCGCGGTGGTTTCGTCAATCACTTGGATTCCGAACTTGTGGGCTTTCTCCAGCTTGGAGCCTGCGTTTTCTCCAGCCAGCACGAGGTCCGTTTTTTTGGAGACCGCACTGGTGATGTTGGCACCGGCTTCCTCCAGTCGTTGTTTCCAGACATCACGAGCTTCGGAAAGCGCTCCGGTCAGCACGACGATTTTTCCGGAAAAATGAGGATTGTCCGCCTCCAGGATCGCCTCCTCCTGCGGGCAAACACCCACCGCCAGCAAATCGTCCACCAGTGCTTGCTGGCGGGAATCTGCGAAGAAAGACGCAACGCTGTTCGCAATCACAGGGCCAATTTCGTCAATCGCCAGCAACTGCTCATGCTGCACTGTCCGCAGGGTTTGGAGGTTGCCAAAGCGTCGAGCAAGCAGGCGGGCGGTTTTCTCGCCAACGTTGGGAATCCCCAGCCCGTGCAGCAGGGTCGCTAGTTGGCAATGCTTGGAACGTTCCAGCCCGGAAACCACGTTTTCTGCCGATTTCTTTCCCATCCGTTCCAATTGCGAAACGGTCTCCACATCGAGCCGAAACAAATCCGCAGAGGTCCGGACAAGCTCACGTTCCAACAACTGCACCACCAGCGCAGGCCCGATGGTTTCCACATCCAAGGCCCGTCGCGAGCAGAAGTGCAGAATCCGCTCGCGTACTTGATCCGGACAGTCCGGGTTTGTGCAAAGCCAATTAACCTCGCCGTCTTCGTGGCTCACTTTGTCATCGCAGGCCGGACAGGTTTCCGGAGGCAGGATTGGCAGCGCATTGGGGCACCGTGCGGATCGAGCGACCGAGACGATTTTCGGAATGATCTCTCCGCCTTTCTCCAGCGTGACCAAGTCGCCAAGGTGCAGGTCGAGGTTGCGGACCTGCTCGAAATTGTGGAGGGTTGCTCGTCCGACCATCGTACCGTTGAGTTCGACAGGATCGACCAGCGCGATGGGCGTGATCACTCCGGTGCGTCCCACGCCAAGTTCGATGCCCCGGATGCACGATTCTGCCTGTTCGGTGGAAAATTTGTAGGCCGCCGCCCAGCGTGGGGACTTGGCCGTGACCCCAAGTTGCTTTTGTGTGCTGTAGGCATCCACTTTCAAAACCACACCGTCAATGGCATAGGCCAGTTCGGAGTGGCGTGGTTCCCACCTGCGGCAATACTCTAGTGCCTCGGTGATGCTGGAGACGCAATGCCGCTCCGGATTGATAGGAAAACCGAGTTCTGTGAGTTGGTCGAGCGCGGCAGAGTGCCGGATGGCCTTGATTCCGGACACGCAAGCATACACGAAAACTCCAAGTCTGCGGCGACTCACCTCACTCGTGTCTAGCGTGCGGAGCGTCCCGGCAGCGGCGTTGCGCGGATTCCGGAAAGGCGGATCGTTTCCAGCAGTGCGGCGTTGGTTGAGTTTTTCAAAGGCGTCCTTGCTCAGGAAAACCTCGCCGCGCACTTCAAGGTCAAGGGGTTCTGGCAACGCAACGGGCAGTTCCGGAATGGTCCGCAAGTTTGCCGTCACTTCGTCGCCTTCCATACCATCACCCCGCGTGACCGCCGTGGCCAAGCGTCCTTGTTCATAGATTAACGCAATGGCGAGGCCGTCAATCTTGAGTTCGCAGGTGTAGCTCAGGGTGGGCACCCCCAAGGGCTTGCGCAGACTCTCATCCCACTCCAGAATCGCTTGCTCGGAATAGAGATTTCCAAGACTGAGCATGGAGGTGGTGTGCCGCCGGGAGGGAAACGCCTGCTGCTGGTTTGTAGGAAATTGCAGCAGGGGCGATGCCTCCATAAATGACTCCCCCGCCTGCGCTTCCAAGGCGTGGAGTTGGGACACCAAACCGTCGTACTCAATATCCGAAACCTTGGCCACGTCGCAGTAGTAAGCGTGGTTGAGGTCGTGGATGCGCTGGACGAGATCGGTGGTTTTTGACATGCGTTTATTGTTAGAAAAGTTCACGCCAATTTAGGCAAACCTCCAGAAAGTTGCCATCGGTTTTTGCGGAAAATCCACAGACGACTTGTCATTCTCCCCAAAAATCGGGAAAACTCCATGCTTTGAGTGCTTTGCTTCAAAACGATGAAAACCGCACCTCAGCGTCACTTTAACTCCCGGAAACGCCAGCAGGAGTTGGAATGGCTTTATGGCACCCATCCGGTGTTGGCGGCACTCCGGCACAAGCGCCGCAAGCTAGTCGGGTTGCACCTGAAGGATTCCGGGAAAGATCGCTTGCAAGCTGTGGCCGAGGCTGCAAAAAAATCCGGAGTGCCAATCCATTATGAAACTCCTCGCTGGTTCAGTGACAATTTGGGGGAGTCGGTCCACCAAGGGGTTGCCTTGCAGTGTGGTCCGCTGCCCCTGCTTGACGAAGCGGAACTGCCCGCTCTCAATTCCGGCAAGCCGAATCTGGTGTTTGTGCTGGATGGCGTGGAAGACCCACACAATCTGGGAGCGATTGTGCGGACGCTCGGTTTTTTCGGAGTCGGTGCAGTGGTGATCCCCAAGGATCGTGCAGCCGCCCTCTCGCCAGTTGCGGCCAAGGCTTCGGTGGGCGCACTCGAATGGTTCCCGGTGGTGAGCGTCACGAACTTGCATCGTTTTTTGGAGGGGCAGAAAAAGCGCGGCTACTGGGTGGTCGGACTGGACGGTGCATCCCGAAACCCCCTCCGGCAACTGGCATGGGATCGTCCGTTGATGGTGGTGTTGGGTGCCGAAGGCAGCGGATTGCGCCCCTTGACGAAACGTAGCTGCGACTGGCTGGTGAGCATTCCGGGAACACCGGAGGTGGAATCGCTCAACGTGAGCAACGCCGCTGCAGTCACCTGCTATCACTTGCGGAACACCGTGAGTGTCCCGGAATTTGCAACTCCCTTGCAAACAGCACCTGCTGGCCATTCCTCTGAGTTCGTGTCGTGAAGAAATTTCGGTTGCAGACCGCCTTGAAAGTGAGAGAACGCCTAGAGAAACTCTACCAAAAAGCACTTGCTCAAGAAGTGCAGATCTATCAAAAACTGCTGGACCAACGCCAAGTGCTGCACGAGAGCCGGTCCGAAAACGGCAGCGCGTTGGACAACTCGAAGCAGCACGGGTTCACGATGCCCCAACTGCAAGTCCGGGATCGCTTCGAGCAGCGACTGCAATACCTGATTGAAATCTCGGATGAGCAAATCCAGCAGCAAGCACAGATGGTGGAGGTCAAGCAACAGGAACTGATTGGAGCCACCCAGAAGAAGCGTGTTCTGGAAATCCTCCAAGAAAAACAGGAGCGCGAAGAGCGCGAAATAGAGGAACGCGAAGAGGGCATGGAAGCGGATGAAATTGCCCAGAATCTCTGGCGCAGACCTCCAGTTACCTAAGTCAGGTTTGCAAAACAGACCTGGAACGATGAAAATTTAACCTCACAGTTGAAGACCAAAACCAGCAAGTGTCATGAAAAACACAAATAAAATTATTGCCTTGGGAGTTTTCTTGGTGGTGACTTGTCAGGCAAGGCCCGCTTATAGCATACCCACTTCGCTAGATGATCTTTCAGAATCGGTCAAGGCACTCTGCCGGGATTACGGACTGGAGTTCTGCGCCGGGCCTCCCAAGGATTCGGCAGGAGACGCACCGAAAAAGCGCGAGTTCACGGAGACGGAAAAGCAAATCCTCTCTCGGCTCGTTGAGCAGTCGGAGCAGATCAAGCAACGGGAGACAGACCTCTCCCGGCGAGAGGCGCAGTTCAAGGCGTTGCAGGAGGACATCCAGCGGCAGATTAGCCAACTGGAGAAACTCCAAAAGAAGATTGCGGACGACATCTCTAAGAAGAAGTCGCAAGATCAAGTGAAACTGGACAAGGCCGTCTCGTTTTACGCTAAGATGGACGCCGCCACGGCGGCACAGTCCATTGCAAAGCTCGATCAGTCAACGGCAGTCCGCATCCTCATTCGGATGAAGGACAAGCAAGCCGCGGAGGTGCTGGGCAACATGGGGCCAGACAAATCTGCTGAGCTGATTGCCGAGATCACCAACAAATAAACGACCCTCAGCACGGTGGCGGAGGGTCTTCGGAAAGGACGCCAACGTGTTGATTCCCTCGATGACGGGGCAAACCCCGTCTACGCCCAACCCGGCAGCCGCTGGGGGTGAGGCCGCCGAGTCTTCCCAAACACATTCTGAATTTGAGGCTCTCTTGAATGGAGCCTCAGGTGAGCCAGACCTCGCCTGGGCATTGGAAGCTGCCCAAGCCCCGGAACTCTCCGAAACTCTGGAGGGCGAGTTTTCGGCGGAGGCGTTTGCCGACTTCCAAGCGGAAGAGAAATTTGGCGACGAGGATTTCCTGCTGGCCGCCTTGGCCCCGAACGCCCTTTCCGAAGATCTTCGTGCATCCGGAGCAGCACTCAACCCCCGCAAGGACTTTCCCGGATTCCAGTCATTGCCCAAGACTCCGGAAACACTCAAGTCCGAGTACTTCCAGAACACAACGGCCCTCAAGTCCGAGGTGTTGGAGGTGCCTGATCCCCGTATCGCCGATTTTGAGACGATGCGCCCTGCTCCCAGCCTTGAAGAACAAGTTTTTACCGAGGAGGTGGCCAAGGAAGACATGGACCTGCCGGAGTTTGAACGTTTTCTGCGGTCGCCGCAGGAAACACGTCACCTTCCGGAAGCCGAACCACTGAAGGCCAAGGACGTGCTGGCGCAGTCTAGGCTTGCAGAGGTTCCGGTCGAAGAGCTTGAGCCGTCACAGCTTCCAGCGGCACGTCAAGCGCTGTATGCCAAAACAGGAGAGGCGGAGCGGTTTGAATTTTCCATGCGCGACCTGAATCAGGTGCTGACCCGCACTCCGGAAGCGCAAGCCGTGCAGTCCAACACCAGTTCGGTGATTGCCCCGTTGGCTATAGACGCGGCTACGGTTCGCATGGAAGCCGGAGCCTCCGTGAAGGAAGTTCCGATCTTGCAAGCCTCGCAAGACCTCCCCTTTGACATCGAGCAGGTCGTCAGCCGAGTCCGTGTGATGAGCAACGGTGAAACGCAGGAAATCACCCTGCGGATGGAACCGGAGCACTTGGGGCGTGTGTTGCTGAAGGTTCGGCAGGCCGGCAACCAACTCACCGTTGAGATGCGGGTGGACAACCCCGCCGCCAAGCAAATGATCGAAGCCGGGTTTGACACCCTGCGCAGTCGGTTCCTTGATCAGGAATTCGCCTATCAGGAGATGCGAATGAACGTCAACGTGGATCAACGTGGATCACAACAGCAGGCGCAACAAGAAGCGTTTCATGAAGAACTGGTTGGCAACATCCGGCCCGGCGAAACGGAAGCAGATTCCGTACTTAACACCCCCCGGACACAGCGCCACGACGGCAGCTTGAGTGTCCTCGCCTAACACAATGAACAGTGCTAACTGCTAACTAATAACTGAACATGCAAGCAAGTCAAGTCCAGCAGGCCATCACCACTGCTAAATCCACTCAGCAGAACATGACCGCTCGGGGAACGGCGGACAACCGTGAGTTGGGTAAGCAGGATTTTCTGAACCTGCTGATGACCCAGTTGGCTAATCAGGATCCCACCGATCCAATGAAGCCGGAGCAGATGATGCAGCAGATGGCGTCTCTGGGAACCGTTGAACAGTTGCAGAACCTCAACGCCCAAACCCGGCAGTTGATTGGCTTGCAGAAGCAAATCGCTCGCGCCAGCGCCAGCAGCCTGCTCGGACGCGATGTGGAAGTGGGTTCGACCAGCCTGTCGGTGCAGAGTGGGGTGACGCAGCCTGTCAGCTTCAAACTACAAGGCGATGCCGAACGGGTCGCGGTGCATGTCTTCGGCACTGGAGGAGACCTCGTGCGCCGTGTGGACCTCAAGGCTCAAGGCATGGGCGAACACCAATTTGTCTGGGATGGACTTGACGGCGACGGCGACACCATGCCGGATGGCAACTACCGCTTTGATGTTGTCGCCAAGACTGCCGAAAGCGGCGAGGTTCCCGTGGTGATCTCCAAGGTCGGGATGGTTGCCGGAGTGCGCTTCGATGGCGAGCAACCGCTGGTGAAGATCAACGGTGATTGGATTGTGGCCAACAAGATTATGGGGATGAGCAACCTGAGCGAACGTCGCTTTGGGCAAGCCACCCCGCTGCCTTTCAAAGAAGATTTGCTGCCCGCAGCCACGCTGGTGGAACTCCAGCGTCGGCAACTGCAGGTAGAGGATTGATTTTCACAGACGATTTTAACTCCGGGGCAGCACGCCCCGTAACCTGAACAAGGAGCGCATCCATGGCCCTTCTGGGATCTCTTCAAACAGGCGCAAGTGGTGTCAAGACCTATGGCAAAGCCATGCAGGTCACGGGTAACAACATCTCGAACGTCAACACTTTCGGCTTCAAACGCAACATCATCGCCTTTGAAGACCTGCTCGGCAACGACTATCCGCAAGGCCTCTCGTTCACCAAAGTCAGCAACGGGGTGAAGATTGGTAGCGTTGAGATGGAAGTCTCTCAGGGTGCCTTGGAAAGCACTCAGCTCACAACGGACTTGGCCATCGCTGGAAGTGGCTATTTCACGGTGATTGACCCCAGCACGAGCAATGAGTACTTCACCAGAAATGGGCAGATGTCGTATGACAAGGACGGATTCTTGGCCACTCCACGGGGTTATCGGGTGCAAGCCTTAGAGGTGGACCGGATCACCAAGGAGAGCAAGGGGTTGCCGGGGTCGCTGAAGATTTTGGGACTGGTGGACCCGCCGCAACCGTCAGGAGATGGACGTAACAACACGGGTATGAAAATCGCGGCCAATTTGGACGCGAACGCCGTGGTGAAGGACGTGCCTTTCGATCCCACCAACGTTCGGGACACGATGTATAACTATACGACCTCGACGACGGTGTACGACCAGTATGGGAACACGCACACGGCCTCCGTGGTCTTCCGCAAGCGTCCGGACCTCCCGGAGCAGGTGGACGGGGCAACGGGCCTGCCCGTTCCGGGCAGTGGTGTCCGCAACCAGTGGGAGTACTACCTGCTGTTTGACGGAGCCTCGCTCGGACAGGTTCCCGGAACGCTGCTCGCGGTGGGGGGCGGGTTCATGCAGTTCACTGGAGATGGCAAGCTGATCGCTGCTACGAGCGGAAGCTTTGAGGCTCAACCTGGTGGAGTCGGTCCGGACGGACAGCCGTTGCCGGGAGGGCCACCCCGCTTGATTCCGCAGCCGGTTGATCCGGAAACCGGAGTCCCGCAGTTCGCGGTGCCGTTCAACGGCGAGGACCCGATCGTCTTGGGCCTGCACCTTGGTGACGGCTTCAATCCGGACGATCCCACGGATCCCCGGACAGGTTTGGATGGAATCACCCAGTTTGCCGGGAAGTACAACACTGTCGAAGCCAGTGCCGATGGCAACGGCTCTGGAAATTTGGAGAGCATCTTCGTCGAAGGGGACGGTACGGTGACTGGGGTTTTTGATTCCGGATACAACCGCCCGATTGGTCGGATCATCCTCACCAAGTTTGACAACGCAGGTAAGCTCGCCCAGCTTGGCGACAATCTTTTGGTCGAAACATTGAGTTCCGGCAAAAAGGTGAGTGGTGAACCCGGAACCGCCGGATTCGGCGAAGTTCGCAGTCAGATGCTGGAGCAGTCCAACGTGGACCTCTCGCTGGAATTCGTGAAAATGATCGAATCGCAACGAGCCTTTCAGGCCAACGCCAAGACCGTGACCACCAGTGACGAGATGATTGTTGATCTTGTCAACATGAAGCGCTAATCGCCTTCCTCCTGAGCTGCGGGATGCTCCCGCAGCTCGTCTCTTTTCCCAGTAATTTCCAGACAAGTGCTCCTTCACGCAGTGCGTGGTTTTATCCTTAGACCAGTGTGAGCAGCACGGTCAGGGTGAGCAGGCTTAACATGGTGGAAACCAGCACCGTGGTGGTGGCAAAAGCAGGCTGAAGGTTGTGCTCCATTGCCACAATGGCAACTAGCACGGCAGCGGGCATGGCGAATTGCAGAACCCCGGCGGCGCGAGCGATGCCCTCCAAACCAAAGAGCGGCATCAGCAAGACAGCAATTCCAGGCCCCACCAAGAGTCGGAGGCCGGTGGCCACCCAGACCTCCCAAGTGATCTGAATCTCCTCGATTTCGGCAAGCTGCACTCCTAGAGTCACCAGCATGACTGGCACCATCGCCTGACCGAGCAACCCTGTCATGCGTTCAAGCAGGAGGGGCACCTCCACTCCAGAAATGTAAAACGCCAGCGCAGGCCAGAGTGCCAGCAAGGCTGGAGTTCGGAAAACCTGCAAAACCGCGGACAGTCCTCCGTGTCGAACTAAATTCGCGGCGGCCACGGAGATCGTGAACGAGGTCATCGAGACGGTCAGAAAATACACCGCCGCCAATAATACCGCCTCCGTACCCAAATGAAACTCCACAATGCCCAGCCCAAAATTTCCCACGTTAGGGAAAACGGCAACCATGATAAACGCCGCAACGGTTTCCTTGGGACGGCGCAGCAGCACTCCGGTTAATCCTGCAATCGCGACCATGGAAAGCTGTAAAACCAGCGTGAAGCCGAGGATGAGTAGAAACAACGATCCCGGAACCGTCGCGTTGCTGATTGTGCTGAAAATGAAGGCCGGAACAAAAACGAAGTAGGCGATCTTGGTGAGGCTGCGGGACTGCACTTCCAGACGCGGGCCCACAAAATAGCCGATAGCCACCAGCAGGAAAATCGGAGTGATGGTGTTGAGGAAAACTTGGATGAGCGGCGGCAGCCCCGGGTTGTCTTGCACAAACCATCCAACGAACCCTGAGCCAGCAATGAAGCTGCCCAGAAAGATGGCAAGCAGGAGCAGGGTTCTCAAATGAACTCAGGAGGTAGCGTTTTGAAGCGCTTGATCGAGGTCTTGGAGGATATCGTCCACCCACTCCAACCCCACAGAGATGCGCAGGACTTCTGGACCTGCTCCGCAAGCAACGCGCTGCTGGTCGGTGAGTTGGCGGTGGGTGGTGGAAGCCGGGTGCAGGATGAGGGTTTTCGTGTCTCCGATGTTAGCAACGTGGCTGATCAACTCGACTTGCTCCACGACCTTGATGCCCGCGTCGTATCCACCTCGCACTCCAAAGGTGAAGACCGACCCAAAGCCTCCGGAGAGGTATTTTTTTGCGAGACCATGACTGGGGCTTTTGGGAAGTCCGGCGTAGTACACCCACTCGACTGCCGGATGGTCGTCCAGAAATTTGGCCACCTGCTGGGCATTGGCACAGTGCCGTTCCATGCGCAGGGTGAGGGTTTCGCAGCCGTTTAACGTCAACCATGCGTTGAGCGGGGCAAGCGTGCAGCCCAAATCCCGGAGCGACACCGCGTGGCTGTACATCGTGTAGGCCAGATCGCCGAAGGTTTCCGCGAAGGTGATGCCCTGATACTCCGGCGCAGGCGTACTCAAGCTGGGATATTTGGGGTTGCCAAACCACGGGAACTCCCCGGAATCAATCACGACTCCGCCCATCGCGTTGCCCTGTCCGGAGAGAAACTTGGTGGTGGAATGCACCACGAGGTCCGCTCCCCATTCCAGCGGACGGCAGAGCGCGGGTGTGGCCATCGTGTTGTCCACCACGAGCGGCACGGTGGCATCCTTGGCGACTTTGGCGATGGCCTCCAAATCCATCATCATTCCGGCGGGATTGGCGATGCTTTCGATGAAAATGGCGCGGGTGTTTTCGGTGAGCGCCCTTTTGAAGGCATCCGGATTTGTGGCATCCACAAACACCGCCTGCCAGCCGAATTTCTGAAAGCTCTTGCCCATCAGGTTGATGGTGCCGCCATAGAGTTGGTCTGCAACGATCACCTCCATGCCCGGAGCCATCAGCGGAAAAAGGGCCAGCGTTTCGGCCGCATGTCCGGAAGACGTTGCGGTTGCGCCACGTCCGCCTTCCAAGGTCGCCAGCCGTTCTTCAAGGGCGGCAACCGTCGGGTTGGTGAGCCGGGAGTAAATGAACCCGGGAGTCTGGAGGTTGAACAGGGAGGCGGCGTGATCCGCGTCTTCAAAGACGTAGGCGGTGCTTTGGTAGATCGGAAAGGAGCGGGCGCCCGTTGTGGGATCTGGCGGCGTCCCCGCATGGATTGCGAGGGTTTCGAGTCCGTAAGTCGATTTGGGTCGAGGCATCAGTAGCGCCGCCGCTTGCTAGTGAGGACTCCAGTGTTGACCCCGTGCCAGCCCAACTCTCCAAAGAGCCGGGAGTATTCGATCTTGGGGCAGCGGTCCATCACCACCTGCATTCCGGCGTTTTCCGCCAAACGAGCCGCTTCGTCATTACGAACACCAATCTGCATCCACAGCACCTTCGCGCCGATTTGTTCAGCCGCCTGTGCCAAGCCCGGTGCCTGCTCGGCTTTCCGAAACAGGTCAACCATGTCTACGGCTTCCGGGATCGATTCCAAGTTGGACTGCACGGTTTCGCCCAGCAGCAGTTCTCCTGCTGAAACCGGATTGACTGGAATCACGCGGAAGCCTTTGCGCTGGAGGTATTTCATGACAAAGAAACTGGGGCGCTTCCAGTTCGTGCTGGCCCCGACCATCGCAATGGTGCGGACGGAGCGCAGGATGTCCCGGAGGTAGGAGTCGGGGTAGTGGTCGTGGGAGTTCAATTACCGTAAACGCAGGTGAGTTTTTGGATAACCAACTTGCACTGACTTTTGCCCCGTCGACGATGAATGGTGTTGGGCAGTTTCGTGCGCCGCAGCACAAACTCCACGTTCGATTCCCCGTTTTCATCCACCGTGTGCCGGGGAACCAGCTCGTGATGTTCTTCAGGAATTGTCCGGGCCTGTGCTTGTTCCAGCTTTTCAACCACCCGATCCGTGGTGGTTGGAGCCTTTGACGCACAGCTTGTCAGAACGAAGCCCAACAACAGTGCAATCAACACCCCAGCATCCATCCCTCCTCTGATTTGCTGTGCACTGAACATGGCTTAGCTGGGTTCGTAGGCAACATGAACTGTAGAGGCACCAAAGCAAAAATCATGCACCTCCACTTGCTGGAACCCCAGCTCAAGCAGGTGCCGCTTGAGGGTCTCCTGATTAGGATACTGTACCGAAGAATGCGGAAGATAGGAAAACATTTCCTGTCCGGGCATGAGCCATTCCCCAATGCGGGGAACAATCCGGAACAAGAAAAATTGACTCAACCCTGCAAGCACCGGAACCCGAACCTTTCCGACATCGAGGCTGACCAACTCCCCTCCCGGCTTGAGAACTCGGCGAATTTCGCGCAGGCATCCCGTGAGGTCCGGGACGTTCCGGAGTCCGTAGCCGATTGTTACCGCATCAAAATGCCGATCTGGAAACGGCAGTGCCATCGCGTCGCCCCGGCAAAACTGCACAGGGTTCTCGCCCGCGGCTTTCCGCCGTGACGCGAACACCAGCATCTGCTCAGAGAAATCCATCCCGATCACCTCCACCTCCGGATGCATCCGTTTGACCGCTTGGGCGATGTCCCCGGTTCCGCAGCACAAATCCAAACAACGCTCGCCCGGACGCAAACCCGTCTGTCGTGCAACGAACTGCTTCCAGTAGCGGTGCAATCCAAAGGTGATGAGGTCGTTGAAACGGTCGTACTTTTCCGCGATCTCGTCAAACTTCTGCTCGACGTAAGCGGCTTTCGCTTCGGGCGTGGGGAGTTGGTAGTTCACGGATTCTCTAACGGATTTCAAACGCTTTCGGCTCATGTGTGGTTTGAGGTGAAGTAAGCAATTTTTCCATTGAGTTTATTGATGAAAATTCAGTATTCCACCTCAAACCACACATGAGTCAAAAGTTTACGTTCCCGGAGGCCACAGGGTTTCGCCGAGATCGAGGCGGTAGTAGCTGCCGAGGCAGCGCAACTTGCGGATGTCCTCGTACACTTGGTCGCGAGCGGATTCCAGAGTGGGGCCGCAGGCGTTGAGGTCAGCGATGCGGTGGCCCATGTCAAGGTTCTGGTGGTGCGTCATGTAAAGTTGCCCTGCTTCGGAATCCACCTCGTTCCACCACAGGTCGGAGGAAACTTCCCCGGAAACTTGCACCGGAAGCTTGGGCACGCTCGGCACGATGTAGGGATAACCGTAACCCGCCAATGTCAGTGAAACTCCGAGCTTCCGCTCCGGATGCCAAGCTGGGGCCGCCGATTCGTCACGCACCAGTTGCCCCAGCACTTCCAGCGGGTTCTGGAGCATCCGTAGCAGCAACGCTCCAGTGGTCACGCCAAGCCGCACGTTGTATTCGATGGCGTGCCAAACCCTCTCGTGCTGGATAGCGGTCACTTGCAGAATGCCTTGGAATCCGGACGCTTCCAGCCAAGGCTTGAGTGGATGGATAAGCTGGCGGGCGAGTCCGTAGCGGTCTTCGGAATCCTGCTCGACGATGCCCGCAAGCGGCGCTCCGGCCACCGGGCCAAGGTTTCCGGTGTAGGCCCGCTTGTACTCTTGATTGGTGACGAGACTGACGATTTCCCCACCACTGACTGCAACGAAGTGCCCGGCCTCTGTCGTGCCAAGGTACTCTTGCAGGAACACGCCCTCGGCGTAGTCGATATATTCCAGCCAACCGAGCGTGTCCTCCACGGTTTCACAGACAATCGTGTGGATCGGACTGAACGGGGAGCAGAGCGGGTTTTTCAGGACATAGGGCCGAGGTTGTTCCCGCATCAAGGCCAGCGCCTCCAAGCGATTCTGGACGAGATGGGACTGTGGCACCGGAATGCTGTGTTCCTGACACAACGCCGCCGAATGTTCGCGGGAAACCTCGATGGTCAGCGCCTCACCCGTGGGGGAAAGCAGTGGCCAGTTTTCGGCAAGTGCCTCTTCAGCCCAAGGCTGATCCCACCAATCCACGCCCATCGGAATCACGAGATCTGGGCAAAACTCCCGGAGGATGGGCAGTGGTGAGGGATGGTCGCGGTGAAACCAAGTGGGTCCAACAGACTTGGGGCCGTGGTGCCCATAGTCGCGGGTGAGGTAACAGCCGACCTCTGCGCCGTGTTCTTTGAGAATCTGGAGAACGGAATGGGCAAAGGCTCCCACTCCGAGAACCAGAACGCGGGCGGGAGGCTTGGCCATGATGCGGGTCCGTCGGTCGCGTCCTGCGCGACTCAACCGAGGAGCGAGGTTGTCAGCGAGGGTTCCAGTTGAAGATCATCAGCAGGAGTACCACCGTCACAAGGCTGGCAAATCCTAGCATGATTACGGCCACGTGGTTGTCCCAGCCCACGCTCTGGCCCTCCTCTCCGGAGTGGATGCGCTGCTGAATTTCCTTGTCGTGGGCTTCCTGCTTTTCTCGGTCGGCCACTCGACTTGCGGCATCGGTTTCAAAGCCTTTAATCACCTCTTCGTTGTATGCCTGCTCGTCCATCATCACTCGTTGGTTAGGCGTTGAACTAGTTCCGGAAAATCTACCATAACCAGCAGCATTCTCCAAGCGCTCATTTCGCCGTGCGTGAAATCGCCTTGTTCGTGTGCAGAATTCTCGGCAGAATTTCATTTCTCTGTAACCTTACACCTTGAATCGCCATGCCCATCGCCAACCATGAAACCTACTGCCGGATGCTCGACAACGCGCAGCAGAACGGCTTTGCCTACCCGGCCATCAACGTCGCCTCGACGACCACCGCCAATGCGGCGCTGCGGGCCTTTGCCGAGGCCAGGAGTGACGGCATCATTCAGATTTCCACCGGAGGCGGCGAGTTTGCTTCCGGACAGGCGGTGAAGAACGGGGCGCTTGGTGCGATTTCACTCGCCCAGCACCTGCACCTGATGGCCGAGCAGTACCCGGTTCAGATCGCCCTGCACACCGACCACTGCCAGCCCAAGAAGGTCGATTCGTTTCTGCGACCCCTGATTGCCGAAACCGCCAAGCGCCGGGCGCAGGGCTTGCCGAATCTCTTCAGCTCCCACATGTTCGACGGCTCCGAGCTGCCGCTCGACGAAAACATGGAAATCTCAAAACAACTGCTCGCTGAATGCGCGGAACAGCAAATCATCCTTGAAGTCGAAGCCGGAGTGGTTGGCGGTGAGGAAGACGGCGTGGACCACGGCGATCAGCCCAACGAAAAGCTCTACACGACTCCGAAAGACATGGTGCAGGTCTATGAAGCGTTGAGCGGGATTGGCCGCTTCATGTTTGCAGCCACTTTCGGAAACGTCCACGGCGTGTACAAGCCCGGCAACGTCAAACTTGAGCCAACAATCCTGCGGGACGGCCAAGCCGCCGTGACCGCTAAGCATGGGACTGCCGCCGAGATGGACCTTGTCTTTCACGGAGGTTCCGGCTCGTCCATTGAGGAAATCCACGAAACACTCAACTACGGGGTGATCAAGATGAACGTGGACACCGACACCCAATATGCTTTCACCCGACCCATTGTTGATCACATGCTGAGCAATTACGAAGGTGTGCTGAAAATCGAGGGCGAGGTCGGCAACAAGAAAATGTACGATCCGCGCTCCTACCTCAAAAAAGCTGAAACCGCGATGATGGAGCGCATCAAGCAAGCCTGCGATGACCTGCTCAGCACCGGAAAATCGCTCGATGCTTGACCTTTAGCCACGGATCACGCGGAT
>LWDU01000223.1_pt1 | contig 21106 bp, 11 predicted proteins | sample 727161 | NCBI WGS metagenome assembly LWDU01 (sample SAMN04566230, study PRJNA314399) | hydrothermal vent metagenome | isolation source: deep sea hydrothermal plume seawater | place: Mexico: Gulf of California, Guaymas Basin | collected 2004-07-11
CCTTTTAATGCTTTATTCATTTCAGGATCAAGCTGACTGACCCCTTGATTTTCTTTTATTGGTTACCCCCCCATTCTCGGTGAATTGAGATAGGGGGTGATTACCTATTTATAACAACTTATGCAATCGCAATAGTGTTAGCTCCTGCTGCATGAGCACTAGTAATAAGCAGTGAAGTTGCGCCTGTAATGTCGATCAACTGAACAACATTATCTACTGCTGAGTTACTGTAGACCATAGTGGCATCATTAACACCGTTTCCAGTGCTATCATACTCAAATGCAACCACATCAAGGTTAGAAGTATTAGCCGCAAGATAACCAATAACATCAGTCACGTTACCAGCGTTAATAATTAACTCAGTAACATGAGCTGCAACGTCATCAAAGGTGGCGACACCAGTAGTAAGACTATGCGACATGATCACTCCAAAATCTACAGTCGTAGCCAAGGTACCGACTGCTGCAGTTCCATCAAAATCCAAAATATCAGAAAATAGAGCAGCAGCCCCCAGATCAAATCCATCGATTGTATCTCTTGCTGCTAATATTGAATCACCACTATTAATGGTATATGTTGCAGCAGCATCTACATCATTCACACCACCTAGTTTCACAACGGTAATAACATCAGCTCCAGCGCCAGCATCAATTGCAAATGCATCAGTAGCATCACCAGCATTTAGAATTGTGCCCACAGTAATGGAAATGGTATCAATGCCCGCACCTGTATTCACACTCATAGAAGCACCAGTACTTGCGTGGCCTATCCAGCTAGCATCACCTGTAATAGTAACTGTATCCGCACCTGAACCTGTTGTGATTGATATGTCTTCGGCAGCTCCATCACCTACCAAGGATATGGCATTAAGTGTAATGCTTGTGTCTACAGTAGTTAATCCACCTGTAAATGCATACGTGACTCCATCAGTTAAAAGACCTGTTGTAAGAGTCGCGCCAGATGCAAATGCAGAATTGAATGAACTCGTAGCCGTAATTGCAGTGGCACCTGTCGAAGTCACTAGAGCTTCCATATTAGAAACATTAAAGAAGTTATTATCGACTAAGGTGGCAGCCGTATCAGAGATAGTCAATGTGTCTAAGCCGGCACCACCATCGATAACCATGTCTGTTGTGCCATCTGCAAGTGAAATTGCAGCTGTTGTGGTGATACTATCAATACCGCCATTACCATTATAAGTTGAACCCTCTGCACCAATAGTAAAGGTATCACCTACTTCAGAACCCTGAATTGTAGAGCCTGCAACCGCAATACCAGCAACGGTTAAACCTTTTGCTATTGCAGCGCCATCTCCTACCAATGCCGTACCATCAATGGTAACCGCTAGAGTTGTAGCTATATCAGTAAAGTTAAACGCACTACCCGTTAAGTTAATTGCTGTTAAGTTAGCGTCAACAATTGCAGCAGTAACAAGTGAAGTTTGAGCATTACCAGTAGCTGCTGTTGAACCATGAGCAGTAGCAAGATTTAATGTTTCAAAGCCAGTTAGAGTTAGCGCGGCCGTATCAGTAGCAGCATTAGTAGTAACTGTCCCTACATCACCCGTTCCAAGCGTGATACTTACCACATCACTAGTGCCTGTTGCGGTTGTTAGAGCCAGCGTAGTCGCACCAATATCAGCAGTTGCAGTCACGTTAGCAGCACCAGTTGCGTTCAAGCCTGATACAGCGTTAGTAGCACCTGTAAGTGTCAGTGCATTAACACTGCCTGATAATGTCGAAGCTGCAATCGTACCATTTAGGCTTAGCGCCTCAAAGTTTGTATACTTGGCACCTAGTAGTGCTGTATTTGCATGAGCTACATTAGTACCAAGAACTAATGTATCTGTTCCTGCTCCCCCATCAACTGAACCTGTTGTTAAGACTCCACCAGTTGTATACGTATCATCACCAGAACCAAGAGTTGTAGCAGCTGTAACAAGACTACTAGCCAGCAATGTAAGATTACCCGTTGCCGAACCAGCTGCAACAGTTGTAATCTCCGTATCTAAAGCAGTTGTAAATGTAGTGTTACCTGCACCTTGAATCGTTAAAGTAGTGGCCGCAGCTGTTTCCACTGCTGCAATTGTCAGATTAGCCGTAGCATCCAGTGTGATCGCTGATGCAACGGCGAACGATACGTTGCCAGCTATTGTTGAAGCTGTACCTGTTGAATTGATCACAACAGTTGTTGCCGTGTTATCAGTGATAGTACCCGTTGATGTAAAACCATCAACACCAAGGGTAAGCGTACGAGCGCCCGCCCCTGCGGTAACTAATGTATTGCCCGTGCCAGAAATTGTAGTCAAATTCAATGCTGTTAAAGCATCTGATACTACTGTAATACCCGCAGTTCCCCCAGTAATACTGGCTGTAGCAAGCGTATCAACAGTAGTAGCAGCAGAACCATTATCCTGGATATTAACGGCACCTGGGATACCTGTAATAGCAACAGATGTCACATCACTAACCGTATCAATATCAACGGCACCAGAAGCAAGTGCTCTACCCGTTAGCGCCGTAACACCTAAGACAGTCGTAACATTGGTATTGGCTGTAACAGCACCATCAGAGACGAGATTGATTGTTTCAATATTACTAATTGTCCCACTTAAAGCAGCGCCACCAACAGTGGTGTAGTTCAGCACGTCATTACCCGCAGCGCCGTCAAGAGTATCCAGCGCAGTTAAAGTTTCAACATCTTGCACTGCACCAACTGCACCAGTAATAGGTGCATTAAATATATCGTCACCCGCATTACCAGTAAAAGTATCAACGCCAGTAGTCAACGTAAAAGTTATAGGTACGAGAGTAAGTACAGTCGCCTCAGCAGAGGTTACGGTTGCAGCATCTTTTGTTACGACTAAAGTTCCCGTAGTAGTCCCTGCCAAAAACTGCAACGATACAGCGTAATCAGTGGGTGCTGCCGTCAAGTTAGCCGCCGTGTAGTCAGACACGGTCACACGATTATTAAACTGGTCTGCAGCGTCTTGCCCACCGGGCAGAGCTAAACTCGCAGGGTCATTGACTGAAGTGATAATAGCAGTAGTCACTTCTCCGCGAGATTTACCGCCATCTAATTCAGCTGTCCAGTAGGCGATACCAGTGGGATCATCAGTCGGTGTTTTATTTAGGGTGTTGGCATAAAGTGTATTAATAAACTGTTCGTTTGTTAAAGCGCCTAAATAAGATATCGCATCAGGGGACGCTAACATGGCATTTGCTGTTGATACCATATCAACGTTGCTTGTTTGCCAGAAGGTATTGCCGCTCCCTTCTGATGCTCGGTTTAAAATCGAAACGTACAGTTGAGAAACCTGTGTTGTGGTTAAAGCCATGATTCTTTCTCCAAGAAAAATTTATTATGAACGACATCCGTAAAAGACTACGGTTGCAAATTATTACATCTAATTAGGTGCACCAAGTAGAGTGTAATAATTGCTTAAAGCAAATATTACAAATCCCGAGTGCATTTACTGATGCCTTACTATCGACAGTATTCTTCTCATAAAAAATACTTAATCTCATTATAGCAATTGCACCTATTCTCGCCAATAACATTTGATTCTTTACGTTTAATGCTGCACTGCCTTGATTGATGCGTATTACCCTTATTATCCTTATATATCCTTTTATTTACCTATAAATCAATTGCTTGTAACTTTGTCTTGGTTAATAGCCCAGCAAGACTCACTTTTAAAGAACCCTTTACTACTGTGCGTGTACTCACTGTTTTATTGGCAACGAGCGCCCACTATAACCATAAAATAAATTAAATAGACACCGTAAACCACTGTTCCAACAGAAATTATGGTGTCTATTTTTTTGATTTTTTCATGCTATTGTCATATTGAGCATGCCAACCCATAGCGGTGTGACAACGAGACCTGCGGCTCTGTCGATGCAGGGCCCCCAGGGTTTAGCCCATAGAACGTGGCGGCGTATGCGCGATAAGCACCTACCTATATGGCGTCAGTATGAAACCTAGCTAATCTAGCTAATCTAGCTTTTTAGCTTTTTTGATTTTTGGATCGCGTTTATTGAAGTCATCATATTTTCTAGTCGTCTTGCTGTTACTGGGTATATATGTGCCTTATACCACTGCGCTTGAATTTCTTGTATTTCTTGTATTTCTGGTGATTTGTTGTTTATTTGCTCTATTAATTTATTTAAACCCACTGCGATACTTTTCGGATCGATTCCTGGTAATTGAAAACTGACCTGTTTAATATCATCAAAAATTCTAAGTGGCGTGACGGCCACTGGCTTTTGTACTGTAATGCCATATCGTACCGCTGCACTCGCCGCTTCACCTGTCTTTTGATACGGGAAGACGATGAGGTCTGCTGCGCTTAAATAAGCAAGACTTAGAGCATCATCCAAAAAGTCAGTTTTCAAGGTTACGTGCTGCTCTACCCCTGTCTCCGCAATGACTTTTTTAACCTGCTGTATGGCTATTGCAGAGACATCGACAGGGTATTCTGCATTTAACATTAATAAGTGACAGTGATGCCCCATACTCACGAGTTCTTTGAGTGCTAAAACCATTTCCATCAGGCCTTTATGCGGTAGAAAAAAACCATAGGTAGCGATTACAAAGGTCTCTGGCCTTTTTATCGCTGCCTTTAGAGCGGGCTCTGCAATTTCTTGCTCAGTGATATCAGGGAGTCTATTAATCCCGAGCGGAAATAAGCTGACATTATTGATGAGCCCTATTTTTTTGAGTTGATTGAGGTCATTGACGGAATGCACTAACAAGGTGTTACATTTTTCTAAACTGGGCACTAGATGCTTTAATGCCTTTTCAGGTGCAAAATCTGGGTCTTGGGTAGAATGCAGCTCTATGACCACTTGCTTACCCAAGTCGGTTAAGCGTGTTATTAATGCGCTTAATTGCTGATAGTCAAAAAAGAAGTAATTAAATTGGATCATAACCACATCTATCGCCATTGCTTCTACTTGAGTGGCAATTTCTTTTAGGTTGTCTTCAGTCCAATTTCTGTGTACATGACTCGCATCGTCATACAACAGCCCCTGCGTTTTGTTGGCGCAAATTAACTGCGGCTCTTCTGAGAAGCATGCCAGTAGTGATTGGGAGTATACGGCTATGCCACACTTTGTATTCCAGGTGCTTACCCACGCCATTCGAGGCTTTGCTGCTTTTTCGGGCAAATTAAGTGCAAACGCTTGATGCCGTTGTACGACTTGCTGCCATTGAAAATTTTTGCCTAGCTGCCTTTGGCCGGCTGTCACTTTCGTTTGTCTTTCTTGGTTGCTACACGTGTATGCTTTTTGCATAAGCTCAGCTAAATGACTTTGCTTAGGTTCGGCCCAGACAGAATCGAAGGTCGGAAGGTGCGTATCTGCCATCTCAAAATCATAGTCTATTAACCAGGCTGTTTCTGTATGACAAAAATCTAGCTGCCCGCCCCAGGCGGTCGTTATGACTGGCAAGCCAGATAACATTGCTTCAGCCATTGGCAAGCCAAAGCCTTCTGCTCGACTGGGTGCTACCATGACGTGGCATTGCTGGTATATCGACTTTAACTGCGCATCCGTCAAGTCTTGCTCAATAATAACAACGTCTGGGTAATTTTTATTGGCTTGTTGGGCGTCTTTCAGTTGTTGTTTAATGGTGTTGTGCGGGTTACTAAATGTTTTAATGATTAAGGATACCGAGTCTTCTTTTGTGAAGGCCTCTGCATAAGCAGACAATAAAACATCCACGCCTTTCCTGGGGAAACAAGAGGATACATGTAAAAAGCGGAAGGCTTTTGCTTTAATTTTATACTCTGTATCTGCCTTTATTGCAGCCCAATGGTCTACACCACAGCCTGAGGTGATAAGCGGCACACTGACACCGTTATCACGCATAATTTTTTCTACATGCGTGGATAGACAACTGATGCCTTGTAGGTAAAAATTAAAATCATCTACCCAGTCGACGGGAAAGCCGGACTCTTCCCATGCGTAATGGTGTAACAAATTGATAGGCGCATTCATATCATGCACTCGGGGTGGATATAAATTACGACTTAATATATCTTAATGTCTTGGTGCTGCTTAAGGTATTCTGCATCCGCTTGATAATCGCCCGGGCCTTCTGTCGCGAACAAACTCACCTTTTGTTCTGCTGCTGCTAGTGCTTTGGCTGTTTGTCTATTTAATAAGGCCAGACTGTAGCTGGAATCAAATGGCCCTGCAATTTGCCATACGGGTGAGGATTTAAGCGGTCTATTTTGCCTTAACACTTGCCTTAGGGTGTGTTCATTAGCGGCTAGGTTATTGGCTATTTGAATGTTATCTTGCTCGCTTAGCTGTAATCGCTGTATTTTAGTGATTAATTTTTGATAGCTTGCTTGATTTTGCTCTAATCCTTGCCAGGCGTTAGGCTGCTTTGTACTCTTGTTAACACATTGCTCTAGTGCTTTTAAGGTTGCTTTTGCTGATTTCTTCCAACTAAAGGTTTTACTGTGTTTTTTTGCATGCGTGATTAAGCGCTGACGAAACCCGGTATCGATTAATGATTGCTCTATTAATTTTGACATGTGTGCGTTGTCATCCGGGTCAAACAGGGCTTCTTCTAAACCTATTACTTCAATTAAGCTGGTGCGCTTGGCTCCTATCGTGGGCACGCCTATGCTCATGGCTTCTAATGCCGGTAACCCGAATCCTTCATGAAAAGAAGGAAAGACAAATAAGCTCGCATCTTGATATAGCCCGACTAGCTCATCATCACTCACATAGCCTGTCATTACGACCTGTTCAGTGATCTTTAATTGATCTAATAATTCAGTTATCCCTAGTTTTATTAAATTTTTCACTGTTCCCGCTAATACTAAGTGGTATTGTACTTGTACTGATTGCGGTAATAATGCGTATGCCTTTATTAACCCGACTACATTTTTACGCTGATCAAAGCCACTCGGGGCATAAAAAATATACTTTTCTTGAATGTTGTACTTTGCCAATAAGCTCTTTTGATGCGCTGGGTTTTTAGCGGGAAGGGAGGTAAAGTTTGCGGTTACCGCGCTACTGACATTGATAATTTTTTCTGTTGCTACACTTAAGTGCTGCTCACTTTCTTTTTTTGAATACGCTGATATTGTTAAAATACAATCGGCTTTATTAAGTGATTTAATTTTCTTTAAGTAGTTGCTTTTTATATCTATATTTCCAAGGTATATGTCTTGTTGTATGTACGGTATAAGATCATATTGGATAACAGCGACCGTTAAATTCTCATTTAATGCGCCTATGCTGGTTGTCGCATGATCAGACATCCCTTCAAATAAGCTGGTTATATATAAAATATCCGGCTGTAAGGACTCGATAAAATATTCTCTAATATATTCTGATGCTTTTTGTTTTTCTTGGTGGATGTTTTGCGCATCATTCGGTGTAGGCACTTGGAAACTGACTACCTGCTTCTCTGGTATTAAGTCTTGTAAGCTTTGTTTGATTGCTGGGATTGTTTCTGGGTTTAGTTGTGCATTTAATAACACCCATATTTCATGCTTTGATGTTGATTGTTGGATAATTTCTCGCACAATCGCCATTGAGTAACGACCAATACCATGGTGCCTTGATGCTGACTGGCATGACTGTAGGTCAATTGCTATTCTCATTTATTTATCCTGGTCTTTATTATTTGAAATTACCCTATCTGTTTGTACATTAATTAATGACAGGCTCTATTGTTCCAGAATCTATGACTGATTCAGCCTCGTTAGATTACGCATTAATGTACCGATATAATTCACTGCCAATGCAAGAGAGCTCATGTCATCATTATTCACCTTTTAAATCTTGCCAAATTTGCAAGGCTCTAGGTGATTCGATATCATGGTGTAACTGAGCAGTATGCTTTTTTCTTAAGGCGGTATTGCTCTCTGGTATGACCGAGTCTAATGCACAAAAAGTGATCAAGTATTTTTTAAATTTAGGGGCTTTATTAACCACCTTAATAATCGATTGGCGCAGCCTAGGGTTCCTTGCCGCTATGCCTACTAATCGCCTTAATATGACTCGATTTGAATGTATAATGGTTTCTTTTAAGCCATTTCTTTGGCAATAACTTGTAATAACACTCAATTGGCGCAATGGCTTTGTTATACGCCATGAGCGACTATTTTTAATCCTCGCTAATTCTTCCTGATCTCGCTCTATTTTTAATATATGGACATTACTTTGCTCTGCTTTTTCTTGCAAATGCCGTGTCTGCTTTAAAAGAATTTGTATCTGCTGAGACTGCTCAGCCTGTTCTTGCTTAGTGTCTTCTATGCGCTGGTGTGTTTGCTGCACATACTCACGCGCACGGGCATAAAACTCGGCAGAATGCGATTCGGTTTCGCCAATCCGATTAAGTTTCTCTCTTGGAATGATGGATATTTGCTTTTGAGCAATCACTGCATAATCTGGGTTCGCTTCTAAGAACCACTGAATATGATCCCCAAAAGCCATTGCATTGGCGGGCCTAGTCGCTCCATTAAGCCGATGAATACCTACTTGAACAAAGCCCTGCTGTTGAATACTGAAGTGTAATAGTTGTGGTGGCAATGGCTGCCTGTGCGATGGGTCCATATAAAAGGTATGCGCGCCTACTTGTAGGTTCTCTGGATTGGGTGTTTCTAACAGCAAAACCCCTTCAGGCATTAAAACCCTATAAGCCTCATTGATTATCTCCAGAAGAATATCAAACGAAACATGCTCGGCGATATGAAACCCGGTAATTAAGCTTTGTGACTGCTCTGGTAATGCTTTTAAATAGCTCAGTGCATCTCCCGCATCTGCCTGAAAACCTTGATCTAAACAGCGCTTAACCATTGCTATATTTAGGTCTATTCCTGTGACATTCCATTGCCGCTGGTGTAATAAAGCTAACCATTCACCTCTTCCACAGCCTAAATCTATCGCCGTGGTTTTATGAGCGCTCTCTAGCGCCTCTAATATGGGGATATATTGCTGAAGTCGTTGAGAAATTTGTTTTTCAGAGCCGCGAAAACGATCTTCCAATTGCATATAAAATGTATCTTGCATTTATCTAGTCTCTTTGAATGATAAATTTTGACGCCAGCCAATGGGCGCCAATAGATTGTCAGGTTTCACCACGTTATACCATGATTTCTTAAAAGGTCAGCCTGAAACATACTAGGTGATTTTTTAAATATTGCGGGGGAGGGGTATTCTATACCACCATTGAAGCGCTTCAAAGAGTGTTGTAACCTTTCATTCTCGTTGTAAACTACTAAGCTACTGTGCTCTTCGGCTAAGACTGTAAAAGATCAAGAATTTGTCTCTATCAGCCTTTAATTCAAGTCTATTACGATACGCTGTACCCTTGATAGTCTTATCTTTAGTCGTTCCATTCTTTGAATGATTGATTCATTCACTCGACCATTCCATCAACGAGTCGCTCGATCAATCGCTACAAATAGACCCTATTTAATGCTATTCCGTTTAGGTGAATACGTCACCATCTATGAATACACAGGCTCGTCTTCTTTAATTTTTTGGCTTTTTCTTGCTTTTCTTCGGCGACGTTATTGATGTCAACAGCGATCAACCCAGCCATCCCACTCCCTCTATGTTACTCTTCTGACAATCTGAATAATCTCTCTTTCCAAGTCTGTTAAAGAGTGAGGTAAAACTACCCACCTAACCATTCATTAATATATGTTAATGATTCAATACTTAGCGTACCTGAGGCCTGCTCATATCGAATACGGTTTTTGATGTAAATGTACTTCACATTAAAAAGGTCTCTTTTAGCAGAGTATTCTCGTGCCTGTGAGATTAAAACATCTCCTATGGATTGCATGCCATATTTAAACCCTTTCTCCATGGCTTCACGAGCTTTTACTGCTGTACTCAGTGCTTTTTTTTGTGCTTTTATACGTTTTACACTGGCATTAGCACTTAAAAAAGCATCTCGCGCTTCTTTTTCTATTGCGCGTAATAAATGAATTTTTTTCTGCTTGCTGATGCGTAATTGCCTAGAGGCTTCTTGCCCCTGGTAGTAGGTTGCTCCTCCAGAAAACAGAGGAATGGTCACGTTAATAGCCGCTACTTTAGTAGCAATCGCGGGGGTTTGGGTGTTTTGAAAACCGGTATCTGTATTATAATATTGCAGCTGTAGATCAACGACGGGCAGATGTTTTGCTTTCTGACTGATGACATTATAATCTGCTGCTTCAATTTCTTTGTTTTGAGCATGAATTAGCAGGTTATTCTGCTGTGCCTGTTCGGCAATTTCCTGCACATCGCCTTGCAATACTAAAAACTGGGCATCTTCTCTTAATTCTGACAATAATCCAAACGAAGAACCTGTCAATTCCTTTAAATTTTGTTTGGCAATATCAAGTTTGGTTTCAGCTTCTATTTGCTCTGCCATTAATGCATCTAGCTTGGCTTCCATTTCATACACATCGGTAATGGTGACAACGCTCTTTTCAAACTGTCGTTTGATTTGGTGTAAATTCCGTTCTGTTGTGCCGATTTCTTGCTTATTTAAGACTAAGTTATCGCGCTCAATGAGTACATTAAGATATCGATCGACTACGTCAAACATTAATATTTGCTGTGCTTGCTGATACTCTACCTGAGACTTATCAGTTAATGCTTGATATCTTAGCCAATTTGAAAACTTAGACACATCAAACATGCTTTGCGTTATAGAAACTGAGTAGCGGTATCCATCAAATTCACGGGTGCCTGGTATTTTATCAACCGAGGTGGAGTTGTAGGAGACATTTGCAATGGCACTCGCTTGGGGTAACAATGCACTTCCGGCCTGTCCCTGCTGAGCTTCTGATAGTTCAAATTCTAATTTTGCTGTCTGTAAATTAGGATCCGAAATAAGTGCTTTTTGATATATCTCCAATAAATCATCCGCAAATACCGGTGACATCATGCCTAACAAACATCCAAAAAATAAGCTTAATTTTGTCATCATTATTCTTCAATAAAAGATCGCGAAAAAGCGTCTGTCAAAGGTTGAACTAAATACTCAAAAAGCGTTCTTTTGCCTGTATTAATTAATACTTCTGCTGGCATACCCGGAATAAGCACTAAGCCACCCAGTTTTTGTGTGCTTTCTGGTGTTAATTCGATAACCGCCTGATAAAAGGATATACCGGTGACAGGATCTGTCAGGGTATCGGCTGAAATTGTTTTTACCCGCCCTTCCATAACCGGTGTTGTTTTACTGCTAAAAGCACTAAATCTTACTTCTGCTGAAGTACCTACTACCACTTTATCAATGTCCATGAGTGCTACTTGTGCTGTTACAATTAACTCTTCATCTTCAGGAACAATATCTAAGATTGGACTTCCGGGCATCACCACGCCACCGTCCGTATGTGTAGACATACCGAGTATAAAGCCGCTGACAGGCGCTTTTATGATGCTTCGCTCTGCTTTGTCTACAGCAACAATTAATTGCTCGTTAATACTAAATAATTCGGCATTCACTTCTTCAGACTGTGTTGCAATTTGTTCTTGAAATTTACGTGTTGTTTGGACAATTTCCAGCTCAGTCTCACCTTGTTGCATTTGTGCGCTAGCGACTTCTGTCGTGAGTGAAGCAATGTCACCTTGAGTCATCGTATGTTGACGCTGCAATTCTCTTAGTCGTTGCTTATCGGCAAAACCTTCTGCCAACAGCTCTTTTATGTCACTTATTTCTTCCGCATAGGATCCTAATAATCGCCTTTTACTCTTTTGCTGCGTCTTTAAACCTGTTATTTTTAAACCGAGCTGTTTGACTCGCTGACCCAATAGGTTGATCTCACCTTTATGACTGTCTCCTCGGGCTATAAAAATTTGCTGTTGACCCTGCATTGCTTCCTGAACACGAGAATCATTTAGATCTTTAAAGGTATCAGGAAATTTTATTTCATTAGATTCTGTACGTTCCGCTGTCAGTCTGGCATCAATAGCCGCCAAAGAAATATACTGTCCGCTGAGTATTTCTATCTGCGCCTTAACTTGGGTGCTGTCTAATGTGAGCAAAGCTGATCCTGCTAGCACATAGTCACCGTCTTTCACGCTGATACTTTCTACTATTCCACCTTCAAGATGCTGTATTGTTTTACGATGTGTTTTAACCGCGACAACACCACTGGCAAGTGAAGAGCTATCAATAGGAGCAACATAACTCCATGTTCCAAAAATACCAATCGTGACAAATAAAATCATATACCCGATATTTCGAATAGGTCTGTCATCTGTATTTAATATCACCGGAATATCTTCTATTGCGACTGTTGAGGTAGTCTCATGCTTTTCATGAAAAAAGAATGGCCGTTTATTGCTTATATTTTCTAAAAGATCTTTTATCAATGCAGCCAATATAACAGGAAGATTTTTCAACGTGACTGTTGGCGTAGTATCACTCTCTGTATTGAAAATGGATTGCAGTTTATTTCTTATATTTTCTAAAAGATTTTCTATCAGGTTTTCTTTTGGCATTATGTTTTATTTACTTATATTTTTAGTTAACATCGGACAATTTTATATTGTCACCCCTTTATACAACAGGGACTGTTAACGTCGTAGGTGTGTTTTTCTGGGTTGCAGCAGGCCCTTGTTTTTTTTGTAAACTCGCGAGAACTTCGTCACGCGGGCCATAAGCAATCATCTCCCCGTCATTAAGCATTAGCAACTTATCGACACTACCTAAAACACTATTCCGATGCGTCACAATAACAACGGTTACCTTGGATTGCTTTAATTGAGCCAACGCTTTAGCTAAAGCAATTTCGCCCTGCTCATCCAGATTGGAGTTTGGCTCATCTAATACCACAAGCGTTGGATTACCGTATAACGCTCTCGCTAAGCCAATCCTTTGCCTTTGCCCTCCGGATAGATTGCCGCCGGTCACACCAATAACAGTGTCATAGCCTTCAGGTAAGCGTAAAATAAGCTCATGCACATCACTCATCTTAGCAGCTGCAACCACTTTTTCGGAATCTAGCTCGCCGAACCGAGCAATATTTTCACTGATTGTTCCTTCAAACAATTCAATGTCTTGTGGTAAATACCCGATATGAGGCCCTAGCTCTTTTCTATCCCATGCAAATACATCCGCGCCATCTAAGCGTATTTTGCCACTAGCGGCCGGCCAGACGCCTAACAAAGCTCTAACTAAGGTGGATTTTCCTGCCCCACTGGGCCCAATAATACCCACTGAATCACCGACATCAATGTTTAAGGATATTCCTTTAATAACGGCTACTTTGGCTCCTGGAGGCGCAATAACTGCTTTCTCTATCCGAATACTACCTTTTGGCTCAGGTAGGGACATTTTGTCTTTATCTTTAGGAATTTGAGTTAACAAATTATTTAATCGTGCGTATTGCGCTCTCGCTAATACAAAACCCTTCCAACTACCTATCATTAAATCTATTGGAGCCAGCGCACGGCCCAATAAGATTGAACCTGCAATCATGAGCCCAGGCGAGATCTCTTGCTGAATGGCTAAATAAGCCCCTAATCCTAAAACCAAAGACTGAAACAACATTCTTAATGTTTTGGATATGGCAGTAATCAGGCCGGCACGTGAACTTGCAATGGCTTGCAAAAACAACACCTTTTCACTTCCCTTTAACCAGCGCTGATGAATATCTTCCATCATTCCCATGGATTCAATCACTTCGGCATTTCTTAGGTTTTTATTGACTAACGCACGCCCTTTACCCGCTAAAGCATTGGCCTCTTCAAGAACCTTATGCGTGCTTTTTTCATTAATAATCGCTAATATAATTAAGATGATGGCTGAAAAAATAGCAGCCCATCCATAATACGGATGAAAGAAAAACATCAGCGCAATATAAATAGGGAGCCACGGTGCATCAAAAAAAGCGAACAAACCATTCCCTGTTAGAAATTGACGTAAGGAAGTTAAATCATCTAACGCCTGTCCACTGGCTTGCTGACCGCCAGTATATAGTGACTGTTTGTACGCAATGATAAATAAACGTTTATTAAGTAAAGTCTCCAGCTTTGCACTCACTCTAACCAAAATCTGAGACCGCACCCACTCTAACGCCCCTTGAGTTATAAAAATAACAATCACTATCAGTGTCAACATAACTAGTGTTGATTCACTGCGACTACTCAGGACGCGATCATAGAGCTGCAACATGTAAATGGTAGGCGTTAACATTAATATATTAATAACCAGGCTAAAAGCAGCTGCAGATAAAAAAGCCCCCTTACAAAGCAATAATGCTTCCTGTAGGTCAGACCTCAGTTTATAATTCATATTTAGGAGTTAACATTCAAGAGTTCAAACGTACTATTATCTCATACCTTTCCCTTTTATATGGAGTCTTCATAGTCTATACTTCAAATTATTGATCTGCTCTTTAACCCTTGCTTTTATTTAGCCTTTACAAACGTTTTAATTTTGCAGCTATTTTTTCCAGCCCCCCCCTTATGGAATAAGGCATCCGGGACGAAAAAAGCAACACGCGCTGTCGCCAGAGACGCTCAGGCATTAGGAAGTGTCTATTCATTTATCTGGGGCATGCCGCTTGGTAATGGGGGTTCATGCCCGTAAGAATACGCACCTCCTGCACGAAACCCGCGGAAAATAACTTGAGCCTTAATACTCTTGCTGTAGGTGGGTGCTGTGGTACGAAGCCCAACAATTTACTCTGCTACGACAAAATATCTCGGTGCCCTGGGTACGGGGAAAGCCGTGTAATATTTTCTGTTAAACTTTGGTGATAGGTATCGATTTTTCAGCGGCACTCTGGGTAAAGGCCAGGCCTTGCGTATCATTGACTACAGTATTCATTTTTGCCAGCCGTTGTTTCATTTCAAGCGCCTACTCCTGTTTGCCCTACTCCCAGGCACGCGTCAATTCTCTTACATGTTGGTGTGTTACAGAGCGAATGAGAACCGTTATAGTTATAGTAGGGTTAGTACCGATAACGCTAAAATATGCGACGCCAGGTATCATTGATATTGATGTCGGATGAGGCACTGATGCGGTAGTCACGATTTTACTTATGCTTGTCTCATTGGTCTTTAGACACCCGTTTTTCGGGCTTCATAGCGCAGAGATTGGATTGGAAAATTGTCGTTCCATTCAATAGGGGTAGAGTGTTGATATCCGGTTGAATACGTCTCTCGCCATTATGGCGTTGCCTTCTGGTGAAGGGTGTAGTGCGTCCAGGAATAAACTTTTTTGGTGAAGGGTTCTTATATCTAATGGATGTTTGGCTACGCTAATATTTTTTTCTTTTGCTATACGTCGCACTTGTTCTAAATATTGTTTTCCAGTTTCAATTAAAAATGCACGCGTATATCGAATTTGAAATTCATTTAGTCCTGATTCTGCAACATGATCAGCATCAAAGGGGGGCTCAACTAGTATAATTTCCACTCCTTTTTCTCGGCTGATATCAATCATCGAAATGATATTTTTCACGTATTGATCCATGGCCTTTGGGTTAAAAATATCGACTAATTCTTCGTCATTACTCCCCATCAAGATGTAATGAACTAAACTGGAATATTTTGTGAAAAACTGAAGCCATTGCGAAGGCTTTTGGGAAATTAAAATTTGAGGATCCCAGTTCTTAATTGTTGAATACCAAATGTCATTCCATAGGATGTTAAGCAAAATAACATCCGGCTTTATACTATTGCCGTTTAGTATTTCTTTTAGGTATTCTAAGGTTTGCGAGGATGAATAAGAAGGCACGCCGGCATTGATCACCAATGACGCACGCTGTGTAGTCATCTTAGCCAATTCAAATTCACGTAGGTATTCACCAAGATAGTAGGGATACGTTTGATTGTCTTTCACGCCCCAGCCAAAAGTTGTCGATTCTCCCAAGGCTAGAATGACAAATCTATCTTTTATATCTTTAGGTAGTTCTTCGCCTCTAAACCCGGCTGAATTGACATTATATATTGTGCTTTTGTATCCAGGTTTTAGAGCAAATCCTCGTGTGCGATTTACTTCTACCATAGGGCGGTTTCTGGTTCTTAATCCTTGATCACTAAAGATTGGTTTGATGCTGTTTTTTGAAATGAATAATCGGGCTCCACTTTCAAGCAGCAATAGCAATACGATCAATATAAAGAGATTGATCCCAATAATTTTTACAACATTGCGCATTAAATTTATTCCGAATCTAGAAAATAGTATAGATAAAGGGCGCTATCACTGAGCCTTGTGATAAAACCAACAAACCGCCGAGCAAAACGAGAACTACGATAATGGGCAAAAGCCAAAACTTCTTACGTTTTCTTATGAAGTGCCACAGGTCAATGATGAGTTCAAGCATTAGAATGGTTTCCTCATATCGTTATCAGAACGATCAATTTTTATATAATATGTATCTTCCCGGCTTTTTTTCCGCATTGGATTATAACCGAAAATACGGGCAATTAATCCCATGGGAGCAATTAGGCCAAAATAGACAATGAGCAAAATTAACCTGGTATTAAGCCAGCCTATTGCCGTAGATAATTTTATCCAAAGCCAATATATGGGCCTGACTAAATTCGGTAGTAATATTGCGAATACTGGAAAGGCTAAGGCATAAGCGGCTAATTCCCATGAGACGTGCAAATCATATAGAAAAGGGAAAACTACGTATCCGACGAAACAAACCATGCTCGACATAATGATAGAAAACTGAGTAATTTCCTTACGGGTATAATTTTTCATCGCTATTAATCTAATTCAAAGTCTTGTTGCCAGCTGGTTTCTTCTTTCCAACGAGCAATTAAATCTTTGTTTTGCTGGTTTTTAACTAAGACTTTATTTTCCAGAACTAAGATATCCATCTCAGTCCGCATAAAGCACCGCCATGCATCTTCGGGCGTATTAACAATAGGCTCTCCTCTCACATTAAAGGATGTATTTATCAACACAGAACACCCTGTCCGTTTTTCAAATGCTTTTAATAATTTGAAATATCGCGGATTGGTATGTTCGTAGACTGTTTGAACTCTCGCTGTATCATTTACGTGAGTTATAGCTGGAAGTAATGATCTTACCTGGGATAGGCGTTCAAAGCCTTCGGCTGCATCCATTTCCTGAGGAGCTATGCGAATGGATTTTGCAACTTCTGCCACCAGCAGCATATAGGGGCTCGGCCCCTTTATATCGAAATATTTTCCGACGGAATCCGCTAATACAGAGGGGGCAAATGGCCTGAAGGACTCTCTGTACTTTATCTTCAAATTCATGATTTTCTGCATTTCCGGATTGCGCGCATCTCCTAGGATTGATCGCCCTCCCAAGGCTCTAGGACCAAACTCCATCGCTCCCTGAAACCAACCTACAACGTTACCTTCATCGAGCATCTGAGCTATATAATCACCCAAATCTTCCTCAGTATAGTGGCTGTAATTTGCATCTATAGTGTCCAAATAGGTACTTACTTCTGCGTTAGTGAATTGGGGACCCAGAAAGCTACCGCGCATTCCATCAAATCCAGGTTTGACTTCTGGTGTTTGACGCGCGTTTCCATAGTGATCATACCAAAGGGCTAAGGCGGCCCCCAATGAGCCACCCGCATCCCCTGCTGCGGGCTGTATCCACACGTCTTTAATGGGACTTTCTCTTAATAAGCGGCCATTCGCTACACAATTGAGCGCGACCCCTCCTGCCAAACAAAGTGCATTATTTCCTGTGTTGTCATGGATATGTTTCACCATACCTAACACTGCTTCTTCGGTAACCGCCTGAATAGAAGCAGCCAAGTCCATATATTTCTGGCTGATTTCACTTTCAGGCTCGCGCGGCGGTCCATCAAAAAGTTTATGAAATCGACGGTTTGTCATAGTCAATCCAACAGCGAAGTCAAAAAGGTCCATGTTCAATTTAAATGATCCGTCGGGCTTTAAATCAATGACGCGCTCCAAAATAAGATCGCGATAATGGGGCTTTCCATAAGGCGCTAAGCCCATCAATTTGTATTCGCCGGAATTAACTTTAAAACCGCAGTATTGTGTGAAGGCAGAATATAAAAGCCCCAAGGAATGAGGGAAATTAATTTCCCACAAAGGGGTTAGCGTATTTCCATCTCCTTGCCACAACGTAGTAGTGGCCCATTCCCCGACTCCATCAATACATAGTACAGCGGCTTTTTGATAGGGAGATGGAAAGAATGCGGACGCAGCATGTGATTGATGGTGTAAAGAAAAATTAAGGCGAGGAAGTTTTTCGTTTTTATCCGGTAGAAGCGCTCTTAATTCTTGCCGTAATAATTTTTTTAAATATAACTTTTCCTTCAACCATAGGGGCATGGCTTTTATAAAGGAACGAAAACCAAAGGGGGCATAAGCTAAGTAAGTTTCCAGTAAACGCTCAAACTTTAAAATAGGCTTGTCGTAAAACACTACATCGCTAACTTGAGAAAGATTGATCCCCGCGCTTTGCAAACAAAACTTGATGGCATTTTCAGGAAAGCTCTCATCATGTTTTTTACGGGTAAATCGTTCTTCCTGCGCTGCATATAGAATGTCACCATTACATATAAGAGCAGCAGCACTATCGTGATAAAACGCGGATATCCCTAGGATATAGTGCTTTGAGCTTGGCATTTTGAAGGAGACTTTTCGGAAACTGTGAATGTGGGACTGTGAATGTAAGATCACTTGTAGTATCAAAAAATATTATAAAAGACCTAAGAAAATAAAGCCAGAAAAAACAAATCAGGCGTGGACCTGGTATCTCCGCTATATGCTAACAACCCCTGTAGGATAGTTCTACTATTGATACAGGATAGAGGGTGCTTATAGCCGAAAAAGAGCCGGAGCAGAGATTGATTAATCACAGTACGAGGATGATAATGCAACTAAACCGATAGCAAAGTATGAGTTTGATCAGGCGATAAGCTGGTGGCTTTCTAAACCGGCTAGATATGCAAGCTCTTCCAGGGCCGGTAACAGGTTTCTATGTACTGCAAAACAGGATGATGTAAAAACTCAGTGGTCTTTATTATTTAATAATTCAAGCGTGTGAGCTGGGTGGATTTATCCGCACCTTATTTTTTCATATAGTTGATACGCTGAATGCCTTAGAGCATCTAGTCATTCATTCGCTTTGTGGCTTGGAATTACTCATTTACAAAACAAAGCCTTGGTTAATGCAAAAAACTTACACCGGAACAATACTTTCCAAACCAATAATCTGAATATCACTCAAATGACTACTCACTTCCAAATCATCATCGATGATAGTTCTAGACGCTGTTATTTCAGTAACGCCAACAGGGAAAGACAATCCTGTTGGATTTGATATCGCTAAGAAAAAAGTCTCATCAATTTCATGAATATTATCTCCAATAATTTCTACGCCCACAACTGTGCTTGTTTCTCCGGCCACAATCGTTGCCGTACCCAATGCTGTCAAATAATCTTCTCCTGCTTTAGCCGTACCTTCTACCGTAGTATAATCAGCAGACACATCAATAGCTAAAGCCCTATTAATCTGTAATAAAAAATAATTGATATGATTAACATCCCTCTCAAAAGGGGTAATATCAACCTCTGCAGTAGTCGTTGGGATAACGGAAAAAGTAGCGGTATCAATCAGCTGATCTACAAATTGCAGGCGCTCAATACCTAGCAACGTATCAACACCCTCATCCGTATTCAAACTAGTCACTTGGAGCCCTGTAGTCAATGTTGTAATTTGGTAATCCGACTTGTTACCTAAATACAATGCTGTATCAGTCCCTTCTCCGCCAATCAGAATATCATTACCCGACATTCCGGTTAAATCATTAGCCAAATCATTCCCTGTGAGATGATCCCCACCACTGCCGCCAATGACATTTTCAATATCGACGCCAAAGGCAATGGCAATGTTATTAACGGCTAGCTTTGTACTGCTTTCAATAAGACCACTAACCAATTCATAATTCATCGGCCCAACTGAGCTAAAAGCGCCTGCATTTAAATCGATAACAACGGTTTTTGTTTGATTTGATAAATCAAAGGTGTCCGTACCACCTGCATCCCAAATAGTTTTAAAATCGGCGATATCATTACTAAATGTATAAATATCATTCCCTGTATTAAATGAGCTATTGGCACCATAAAGATATTGAATAGCTAAAATATCATACGGCATAGGTGTAGTATTGTTTACCCTTGAAAATAGATCGATCTCACCCTTTCTAGACCAACCCACCCCGCTATAACCTGTATTGGACATAACGGTATATTGAGTGGTATCTTCAGCCACTGGTAAAGTGACCACATTTTGTGATTGTTGAGAAAAAGGGTGTTTTAAGCCTAACGCATGTCCAATTTCATGCATTAAAACGAAAAAACCATGAGAACCGAGACTAACATCACTCACGCTTTCTTGAGAAAACCAAACATCACCGGATTCTGGTACCGTAGAAGTAATTGGAGGCACATAAGCCCAGGCAGCAACACCATCCGTATTATCAACCGCTGAACTATGAGTAAAACGTAAATCACCCTGCGTGACTAAGTCATCAACCTCAGTAAATGTAATATTGGCGACATGACTCCATAACAGCAAGTTTTCTCTAACACCTTGCCGCTGAGCTGCATTTAAAAAACTGAGTGTATTGGGCGCAAAAGGCTCGCCGCCCTGATAATCAGAAACCCAGGATGAACCGGGAACAGGAAAACTAAAAGAAAGTTGAGCACTTTCTCCTATAACAGAACCCCACTTAAAAGTAGTTAAAAGTGCATCTATTCGTTCATCATTTGAAACTGATACTTGAGACATAATCAACTCTTCTACATTTTCTAATGGGTAAAATAAATCAAGTTACACATAAGGTTAATATGAAAATCCTAATATAAAATAAAGAACTCAGTTCTGAATCTAAGCTAGTTAATTGCCCATCACTGTCACCTCTCTAAGCTATAATCCCACAATACATTGGTTTAACGTGGGACCACTCGGGTTAATAACCCTGTGTTCCTCATTATACCAATGCCTATGTTGAATCAAGGCTACGCGAGGCGATGATGATGGGCAATTAAATACCCCCACAAAAAAAAGGCTATGTCACCGTTAAGTATTGAAAATCACCAAGAGCGGAATGTAACAATTTCTCAGGTGTTAAATTTTGTTTTTGATTCATCACTCG
>LWDU01040467.1_pt1 | contig 21105 bp, 16 predicted proteins | sample 727161 | NCBI WGS metagenome assembly LWDU01 (sample SAMN04566230, study PRJNA314399) | hydrothermal vent metagenome | isolation source: deep sea hydrothermal plume seawater | place: Mexico: Gulf of California, Guaymas Basin | collected 2004-07-11
AGAACACAGAACATTCGCAGATTTGAAACAGGGTGAACAATAGAAGATTCCCCATTTGCTTTGGCACGTTGTTGGCCGGTCGACTGGTTGGCTTCCAGCCAACCCCCAACTCTAGCCCACGAAAAATCCGTGGAAATCCCGTTAAATACGATCCTTCCTATTGCTCTGATTTCGCGTGGGACAAACACAACCGTTGTTGCGATTCACGTCTGGCCGATCCCCACCCGCCACCGCCAGGAGTGCTAATCCGCAACCGATCACCGGGTACGACGTTGAATTCAGTGGTCGCTGGTAAGCAATGTTCGCCATCGTGGCGGATTAACCGACTCTCGCCGCTCTCTCCTGCTTCTCCGCCATCGACACCGTACGGCGCGTAAGGCGGCCGACGACCGGCTACCAGTGCGACTTGAAGCGGTACAAGGAACTCCATCTCCCGAATTAGTCCGTCGCCACCCCGGAATCGGCCATCGCCACCGGAACCGCGTCGGATCGCGAAGTTCCACAACCTCACCGGTAGTCGAAACTCAAGTACTTCCGGGTCCGTCAATCGCGTGTTGGTCATATGCGTGTGCACAGCAGATGCACCATCTCCATGCGGCGTCGCGCCTTCGCCACCACCAATCGTCTCGTAGTAGCCAAACCGCTCGTTGCCAAATGTCAAGTTGTTCATCGTCCCTTGGCTGGCAGCCGCGAGGCCAAATGCACCGAGGATTACATCGACGATGCGCTGTGAAGTCTCCACGTTGCCAGACGCCACTGCCGGCGAAGTTGCAGGACTGGTCCCGGCAGTTGGGTTCAAGAAGCACTCGGGTAACACGACTTCAACGGGCTCCAAGACGCCTTGATTGAGAGGCACATCTTCGTCTAGCAGTAAACGCAAACAGTACATCACCGCGGCCGTTGTTATGGCCCGATTTGCATTCATATTGTTATTCAACACCGCCGATGTACCGGAAAAGTCCAAGCGAGCCGTTTCGCCGCGAAATTCAACCCGTACGCAGATGACCGCACCGTTGTCCATTCGATCGTGGAATTCCCGGATCCCCGGCGTCACTCGTGAAAGGGCTCTCCGCATCTTCTTGGCCGATGCCGCCAAGACATGGCGAGCATAGCAACGAACGACATTCTCGCTGTACAGCCGAACCATCTCCTCAAGCCCATTGATTCCGCGATGGTTCGCAGACAATTGAGCCGCAATGTCCGCCAGATTATCGTCGACGTTTCGAGACGGAAAACGAGCTCCAGTCAGTCGTTCCGACAAACCGGTCCAGTCGGGCACACTTTGTTTTGACAGTTGAAGACTCGACAACAACACGCCCTCTTCTTCCAGCGTTTTCGACGAGGGCGGCATCGACCCAGGCACTATTCCGCCAATCTCGGCGTGGTGTGCACGACTTGCCGTAAAAAATGCCGGACGCGTGTCAGGTGGGAGAAACATCGGAGACACGACCGTAATGTCCGGCAGATGCGAGCCTCCTTGATATGGATCGTTGCTGATGAACGCATCGCCGACTTGCATCGTCGGAAACGCGACTTGAATCGCCTTGACCGTTTCAGACATCGCGCCCAAGTGGACAGGAACATGCGGCGCGTTGGCAATGAGATCTCCTTCGGACGTGAATAAGGCACAACTGAAGTCAAGCCGTTCCTTGACGTTAACACTGACCGATGTGTCCCGCAGGGCAATTCCCATCTGTTCAGCGATCGTCGCAAAGTGGTTGTGCAAAATCTCAAGGTGAACCGGGTCTGGTGCCTCCGCGTCCAACACTTCTCTCAGTGAATCGTCCTGGCTCTGTTTTTCAACCAATAACTCTCCATTGGAAAGTCGTTTTGCTCGCCAACCTGGGTCGATGACGGTCGTGGCATGAGTCTCGGCAACAAGGGCGGGCCCATTCACTACATCACCTGCCAGCAACGAATCACGATGGTAAATAGACGTAGGCTGAGACGTACCGGAAAAACAAACGTGTACAGTATCGACTTGCTCCGCGATTCGGTGATCGACTTCACGACTCGTTGCTTCAACCCGAGCGGTGGCATCGATCGCTTCAACGCGGATTCGCACGACTTCGACGGGCAATTCTCGCCGATACCCGAAACGACGTTGGTGCAGGGCTTGAAATCGGTCGCCCAAATCGTCCAACGAGCTCGCCGCAATTTCCATGCACGCTTGTGTACCGGAGTAGCGGGCGTCTACCCATCGTCGGATCGTGACGTGCGGTTCGCTACCGAGGTCCTTGTACAACGCTTGGGTCGCCGTGACAGCCAGACCGTCTAACCATACGGACAGATCCGAGTGGCATTTTGTCAGGTTCTGATAGACGGCACGTTCGGTGTGTTGCGCGGCTCGAGCAGCACCGATGCCCCAAGCACTTAATATCCCTGCATCTGGGTGCAACAAGATCTTGTCCATACCCAACGCAGCGGCCACGGCACAGGCATGTTGCCCGGCAGCACCGCCGAATGCGGCCAGAATGTACTGTTGCGGATCAGCACCTCGAGCCACCGAAACCGATCGAATGGCTTGTACGATATTGTGATTCGCGATCTGCAGCAGACCGTCGGCAAGCTCGATGCGCGTATACACGTGCCCCGCCTCAAGCAGGCGATCACACAATTCGTCCAATCGGCGGTCGACTGCATCGTGTTCCAGCGAGAACGGTAACTTGGACGCTTGTAATTTCCCCAACGCCAAGTTTACGTCGGTTAGCGTAAGCGGCCCACCACGACCGTAACAAGCTGGCCCCGGATCGGCACCGGCACTCTCTGGCCCAACCGTTAGTGTGACGCCATCGAAACTGCAGATCGACCCACCACCGGCGGCGACGGTTTCGATCGCCAACATCGGCGAAACGATGCGAACGCCGGCCTTTTCCGTTTCAAATTGGCGTTCAAATCCATGGTCAAATCGCGACACGTCCGTGCTGGTCCCACCCATATCGAAACCAATAGCCCGCGAAAAACCGGCCAGCTGAGCCGCGGATGAAAATCCGACGACACCACCCGCTGGGCCCGATAGAACACTGTCTTTACCCTGAAAACGATCGGCACCGACAAGGTCACCGGCCGAAGTCAGCAATTGCAGTCGGCTCTCCGGACCTAACGCGCTGCAAATTTCATCGATGTAGTTCGTCAAGATGGGTGACAAGTAGGCGTCGACTACGGTTGTATCGCTACGACCGATCCATCCTAACGTCTGAGCAATCAGGTGCGAAACGCTCACATGACGGAAACCGATCTGTCGCGCCAACTCACGAATCCTCAATTCGTGTGAACAGTTGACATAACTGTGAAGCAAGCAGACGGCAAGCGTCTCGATTCCGTCGCGCTGCAGCTTTAGCAAGTTGTTGCGAACGCCTTTTTCGTCCAGTGGAATCAGGACCGAACCGTCGGCTGCCAGTCGCTCGTCCACCTCACAGACTTGAGTGTAGAGTCGCTCTGGTTTGCGAATATTCAGCTCGAACAAACGGGGCCGATTCTGGTGACCAATCTCGAGACCGTCGGCAAGTCCACGGGTCGTGAGCAATCCGACACGTGCGCCGGTACGTGTTAATAACGCGTTCGTTCCTCGAGTTGTTCCGAGTTTGACCGAGACAACGCCAATGTCCACATCGGCAGGAAGGCCAAGCAGGAATCGAATGGCTACCAGCGGAGCATGTTCGCCGGTCGCCAACATGTATCGCAGTCCGGGCCGGGGCAGCACCGCTAACGGCTCGGAAAACACCAAAGCCCTTTGCGTCGGATCGAAGTCGGCAACGATGGCCGAAGCGATCTCAAACCCGCCGTCGTCAAACAGCTGAAAACGGTATCCTCGCCACAAGGCCGGAACGCTTCCTGCTAGATTCGGGTCAAGCAGTCGAGTGGAATCGCTACCGGCCCCAACGACCCCTTGAATACAACCGGAACTAAGAGTCTTGTGCCGTCGCACCGTGCCGTCGGGAAACCGGGCAATACAATCGGTGAAAGTCCCACCAACGTCAATCCAAAACTCGGGATGGCTATCTGCGTTCACAGCGCTGCAGAGCTTTGAGGAACCATTGCAACATTGCCTCTCCGAGGACGTTGTACAGAACTAGACCTACGCGGGCCTCCGAGCCCATTCACGAACCAACCAACGGGCGCAGGTTTCGTCGTATACTCTTCCGCCCTCTGTCCAACTAGGATGACGATTGGTCGACACAAATCAGATGGGAGTTGGTGCGCATGTACATGCGGCCCTTGTGGACAGCCGGCGTCGATCGGCTCGGCTCACCGAGGTTTGACTCACCTAGCATCTTGAACTGTTTGCTCGCAGCGACGCATATCAACTCGCCGACGTCCGAAATACAATACACCTTGTCGCCAACGCGAATCGGTGACCCGGAGAATCCTTCTGAGAGCCGTTCTCGCCAGTACACTGATCCCGTCGACAAGTCAACGCAGCTGACGACGCCCTTGTCGAAGAACAGAAACAACAGTCCGTTGTAAGCAACCGGCGTCGGCACATACGGTGCACTTTGTCGGATCTGGTAGGCAATTTCTGGTTTGTTTCCCGGACGAATGGCAACCACATAGTTACCACCTCCTCCAGAACCCGTTGATCCCAAAATCAGTCCGCCGGCAATGACAGGCGAACTGACTGAACGCATCTTGATCAACCCTTCGGTCTTCCAATTCAGCTCGCCATTTAGCGGATTGAGGCTGAATATCCCCTCTTTCGTGTCACAACAAATCAACTGTTCGGCTCCGCCATCCGGTGGTTGATAAATCGCCGGGACACTATAGCAGACGCGAGCACCCGGTCGCGGCGAACGCCAAATCTCCTTCCCCGATTTGCGGTCGACTGCCAGCATGAAACCCTCGCCCGGTTCGCCTTGGTCAGGATCGAGCTGATCGACTTGCAGCGAATTGTGGAGAATAACCATGTCTTTGTAGAGCATCGGCGAGGTACCAAAACCGTGTGAACCAACCCACCGCCCCAAGTCTAGTTTCCAAACTTCCTCTCCGTCATGATCCAACGCCATGAACGTTGTTGTGCGGTGGGTGGACCAGGCAAGGTAGACTCTCTGTTCGTCCACAGCCGGAGTACACGAGGCGTAGCTGCTACGGGAATGCAGTTTATGCGTTTCCGATAAGTAGACCTTTGCCCAATGCTCGGCGCCCGACTTGGCATCCATGCAGATAACCATTCGCGTCGCCGTCTTTCGATCTGAACCGAGGACGAACAGCTTGTTGCCCCACAAGACGGGCGATGAATGGCCGGCACCGGGTAACTTTTTCTTCCAGGCATAATTGGCCGGATTGAACTTGGCAGGGAATATCGATTCACTCTGCCCTGCCCCGTTCGGACCGCGAAATCGGGTCCATTCTTGGCCGAGTATGGGAGCTTGGATCGATGCAATCAAAGTCGCGGCAAGCAGAAATCTCATCAGGACATCTCTCAATTGTCGGGAACGCGCATTGTCGTTAGCAACCAACATACTAGGCTTGCAGCGAGCAAAAAACTACCATGCTTTGCCCTAGTTTCACCCGCACGCAACACAATCGGTTTGGCATCCGCCACCTACTCGCCCAGAACGTACGCGAAAATCAGTGGGGCCACGATACTGGCGTCCGAATTAATGACGTAGCTTGGTGCGTTTTCATCGAGTTTGTGCCAAGTGATTTTCTCGTTGGGTACCGCTCCAGAATACGATCCGTACGATGCGGTCGAGTCAGAAATCTGCGTGAAATACTGCCAGTACCGCACGTCCCGTTGCAGGTCTTGGATAATTAACGGGACAGCGCAGATCGCAAAATCACCGGCGATGCCACCGCCAATCTGAAAAAAACCGATTGGGTGATGAACATCTGTTTCACAGTACCAGTTGACAAGGTGTTCCATCTGTTCGGTACCGCTTCTTACGCAGCCGTGATGAGGAATTGTACCCTCCATGACGCGCGCCGCGAAGATGTTCCCCATCGTGCTGTCTTCGAAACCGGGCGAGTAAATGGGGATTCTCTTTTCCAGGGCCGCGAGTACCCAACTCTGATCCGCCGGTATTTGATAATGTTCGACGAGTCTGTCGTTTTCCAGCACCTGCTGAAGATACTCGTAGGGGAAAAACCGTTCCCCTTGACGGGTTGCGTCGACCCAACGCTCGATCAAGTGACCTTCTACATGGCGAAATACCGATTCCGGAATGCCCGTGTCGGTCACCCGGTTAAATCCCCTGTCTCGTAGGTTTGTTTCGTCGGCGGGCGTCAGGTCGCCGTAGTTGGGAATCGAAAGGTATTCGCGATGAGAAATCAGGTTGAAAATATCTTCTTCCAGGTTGGCTGCCGTGCAGGAGATGGCATGAATCTTGTCCTCGCGAATCATTTGCGCGAGCGAGATCCCCAACTCGGCTGTGCTCATCGCGCCGGCAAGCGACACCAGCATGTGTCCACCATTGTCGAGAAAATCCCGATAACCCTGAGCAGCTGCCAGTGTCTCACGAGCATTGAAATGCCGGAAGTGACGCTCCATGAACGCCGAGATAGTTGCCATTCCTTGGAACTCCGAGAACAACTAAGACGGTCCGATCTTGTCCGTACGTTGAAGATAATGAATCACTTGTTCGGCTAATTGATCGGGAGCAGACGTTGCATCCAAGTGAATTTCGGGAGACGAGGGCGGCTCGTAGGGTGCTTGAATTCCAGTAAAGTCCTTGATCAGGCCAGCGCGGGCCTTCTTGTACAGTCCCTTCGGGTCGCGCGTTTCACAGACGTCCAAGGGTGCGTCCACGAAGACCTCGACGAAGTCGTCAGGCCGACCGCGCTCGACGCATTCGCGCGCCAAGGCTCGGTCTCGTCTATAGGGGCTGACAAATGCGGTAAGGGTGATCACGCCCGACGCTGCCAGTAATCCTGCCACGCTACCCACGCGGCGAATGTTCTCTTCTCGTTCTTCCGGGGAAAACCCCAGTCCAAATCGGGCGGCGAAGAACTCACTGTGTCGTTCTCGCAACGATTCCGGACCGGCGTTGAGTCCATGACGGACATTGTCGCCATCCAACACGTAACTGCGAATTCCAGCGGCAAATAGCTGTTCATCAACCAAGTTGGCTACCGTGCTCTTGCCGCTGCCGCTTAGTCCTGTAAACCAGACCACACACCCGCAGTGGCCCTGACGCTGTTCACGAACCTCACGGCTAACCGTGTGTTCGTGCCAGACAATATTCGCCTTGTCTTTGGCTTGGTCTTCCTTGTTCATAACCCTATCGTACCGCCAGGAAACATGGCGGCAAAGGCGACAAGCCATGCGTTCGGCGGTGACCGCGACCGCGAGCTGGCAAGTGACGTCAATCCGTACTCGAAGAACGAACCCATTCCCCATCACGATAGAGGCATTGTCGCGGGTCGTAGGGCGTGATCCCCTCCAACGTAAGTGAACGAACCGGTTCTTGATTGTCAGGGTTCAGCAGAGCGATGTGCCACTTGCGAGTCGGTCGACTCTCAAGTCGTTTTCGAGATCCAAGATCTTGGGCTATCAACTCGTATCGGAGCCGCAAAAGGCGAGTTCGCAACACCTTGGAAAACTCGCCGTTTTCCGGAGTTGCTAAGGCCAACTCGAGTTCCTCGGGAGTCAGAAACTGCTGATACGAAGCCAACAGTGCTTGGGGACTGCTTCGTTTGGCAATTCCCTGTGCTTGCCGCACCCGCCCACGCTCCAACGCTACGACCAATGTCCGCAGTGCTGTCTTTTGATTCGATTCCGGTTCCTCGACCTGAGGACGTTCCTCGACCACGTCCTCCAAGAGCGAGCGATCATGTTCGGTGTCCATTAGGTAAGCGAGGGCTCGGCAACGCTCCTTCTGGCTGGCTGTGGTTGCAAGGTCCGACAACCCCAACAAACAACTCCTCCCAAGCCTTTCACCGTCCCAATAAGCGGCCAACAGAAACAGCCGCGTCGCCAACTCTCTGGCCTCTGGATCAACCTTCTGTTCAACAAGCTCTTCAGCATATCGGCGGTACGCATCGGGTTGGTCCGGACTCAGAGTCACCAGGCGATCGACATCGTACGGTTGATTGATAAACTCAATGTCCTTCCGTTGGATCGGTACGACGCGCGAACCGCTCAACGTCACCTGGCGAACAAGGATTTGTGTCGGCTCTTCTTTCACAACGAAACCGTATATCGGCTTGTCGCTCCCCTTCAAGACAATGGTTACACCTCGTGCCTCACGAGGCCCAGCCATCATCATTGCGACGATGATCGCAACGCAGGCCAACCACTTACTGTTATTCATTGTCATACTGCTCATTTGACACTTTTCTCCATCATCAACATTAGCAGTTTTAGCTGAATAACTCGTCCATCCACCAGTTGGTCCATCACATCATTTGCTTCGCGGTCCATCTTTGTAGCCGCCTGCCGCAGTTCATCGACTCTGTCAGCGTCAACGTCCGAAGCCAATGCTGCTTGCGCTAGAGTGTTGATTCGTATTCGATCGTACATGACAGTTCGTTGCAATTCGTTTACGTCCAGCGAATCACTTGCCACCAATTCGTGTGGTAGCGATTGCATCCAGGCTTCATACTCATCCGACTTGTTGTCCACCGCGAAACGTTCAGCGGTGGCAGCAATCAGCGCGCGAGAGGTGCCTGCTGGGGTCACGTCGTCGGCCAATTCGCTCACTGGACCCAGCAGACGGATCAATTCCTTGTCCACCTGCACGACGGAAATGGCAAAAGACGACATCATGTCCTCTCCTGTGTCGGCCTCCGTCTTTTCCAAGTCACGTACGACACTTTCGATCAACGCCAACTGAGCGTGCCCGCCCCACCGATCGTTCTGCGGCGCGTCGAGAGGCTGGCCTGTTAGTTTTTCGACCAAGAGTTGCATTGCGTCGTTATAGAATGGGTCCTCAGCGAGTTTACGTCCCAGGGCCAGGCGCACATTGTGCCAGTGCGTGATTTCATCGACGTGCGGTAGCAGCGTCTCAACGTCGTCGCGGTCACGACGTATCGCCAGATAGTCGCCGATAATTTCGGCGTAGGCGGGCTCAAGGTCATCGAAGCTGTCGGCATTTCGCACCAAGCCCATGAATGCCGAGCGGCGTTTGACCTCCGTACGATTGTTACGAATGCGGTCGGTATAACTCTTTACGTTCTTACCACCAATAAAACGCGGTGACGAACCTTCAAAACCAAATACTCGCGCAAAATCCAAGTCCGGCTGAAACGAGTCTTCCCCACGCTCGACCAGCTTCCGATACTCCCGACCCGACGGGTCGACCAACATGGCTGTCACCAGTGCTTGAAAATAGCTCGCTCGAATGACCGATTCAATGGTTGACGATACATTCCTTGGTTCGGAAACAAGCGTCGAGAAAGCCGGCTCGATGAGTTCACGCAACTCCGTCCACCGATCCTCCGGCGTGCTCGGTTTGTCCGTACTTTTTTTCAGCCCCAACTCTTCCGTTATACGATCCGCACTTTTTAGAGAGCCGTCCGGCGCCAGACCGGCTCGACGGAGCAGACGACTTTCCAGCAGATCACGAATTTCACCAGTTTCCGAAGTACGAAGCATCTCGACAAGTTCTCGCAAAACGGACGAGTCGTCGGTCTCGCCGATGATCTCCGACAGCAGCGAATCAAAGTCGATCGAATCGACCCCTTCTTCCTTTAGAGTCGACCGGAACAACCTGATGCCGAGCCGATCAAACTCCAAGCGAGGCAGCTCTTTTCTCGCCATGGCGACGATGATTCCCGACAACTTGAATGCCTTTAACGGATCAGTCGTCGCAAGCGTGAGCAAGTTTTCGTAGAGTCGCCGGGCCAATGCTGTCTTGAGCGTTTGTCGTCGTTCGTCTCGAGAAATACCTTTATTAATCGACACACTCAAGGATCCGAGCACGACATCGGATAACAGATCGACACGCGTTGTACTGACGTCTTCAGCAGCGATGACCTGCTCCACCCAGTCGATGACGCGAATGTTCAACGCCAGTTCCTTGTCGTTCTCCGGAACTGCGACCCCGACCGCGGGTATCGGATTCAGCATTGCCTCTGCCAATCGCCGAGCCACGTCCGTAGCACTGTCCTCAGCGAAACAGCGGACAAAAAAAACCTCGACCGAAAGCGGCAGGTCGTCAGCATGGTACTTTGCGATCAGCTTTTCGTACGCAGTTCCACGAATGTCGTCATCCAAGGAGCGAATGGATGCCAAGATCCCACGATGTTCAGTCGAGAGTTTCCCTCGCAGTTTGGCAGCTCGAATCCGCAAATCCGAGCTCCACCACGTTTCTACTTTTTCCGGCGTCAAGCGATCGACAACATCTGTTTCATCGTCGCCATTCGCGGCTGGCGAATGAATCGGCTCGCTAGCCGGCAGACGGAGTGGCCATTCGGCATGGAAAACAACGATCCAAAAGAACACGGCAAACAATATCACTACCGCAAAGCACGCGAATGCCAGGACTAGATTCGTTGTTCGCCGTTCACGCTGGCGTTTTCGGCGGTTTTGTTGACATCTCGCCTTGATCAACTCAGAGACGTCGTCAGGTTCGATTCCCCATTGTTCGCCTTCGGCATGCAACAACTCTCGGACATCCGATGGCGCAACCGTGTTGGCGCCCACTTGCTCGCCAATTAGGCTTTCCAAGTGTCGGTAGGCTTGGTCCGACGAGATCGTCGCAATGCCAGCATTCTCAGCACTGCTGCGAACAATTTCACCAGCAGACGAGCGATCGACCCCGTATCGCATTTCGCCCGACTCCGCCAACTCTAGCTCTAGTGCAGGGGATAGAATCCCATGCGACATCTCCGCAAAGAAGTCCTCGACAAACTCGCGGTAAGCATCCCTGCGCATTTCGATTGCCGAATCGGATTCGTTGCTGGCACTTGCCTGCAACAGAGACAACGCCTGTTGACGCTGAACTTCGGTCAAACCGAGTTCGTCGGCCAAAGCCGACAGCCGCACGCGACTCTGAGCATTGAGACCTCGAAACTGAGCTAGAATGGGTTTCGCACGGGTCGAAAACGTCGCAACAATGGGAACCTCTTCGCCGTCTTCAAGCAGAGGTTTTTGGTCCGACACCAATGGAACATCCAGTTGCCGGGCTACTTCCCGGAGCAGTTGGCGAGCCCACACGGAGGAAAGATCAAGTTTCCTTGACCCCTCATTCACCATTTTTCGTTCGGCGTTCTCCGAGATGACGCCACGGCTCAGCTTCTTGTCGGCGATCGCAATTCGCAAATAAGTTCGGTACGAGTCCTCTGGGCGAATCTTCTCCGGTTCGATCGATTCCCCATTCGATGGTTGTGGTGGCAGAGCCTCTTTCACGTCGACGCCCAATGACGCCAACGCTTCGTCGAAATCGGACTCGGTCAATCCTAGGTCGTGTGCAGCGTCAGCCAACATCAACCGACCGCGGGCCGTCATCCCTCGGTTTTCTGCCAAGATGCGCCGCGCTTCTCCTTGGAACGACTCGATCGGCTCGTCGCGGTCCACCGTACTGTCTCGAGGTACGATCACCGGCGGTGGCGCGACGACAGGAGGAGGCGACGGTTGCGTCGAGGAGACGAAGACAATTCCGCGGTCACCGGATGGCGGCTGCGGTAAATTCGTCGCAATGAGTGCCTCGGTATCTTCCTGCGAGTTCTTTTTATGGCTGGCTGCCAGCTTATCGATTGCCGCTTCGACTTGTCGTCGCGATAGCCCCAACGCCTCACCAGCGGTCATCAACTCGGCCCGCAACTCAAACGTCATTTCGCCATGGCGAGCAATGATTCGGGCAGCCTCTTTTTGAAAATGGCGGCGGCGAGAACGCCGCAATTTGCTCTCTTCATCAGACGCGAGAGACGAGGCCTCGACGCTCGACGATCCGTCGCTCAGGTCACTTGACGTTCCTCTCGAGCGGCCGTTCGACGGCGACTCAACAAACTCCTTCTCGTCCGGAGTTGCCGGTGCCGGCCAGTCGGTCGGCCGCCATAGAAACTGCACACGGTCCAATCCGGCTTGTTCTCGGATCACATTCAGAGAATTGAATGCACCCTCATCGACCGCTCCCCGCTCAAGGATTAGCGGCGACGCCCGATCAAGAAAGGCCTGAATTCCTTGATCGGTGCTGGAAGATCGTTGTTCGCTTGCTCTTTCGGACATAAAGCGTGCTTTTGAGAACAAAGGGCAGTCTATGTCTATTCTAAGTCAGGCAGACGAAATAACACCACTACTGCGACCCACAAAATGGCATTCCGTGACTATCGGGCCGTGAATTCCTTCCCAACTTCTTCAAATCGCCCGCGCCACTCAGCCCCACCCATCTTTGGGTCCAACAATAAGAACTGTTTCCAGACCTTCCCGCCGGTTTCACGATTAACGTGTTTCAAACAGCGAAGCTGGTTCAATTTGGATTCGTACCACGTGTCGGTGCCAGCCTTCGCACCGCGCAGAAGCGTTCGAGTCGTTTGAAGCGCCTCTTCGTAACGGGCCGCGTTCATAAAATTCTGGCACGCTTGCTTGAGCGCCTCGCGACTCTTCGGTTGCGCTTCGACCAGCTTCGTTGAAAGGTTGGCTGCTTCAATGTTCTTGCCAAGTCGCCCGGCGAAGTAAGCTAGGCGGCTCATTGCGACACGAGCATTTGTCTTGCTCCGCAGAGTTTCTAGATCACTACCGAGTCGCTCGGAGAGTTTCCGATAAGTGTCGTAGGCCCGCTGCAAAACGGCTTGGTCGTCGCCGGCCGCTTTGACATCGGCCTCGACCTGTTTCGCCGAGACGATGAGTGCCGGTAATTCGAACCGCGTGCCGGCGGCATTCTCTAACAGCCAACGAAGGTGCCGACCTCGCTCATTCGCATTTCCTCGCACGGCCGCCTCCATTTGCGCGATGTAATGAAAGTCCGCGGCCAGTTCTGGTGTCGTGGCGGCAAACATTTCAAGTTCCGCCACCAATTGTCGAGTCCAATTTGGGTCCAATGGAACGCTAATCGCTGCTTCCAACGCCCAAAGACCCACCCTTAGTCGACTCGACACCGACTCGGATTTAGCCACCGTCCAATACCGGTCCCAATCTGCTTTCAGCGATCGAGCTAATGAGGTCTTCTTTGACCCTTCCGCTGATCGCCACATTGTGTATCGCAATTGACAGATGTCTCGACGAGCGTTCAGGTATCCATCGTCGCTCCGAGGTACTCTCTCCAACTCAACAATCGCCGATTTCGGATCTCGATTGGATGACATGCGTCGTATCGCGAAGGCGGCCTTGTCAGCGTACTCCGACATCGGAAACCGCTCTTGCAACGAGTCGGCAGCCCGCCGCATCGAACTGACAAACCGAGTTTGAGTGCGTGCTAACTTATCGAAACAAACAAACTCCATCCAAGCCGCTTGCTCTGACGCACGAGGACTGTTGCGTTCCATTCCACTGGATGCCAGACCGTAGTTGACGGCAGCCTTCTCAAATTCTCCCAGTTGGAACTGGCACCAGGCCAATTCGGCACGACACTGACTCGCCGCTCCTAAATCACTCTTCGCCTGTTTCTCGCTCAACGCCGCTTCGAGCGAGTTGCGAGCAGCTCGGTAGGTCGCCGCATCTCGCTTGGCATCCGCCTTTTCGCGCAGTCGATGGCCGTGAATCCACTTCCAAGCAAATCCAGGACGATCGCTATCGACCTCAACCTGGTACTCGGCAATCACCTCTTGCAACACGGACCACTGCCGCATCGAAATCAAGCCCGTCATGCCCATCTCGGCCAGTGCATCGCGAGGTATCGGTCCAGGGCCGCAATACGCGCCGCGAACTAAGGCGGTACAAAGTGAGACTTTTCCTTGAGATGCTCCGTCGGACAATCGAGGCATCGCCCGCCGGGCAACGGCCTCGGCAGCGTTCCAAGACGAAGCGTTCATCAACGCTTGAGCGTGCCAGTAATCAGTCTGCTCGCGAATCGCTGCCGGCGCAGCCGATTCACGCAGAAGGCGAAAACAAACTGCTGCCATGCGTTCCTCTCCCATCGCTGCCTCAACCAGACATAGGCCGATCCAGGTTCTGGCACGCCAGGGCGATTCGAGAGCCAACCACTCCGCCTCCAGCTCGTCGTACGGCTCGTTGTCTAGAGATAGTAGCTGATGGAAGATCTGTCGAGCTTTCGCCAGAGATGGTTTGCTTGACGACACCACACCATGGTAGTAGTTTGCCCAACCGGCAAAGAAACCAGTTTGAGCGGCGATCGGCCGGACGCTGGCCAGCTCCGCTTCGATGTTTTTCAATTCCGACTCATCATCCGACTTCTCTAATTGTGCGTGCAATCGATCGATTCTCGCTGCCAAACGACCGTATTGGCCACCCAAGTTGGTTGCCAAAACGGCCAACAGATTTGTTGCCTTCTGTCGCGTTTCCTCATCGTCGCGATGGGCCAGCCATTCGCCCGATAGAGCTTCAGCCCTTCGATAGTCCGCTTGCAGCATCATCGCTTCAAGCGAATCAGTCTTTGCCTGGGGTATCCGTTCGATGAGCCTCCGAACCCGTCGAAGCAGTCTTTCGTACTTGCTCGCCTCCTCGGCTGCCTGCATCATCTCGGCCGCGTACAAGTCTGCCAACTGTTTGGCCATCTCGATACTGTCTGGATCGGACGGAGTGGACGGTTCGCAAGTGAGTCAATCCCAGCCGCTTGAACAGCTGGTCGACACTGTGCGACTCCTCGTCTCCGCGTGCGTCTGTAGCGGCCGCGAAAAGCACGACGGCGAGGCCGACGAACAACAGCCGACTCGACCGACCAAGGCAGAGAGTGTCCACAGGCCGACAACGATAATTCCTAAGGGACCAGCGGCACATAAGAGACCTTCGTGTATCGGGCGTCTTTGCAGGACTGAATTGCTGCGGCCGCTGCACCAAATGGAACATCGTCGGCAACACGTACGAACGCACCCTCCAATTTGTTGTCGAATGAAGAGAGGACTCGAGTCAATTCAGACGGCGCAGAAAACTCCCGAACTCCCAGGCGGTACAACGGCACGCCGCCCACATTAACAACGTCGACAATCGCCGCGCTCCTGTATCTTCACAGCCGGATCCAAGTGACGTTCTGTCTGTGTGAAACTGGATGTTACTAAGAAGAAAATTAAAAGTAGAAACACGACGTCGATCATGCTCGACATCGGTAGCTCCAGTTTTGCTTCAACTCGTTTTTGACTTGATAATCGCATGATTGCAAAATTCAATTTTGATCGTGGACAAGGCCACTCGGGCTACCGTGGAACCTGAACGGCCATTCTGATTCTTGTGATATCCATACGACCGAGTGCCGTTACCACTCGATTGACGGCTCCGGAAAGCGCGCGTTGATCGGCTCTTATCACAACGCGGACCCTTCTCGGGTCGTCATCTACGGCTGCCAAACTGCGAATAATGACGCCGACGAGCGCCGATTCGGTAAAGACCGTCCCATCGACAACCAGTTCTCCACCTTCTCGAATGTTGATCGTCAATGTAGTCGGTTGCTGATCGGCCGTCCCTGAGAGTTTCGGCAACTGGACCGGGTCATTTTGTGCTTTGGAAATCTGCGAAACGGTAATAAAGAATATCAAGAGCAGGAACACCACGTCGATCATCGGCGTGATGTCGATGTTGGGCCGCGTCGGTCGTTTTCTTTTGGTTAACCTCATGCCAACTCTCAAACCTACAGTGCGTTCCACCCGGGATGAAGTGCCTTCCCGCTAATGACGTTGCTCTATTTGCGTCTTCCCAAAGGCATCAAGACTTGTTCGACCTTCTTGCCGGCTTCTGCCACGATCGAATCAATCTTGTTGCGGAAGTAACTAAAAGCGACCATGCATGGAATAGCCACCAGCAAGCCCATCAATGTCGTGACCAACGCCTGGCTGATACCACCAGCCAACTCGTGGGGACGAGCGGTCCCTCCAGTTGACGCGATCTTATTAAACGCCTCGATCATGCCCAAAACGGTACCGGTTAGTCCCAGCATCGGCGAGATCGCGCCGATGACGCCGAGTACTTCAGTTTTCCGATAGAGCGTTCCCGTTTGATCCTCACCCGATTCTTCCACCGCTGCTTTGTACTCGGCAAATCCAAACTCGCTGCCCTGATATCGTTCCAAACCGGCCAGGACAACATTCGAAAACAAGCAAACGTTCGTCGGTTCTTGACAAAGTGCTTCAGCATCTTTGAGCTGCCCGGCTCGAATCAAATCGTCCAACTGGGCGATCAACTCATCGGGCATCAAGATCCCTTTGCGAATCGTCAGACTGTGCTCAACAATCAGTCCAACAGCGCCAATTGACAGCAGAAAAATCAATGCACCGACCCAGCGACTCTCCATCAACGACTGAAGCAGGGTGCGTTCGCCCGTATCGTCGGACGTTCGCTCGGTCGAGCCACCGCCAGTCTCAGGTCCAGCCGTGGTAGAAGATGGTGAAGCTCCGTCGCCCGTTGGCTGCGCCCAGGCGGTCTGCCACTGGTGGTTGATTCCGACAAAACAGGCCGCCAGTCCAATGATCATGGCCCAGCGAATTTTGTTGAACTGTCGATTCAGTGGAGTGTACATCAATGATGATCCTCAGTTGACTTCTCACAACGATCGAGTCGCGCCTATCGGCCCGAAACGCCCGACTCTTGTTGAATTCGATCCGCGGATGCGGTGGTTCCGTATCGTTCCAAAATCTCACGACGGATGGAAACGGCTCCCGCTGCATCTCCTGTTTCTTGTAAATGTCCCATCACTAACATCAGTGATTCTGCGGCGACGACCGGTTGGTCATTGCCAAACAATGCGGCCACTCGCATGAGGCGGACCATCGCAACGTCTTGTTCGACCTCGCTACCATTTTCCAATTCCGTCCGTCCAAGCCAATAGAGTGCTAGCGACCGAGGCAAAATCTCACCCTGGCGACTGCCCGCTTTCAGACGTGCGACCATGCCGGGATCCGTTGTGGGAGACATGGCGATCGCCCGGTAGAGTTGCCAAGATGGAGTATTCGGAAAATCGCGAAGCGCCGTATTCACACTTCCCTCCGCATCGGCCGCGCGAGCCAAAGAAGCGTAGTAGATCCGCACACCCGGAGGCCACGGGCGGCGCATCGCTCCGACGGCACGCCCCACGTCCGCAAGCACCTTCTTAGCCACAGGCTTATTGGTCCAAAGTGGGGGAATGTCCTGACATATTCCTGTGTCGAGGTCGGCGGCCAAACGACGTGGTCCCGGCCAGGGTACCGCGTCTTCACCACGTTCTCGCAGCCATTCTAAGCAATATAAATAGGGGACCAACGCCTCTTCGTTACGCCCCGATGCAATTCGCCCCCATGTGGCGGCCAACATCACGGTAAATGCGGATTCGCTTTGACGACCCAGATATCGTGGCAACAGCTTCTCGCCAGGCTCTTGTGCACCGCGATAATCTTCGGTCCTCAGCCGTTGCCGAATCCGTAGAAGAGGCAATCCCAGCTCGGTCAACTGCTTGTCAAACAGTTCCTGATCCTTGCTGACAGTTGCCTGCTTGATTCGATCCCAGGCAAGCACCTTTCCATCGTCCAAGACGACGCCATCGACATTGAACGAGACCACCGTCCGTTTCGATAGAATTGTCAGATCACGTAGGATGATCCGATCAGCTGCCTGAGAGGAAAGCGTTGTGAAGATCAAAACCAACGTCAATCCAAGGAATGGACAACTTCTCAACGCAGTCCTTGTGACATATCGTGTCGAAGTCGGTCTTGCCACAGCGTAATCCTAGGTGAAAAGAGACATGCGAAGAGCGCCATGCACTTTCTATCCTATCGACCCCGAACGGCGGGGGTCAAGGTAACGCATCGGCCGTGAAACACGAGATTCTACGACTGTCACCCTGTTCTCGCAGCTTCCGGACGCACTTGCGGCCACGTTCCGTGGGCTTGCATTTACACCTATGGCGATATGCCTCGACCGCTAAAACCCGGCCGTCGAACGCTTATCTTGAAGCGTAGGCAAACACTCCCCGGCGCTCTCGACCGCATTTTTACTTTACCGTCATGCGATTACTGATCGACAATTGGACCTTTGCCTTGGTCAGTTTTTCCTGTACTTCAAGCGACATCGCCCCGGAGATTTTCGTTTTTTCTCGAGACTGAAAGATCCAGCCAGTCTGTCGATCGAAATAGACCACACCCTCCGATGATTCGACCTTAAAGTCACTCTCGATCAGTTTCACATTCAGTGGATTGTCACCGACCACTAGGGATACCTTGACGACGCGCTGACTAATCTTATCGACCGTTCGGCCTTCGACTTTGACGACGCCCTCGTAGCGAAACTCCTTTTCGAATGCCATGACTTGACCAAGGTCGAAATCGACGTAGTGCGTACGTTTCCATTTCTGTCCTTTCGATACAGCCTCGGTGGGCATCGAATTGATCATCTCATTGTGGTTGCGAAGCAGAGTCTCATCGGATAACTGACTGCGCAAGCTCTGCTGGACTTCCGGCGAAAGTGTGGCTAGCAGCTCGTCATTGCCCTCGACTGCGATCGCCTTCAATCCTCGATCGACGATCGTTGTCCATTTGGCCGAAGAAAATATGTGCAAGGACTCCAGAACGGAGTCGACAATCGTCCCGGTTTTCTTGAACTCCTTTGACGAGTCGTAATTCACGCGCACTTCGTATGGCAGTGTCATTGTTGCGTTCAGCGACTCAACTTGTTGCGCGATCGGTGTTCTGCCGGCCGCGTCGCGTTGGCCGGCCGTAGCCGATGAAACCAACGTCTGTTCGACGTTTGTCTTGATTTTCAGCCCGTTGGCTTCCATCTCTTGGGTGAGCGTCGTTTCCCGTTTAGTAACGCGTTTGACGCCCGCTGGAATCTGCCATTCAAGTTGCACGGGCCGTTGTGTTTGCGCGTCGATTTCGGTCGAAAACAACAGCAGGACAACGGAAAGAAATATCAGCGGTCGCCGAGGAGAATTCATCGAGGGGTCCTGGATGACAAGCGAGCAGTGAGTGCCTAGGCCGAAACCCACATTTTGCCGAAATCCCACACCAATACAACGGCGGACACCGTGACCGTACCGAGAATCGCTGCTGCACACCCCCACGCTATTGCTCCTCTTTGAGCTTCCGTTCGGTCGTACCCAATACTCGCCCCTGGCAGTCCAAAGAAACAGACCAGGGCAAAATGGACAAATAGAGCACTGCCAGAAGTCAAAGACGCCAGCAGAATGCAAACCCCGGTCCAAATCAACATGCAGGTTCGCAGACTCATGCCATCACCTTGATTCAACTGGGAACAATACCCGCGTCAACTCTCGTTCCAGCCTAGCGAATCAATACGACGAATGTCTAGCTTTTTCGTCCACCGTCGCTGCGTGCCCGAGCGACTTCGTTCAGTAATTTTTGGGAGACGTTGCCGCGAGGCCCATTCTGAAAGGAACGTAAGTACCGCATTTTCCGATCGGTGGCGTTTTCAATCACCGTCGGATTCGTTTCTAATTGAGTGATCCCCAACAGACGGTAGTGCGTGGGAGGTTGGTCCTCCGCAGGAATGCCTAACCATTCATAATAGGGATCGAGAGAATCGCTCATTGCGGCCTTTCGATAAATTCCGCTGCCTCCACCTGAAGTCGTTCGGTTAACACAATTCCGGCCGGGAAGGAAAAGAAGATGTTGGAACCATTTCCCAATGAAACTACTTTGCATGCTGCCTGGGAGCAGTTGGGGGTCGGTGCGCCTACCATCGTCGCCTGTGCCCTCCTTTGCGCTAAGGCTCTGCACGACGGACCCCAAATCGACGCGGAACTATCGCAGGAAGCCGAAACGCTCCTCTGGGCAGCTCGCCAGCGAGGCATGATTGAGATCAAGGGTGTTTACACCGCATTCACCGGCCCAGCGCGGTTGCTGGCCGTCTACGTCGAGCAGCCGGATGACACGTCACTTGAATTTCGCTGCAAAGATGACGTTGAGTTTACTGTTCGTTGCCTCGAGGGCTTTCGCCAGCTTTGTCAGCACGGATTCATCTGGCACCACCTCTTTCGAGATTTCTCACTGTCCCAATTTGGATTCGAACGAGCTCAAAATGTCGATGCCGAACAAGCACAGAAATTGATCCAGCGACTCCAGGGCTGAACCAAAGGTTAGGGGCTTGTTTACTTGGCGCTGAATAGTGTCGGGCCCGGCCCTGTGCCGGTGGATTTGGGGGTTGGCAACTACCTGCCAACACCACACGCACCCAATGTCATTCCTTGAGGCCTTGAATGATCTTGTCGTCGGGAAAGATGTTCTGAACGATCTTGATGAGGTGGCCGCGGGCCGAGTCTGTGTCCTCATGCCCGACCCGCTTTCTGTCGCGCACGATCTGTAACTCGTCACACGAAAAGCAAAATAGAATCTCCGTGGACGAATCCACTCCAACAAAACGGACACCGACTCCCGGTTCGAATTCGCAGGCCTTCGCAACGTCCCAGGCGTAAGTGTCCGAGTCGGCCAGTATCAAGGCGAATGCATCGGCCATATTCTTGTCAACATTGATCGGCCCCGAGAGGATTGGATAACCCGCGAACAGAAGTTCCTTTTCCTCGCCTTCTTCCGGCTCGGACTCTCCCTTCATGATCGGGTTGATTCGAAACGCCTCCACTCGCGTGCGAACTGCAATTGGTATCCAGCCCGGCTGCCCACCAAACAGCTCCAAGACTTGACCGTTGGGCTCTTCGGCACCGAGAGGCGTGTTCACTGACGTCGGAGTTTTTTCGCAACCACTGACGCAGAGTAGACCAATGATGAGCAGACCGACCAACAGATGAGTGGTCCGGAACATGACTCCTTCTCCTTTTCTCGACCGATGCCAGACTTCGCGACACGATGCGTAAAGCGACGGACTCCGCCATTTCTAGTCTACATCGCCTAGTTGGGTTGCGAACACCCGCTAGTACGGCCCGGGATCCGTGGTATTCAATCCGGGTGTGCACTACAATGGCGATCGCTAAACCATGTGTCGCGCATCCAGCAGGAGTGGTCTCGTGCGAAGTGTAACCGTGACGCGCTCTTGTTGCACAGGCCTTCTATGGTCTGTTCTGTTTGCCAACTGGGGACCGGTCGACGCCGACGAACCTGTGTTCATCGCTCGGCCCAACGCATTCAAGACACTTGTTAACCCGCCCTGTTCTTATTGTATTACCGAAGCCAAACGCC
>LWDU01043056.1_pt1 | contig 21105 bp, 10 predicted proteins | sample 727161 | NCBI WGS metagenome assembly LWDU01 (sample SAMN04566230, study PRJNA314399) | hydrothermal vent metagenome | isolation source: deep sea hydrothermal plume seawater | place: Mexico: Gulf of California, Guaymas Basin | collected 2004-07-11
GGCCCCAGTCCTTCGGACCCTCGTCACTCTCGGTGTCCTGACGGATATTATAAGAAATAAGGGTAACGGAACCGGCCCCGGGTTCCTCCGCTAAGCTCAACGAAACAAGCAGAGGAATGAAAAGAATAACCAAAAGATTTCGCATGGTTATTAGTTAATGGAAGATCGTTCAACCTGCCAGCGGGAAAAGACAAACTGAAGGTAAAATGAATTAAAATTGCGCGTCCTTTTAAGTTTCCGGCTTTTCTAAAAATAACAGATAATTAAAAAAATAGAAAAAAACTAAGAAATTATCGTCCCGCGCGTCGTTATTAATGAGGGCATTCACTTAATAACGGCATCAAATGCTGAAATTGCGCAAAAAAGACAATCAACGATCCGAAAAGACCGAAGCATCCGAAAAACCGGACCTCTTGGACCTTTTCCACCAGGAGGAATGCCGATTCATTCAATTTGCCTACGGTATCGTCGGCCAGAGGGAAATTGCAGAGGAAATGGTGCAAGAAATGTTCTCCCGCCTGCACGAGCACTGGGACGAGGTCGATAGGCCCCGACCATGGGCCTACAAGGCACTGAGGAATCTGTGCATTTCCTGTTTGAGGGACAGAAAGAGTAAAGGAAACCTGGAAAAGGAGTACGGTGAACTCGCTACCCGGGCAAACGAAGAACCTGACCAGGAACTGATCAGGCTCGAGACCAACGGAATGGTCCGCCTCTTCATCTCCGAGCTTACTGAAAAGGATCAGGAACTGATTAACCTGAAATACACTGAAGTCGTTTCTTACGCCGAGATCGCCAAGAGGACCGGCCTCAGTATTAGTAATGTCGGTTACCGGCTACACCATATTGTCCGGGGCCTGTCCGACTCCTTGAGGCGAGCCGGACTGACCGGAAATCGCTGATAATAAAAAAATACATGTCATGAGTAACGAGGAAAATAACGACCCGATCGAGCCCTGGATTGACCCAGAAACCGAGCTCAGCCTCATCTCCATGCTGCTCGATGAATCATCGGAATTTGAGAAGGCGGAGCTAATGAAGAAAATTAAGGAGAGCCCCGAACTTGGAGCCTTCTACGAACGCATGAGCTCCACTCACGAGCTTCTGGATCAGGTCAGCAGGGAGGACCAATCCGAGCCCAATGAAAAGTGGCTGATGAGCGCCGAGAGGCATGACGCTCTGATGGAGGTTTTCGGGGCATCGGAACCAGCCCTGTCAGTCCATGAGACGCAATTTCAGGCCCCTAATAATGCGGCCCGCATAAGACCGCAGGAATACATTGAGGAGGTAGTAAGAAGAATAGCAAAACATTACAAGGCAATTTTACTGGGAACCGCGATGGGGCTGACCAGCCTCGTCATGATCGCATTATCCTACTGGGGCATAAGATCCTCCTTCCATGCAGACAGCGCTAAATTCGTTATTGCAGACGATAATGATGAAATGATCCAAATGAAGAGCTTCCCGCAGAGCGTCCGCCAGAAATCTTCCAGACCATCATCCGGACCAGATTCAGTTATCTCAACTAGCGAACCTTCACCAACCGAAATCGCGACCATCGACAACTTCGGATCTGCTGATTTCGAGGACAGGCCCGGCGCGGCCGGTTTTACTAACGGATTAAGGCCACAAAATCAATTAAAACAGTCAAGTAAAACTGATCAAGAAAGTAAGAAAAAACCTGAATCGAGCCTTAGCGAACGTGGATCTTCTGTTTTCCCGGTAACGTCTGAAAATGATTCATTCGATATCACTAATGATCCTTTTTCAGCACCTGAACCGACTGCCCCCTCTGATGATCCTTTTTCAGCCTCTGACCCGACTGTCCCTTCATCCCCACCCGGTTTGGCAAAGAGAAGAACTACAACAGATCCCGAAGGACAGACATTTCGGGGAAGAGTTGAAATCGCTGGCCAGGCCAATGAGAAGGGAAAACTGTCCATTGAACAGGACGAGAAGCAGTCAGAACAATTGCGCCGAGCCAACATCGACAAGGAATCAAACCTGACCAGAGAATCGGATAAACTTGGAACAATTACCCGGTTCAAAAAGGAACTAGCCGATAAGGAACTCCTCTACTCTGAATTCGAGGTCAGAGAATCAGCAGAAAAAGCACTCCAAAAAATAGATGCGATTAAAGAGCTGAAGGGAAATGGAAAGTTTCTGCAATCTCACGAAGAGGGATTAATCACCAAAACCGAAAAAAATGCCCCGCTTTCGAAAGACGAAACGTATGCATCGGACGGAAAGAAAACTACCCAGTTTGAGGGATTTATTAATTATGGAACCCCGATAATGACGACAGGCACTGAAGATAAGAGCCGTTCACTCTTTTTTAATTCCGAGAAAGATGCCGTAAAGTTCAAGGCTGCGAAAAGAGATCAATTGAACTCTAAAATAAAACCGGGAAGCTATGACGTTGATTATGGTTACATCGGTAACAAAGCGGCACTAGGAGGAGGGGGAGGAGGCTTCGTAGCTGGAAAGATTAATCTAATTGATGATACTGAAAAACAATTAGCGAACAGAGAGTTCGGTTCCTTTTTCTCAGGAACACAAAAAGAAGTGCCCTTTGCTCGTCACAAGATAAAATCAAATGTAGCCAGAAAACTTCCATCAAAACCCAAGCAGCAGGAATCCTCTCCAGAAACTTTAGAAGAAGAACAGGCTGAAATTAGTGATGCTCCCAGTTCCGAAGGTTCGGAACTGTGGTTCGGAAAAGCTGCTGCTCAGGGCCAGCAGCAGGGAACCGACCAGAGAAAGGCTGTTCTTTCAGACGGGATCATTGCGGCGGGCGAACTGGGAGACAAGAAGATCGGGGACTCTGTAGGCGCGGACGCGGGAGGATTTATAGGCAATGGTCAACAGGTGGCAGCTCTCTTAAAAAGAAAAGACTGGCCGGTGAGGATCTGTCCAGAATCACGAATCTCGGTGAACGGTCAAGAAGTGATGCTGACGGTGACGGCGCCGAGACAAGTATACTCGGAAGACCTCCTCAACCAATTATCACCAGTGGCAGAAATATAAAAGTACCGAGCCCCCTGACCGGGATTCATAATAAAACGCTGAACACGGAGACCGCGTCACGACAATTAAAGAGAGTCGATTTTTCACAGGAAAAAATAGTCAACCAGGACCCATTCTCCACCTTTTCTCTGCACGTGAGTGACGTGTCATTCAAGCTCGCAAAGACCAGTCTACTTGAAAATAATCAGTGGCCAGCGGCCGAGAAAATCAGACCAGAGGAATTCGTTAACGCTTTTGATTACGGTGATCCTCCGGCCTCAATAAAAGAAAAAATATCATGCAAACTCGAGCAGAGTGTTCATCCCTTCCTGCAGCAAAGAAATCTTCTCAGAGTCTCAATGCGGACAGCCGCTACCGGGAGAGCTATGAGCCGTCCACTGAGCCTCACGATCCTTCTAGATAAGTCCGGTTCCATGGAACGGGAGGACCGGGAAGAGTCCGTTCTCCGTGCCGTGGAAGCACTGTCCTCGCATCTCAATGCGCGGGACACGGTCACAATGATTAGCTTTGCCAGGAAGCCGCGACTGATCGGTGACCGGATCCCGGGTAACCGTTCGTCGGATCTGATCAGGATCGTAAAACAGACCCCTTCCGAGGGCGGAACCAATCTCGAGGAGGCGATCAAACTCGCGAATCAGGTTGCCAGGAGACAATTCGTGGAGAACGGCATGAACAGGATCGTCCTGATCACGGACGGTGCCGCGAACCTCGGTGACGCGGACCCTAACTCGCTCAGGGATTCGGTGATCGGGATGAGACAGGAAGGGATCGCTTTTGACGCGTGCGGTGTCGGTGCTGAAGGAATCAATGACAGGATCCTCGAGTCGCTGACACGTAAGGGGGACGGACGTTACTATTTTCTGGATCGACCGGAGGACGCCGATTCCGGGTTCGTGCGTCAACTGGCTGGGGCTCTCAGGCCGGCTGCACGCAACGTGAAGGTACAAATCAGGTTCAACCCGGACCGGGTGATCAGCTACAAACTGACAGGATTCGAGAAGCACCGTCTAAAGAAGAAGGATTTCCGGGACGATAGCGTTGACGCAGCGGAGCTGACCAGTGCCGAGGCCGGTGTCGCTCTGTATCACTTTCAGGCCGACCCGAACGGTTCTGGGGACGTCGGCCAGGTCTTTGTCCGTTTCCAGGAAATGGCGACCGGAAACATGGTAGAGAGGTCATGGACCATTCCTTACGAGCGTGAAGTGCCGAGGCTAGAGGAGAGTAAACCTTCAATGCAGCTCGCCGCAATCGCCGGAATGTTCGCCGAGAAAATCCGCTCCAGCCCGATCGGCGAGGCTATGGACCTTGAGAAAATGAGAACTCTATCCTCCCGGCTCCGGAACAGTTACGGAAAGAATAGACAAGTTTCCGAGCTCATCAGAATGATCGAAAAAGCCAGCCAATTATCACAATAATCATTTATTCAAGAAACCGATGAAACTTATCAAAATCATTACATTCCTCATACTGAGCATCTCATTACTGCCCGGACATCTATATTCTCAGGAACAGTCAACTCCGGTCCCTGAGCCGGATCAGGTCAAGGCCGCACCAAAAGCCCCCAAGGAAAAGGTACCGGAATTGCCACCAATTAATCCCTTACCCGAACAGGACCGAGGAGAAAATATTATTGATGATAACGGATCCCTGATCATCAAGGCCAGTGGTTTCAGGCCAAGACCGGTACCAGTCTTCTATAGCGCGAGAGTCGAAAGTTCCGTGAACGTGAATTCCGCGGGGTGGAACGCCAAGTCAACAGTGACCTTTGACGTCGTCCAGGGAGAAGCGAAGGAACTGACACTGGACCTGATCGGTGACGGCGACATTATTGAAGTGAGCGGCGAAGGAATCCTTGACTGGGCAGTGCGCCAATCGACCCTCGACGGTAAAAAGAAAAGGCACCTCGAAATCAGGCCCAAGGCAAAATCAGGAATAATAATTGCTAAAATCAGCGCTTCAAAAAAATGGAATAAATTACCGGAAAGTGTCGAACTTATCACGTTCGGACCGGCGAAGGCGGTCGGCTACTCCTCACTCATAAGCCTGACAGCGGACCGCACAGTTGACCTGACAATTACGAGTGCAGAGGGTCTCGTCCCCCTGAAGACGGCCAGTAAGAAAGACCGGACCTGGAAATTTCAGGGACACGGCACCAATGCACTGGCCCTGAGCATGAGACGGGGAGGAGCTTCCCTGCCTCCGGTCGGACTCAATAATATCAAGATCAGCGGGTCAGTCGACAAGACCATGACTAGTGCGGCATTTGTGATCACTGGGAACGCGCAGGTATCAGAAGAAAAGGGAGGATCTATTGAGCTGCTGTCTGGGCACGCGGCACTGAGCACGCTTCCCGCTGATGCGAATTATTCCGTGAAAATGCGACCTGGCTCCGGCAAGGCTCATTCACTATACGAGATGAATTTCAAGAGTCCCGGCTCATTTCCTTTCAGAGTGGAATTTCAGGCCGGACTAATTAAGAAGGGAGACTGGTTCACTTTAGATTTTCAGGTCCCTTCAGGTTCAGTGGTTCCGGTCAGCATAAGCGGCCTGGACAGCGAAGTGAGTTTTGACCCGGGCAGGATCGTTTTCCCGACACGAAACCAGAACGACTGGGTCGGGTTCCTTCCTGCCAACGGTCACTGTTCTATGGCATGGAAGAAGGCCGGAAGTTCAGAAGAAGGAAAACTCTTCTTCGCCTCCGATTCTCAGATCGAGACATCAATCGGGGCAGGACTTCTCAGACAAACAACTTCCCTGAACCTTAGCCTGCTGCAGGGAAAGCTGAACGGACTCAGTATCCTAGTTGAGGGAGTCGGTGAAATCCTGACCGTCGAGGGAAGCAATGTCCTTGACTGGACAATAAAAAATGAGGGTGATGATCGTATCCTTGATATCACCAGCGCAAGGCCCGTTTCAGGTTCGGACAAGTTAATCATCAAGAGCCAGACAGCTCTCGGTGAATTTCCATTAAAAGTTGAACCTCTCAGGTTCACTCCCCAGGACGCCGTCAGGCATTCCGGTTTCGTCCGAATCTCGAACGAGGGGGCCGTCAGAATTGATGTAAGCGGAGTGAACGGACTCATTCAGACAACTGCTGACAAGTTCCCTGGACCAAAACTCAACGATTCCAAGCAAGTACTCGTTTATCAATTCCCGTCCTCAAAGCACAATTATCTAATCAACGTCGATCAGATCCTGCCGGAAATTTCCGTATCACAGATCGTGATCTACGAGCTGACAGAATCTGACAGAATCATTTCCGCCCAGATCGAACTGGACATCCGGGAAGCCCCGATACGGGAGTGGAGTCTTCTCATCCCTGCAGGCTATGACCTCGCTTCACTGACAGGAGCCGAGGTCGCTGATTATGTGGTCGGAACCGGTCCGGAAAACGGAAATAAGTCACTCAAGGCACTCTTCGGCAAGGCCGTCTCGGGCCGGCAACTGATCCAGATCCGACTGACCAGGAAAATGGCCGCCGATCCCGGCGAATGGGTACTCCCTTCTCTTAATTATCAGGACTCGAAATCGGTCCGCGGTCATGTCGGAGTAAAGTCTGTTCCCGGGTTCAGGATAACAACCGGCATCATTAATCAACTAGCTGAAATCCCCCAGGCCTACTTCCCTGTCCGGGTCGAGGGCCTGCAGCAGACCTTCCGTCTGCGTGACCGGGAATGGAGTGCCAAGGTCAATATTGAGGCACTCGATCAAAGTGTTCAGGCCGATGTTTTTCACCTTTACTCTCTCAAGGAGAGCATCGCTTACGGGAGCGTACTGCTTAACTATTTTGTGGTCGGTGCTCCGGTCAGTGAGTGGCGGCTGGACATTCCCGCAGAGATTGGCAATATCGTGATTGATGGTCATAATGTCAGGGACTGGACCAGGGATAATGAAAAGAATCAAGTCATTGTGTCCCTCCACCAGCCCACGCTCGGGGCAGCGACACTGCTCCTGACCTTCGAACAACCGATGAACGCCAGAGGTGGATCATTGTCTCCGGGCAAGGTGAGTCCGGTCGGGGTCCAGGGCGAGCGCGGATACATTCAGGTCGTGAGCCCCTCTCAAGTCAAGCACCAGATAACCACTCAGTCGAGCGAACTTCTCAAAATGGAACCTCTGGAACTGCCCGCTGAGTTCAGACTATTAAGCAACTCCCCTTCACTTGCCGTGTTCCAGTACTCGTCCCGACCATTCGAATTACAGATACAAACCGACTGGTTCGAGCAGGGCAAGACACTCGAGCAGGTCGTTGACTTCGCCACCCTTAACAGTCACGTCTCCAGTGACGGGCAGATCGTGACCACGGCACTGTTTCTGGTCAAGACACGAGGCAGTAAGGCTCTCAGAATAAAGTTGCCCGAAGGCATGAACTTATGGGATGTCAAAGTCAACCAGAAAACAGTCAATGCCCGCAACAGTGGCGACACCACACTCATTCCGCTCAGCGCGAGCCTTGATCCCAACACTCCCGTCGAAGTGACCTTGAACCTGGGACAGAAATCCGGAAAGAAACGCAGACCAGTGATCCTTGCTCCTACTGTCCTTTCCCCAACACTGACAACGAACTGGAATATCACGGCGGACCCGGGACAATTACTGATACCTGTAGGAAAGGACTCTCCAGTCATGACAGTCCCGGTACTGACTCAGTCAGGATTCGAATGGATCCAGACCAAAGGAGTCGGTAAGCTGGTCATAATCATAATCCTCGCGGTGATCGGTTCATTAATCGTATCAAGATCCAAGGGAATTCTCAGCTTTCAGGCCATTGGTCTTATGATCCTCGCACTGAGCATTCTTACCGGACTATTCTCTGCCGGTCAGGCCATGAGAGAGCGGCGAGTCAACGTATCCAAGCTGGAATTTGTGCTCCCTGTTCTCGATTCCGGGGAAGAAGTGCAGATCGGAGTCATGAACATCCCCAGCTGGGAATCCATGATTTCGTGGGCCGGGCTGGCCATTATGGTAATAGGCATCTTCATGACCGGAGCCTCTATTGTATTTAAAAGAAAAGGTTGGTGGCAATCCGTTCTCAAGGACAAGATTAGCCCGGCCTGGTTCAATGCACTATCGTGGGTCCTGATCCTTGCAGGAATACTCTCGCAGCACGCAGGTGCCGGGATCTTTTTTCTCCTGATATCATTTCTTATATACGCAGGGATCATACACTCCAGCATGATCAACTGGTTCAAGTTACTCATTTCCCGGGCACTGGAACGAAAGAAAAGAATACTCGCATCCAAAGCAGACAGGAAAGATGAACAAGAAGGACCTGATCCAATGTTATTAAAGAGAAAGCGCGCATCCAAAGTAGCCAGGAAAAAGAAACTTAACGGACCTTCCCCCGGCGGCGCTGTTCCGACCATCATTGCTATTAGCTTGTTTGGCTGGTGCCTTGGCAAGACGAATCAGGCCCTTGCCGACCATCACGACCGTCCACTGACCGCTGACCAGATCATACAGAAAGTGACCATCAAGGAAGGGAGGCTGTACGGGACCCTGAACCTGACTGTTAACGGTGAAGTGGATGATACGGTCATCCTGCTTGATTCACCGGCCGTCCTGACCCGTTTCAAGGGTGACGGCCTTCGTGTCACTAAGCAGGTGAACGGTGATAAATTCAGTTACATGATGGTCCTTGAAAGGGAGGGAAATGTGACCTGCGAATGCTCGTATGAATTGGCTGGCCCGGGTCCGCTCAAGGAATTCACGCTGCCGACAAGTTCAGCCGCAACTCATGACCTCGATCTCAGACTCGATCAGAGCGGTTGGGAATTTTATTCGGCTGCAGCGGTAAGGATCGAACCTGTACAGGGCCTTCAAATAACTGAGAGCGGCGCCAGGATGATGCTCGGACTTCAGGGGAGCGGGGCAAAAATCACTCTCAAACCACAGACCAGAGACACGTCCTCTGAAAAAGCCGAATTTACCGCCGAGACCTCGAACCTGTTCGTCCCCGGACCCGGCCTAGTTGACGGCATTCACAGGGTGACGGTTAGACCATCTAGGGGACAGATCCGTCAAATGCAATTCAAAGTTCCCGTTACATTCACCGTTAGCAATGTGACCAGTGAGAACTTGAGTAACTGGCGATTTGATCCCGAGACCCAGTCACTCCGGGTAGAATTTAGCCCGACACACAAGGCCCCATTCGATGTCAGTATCACGACTCAAAAAGACATAGGTTCCCTGCCTGCAGAAATGACCCTAGGTCCGGTCTCTGTGATCGGTTCCCAGAGAGAATTTGGCATGATTGGAATTGCTTTCGGTCAGGACGCCCAGCCAGGAAATATCAGCGTTGAGGGGATGTCTAAAGTCAATCCTGATGATTTTGATTCTGGACTGATCGGTTCGATCAATAAGACAAAAGTCAATAATAAGCCGGCCCACCTACTTCATCAGGCCTACCGTTACCAGGGTAATGGAGGAACAATGACCGCGACTGTAACTCCGGTCTCACCGGAAGTGAGAGTTACAACCAGCCAGACACTGTCCATTGGAAATGAGAGGCTCGTCCTGGCACTTGATATGAACGTCAACATCACACGTGCCGGCCTCTTTAAGCTAAGTTTTCCTCTTCCTGAAGGACTGGAAATTGAATCGGCAAGCGGTCCCTCACTCAGTCATTGGACAGAATCCACAGAGGACGAGCAAAGAATCATCGCACTAAATCTCAACGGAAGAACGCTCGGAGAACAGTCCTTTTCGATTTCAATCGCGGGTCCTGCCCCGGGAGCCTTGGCCGAATGGAAAGTTCCAAGAATCTCATTGCGCGAAGCTACTCGGCAGAACGGACAACTCCTAATTGTGCCCGAACAGGGGATCCGGGTCCAGACACTAGACAGGAACCATGTTCAACCGAAGGACGCGAGAGCACTTGCAGGAAATAGACCCGGGACACTCGCATTTGGACTCCTGCAAACTGACTGGAACCTGTCCATCAGCATCGAGTCGCTTGATCCCTGGGTCACTTCACAAGTTCTGCACGAAGTGACTCTACGCGAAGGCCTCACAAAGACACGACTGACCATTGATTATCGAGTCGAAAACGCAGCAGTAAAATCGCTTCGACTACGCTTACCTGCTCTAAAACCTGAGCAAGAGAAAACGGTCCGGGCCACCGGAGCGGCCGTGTCAGATATCGTGAAGGTCGAAGGAGAGGAAAATGAAGGACTCTGGGAAATCCAGTTCAAACGCAGAATACTGGGCTCGGCCAAAGTTGAGATTAATTACCAGAAAACCACCGAACGGAAGGATGACCACGAGATGATCAGTACTGCCAAACTCGAGGATGTTGGCCAATCTTCTTACTGGGTAGCTGTCCGTGTCTCAGGACACTTCGAAATCAGCACTGACAGCACTGACCGAGGATGGAATCAGATTGACTGGTCTAGTATCCCCAAGACTCTGCTGGATCCGAGAGACCGGAGCGTGGCAGCACTCACTTACCGAGCAGTCGATCCTGAGAAGCCTCTTTTAGTAAAAGTCCAGAGACACGCCGTTGCCCAGGCACTCAACCTCAGGGTAAGCAGCGCGGAGTTCAGGACCATTTTCTCAACGAACGGAACATCGATTAGTGAATCCGAAATGCAGGTTGACGTGGTCGAGAAGAGCACGATGAAAGTGAAACTCCCCAAAAACGCGGTACTCATAAATACCTTCGTTAACGGACAGAGCGCAGCCATCGTGAAAGAGAACGACTCGTACCTTTTTTACGTTCACCCCCGGGAGGACCGGGCAGCCGCGACCGTCTCAATGGTATGGTCACTGACATCAGATCGTTCGTTCAAAAACTTTAAACTTCAGGGACCAAGTCTGAACATGCCTCTCCAGAATATAACATGGAGAGTCGTACTCCCACAGGGCTATAAACTCATCAATGAAAGTGGTACCCTGGACCTGCAGAAATCCAGATCCGTACCCCTCAAGGGAATCAGCACTTATCGTGACACTTACTCGGCACGAAACAATGCCCGGGTAAATGATGCGTCAATAGATCTTCAGAATGCGAACCGGTGGAAGAATGAGGGTGATCAGGCCAAGGCCAGAAGCGCTTATTCAAGATTATCCAACATTAACGTACTTGACGAGGCCGCTAACGAGGATGCCCGCGTCCAGTTACGAAAATTACAGACTGAGCAGGCCGTGGTCGGTCTCAATACCAGACGGCAACGATTTTACCTCGATAATAGGGTCGAGGATCCCGTCTTCACCAGGAATCAAAAACTTGAAGAGGCAGCAGATGTTAATCCGCTCCTACAGGGAAACCTTAACTACAACCCGAACCAGATCGATACCCTCCTACAGGGAAACACGAAAGAGGAGAATGACGCGCTCAAGAATATTGCCTCAAGGATCGTCGGACAGCAGCTCGCAGCAGAGCCTGCACTACAGGCCCTTGACGTGACATTACTCGAGCACGGAAACGTCCTCACTTTCAACCGGAGCGTTCAGGTCGATGGAAATGCACCACTGGAACTTGATCTGACCATTGGCAGGGAAAGCAAAGCCAATTGGTATTTTTCGGCACTGGTCCTGTTAATCCTCGGCACCATGGTTCGCTATTGTAAAACCGTGAAACCGTAACCTATCAAGAAGCATTTACAATTTCTTCGCGGACTAACGTAGTTAAGATGGATCCAAAGCATAGTCCCTTCGTACTGATCGCCAGAGTCAGGGTCAGTCCCGGCAAGGTTGATGATTATCTGGCCATTGCTGCGGAAGCGGATGCCGCCGTCGAAAAGACAGAACCCGGGATGCTCATGCATAACTTTGGCGCGGACCCGGATGACCCGCTGCAGTTCACATGGACCGAGATTTACCGGGACGACGATTCACTCATTGCTCACATCAACAATCCACCGGTCCAAGAATATGGAAAGAAGCATCTGGAATTGGCGGAGAGTATTGAAGTTGAAATTTACGGGGCCTTAGCGGATGAAACCGTGAACTACCTGACCAAGACCTGGGACGAGGCCGAGATACCATTCAAGTATTTCAGAACCACGGACGTCGGCTACTATAGAGAATCAGCCTTCAAGTGAACGTGACCGAACTACTGCACTTGATTGAGAAATCATCATCACCATAAAACAATTAATAAAAAAGGCCGTCAGCAAAGGCGCTTTTTTATTGGAAATAACAACTAGCTAAATCTAGACTCACGAGCCCTGATTTCATTGCCAGTCGAAGTAGCAATTTGCCCATAGAGCTCAGGTCTACGACCACGCATCCATCGGCGTCCTGAACTAGTCGGGATAAGTTTCATATCCAAGTTAGCAATAACCATTTCATCGGCTGCTTTCCACGTCTCCGCAAGAATTCTACCGTAGGGATCTATAATCATAGCATTACCAGTTCGAACCTCATCATCATCAACCCCTACCCCATTACTAAAAATAACAAAGAGACCATTATCATGAGCTCGGGAAGGAAGCCATCGCATGAGCCAGCCACGACCATTGGGACCACGGAATGCATCTTCAATGCTTTTCGGGTCCTCGTTTCTGTTTTCCCAAAGGCCGCAATCAATAACCTTCATTCCATGTGGACTCTTTGATCCGCACCCACCGGTCTGATGAGGTGCCAGCAAAATTTCAGCTCCCTCTAGCGCTGTTATCCGTACATTTTCTATTATGTTGTTATCATAGCATGTCAAAATTCCAATTCGGTGACCAAGATGAGAATCAAAAACCGTATAAGAATCCCCGTTACTCATGTGTTCACTGATGAAACAATGAATTTTCCGATGACAGTTCACCTGACCGTCTGGATGCACTACCACATAAGAATTATAAAGTTTCCCATCTTCGGATTCCTCAATGAGTCCGGCACCAATAATGAGCTGATACTGATTAGCTATCTCTTTTAACACATTAACCGAATGACCGTTAGAAACATTCTCGGACAGGGCCTGGATTGATTCTCTACTCAAATTACGAACATGCCAATAGCCCGTTATACACATTTCCGGAAAAGCGATGATCTGAATTGCTGCTCGTGCAGCTTCGACACAAAATCCACGAATGGTCTCCAGGTTAGACTCCTTGTCTCCAGGTGCATGGTTAAATTGAACAGACGCGACTTTAATCATTGTATTAACTTATTGGAAAATAAACTTAGTTTCATGCTTTTATTTGAAACTAAAAGAGTAGAGCGTTGCCCGGTCCAGTTTGAACCTGAGCCGGATCCCTTCCCTCTCCTCTGGCTTAATTGCACGGTCCCTGACCTAATCATTTTCTGCCTGATCCTTCTCTTCACTGATCGCGTCATAAACGACCGGACGAACCACGCTTTTGATCTGACGCATCGGGGACTGATTAGAGAGAGTGATCACTGCCAGTTCATGATCAGGCGAAATAAAAAATTCAGTCCCTAGCCCTCCGAGCCATTCACTCTCACCGATAGGAGACCTGTCCGTCTTCCTTATACGAACCGCGAACCCGAGTCCGAAACCACGGCCCTTCGGGGGACGGGAAATCTCCCCCACGCCCTCAGGCAACTGATCACTCAACATTATTTTTACAGTCTCCTCCTTTAATAGACGCTTTCCCCCGAACTCACCTCCACCAGTCAGCATGAGACAGAAACGCATATAGTCAGACGCCGTCGAGACGAGCCCTCCTCCTCCCGAAAGAAATTTAGGAGGCTCATCAAAAATGAAAGGACCACTCGTTCCCGGCTGTGGACCAATGATCGGCTTGAGTCCGTTCCCATAAGCGACAGCGAACCGATCCCATTTTTCTTTTGGAACATGGAACCCAGTATCGACCATCCTGAGCGGTTCAAAAACCAGTTCCGAGAGGGCCTGGTCGAGAGGATTTTTTGAACCTATCTCGACTAGTCTTGCAACAACGTCTGCAGCAAAACTGTAATACCAACCCTTACCGGGCTCGTAAATGAGGGGAATCGAATCAAGACGATTCATCATCTCCTCGAGCGTACTGTCGGCCAAGGACGGGTGCCCGGCACTCCTCAGGGACCGGTCCGTGCTCACATTATTCGGGAGCCCGGCCGTGTGTCTCAAGAGATCACGAAGCGTCATCTGCCTCTGCGGGTCCTTACCCTTAAATTTCATTCTGCCAAGTGCCGGCACATACTTTGATGCCGGCACATCAAGTTCAAGGCTCCCCTTCTCGACCAGTATCATCGCAGCCACACTGACTACAGCTTTGGTCATGGAATAGATACGAAAAATAGTATCATTGCGCATCGGGCTCTGGGCCGCAATGTCCCGCATTCCATAGGATTGGAACTGCACTACTTTGCCGCGACGCGCCACTATAGTTACTGCCCCAGCCAGTTGCTTCTCATCGATAAAATTCTGAATGACCGAATCAATCCGTGAGAGCACGTCCTCGGACATTCCCACTTCCCCAGGATCCACCACAGGCAATGCCTGCCCCGAAACATTTGGGGCCGCGACAAGAAAAACGGCCGACAGGAAAAAAATCGTAAGAACGTTCCTCATTAGCATCTACTCACAGATGACATTCCCTAAATTCCATCCCGTTCGCAACACATTGGAGCGGAGAGACGATTACAGGCCAGGGATCAATGCCTTTGCAGCTCCCAGAACATCAGTGATAAGGTCCAGGATGATTTTTGGCGGCGCTGTGATAAGGCTAATAAGTTTTGCTAACATTTTTTTATAATTATAAGTTTTCCATTCTTTTTATCCAACTCAATTATTTTAATTAATTATATGCATAAAAATACAGACCAAGCATTTAAAATAAATAATTTACAACATTGTCTGTATATAAAAGTGTCGCTCTAGTTAGGGATTCAGTTTTCATGAAAATAAAAAAAACACTCTGTCCCGATCGGACTCTTGTCAATCATTCTCATCCTACTGATCGATGGACTTCACTCATCAAAAAGGGGGAGACTATAACTGGTCACGGCCCCATAGGTGTCTCCTCCTATTCCAGGGGCCCGTAAGCTCTTCTTCAGAATTGAGGAGAATCAGTAGAATAGATAACAATTAAACCTTAAGCGGCGGTATCACCAGTGCAGGTGATACCACCGTTTTTTTATTGGATAAGCTTAAAGGATTGGACCTTAAAGCCCGAACCTCTAGGTTTAGGCTTTCCATCAATACCGCGAGGATACTGACCACGGGGCTTCGTGCCCGTCTCCTTCGGAACATAATGCCCCGTCAGTTCAACTCTCTTTCCAATCAAGCTCTCAAAGTCTTTAGGAGCCATTCCTTGATCGAAGCGGATAATAACACCTTCCTTTGCACTAAATTCCATAATCTTCGCATCACCAACATCCAGAACATAATAGGAGCTGCCTCCCGCGTTCCATGACTCAAGAGATTTGCTCCAGGGCTTAAGAATGACAGCCCCGCTCAAACTGTGAATTTTTTCGTATGGGCCGGGATCGGCCTCTTCCCCAGCCGACAGATCCATGACCTGATCCTTCACCTCACATGAAATCTGAAAAATGAGGGCAGAAAGAAGAAAGATAATCTTCAGAGATTGAAAGGATCCTGCACTCATCGTCATTGTATATAACCATACCAGAAAAACTATCGACTCGTCAAAATATATTCAGGAAGGCCTGTGATTTAATGCATCCGTAAATCTTTATATGGAAAAATATGCTTCCATCTATAATTATCTATTTACTAATATCCTTACTGGGCTGAACCCTTAAATATTGGAAACTAACATCACAGACCCTGACTCTCCCGTTTCGGAAAAACTTAATGAGAACTTGAAGGGACTGGGAACCGTCTCCTCATTCATTGAGGAGAACATAAAGAATGAAAGCATCATGGGTGCCGTTGCTCTAGTCGCAAGGAAAGGCAACATCATTCACTTCGAATCGTCAGGCCTCGCCGATGCCGAGGAAAAAAATCCCATGTCCCTCGATTCCATATTTCGCATCTACTCAATGACGAAGCCGGTCACTTCCGTGGCGGTCATGATGCTAGCAGAGGAAGGAAAGCTTGAACTTGATGAATCAATCTCAGAGCACTTACCTCATTTTAAAAATGTCAGAGTCTATAGTGAAGACGGCAAACACTCAAAGCCATCAAGCCCGATCACTGCCCGGCACCTGCTCACTCACACCTCAGGTCTTACTTACGGATTATTTGGAAACCATCCGGTCGACTCTATGTACCTCGAGGCCAATATACCAATAAACATCAGAACAAGAAACAAGACCCTGAGTCACGACCTGCCCGGTTTTCCACTAACAGGAGAACCCGGATCTGCATGGGTATATGGACTCAGCACGGATGTGCTCGGTCACCTGGTAGAAGTGATCTCGGGAAAGAGCCTCGGAACCTTCTTTAGGGAAAGGATCTTTGAACCGCTCGGTATGGAGGACAGCTCTTTCCGCATCAAAAAAGAAAAAGAAGGTCAATTCACGGTCGCTTATGAGTGGAATGAGGACGGAAGGATCATCGCGGATCATCCCCGGACCAGTATTTACGGCGAAGAACTGACCTGGGAGTCCGGAGGAGCAGGACTCTTATGCTCTGCTCAAGACTATGCTCGATTCTGTCAGGCACTCCTTGACGGAGGAACCCTCAGTGGTAACCGGATCCTCGAAGAAAAAACTGTTCGTGACATGACTACTAATCAGTTGAGCGGAGCAATTTGGCCTTTTTATCTGGGCACCGCCGGGCAGGCAGCAACGACTCTTCTCGGAGAGAATACCTCGTTCGGACTCGGTTTCCGTATTAACGAAAAAGAGGATCCGGAAAGTCTGAACGGTCCGGCAGGCTCATACAACTGGCTCGGTTATGCCACAACGATGTTTCAAATTGATCCGCATAACGAGCTGATCATGATCGGACTCACACAGAAATTTCCAACCGACCATGACTTCATTGAAGGATTTAAAAGATCCGTCTATCAAGGCATACTAGAAAAATAAGGACAAGGAAAGTTATCGGCTACGGCCGCCGGCACGTATACCTTCACATCGCTCGGTCAGACGACTAACAATTTCCGGATACTTTGTAGCCAGATTCTTTTTCTCACCGGGATCATTCTTAAGATCATATAGCTGGTAAGGCTTACCGAACGGTTTGCCTCTGGGCTTTTCACGGCCACCGGAACCATTGCCCAGTATTAACTTCCATTCGCCATCACGTATCGCAAAGGTGCCGTTAGCAGAATGATTGATGACAGGCGCACGCTTAAATTGATCAGACTTGCCCTCGAAAAGAGGAACCCAACTGAAACTGTCCTCGGCCCCTTTCTCCGGCAGCTCCACGCCAGCAAGCTCAGCGCAAGTCGCAAAGAGGTCCGTATGAGTAATGGTTTGCGAACACTTTGATCCTGCCTTGATCTTCTTTGGCCAACGAGCAAAGAAAGGGACCCGGTGCCCAGCCTCCCACACATCTGCCTTGGTCCCGCGGAAAATAGCATTCGAAGTATGGTTTTCAGGCCTATATGCCTGAACCGTAGAATCATCCAGATGGTCCGGATCACTGGGCCGATTATACATGAATGAACCATTATCACTGGTGAACAGAATCAATGTATCTTTACTCAAGCCACCCTCATCAAGTGCACTCAGGACCTTTCCCACCATCGCGTCAGTCTGAAAAATAAAGTCACCATAGACTCCTAGTTTCGTACTGCCACGGTACCGGGGATGAGGAAGGACAGGCTTGTGCGGAGAGGTCAGTGGCAGATAAAGGAAGAACGGTTTTTCGTCATCACCTTTCCTTGATTTCAGAAATACGACTGCCTGATCAACTAAGTGATCCAGAGCTTTTTCCATAAAGAAATCCGCCCCTATCGGTCCTTTCCTTAAAAATCCCGGAAAAGAAACTCTAGGCTGAGTGCGGTCAGGCACCGCGGTAACTGATCCATTCTTGATATATACGTAAGGAGGGAAGTCCAGTGACGCGGGAATAATGAAAGAGAAATCAAAGCCACGAGTGTGAGCCCCGTCCGTGAGCCGCTTCGAGTAATCAAAGTCCTGTTTGTTATTTGAATTTTCTTTCCGCACGAAACCTAATCCCAGATGCCATTTACCAACGCAGGCCGTGGCGTACCCGTTATCATTGAGAAAGGATCCGACCGTAATTCGTCCAGGTTCAATTAGAGGAGTTCCGTACCCATTAAGAACACCCGATTTCAATTTAGAGCGCCAACAATAGCGGCCCGTCATGACTCCATATCTTGTCGGCGTGCATACTGCGGATGGAGAATGAGCATCAGTGAAAGTCATTCCTTCACGAGAGAGTCGATTAAGGTTCGGCGTCGGTATATTTGATTTAGAGTTAAGAACACTAACATCCCCGAATCCCATATCATCAGACATGATGAAGATGATGTTCGGTCTCTGACTTGAGTAAACATGACCAATAGTGATACCGATGATGAGAGAATTAAGTAAAATGGATCTCATGTTTCGATTAGTAGTCACCGATTCGGCCACTGACAAGGTGGTTTTTTTGTACTTAAAAATATAAAAAATCAAAGCACCTGAACCTTTCCTTATTCTTTATTTAATTGGTTTGAATAGGGACATAAACAGTCATTCAGGTTCTTATCTCAAAAAACAATTTTATTAATCTTTAAAAACTATTAATATATTTTAAATAAATAGTTTAAAAGTTATAGTAATTATGATATTTACAATTATTATAATTATATGTAAAAAAATACCCTTATTTTTAAACAACTAAACAATCTATTTAAAAACTTACCGTTCCTGGATCTATGAAAATTCACCAAATCCTCACCATCTCAGCATTGCTAATGCATAGCAATTCAAATGCTGGAACCATTAACTTCAGTAACTTTTCAAGCGGGCTAGAGGTTCAATCCGATGGCACACCAATTAATAGTGGGTTCGTTGCCGTTGGAACAACTTCGGATCCTAGCAGTTACTCAAATCCTCAACTCCTTGAAAATTCATTTACCCAATTCGGTAACTCATCGACCTTCGGCGGAACTTCAGCCTTTAATCTTGACGGTTTCTTTAGTGGAGTTGCCAGCGGTGATGGGAGCTCATCTGAATTTTTAGGAAATCGAATCTTCATCATTGGAGGCGAAGGAACAAACATATCAGATTCTGAAACTCTTTTCCTCATTGATACGGGTGTTAATTTTGCGGCAGATTCACCAATCTTTGCAGCATCAGTAGATCTCGACACCGGGACCGTCTTAATCGGAGAACAGAGCGGCGATCCAGTAATCTCAGGTGCTTCCGGAGCATTTCAGGCTCAGAGCTTCGGAACATTTTCAATATCTGATCAAAACTTTTCAATAATTGAAAATGCTGAAGAGGGAACTCTCATCGGCATTATCGTTAATACAAACTCATCAAGTCAAACCTCTTATGAATTCATTCAGAATTATGATTCCGATAACGACGGTAATAATGCTTTTATCATAACTGACAACAAAGTCATCGTAAACGACCCTGAAGATCTCGACTATGAAGTAGAATCAAACATTAACCTCCAGTTCAAAGGCACGTCCTCGAACGGCGATTCGTCGGACGCAGTCATTCTTATCAGTATCAACGATGATAGATTCGAGGACAGCGACGGAGACGGATTGGACCAGGAAACCGAAGAACAGACCTATGGTACTAGTGACCTGACTGCGGACACTGATGATGATGGTTTTAATGATAGGATAGAAATTACACTCGGGACAGACCCTACCAGTGAATCCAGTTTCCCAGGAATGAAAGAGGCGACCGGATATGCGGGACAATTCAATTTAAATTCACCATCTGACTCTGCGTGGTTTTATCAGGCACAGGTGACCCATGATAGCAAAGGAGCTGCCCAGAGTGGTTCAATATCTGATTCAAAAGCCACTTCAGTGACACTCGAAATCGAGGGACCAACGATCGCTGAATTCTGGTGGAAAGTCAGTTCGGAAGAGGATCACGATTATCTGAGCGTATCACTGAACGGATCGGTCAAGAAACAGATTAGTGGTGATTCTGAATGGATGATTGAATCGATTATCATACCGAAAGGATCCCACTCACTGGCATGGTCATACACTAAGGATGAGTTCGAATCAGAAGGAGAGGACACTGGCTGGATAGATGAATTGAGCATCCTTCCTCTGAGTGGAACTTACGGAAATTTAAGCTTCCTAATTGATAATTTAGGAGAGGACGGGGCAACTATCACCCGTTGCGCTGTCTCTGCTGAAGGCATTATTAATATTCCTGATAGCATCGAAGGAATACCTGTAACAAAGATAGCCGATAATGCGTTTGAGAGCTGCACTAAAGTTACAAGAGTCATCGTGCCGAAGACGATACTAAATATTGGTAATAACGCATTTGAGGATTGTTCAGAACTGAGGCTCGTCGGGTTCGAGGGAGGATTACCAGAAATAGGCGCTGACGCCTTTATCGGGGCAGTTAACTCTTTCACGGTAACCCATTATGGGTTCCTTCAGGATGAACTGTTGGCAGAAAAAGAAGCGGGAAGGCAAGAGGTCCTCTCCTCCCCCAACCAGTTCGACCTAGTCGACGCATCGGCAAACCAAGAGACAATTATAGAGTTGCAAGAAGCGAATGAAAATTTACTTGTCACATTGGATCAGAAATCCAATCAAATCATTTCCATTGAGACTACGTTGTCAGTAAAGCAATTAGAGATAGACACTTTAGAGCAGAACCTTGGAACTCTTGATATTCAATTATCTGAGAATGCGTCAGAAATCTCTTTGCTTAATGGTCAGGTTGAGTCTTTATCAGATTCATTACAAACCAAGGAAACCCAGATCAACTCTCTCCAAAATACCGTCGTCACAAAGGGCACCCAGATCGCATCACTGAAGAGCGATATAAGTAATTTAAACGACTCACTAAATCAAAAAGATTTAGAAATTATATCCCTCAATGGTCAGATCGAATCTTTATCCGATTCACTTGTTTTGAAAGGTAATAAAATCACTTCACTTGAGGAATCCGTTGCCTCTAAAATGATTAAAATCAATTCTCTCGAGGAAAATGTCAGTACACTTAACACTTCTCTAGTAGAGAAAAACTCCCAAATCACTTCACTCGAAGAATCCGTCGCCTCTAAAATGATTAAGATCAATTCTCTCGAGGAAAATGTCAGTA
>LWDU01037619.1_pt1 | contig 21103 bp, 14 predicted proteins | sample 727161 | NCBI WGS metagenome assembly LWDU01 (sample SAMN04566230, study PRJNA314399) | hydrothermal vent metagenome | isolation source: deep sea hydrothermal plume seawater | place: Mexico: Gulf of California, Guaymas Basin | collected 2004-07-11
CCCCGTGGTGGGGGAGGTGCAGCTCTCCGAACGCACATCGGTGGATCGCGGGGACTTGTAGAGCGCTTCGCGCAGAATTGAGGCGCAAGGGCGCGCCTCAAGCGAGGCGTCGGGAGCGGAAGACGGCGGGGTGCCGGTCTGGCGGAGGCCCTTTCTTTCACTTATACTCACTAGAATCTACCCCCACTCCAGGCCGTCGCCGAACTGCTGCGTGCCCATGGCGGCATGACCGCTGAAGAACTGAATACCGCTGAGAAGTGAAGCAGCGACCAACACGAACGATCTCAAGGAGAACAGAACATGGATGAAGGAGAATTTGACGTGAAGGAGGAAGTCCTGATCGAGGGCTTTCACGACGCCGGCTATCTGGAAGAGCGCTTGGAGAGACGTCGCTCAGAGCGGAAGAATCACACCAAGTACAGATGGTCTCTCGCGGCGCTCATCGTGCTCCTAATCATCCTCGACGTGGCCGGTTTCACCAATGAAAACCTGTCGGGAAATACCATTACCACACTTATCATGTTCGGGCTGTACTCGCATTGTCGTTCGATCATTGCGCTCCACAGAATTCAGGCGCTTCGCTTGATCCAGGACCAGCGCGCAGCGCAGTAGAGCCACCACCGGCTTCGGGGAGAACTTCGTGATGGTACTCCCGTTCCATCGGGGTGCAGTCAGCCTATCTGGCCTCCAGATGTGGTATTGCCGTCGACCCTGAGCTGCAGGATGCCCGCGCCATCGGTGATGACCAGGCCCGAGGGAAGCGCGCTGCTCCAGATGAAGTTGCCTGCGGCGGGGAAGGCGACCTGGAAGCCGCCATTGAAGACGGCGATACGGAACCAGGTTCACTTTCACACCCCCCCCTCCGCCATCAGGGCGTGCGGGGTGTGTGAAAGTGAACCTGGTTCCGTATCCCGTATGGGAATGAGCACGTCTTATGCGCGAGTTGTAACAGTCGGCTGCGGAAGCACCCATCATCATGCGATGCATTCACCGATCGTATCGACGCTTCCGCGCGCCGATGCCTTTGATCTCCTTCTTCAGTATCTCATCGAACTGAGCTCTGCTGGCACCACCGCTACTGTAATTGACGATCTGACGTTTCGGGCCCTTCTTCCAGTAGTTGTTATTCAAGTCATAGTTATGATTTGAGTGTGTAGCGAGCGTCAGATCCGAGGTTAGCTTACAATAGCGGAACACAAAAATATGCTTGTGGCTAGCGTGCCCAGACCAAAACAGGTCATATTCGTTGGAATCGTACTCTACATTGAGGTGATATGCCTGCCCCTCGCCATACCATGCCTTGTGAGCGTACTTGTTCTTCGTGAAGGTGTTTCGATAGGACAAAAGTGAGACCCCGGTTGCAGCATATGCTGCTCGAAGTGAAATCAACTCACAGTCGGACATTATTATGCGACCTTTAACGGCCACGATCCCGGAGTGGCCTAGTTCGCTCCTCTTGCCGTCGATTGAGCAGTGCTGGATCCAGGCATTGAGCGGCTTTCCTTCGATCGCAGTGCACGTGGAAACTCTCTTGCTTTTTGAGCCCTTGGCTGCCAGCTCGAACGCAAGGTCGGTGAAGTACTGGAAACCTGCCGACCTGAAGAGGGTGAAGTTTTCTTGCCGCTCACGGTTCACATACTTGATCACGATCTTGACCGGCTCGTTCCTTTCGCCGAAGACCCGAAAGTGACCGTTCAACTCGAGCGCGACATCATCAGGATTTTTCCTTGCGTCGATCGTGATGGTCGTGCCCCTCTCGACCCACAGTTCGGCTCCACTGTGTAGCCTGATATGTTCTTTGATCTTGTAATTATCCTTGAACGCGACGAAGCGGCCCGACTTCAAGTTCTTCGGGAGGGCTCCCTTTTCGAGCATGGTCCACCCAGGTAGCTTACCATCTATGAGCACTGCAAGCGGATTCTCTGCGCCCTCCAGAGTGATCTCGGAGAGCTCCAGGGCCGCGGCGTTGAAGCCTGTCCAGAAGGGGTTCTTGGGGTCAGGGCAGATCTTCAGGATGTACTGCCGTACTGCGTCCAGCTCACCCGGCTTGATGCCGCCCGCCCTGCCGGGAGCGACCCTCAGGTACCAGTCGGCCCAACTCAGGGCGCTCTGCGTTCTCTTCAGATCCCAAGGACTACCGACTTGCTTCTCGGGTGCAGGAACGATCTCTTGTTTGATGTAGTTAAGCAAGATCGCATATGCCGCCGGCCGATCCGCCATCGGAGTGTTCACCAACTTGCCCAGAGCCAGGTCCCACTTCCCTTCTTGAAAGGCAAGAGACCACCAGGAGGGCTCGCCGCCGGTGTCAGAGTCGCGTTCGGGCTCTTGGGGCACTTCGATGCCGGCGTGAGCTGGAGAGGTCTGCGCGCAGCGGACTGATTGCTGCGCAGGGAGCCCGGCGACCCACACAAGACAGAGACCCGCACACGCCATGGGAGCGACTTGAATCATGCACCCATCCTACAGTGCTCGGTGGATCGCGGGGACTTGGAGAGCGCTTCGCGCAGAATTGACGCGCAAGGGCGCGCCTCAAGCGAGGCGTCGGGAGCGGAAGACGGCGGGGGGGGTGGGGATGTCGCCTGGATCGACGTGCAACGCCTGCGCTTCAGGCCCCTGGCCCGGTAGTGCTGTAGTAGTTGCCGCGGAAGGTCGTCGCTAGTTTTTTCCCTTCGCCCAGGCGTGTGACTTCGGCTGCGCAGACTTTGAATTCGGCCGTGCCGGTGACCGGGTCCCCTTCGTCATTGGTCAGGAGGTTGGCGCGCGCTTCCGCATAGTGCAGGGGTGTCCAAATGCAGCCGGGACGTACTTGGCGTGAGACGATGGCGACTACATCGATGTGACCACGTCGGCTGCTGACGCGCACACGGTCGCCCGCTTCGATGCCCCGTTGCTGGGCGTCGCGTGGATGAATCTCCACAAATGCTTCGGGGTGCTTGGCCACGGGCCCGGTTTCGCGTCGGGTCTGNNNTGGAGGTAGACCGTCCCCGGGTGATCACTAGTGGGGCAGGGCCACTGGATGCCGGTCATGCCATCAGCTTGCACGTCATCCAGGCGATTGTGGCTGATACCACTGAAATTGGGGGCCAGGGAAGCCATCTCGTCGTAGATTTCTGCAGGGCTGTCGTAGTCCCAGTTGATGCCTGCGGCGCGGGCTATCTCGCAGAGGATGCGCCAGTCCTGGCGTGCCTCTCCCGGGGGTTTTACCGCTTGGCGCACGCGTTGCACCCGTCGCTCGGAGTTGGTGAAAACCCCGTCCTTTTCTGCAAAAACAGTGCTGGGCAAGACCACATTGGCAAAGCGCATGGTCTCGTTGGGGAAGGGTTCCTGAATGGCAATGAACTCGACTCCGGCCAAGGCTTCTTCCAGGTGGTTTGCGTTGGGCTCCGAAAGTACAATGTCTTCGCCCATCACAAAAATGCCTTTGATGCCCTCTCCCATGGTCAGCATCATTTCATTGAGGTTGAGTCCTGGTTTTGGATCCAATTCGCAGCTCCAGGCACTTTCATATCGTGCTTGGACTTCTGGATCGTCCACGCGCTGGTAGCCCGGATAGTACGTCGGCGTTGCACCAGCATCGTTGGCTCCTTGTACGTTGTTTTGCCCCCTTAGAGGATTCATTCCACTGGCGCGTTGCCCCAGATGCCCTGTCATCAGCACCAGATTCGCGAGGGCATAGACATTGTCCGTGCCATGACTGTGTTCGGTGATGCCCAAGGTGTAGTAGATACCAGCCTTGGCGGTTTGCGCATACTGGCGCGCTATCTTGCGCAGTAGATCTGGAGCGACGCCGGTGAATGCTTCTGCTTTTTCCGGAGTGTAGTCCTTCACCGCAGCTTGGACCGCCTCGAAGTTCTCGGTCTGTTCCGCAACAAACTCTTCTGCCACCAGACCCTCAGCGATAATCACCTGGGCCATTGAATTCAGGAGCCACACATCGCTTCCCGGTTTGATCTGCAGGTGGTGTTCGGCGATAGTGGTCATCCAGACTGCACGGGGATCCACAACTACCAGGGTTGCTCCCCGACGCACGGCGCGCTTCATTTCCATCGCGATGATCGGGTGGGCTTCGCTGGTGTTGCTGCCGATCACAAGCAAGAAGTCCGCTTCACGGATTTCTCGGATCGAATTTGTCATGGCACCTGCGCCAAAAGTTGCGACCAGACCGGCCACAGTGGGGGCGTGTCATGTTGCGGCACACTGGTGCACATTGTTGGTTCCATAGCCCTGGCGGGCGAGCTTTTGGACCAGATAGTTTTCCTCCACTGTGCAGCGCGAAGAACTGACGAATGCGAGGGAATTCTTGCCGTGGCGTTCGGAGACTCCCGCAAGCCCCAGGCTCGTGGCAGCCAGGGCCTCTTCCCATGTGGCGGGCTGCAAGACACCCGCTTTGTCCCGGACCAAGGGTGTTGTCAGGCGTTCATTGTGGTCGACGAAGTCATAGGCAAAGCGCCCTTTGACGCAGAGATTGCCGTCATTGGTAGTGGTACCTACTGGAGGACTGGTGACTTTGATGATCCGGCCTCGCCCATCATTGGCTGCTTCGTCAACATGCAGGTCCAATTGACAGCCGACTCCGCAGAAGTTGCAGGTGCTGCGGACCTGCTTCAGATCCCGCTCCGGTGGCGCCTGCATTTCGGCGGCCTTGCGCTCGGTCATGGCCCCCGTAGGGCAGGTGTCGATGCAGCCTCCACACATCTCGCAAGTGGTATCGAGCAGGGACAGTCCGTCGTTGGTGGAAATGGTCGTCTCGCTTCCACGACCCGCCAAGGTGATCGCGCTGACCGATTCCACTTCATCACAGTAGCGCGTGCAGCGAGCGCAGGCGATGCACTGTTCAGGATCGAACAGGATGTAGGGGTTGTCGTCCTCGCTGCTGGCCTTTCTCTTTGAGGGCAATTGACCCCAGTCCGTGGGGGCCCCCACTTCGTGTGCCATGGCGACGAGTTGGTTGGGGGCACCTCCCAGGCCGTAATGCCGATCCGGGTTGTGATCGGTCAAGTAAAGCCCCAGCAGGGTTCTTCGGTGACGGTCCACCCGCTCGTTCTTGGTGTGGATGACCATGCCCTCTGTGGCGGGCGTGGCACAGGCTGGGAGCAAGCGGCGTGAGCCTTCGACTTCGATCAGGCAGGTGCGGCAAGCGCCTACGGGTTTGAGCCGCGGGTCATGGCAAAGGGTGGGAATCGAGGTGTTCGTCCGGGAGGCTGCATCAAGAATGGTGTCCCCCTGTTGCAGCTCGATCTTGCGTCCATCGAGCACGAGTGTCTGCTTCATGGCACTCATGCAAAATCCTCAGGGAAGTACTTGAGCGCGCTGGTCAATGGCAGGGCCGCCGCTTGACCCAGGCCGCAAATCGAACCCTCATTCATTTGCCAGGCCACATCCGCCACATGGGTCAGGCCCAGAGATTTTTCTTCGCCTCTCTTGACCGCCGCATGGAGGTAGTGAGTGCCGATGCGGCAGGGTGCACATTGGCCGCAGCTTTCCTCTTCGAAGAAGCGCAGTTGTTCTTCTGCTGCCCAGCGCATGTTGATCGTGTCATTCAAGACCACTACGCCTGCGGACCCGAGCATGGAGCCGATCGCCCCCAGGCCCTTGAAGTCCAATGCGCGGCCCCGTTCGCTGGCGGGCAGGAATCCAGAACTGGCTCCTCCCGGTGAAAAAGCCTTGAGGGTGCCCACATATCCACCCGCAGCTGCCACCAACTCGTCGAGGGAGACACCAAGGGGCAGTTCGTAGGTGCCTGGGTTCTGGACATGGCCGCTGATGCAATAGAGCTTGGACCCGGCCTCGGTTCTGCCAAGATCTTTGAACCAGGTTCCGCCCTGTAGAACGATCCCGGGGATGCAGGCAATGGTCTCGACGTTGTGGATCAAGGTCGGCTTGCCCCACAGGCCAACTTCTACCGGGAAAGGAGGCTTGAGGCGAGGCATGCCGCGCTTGCCTTCAAGAGCTTCCAGCATCGCAGTTTCTTCTCCGCAGATGTAGGCGCCTTGGCCCGCATGCATGTGAAAGGTGATCCCTGGGAAGCGTCCGGCTTTGGTGGTCGCTTGAATTGCTTCAGCCAATACCCCTCCGGGTACTTCGAATTCCCCGCGCAGATAGAGGTAGACCTCGCTTGAGCCCGTGGCGGCTGCAGCGATCGCTAAACCCTCCAGGACCAGATCCGGGCGGCGCAACAGAATTTCTCGGTCCTTGAAGGTCCCAGGTTCGCCTTCATCTGCATTGAGCACGATGTAGCGTTCTTGTTCTGCTTGATCGGCAACTGCGCGCCACTTGATGTGTGCTGGAAATCCTGCCCCGCCACGCCCCTGGAGTCCGCTCTCTTCGATCAAGTCGAACAGGGCTGAGGATCCCATGGTGCCCGCTGCCTTGAAGGCTGATCCACTCCAGTCGGGCTCAGCGGATAGGTTCAAGCACAGTGTTTCTGCAGCCGCATCCTGGGGCCCAATGGTTCCACACCAAACAGATTCGCTTCCGTTGGAGCAAAGATCCTCCACCTTGCCGCCGCTGCGTTCAGCATCTTGGATGGTGACCATGGGCAACGTGCGTCGGTCCCGCAACACAGCCGGTGGTCGATCGCAGGCTGCGAGGCATGAGATTTCTTCTGTGGGCAGTCCCGCGGCTTGGCAGGCGCTCAAGATTTCTCGTGAGCCAGCCAACTGGCAAGAGAGTCCACCACAAACCCGTACCCGTTTCTCGGGCCGAGCAAGCAGGTGATAGAAGCTGCCGACCCCATAGATGTCGGCCTCGTGCAGGCCCGTGTCTCTGGATAGCCCACGGGCGACCCCTTTCTTCAAACCTCCAGCGCTGGCCAGGCGGTCTGGAATGGTGCTGTGGGGATCGGTGGGGGTAGACACGGAGCACATGGTACTAGCCCCCTTGGGCATTGGAAAACCGCATTCCTGCCCCCTGTAGAGCGGTTGGGGGTTGAGTCCGGGTCCAGAGGCGGGTCCATGATTACGGCGGGGGGGCGGGGGTGGATCTTTACAGTTCATGTCCGGGCTGGGGCGAACAGCGACTTGATGTGCCACAGAAGGGAACTTTCAGCCATCCTGGTGGGTCCCAATGGATCCCGGGTGCGTCTGGCGCACTCTTGATTCCTCAGTTTTCCCTTCAACCCAAGAAAGATGCGCTCATTTATCCCCGTTCTGGCCCTGGCGGCCACGGTCCTCTCTCCCTCCCTTCTGGCCCAAGACAATGACCGAGACGGCTTTGAGCCCTTCGTGGAACAACCCGGCCTGCTTGAGTTTTCTGGTGTTCTCTGCGCTCGCCCGGTGCAGGCTGCCGATGCCCTTGCCCGTGGCCTGGACCAGGCCCAGGCACGCGACCTGCGTGATGAGGCTCTCAGCCATCTGTTGACCTTCGAGGTCAACACCTATGTGGATGCCACCGATGAGTTCCTGATCACCCTTGGCCCCGGGACCCGCGAGAACGATGCGGCTCGGGCATTGATGGCAACCGGCGCCTTCGAGTATGTGGAGCCCGACTGGATCTGCTATCCCGTCGCCTGCCCCAACGATTCCCAGTTCAACTCCCAGTGGCATCATCAGACGAACATCATGGAGTCCTGCGCGGGCTGGGACCTTGAGACCGGCGACCCGAGCGTTGTGATTGCAATTTGTGACACGGGTGTCTTGACTAGCCACGAGGACCTTCAACTGCATCGTGAAGAGGGCTTCCACGCTCCTTCCAACACCTGGGAGAACTCTGGTGGTGACATCGGTCCGATCGCTTCCCACGGCACAATGACCACCGGGTCCGCCTGCGGCAATGGTAACAACGGAATCGGTATTTCCGGCGTGGGTTGGAACCTCGGCCACCGCATGATGCGTGTGACTGATGACTCTGGTGGCGGTGCTTCGCTCTCAAACCTGACTCTTGCGGCGCGTACGGGCGCCGAAGTGGGCGATCGCGTGTCCAGCGTCAGCTACAGCGGCGTCCAGTCCGGCAGCGTTGAATCAACGGGCGCCTACATTCGTTCTCTTGGTTCGCTTTTGATCTGGGCAGCTGGCAACAGCAATCAGAACATGAGCGGCAACCGCGACGACAGTGTGATCGTGGTGGGGGCGACTTCCTCCAACGATACGCGCTCAAGCTTCTCGAACTTCGGACCCTTTGTCGACTTCATGGCCCCTGGGTCAGCGATCTTGACTACGAACTCCGGCAACTCCAGTGACTATGCTTCGGTCAGCGGAACGAGTTTCTCCTGCCCGATCACTGCCGGGATGTGTGGCATGATCTGGAGTGCTGATCCCTCCTTGACTCCCCAGCAGGTTGAAGATCTGTTGCGCGCCAGCTGTGACGACCTTGGATCCGTTGGCGTCGATGACGAGTACGGCTACGGTCGGGTCAACCTGAGAAAGGCCATGGAAGACGCCCTGCGCCCGGTGACGATCGAAGTTCTCAGCACTCTGCCGAGTTTCCTGGACCCTGCTGGTGGAGACGAACTTGAGTTCCAGGTCAGCCCTGGCACATCGGTTCCCTCTCCCGGCACAGGGGAATTCTGGATGAGCACCGGTTCTGGTTTCTTTCCCGCACCGATCGTTCAACTCTCTCCCAATCACTATCTGGCGACGTTCCCGGCGGCCCCCTGCGGCTCGACGGTGCAGTTCTACGTGGGCGCCCAGGACACTGGTGGGACCACTTACTATGAGCCGTCTCTGGCTCCGGCGGTTACCTGGTCGGCAGTTGCTCAGATTCCAGTTGCTGTGGCAGACGATGACTGCGAGGTCGCTTCCGGCTGGACCACGGGTGTTGCTGGCGACACTGCCACCACAGGCGCCTGGGAGCGCGGCAATCCGATCGGGACGGCTGCCCAACCGGAGGACGATCATTCGCCTTCGGGGGTCCAGTGCTACTTCACAGGCCAAGGGAGCAATGGTGGCTCCTTGGGCGAGAACGATGTTGATAACGGCACGACTACCCTGGTTTCGCCAAGTTACGACCTGACAGGCCTCAACGATCCCACCGTCAGCTACTGGCGTTGGTATAGCAACTCTTCAGGCGCCTCGCCCGGTGGGGACACCTTCACAATCGAAGTCTCCAACAACGGTGGCGGATCCTGGAGCACGGTTGAAGTGGTCGGACCCACGGCGGACTCTGCCGGCGGCTGGATTCAGCACAGTTTCCTTGTTTCTTCGATCCTGTCGCCAACCGCCAATGTGCAGTTGCGTTTCATGGCCTCAGATCTGGGAAGCGGCTCGATCGTTGAAGCCGCTATCGACGACCTGTCCATAACCGATGAGTCTTGTTCCGATTGCGGCATCTCCAACTTCTGTGCTGCGGGCAACAACTCTACCGGTACCTTTGCAAAGACGGGCTGGAACGGTACGAGTTCGATTCTCAGCAACGATCTTGAACTGACCTGCTTTGATCTGCCGACCGGCGAGAACGGTCTCTTCATTCAGTCACCGGACACCGACACGATTCTGGTCGGGAATGGACTCCTTTGCTTGGGCAACAGCACCTTGGGCTTCTTTATTCGCCACGGTGTGGTCAACTCCGGTCCCGCCGGTGCGGTTACCTATGCCTTGGACAATACCGCACCGCCCATTCCTCAGGCTCAGGTGGCTGCCGGGGAGACCTGGTACTTCCAGTTCTGGTTCCGTGACAATGCCGCGGGTGGCGCTGGGTTCAACTTCTCTGATGGCCTGAGCGTGACATTCTGTCCGTGATCTGGCGGAGTTGACTCTCTGGGGCTCTCCGGGCTTCAGACAACGTTAGGGATATGAGGCGGACCCCATTTTGGGGTCCGCCTGCTTATAGGCCGCTCCAGGCCGTACTGGATCGGGCGCATGGTTGTACTTGGATCCAGCAAGTCTTGATGGGCGTGATGCCTTTGGAGTTGGTCACAATGTCCACTCGCCCCTGCTACCCGGACACCAGGACTTCTCCATGATCATCACTGCACTCTCTCTGGTCTCTTTTTCTGTTCCTGCGTTGCCCCAGGACGACGAAGCTCTCACAACTCCTGGAGAATGCGCCTTGCATGCGGCGGTCTCTGATGGCGAGGCCTGGCTCAATCTGCGTTGGAGATATGAGCTTGTGGACACCGATGCGACAACGAGTCTCAGCACCCTGCGTACGGTCTTGGGCTACAAGTCGGCATCGTTCAGCGGCTTCACTGGCCTGGTTGAGTTCGAAGATGTAAGCCTCTTTGGGTTTGCTCACAACGAAGCTGAAGGCGGGATTGCTGATAGCAAATCCACCGAGGTCAACCGAGTGCACCTGGATTATTCCCTGGATGACGACCAGACTCTCAGCCTTGGGCGTCAACGCATCAAGCGCGGGAACCTGCGTTGGATCAGCAACGTGGGTTGGCGCCAGAACGAACAGACCTACGATGCCCTGTCCTTTAGCGGCAGCTTCGGCGGTGTGAACCTGTTCCTGGCAGGGATCGAAAACGCCAACACCGTCCTTGGCGCTGACCGTGAAATGAACTCGTTGTTGTTTGATGCCACTGGTGATGTGACCGATCACATTCACTTTGGCGCTTATGTCTACGACATCGACTTTGACGATACTCCGGATGCTTCAACGACTACCACTGGGGGTTACTTGAATGCCAAGTATGGCACCTCCATGGACATTGACTGGCGGCTTGAGTTTGCTCAACAGAAGGATTCCGGCGACAGTACTGTGGAATTGTCCGAGTCCTACCTCCTGGCGGATGTGGGCTTGGGCAAGGGCCCCTGGCACGCGGGCATTTCCTATGAGGTTCTCGGTGGCGACGGCATCGCTAGCGTACAAGCGCCGTTGGCGACTCTGCATGCCTGGAACGGGCTTGCGGATCAGTTTCTCGTTACCCCGGTCTCCGGCCTCAAAGACCTGAGCATCGATTTTGGCTGGGAGCAGGGTTCTTGGGCCGCGAATATCGCCTTGCACGACTTCAAGGCTGATGAACTCTCAGGCAGCTACGGAGAAGAGGTCGATGTCAGCGTGGTACACACCTGCGATTCTGGAGCGAAGGTCGGGGTCAAGTATGCGGACTACTCGGCGGACGAGTTTGGCTCCGACGTGACCAAGACCTGGATCTGGCTCGGGATGAGCTTCTGATCTCTTGAGTCTGATCCTGGTGCAGCCGCGAATACGGTACCTGGTTCATTCCCTGCACCTTCGTTCCAACAACCTGCCCCGGCCCCTGATCGCGTATCCTCTTTCTCCGTGGCCTCTTCCAAGCGTTTCTCGGTCCTGCGCGATCCCGTGCATGGTGACATCTACCTGACCCACGAGGAATTGCGGCTGCTCGATACGCAGGAGATGCAGCGCCTGCGTGGCATTCGCCAGTTGGGGGCAGCTTATCTGGTGTTTCCCGGGGCGGTACATACGCGTTTTGAGCACTCGATCGGGACGGTGCATATGGCCCAGAAGTTGATTGATTCGGTCAACATGTCTTTTCAATTGGACCCTGCAGGCACGCTGCCGGTCAGTGACGAGGAGACTAGGGTGATCCGTATCGCGGCTCTTCTGCATGATGTGACCCACGTTCCCCACGGTCACAGTCTTGAAGACCAAGACGGCCTCTTTGAGCGGCATGACTCAGCCTATCGCTATGAGCGCATGTTCGCTCCCTCCCGTGCACTTGGTCGCGCACTGCGCGACCTTGGCCTGCATGATCAGATCATCAGCGTCTTGACCAAGCCCGGCACCCCCGGCCGAGACGATGTCCCCGCCTACTGGGGTCAGATGATTGGCGGGACCATCGCTGCCGACATTCTGGATTATCTCGCCCGCGACGCCTATTTCACCGGTCTCAAGGTTGCTGTGGACGAGCGCGTGGCCAGCTATTTCAAGGTGGACCGGACCACCGGGAACCTCTACATCGACCTCGCTAAGCGCGACCTGTTGCGTGAGGACATTTTGAGCGAGATCGTGCGCTTGCTTGACTCGCGCTACACCTTCAGCGAACGCGTCTACTATCATCACGCCAAAGTAGCGGCAGGAGCTCTGGTAGTCCGTGCCGTGGAACTCTGCGTACGGGCCCAGGTCCTGAGCGAGGAGGATCTCTATGACTGTACAGACGAGTCCCTACTGGAAGCTCTCTTGCAAGCCAGCGCAAGATCTCAGGATCAGGATCTGGCACTCACAGTCTCGGATCTAGTCCAACGCTATCGCCAGCGCAGGCTCTACAAACGGGCCTGTGTCTTTCCGCGCTACGAGAACGAGCAGGCCCAGGAAGAGCTGACCACCCGCTTCTTTGCCTCCGGTGGCGCCGCCCGGCGTATTGAGACCGAAGCACGGATCGCGGAACTCGTGCACTTTGCGACCGGCCAGCAGGTGAAGATCATCATCTATTGTCCGGCCCAGCGCATGCAACTCAAGGAAGCCCGTATCCATGTGCTCTGGCCAGGGGCCGACTCTGTTGAGCCCCTTGCGGCCTATGCTGATCGCGTGCCGCGTCTGAATGATCTCTCCCGGGCCTACAGGGATCTGTGGAAGTTCTATGTTTTCGCAGACAGCAGCGATCCCATGATTCTGCGCAAGGTGCAAGAGGTTGCTGCTGCTGAACTTTCTGGTGCCAGCAACGTCTACAGTATTCCGAGCTGAGGCTCTGAAAGAGACCAGGCCCGCAAGAACCGCCTAGCCCTCGGCCTCAATCGCATCCAGCAGCGCCGACAGATCCGAGTCGTCGGTCGTCGGGTTGTTGGCCACCATGCGGAAGGTAGCCGCACCGTCAAGGGAGGCGTAGTTGATCAGGAAGGATCCATCCTGGGCGAGTTGCGAGCGGATCCCGATGGTGGCTTGATGCTCAAGGCGCGCGCGTTCTTCCCCATGAGCTTCGCGCTGACTTTTGGGAAGGAAGCGGAAACACACATTCGGTCCTTCTTGTTCTCGAATCAGTCGGAATCCTGGCCGCTCGCGGATCATCTGTCGGAATCGGTGGGCCTGATCAAAGAGTTGATCAATCCGCTGCTCAAATCCCCGATCCCCATGCACCTGCCATGAGAACCACAGCTTGAGGGCGTCCACACGGCGACCGCATTGCAGCGTACGGTCAGCGAGGTTCCATTGGAGATCCGCGTTCTGGTGGAAGAGATAGTCGGCGTTCATGCCCATAGCTTCGACCAGGTGTCCGGGCTCGCGCATCAAGGTGGCGGAAGAGGAAATCGGGATGCACATCATCTTGTGCGGATTCCAGGTAAGGGAGTCTGCCAACTCGCTGCCCGTCAGCAGGGCGCGGTGTTTCTTCGAGAGCAGGGCGCTACCCCCATAAGACCCGTCGATGTGCATCCACAAGTCGTGGCGTTGGGCTACAGCGGCGATCTCTGCGATCGGGTCAAAGGCGCCGGACACGGTGGTGCCTGCGGTGGCAGCGACATAGAACGGGATGGCTCCGGCCTTTTTCTGTTCTGTGATCAACCGTTCGAGTTCATCCGCGCGCATGCGCCCGACTTCATCCACGGGTACCAGCACCGTGGCGCTCTGTCCGAAACCGCAGATGATGCCTGCCCGAGGAATTGAATAGTGGGACTCAGCCGATGCAAACATCACCGGCCGCTCATTATCGCGCAATCCATGTTGCTTGACGTGCGGGAAGGCTCGCTGTCGAGCAGCGAGAACGCTCATCAGGTTTGAGATCGAACCCCCGGGGGCGAAGACCCCTTCGCCCTCACGGAAGCCTGCATAGTTGCACAACTTCTTGATCAGCGCAGCTTCGACCACCGTACCCACAGGAGCGGCTTCATAGGTGTACATGGACGTATTGCTGAGCGTTGCAATCCACTCGCCCAGGATCGCTGCTGGGTCGCTGCCACCAAAGAGCTGGTTCAGAAAACGTGGATGTCCCGTGCGCACGCTGAAGTGCAGGGTCTTGCGCGCCAGTTCCATTACGCTGTCCAACCCGCGCCCCTCCACAGGTAGATCCAGTTCCAGAGCCCGGGTCAGTTCTTCGGGTTCCAGCCAGCGCACTACCGGCTGGCTGCGGTCCTGCTGCTCTCGGAGTGTGCGCACGGCCAGGCGCGCGGCATCCTCGAAGAGTAGGTCGATCTCAGCTTGCTGCTCGGTCATGGAGAGTGCCTCGGTGGAACTTGGGCAGGATAGCCGTTTCTACGCCCCCAGCAGGCATCAACCCTGTAGGCCTGATCCGGTTTTCAAGACCCATGTGTAATGGATCTGGGGGGGAGGCAGACTCCTGGTCAATTGTCCTTGTCTTCAACCGTCTTGTCCGATTTTCTTTCAGTGACTTCTGGTAAGGGGTGGCTCTTGAAGAAGGCGACCATATGCGCCGGGGCGTCGTCGCTGAACCGATGCCCTCCCTTGTGCACAAAAGTGTAGACCGGAGTCTTGCCGGGGTATCGGGTGCAGCCCTTGCGCTCGCCCCACGGTTCGCCTTTGCCGCATTCGTGCAGCTTGCGCAGAGCGTTGATCGTGGCCTCCTGCCACCTCCAGAGCACCAGAGTGTCTTTGGGACTGCCGATGTGCAGGACTGGACGGGGGATCAGCTCTGCGTTGCGCAGCACCCGGCGGGAGGCGCTGGCGGATGGAGCGAGGGAGGCGATCTCTTTGCCACGTTGGGACCAGAGGAAGTAACTGAAGCCGCCCCCATTGGAGTGACCGGTCACATGAATGCGGCGGTTGTCAATGGAATGTTCCTCGCCTAAGGTCTTGAGCATGTGGTCAAAGAAATCCAGATCGCGATTCTTGCCCTCATTCATGTGCGTCTGCCAACCGGTTTTTTCGCCCTTGGGATCGGTCAGGATTCCGACTGTCTTGAGGCCTTGGGGGTAGACCACCAGCGCTTCGGGCCAGATCTTGTGAATTGCGAACTTGCGGCCTGTTTGCATGGCGTTGCCGCCGTGGCCGTGGAATACGAATACAAGGGGGACGGGTCGGTCGCTCTTGGCTCCGGGTAGGGCAACCAGGGCGTTGCGTTTGACTCCGTTGACATCAAAAGTACGGCGGGCCTTGGCGACCTCGGCTCCGACCCTGGGATTCTGGGCCGCTGAGGGAATGGCATGAGCAGAACTCAAGAGCGCCGTTGCCGCCAGGGGCAGGGCCAGCAGGAGCGAGGTCAGGGTACGGGGGGTGAGCATCAGGCTTTGAACCCCCAGAGCTGGAAAAAGTTCCGGGCCGCGCCGGGGGTGGGACCTCTAGGATAGCGGCCTTCCGATTTCTCTTCCGCTCCAGCATCCATTTCTCAATGTCAGAGGTCAAACACTTCGGTGTCTTCGAGTTTCAACCAGAGGTTACCGCGCAGCAGGTCGATGATTGCTTCAGTGCCCTCAAGGGCATGGTTGGCAAGATCCCAGGCCTTGAAGAGGTTCTGTGTGGTCCCTACGAGAGCGATGAGGGCCTCAACGATGGATTCACCCACGGGTTCGTGATGACCTTTGAGAGCCCCGAGGCGCGGGATGCCTATCTGCCGCACCCCGAACACGAGCTGGTCAAGGATCTGGTCCTGCCACGGCTTGCCCGCATCATCGTGTTCGATTTTCAGGTATGAGGGTCCTCTATGCAGGGTTCTTGCGACTGGCGGGTCTGTTTCTCGTTGTGCCGCTCTGTGCCCAGAATGAACCTGTGCCCCAGAGCCTTTTCGATGGGGAGACACTCAGTGGGTGGGGGACTCTTGCAGCCGACAGTCAATGGTGGCGTGTGGAGGAAGGCGTCATCACAGGTGGCTCCCTGACCACCAATGTTCCTTACAACACTTTTCTGGCCACCGATGCGGTCTATGGGAATTTTGATCTGACCCTCGAAATTCGTATCACAGGGGCGGGAGGCTTTGTGAATTCAGGAGTTCAGATCCGCAGCCGGCGGGTTGCGGATAGCTCCGAGATGACCGGTTACCAGGTGGACGCTGGGGACGGCTGGTGGGGCAAGCTCTACGATGAGTCTCGCCGCAACCGGGTGCTTTCCACCTCAAAAAACCTGGAGGAGGTGCAAGCCGCGGTCCTGCCGGGGGAATGGAACACCTACCGCATTTTGGCGGTTGGCCCGCGCATCCGATCCTGGATCAACGGCGTCCCGGCCCTGGACTACATCGAACGCGAACTGGACATCCCCCTCGACGGACAAATCGGGATCCAGGTGCATGGTGGCGGCAAGGCGCTCGTGCAGGTACGCAACATTCACTTGAGCAAGCTCTCTGGGACCTCTGGTGCCATGACCTGGCGGCGTTGGGACAAGCAGCAGTCGCTCAAGAATCAGGGCAAGGGCGCGATCCTCTCCCCAGACGCTGAACTCGCGGGCTTTACTCTTGCCCCTGGTTTCTCCGCCGAACTGGTCGCTTGCGAGCCAGAGAGCAGCAAGATCGTGGACATCGCCTTTGACGACCACGGCCGCATGTGGGCGGTGACGGCAGTTGAGTATCCCGTCGACGGCAACGAAAACCCCGAAGCTGCAGCCCTTTATGCCCGCGGCGGGCGTGATCGAGTGCTGGTGTTCGATACTCCCTGGGCCGAGGGTGTGCAGATCCCGCGTACATTTGCGGATGGGCTGGTGATTCCCATGGCCGTGTTGCCGCTCGGCGTTCGCGCTGCGGAAAGCGTTCTGGTGGGGGAGGGGGCCAACATCCTGCGCCTGACCGACACGGACGGGGACGGGCGCGCAGACAGGGAGGAAATCGTCTTGAGCGGGTTCGGCATCCAGGATTCGCACCTCTTGCCGCACCGCTTTGTGCGTGCGCCCGGGGGTTGGGTCTACATGGCCCAGGGTGCTTTCAACTCATCCAAGGTGCGCGCCACCGACGGTCAGGAGACGACCTTCAACCAGTGCAAGGTCGGGCGCTTTCAACTCGATGGCAGCCGCTTCGAGGTTGCGGGAACGGGCCTCAACAACATCTGGGGTTTTGTGATCGACCGCCATGGGGACAAGTGGATTCAAGAGGCCAATGACCTTGGCTATCCCCTGGTGCCCTTTGAGAACGGCGCGAGCTACCCGGGGATCGGCAATCATCGCTCCCGGCCCCATTCTCCTTGGCGCCCGGCCCTGGCGGATTTTCGGATGGGAGGTACAGGGCTCTCGGGCCTCGCCCTGAGCGAAGATCTGGGTGGTTTTCCAAGTCCCTGGGACCGGACCTTTCTGATTGCCAATCCGATTCTGAGCAAGATCCAGGGTATTCGTGCCAGCCGCTCTGTGGGCGATTCCAGCGACGTGCAGCTTGAGTTGGCGAGTGAGTTCCTCACATCTCGGGACAAGAACTTCCGCCCCGTAGCAATTCACTTTGGCCCGGATGGTTGCCTGTATGTGGTGGATTGGTACAACCCGATCATCTCCCACAACGAGGTGCCTCGCAATCATCCCGATCGGGACAAGACCAGCAGTCGTGTCTGGCGCATTCGTCATGAGTCCCAGCAGCGCCGGGCGCCCCTTGATGTGGCAGCCTTGAGTGATGAAGAACTCGTGGGTCAGTTGTCTTCGCCCAGTAACTGGGTCGCGCGCGCTGCCTGGCATCAGATTGGAGCTCGTGGGGCAGTGGCTCTCGGGGCTGGTCTGAACGCTTTGGCCCTCCGTCAAGATGCGCCGACTTCGGCGCGGGTTCTGGCTCTTTGGTGCCTTGAGGATATTGAGCGCTTGAATCCCGAGCTACTGATTGCATTGTCCAGCGCGGATGAACCCGCCCTGCGGCGGGAAGCTGCGCGACTGACGGTTCAGGTTGCACAAGATGGGGACCAGCTGGCCGAGTCAATGGCCTGGGTTCTCACCGAAACCGACCCGCGCGTACGCTTTGCAGCGATCGAGGGTCTGGGTCAATCCTCTTCGCACACATCGAAGTCGGTAGAGCGGCTCTTGGAATTTGTCCGCCCACTTGATGCAGCGGGTTCGAATTCGTTGCTTGCGGCGGACATTGCCTTTGAACGCAGTCTCGTGCGAGTGGCTCTTGAGGGCTGCGGGAAAGAACTTGCGGGTCTGCTTGCAGTGCCCGGCAGCATCGAAGATCCCCTCTTTGCGGCCCTCTGTCTTGGAGGCAGTGCTGGTGCGGAGGCCTTGGCCCTTGAACTCGCTCGGGCTGGCATTGTTCCCAGCAAGGAGCAGTTGACGCTCCTGGGGCAGCACACAGGTCAGCCTTCTGTACGGGCGGCAGTGGAGTCGCTCCTGGCTGCGCCCGCTTCACGCCGGGTTGCTCTGGGCCTGGTGCTGGAGCAGGCAAAACGCTGGGAAATGTCCAACCTCGCGCCGGTCCTGACCCAGACCCTGCGGGCGCTTGTGCAAGAGCAACCGGGCGCCGCTTCAGAGGATCTGTTGTTGCGCAGCGCCCGGGAGCTGCGTCTCGCCGCACTCGAACCTGACGTCAAAGCGCTCTTGAAGGGGAGCGACCCCAAGAGGGCGCAGGCCTGTATCGAAGCCCTGGCCGAGATGGGCAGCAATGATGCCGAGCTGTTCTTTGCCTGGGCCCAATCCGAGGTCCCGGGCAGTCCCGTGCGTCGGGCCGCCGCCAATGCCCTGGCTCGTAGCCCAGGGGATGAGGCGTTCGCCCTGACCCTGGAGCTTTGGCCCTACCTCGAATCCACCCTGCGCCAGTCGGTGTTTGCTGCGTTGTTGGCGCGCAAAGACCGCGCCCGGGCCCTGGCCGAGGCCCTCGCCAAAAAGGACCTCTCGATGGACTTTCTTGATGCCAGAGGAATCGCCCGCTTGGAGGATTCCCTGGGCGCCGATCCCTTGCTGGACGATCTGCGTGCAGAGGTCGCCCTTGCTTGGGTTCCGGTCTTGCACTTGGATGGGGGAGGCAACGATTTTGCTGACACCAACCTGACCATCGACGGTCCCTTTACCTTGGAGGCCTGGGTGCGCATGGCGGGCAGCGTGACCAACGCGGATGGTCTGTTGTTGGGCAAGGGTACTTTTGACTTCAACTTTGCCGCGGGCCTTGCTCGCCTTTGGTGTGGTCCCCAGATCCACGACGTGATCATTGCCACGCGCCCGATCCTGCCAGGGGTCTGGACCCATGTTGCCATGACCCGCGACGAGTCGGGTTTCATGTCGCTCTACTTGCAGGGCGAACTCGATCAGACATCGCATAAGGAAACTCCTGCCCGTTTCGAGGCTCTTGATGCTGGAGCCACAACTCCGGGCGGCGGCACCCAGGGTGAAATGGTCCAGTGGCGTCTCTGGAATCGTGCCCGCAGCGCGGAGGAGATTGCCCAGGCCGCGCGCCTGCATCTTGAGGCCAGCGATGACGAGTCCCTGGTGCTTGTCCTTCCGTCGCCAGACATTCCCCTCTCCGGTGCCGCGAGCATCGAACGGGTACCCCTCGGTCCGCCCACCCAGACCCCCGAGGAAGCCGCCATCGAAGCAGACCTCTTTGCGCGTTTTCGCAACCTGGCGAGCGCTCAAGCAGATCCCGTGCGCGGTCAATCCGTTTTCAGCGAACATTGCGCTGTCTGCCACCAGGTCGCGGGCCAGGGTATTGACATCGGTCCGGTTCTGGACGGCGTCGGTGCCAAGGGGGTCGAAGGTCTGCTGCGCTCGATTCTGACTCCCAACGCCGGAGTCGAAAGCGGTTACCGCACCCTGCTTGTAGAGACCGCTGACGGTGAACTCCTGGACGGTTTCCTCGCGGGCCAGGACGACACCGCCATCATCCTTCGTCGTCGTGACCGTCCGGATCTACGCATTCCCCGGGACACGATCACCTCCATGCGCTTTGACCGTCTGTCCCTGATGCCGGAGGGGCTGCTGGAGCCGTTGAATGATCAGCAGATCAGTGACCTGTTTGTGTATCTGTTGAGCCTCTGACGGGCAGCGGCTTTGAAGAGTTGATGCCAAGTGCTTTGAGTCCTTAGTATTGGGTCCATGCCCCTGACTCCTCCAAGCGCTCTGGTGCGTGGCGAGCGTCACTTCCGCTGGCGTGGAGGAGACGTTTCCCGCATCGAAGCCCTGTCGGACATCGTTTTTGCCCTGGTCCTGACTCTGGTGATCCTGGCTGAGGTCCCTCACACCTTGGATCAACTGTCAGAGTCCATCTGGCACCTGCCGAGTATTGTGATTTGTTGGGCGATCCTGCTTTGGTTTTGGCACCTGCACTATCTGTTCCATCGTCGCTACGGTTTTGAAGACGTCTTCACCATGGCCTGGAATAGCGTCCTGTTGTGTTTGATCTTGATCTACGCCTATCCGCTGAAGTTTCTGTTCCTGATGTTGACTTACCATCTGGGGAATACCATGGGGCTTGCGCTTCCAGATGTGGCTATCGAGATCTTGAACTCAGGCAATGGAACGCAAAGTTCCAACCTGATGCTCTTCTATTGTGCAAGCTTCGGCCTGATCTTCAGCCTCTTTGCTCTGTTGAACTGGCACGCCCTGCGCCGGGCGAGTGAGCTGGGACTCAATGAGATTGAACTGCATCTGACCCGGGCTTCCATGGGAGCAAATCGCGTGTGCGTGGCTCTTTCCGTCGCCGCCATTGCTCTGGTCCTGCTGGTTCCCATGGGGATTCCATTGGCCGGCATGTCCTTTGGCTTGCTCGGACCACTTCTCTGGATGCAGGGCATGCGTGCGGAGCGCGGGCTTCAGGCCCTCCTTGAGAAGAACCACTCCTGAATTGAGAGCAAGCGCCGTATCACCACGGACGCTACTACTTGGTCCTTGCCCCAAAACGCAATTCAATGGTCTTCGTCCGATGTCCCGCCGGAGGCACGGTGGCCATGAACAAGCGATCGTATTGCCCGTCCCCAAGGGCAGGCACTCCGTTCAAGGTCTCGAGTTCAGCGATCTCGCCACCCAAGGCCAGGACGAGGCCCGGAGTCGTGTTGGAGTGTCCTGACACGAGGGCCACGGATCCGGGTGGAAGTTGGGTGAGTTTCCTGGCGAAGGCGGCCGGATCGCGGGGTGAGTACTCGCTGACTTCCAACTTCATCAGTTCCGCCAGGGGAGCCACGGTGGCTCGTGTGCGACGGTAGGGCGTGGAGAAAACATGGGTCACGCCGGATGCGGAGAGCATGCGTGCCAGTTCCCGAGCCCGTTCTTCTCCAGCCTCGGTCAAGGCCGGGTCCCGTGGCTCGGTCCGATCCTTCTCCGCATGACGCACCGCGATCACGGTGATGCAATCTCGGAGCGCGACGTCCTGCTTTTCGAGGTCCTGCAGCGCATGGGGCAGAACCAAAAGCAACAAAGGCGCAGCGACCAGAAGGAGGGCTTGAGAACTGAGTCGTTTCATGGGGCCAGG
>LWDU01000517.1_pt1 | contig 21098 bp, 5 predicted proteins | sample 727161 | NCBI WGS metagenome assembly LWDU01 (sample SAMN04566230, study PRJNA314399) | hydrothermal vent metagenome | isolation source: deep sea hydrothermal plume seawater | place: Mexico: Gulf of California, Guaymas Basin | collected 2004-07-11
CGATGCTGACCTGATTCTGCCACAACCGCTGCAACTCTCCCACGGGCAACTCGTCTCCACGGGCGGCACCCTGCGTCTGGAGCAGGGAGCAACGCTGGACGGCACGGCAACACTGGACCTCACCGCAACGACCGTCGAACTCTCCGGAGGGTTGCAGCTTGACAACGCCACGGTCGCCACCGCTGGCGTGACGCTGCGGTTGCTGGACTTCGCTTCCCTGAGCCGCAAAGGGGAGGTGCAGATTTCAAGTTTGGAAATTGGGGAATACGGCTTGGCATTGCTCGCTGCGGACAATGGTTCCGCCAGCGAAAACACCCATCTGCTCATTTCTGAACCCTTGGTGGTCACCTCAGCATCAGGGGATGCTCGGCAGGGCATGGACACGGGGGCGCAAAGCCTCACGTTGCAGGACTCCGCCACCTTCGTTTCCAGCGGAATCCGCAGCAGTGGAGGGGACGTGACCTTGCAGGGGGCCGTTGCCATGACCAACGGCAGTGTGGAAGCCACAGGCGGAACCCTGACCTTTGCATCCGGAGGCTCTGTGGCGAGCCTGCTGCTGGACAACGCCACCCTCGTCTTGAATCAGGATTTGACGATCACGGACAATTTGACGACGGCTGGGGTCGAGCCGACGCTGCAACTGCACGGCGGAACGCTGGATGTGTCGGGGGCAGGGGTTCAGGTGCAGCTCGGCACGAACTTGGTGCTGGACAATGTTTCGACCAGCGAAAACACGTCGTTGCACCTGACGGCAGATGCCACGCTCTCCCGCGCCGCGCCCTTCACGCTGGGCAGCGTCGCTTTGCAGAATCACGCGCTCACGCTTGCTTCGCCCACCACGGACCTGACGGTTTCCGGAGCGGTGGCGTTTGACAATGTGTCCTCCCGGATCGTCACCCAAGGGGCGGACCTCACGCTTGCCTCCGCTCTGGCCCTCAACAACGGCCAACTCACCTCCAGTGGCGGCACCCTGACTTTGGCGCAGGGGGCGACACTGGACGACGGAGCGCTGTTCGACCTCACGGGCAGCACCGTCGAACTGACGGGTGCCCTGAAGCTTGGCGGTGCCACCGTGACCACGGACAACACCTCGGTCCTGCGGCTGCAAGCGGCCTCCAGCTTCTCCAGCACCGACAACCTCACCCTGGGGACGCTCGACCTGAACGGCTATCCCTTCACGTTTGAGACCCCGGACACGCATCTGATTTTGACCAATCCGCTCACCGTCGAGTCGTCGGCCTCCTTTGACACGAAAACAGGAAGCCTCACCCTCAACGGAGCAACGACGCTTCGGGAGAACAGCAACCTGCAATCCAGTGGCGGCGCTCTCGTTTTCAATAACACCCTGACCCTGGACAACGCCAGCCTGCTCTCTGATGGCGGCAGTGTCACACTGGCGCAGGGAGCGACCATCACCGACGGCGAACTGCAACTCTATGGCACCCGTCTAACATTTGGCGCAGAGGACGTGTTGCTGACGAACAACAGCACCCTGCGCTTGGACGCTGAAAGCTCATTGACTTCCGACGGTGCGGCGCTTCGGATGACCGGAGGTGCGTTCGAATTCGGGGGCACCTTTGACTTCGCTGATGTGTACTTTGACAATGCGACAGTCCTGCAACTCAACGCCGCTGCAAATATCTCCCGAAACGCACCTCTGGGCATCGGCGGGCTGAACCTCAACGGCCACGCGCTTACACTGGAAACCGCAACGACGGACCTGAGCATCAATTCGCCACTCGACCTCAATCAGTCCGGCTCGCAACTGATCACGAAGGCAGCGGACCTCGTTTTGCCGTATCCGCTGCAACTGAACTCCGGAACACTGACCTCAACGGGCGGAACCCTGACGTTGGCCCAAGGCGGAACCTTGGGCAATAGCGCGACGCTGGATGTGCGTGGCACCACGCTGGAATTGGCGAACTCTTTTGCCGCTGAAGCCGATTCCCTCCAAACCGATGACGCGACGGTGTTGAAGTTGTTGGACAACACCACGCTCAGTTTCAATGGACAGAAGCTTTTCAAAGCACTGGAGCACAACAGCCGGACGCTGACGTTGGGGACCGCCGACACGCATTTGGAATTGATTGACCCGTTAATTCTGAGTGCGATGGCCCTGCACACCCAGGAGGGCAGTCTGAGCCTGCAAGGCGCGCTCACGCTCGACAATGGTTCCTTGCTCGACTCGACCAGCGGCACCCTCACACTAGGCGGCACGGCAGACAATTTGTCCCGGATTGCTCTGCCCGGAACCACTCTGGTTCTCCAAGACGATCTCAGCATTTCCGGAACGCTGACCACAGGTGCAGGCACGGTCTTCCAGCACAACGGCTTCGCCCTGAATCTCTCCGGCGGCACCTTGGAGCTGGGAGGTGATCTCAATTTGTCTGGTACGGTCACGGACAACGCGACACGTTTGCGTTTGCTCACTGACGTTTCTCTTGAGAGTCAGGGCACCACCAGCCTTGGCGACCTCGACCTCAACGGCTTCGCCCTCACGGTCTCGATGCCGACTCTCAGCATTTCTGAACCGCTCTCGCTAGAAACCTCTGGAGAAAGACTGGTGGCCGGACAATCCAATGTCCACCTCAGTGAACATTTGAGCCTCGATGCGGGAGAACTCTCTTCGACAGGCGGCACCGTCACCCTGGCCGCACCCGCCAGTTTGGGCGATTCCGGAGTCCTCGACATTCAGGGGGGCACCTTGGAGTTGACGGAATCCCTCAACGTTGGCGACGGCACGTTGAATACCAGCGGAGCCACTGTGCTACTGCTCGACAACACCACGCTCTCCAGCAACAACGCCCTGAGTGTTGGAACGCTGGAACTGGACGGGAATTCCCTGAGTCTGGCTTCAGCCAGTACAGACCTGACCATCGAGAACGCCCTCACCCTCGACAATGGTTCCATCCTGCACACGGGCGGCGCAGACCTGACGCTTGTTGCTGCGGTCGATGTGCAGGGTGCTCTTCACTCTTCTGGCGGCACCTTGGCCTTCCAAGAAGGAGGCGTGGTTACCGGAATCCTGAGCGCGGACAACTCCACCCTTGCATTGACAAAAGCGAACCTCACCGTCACCGGACTCCTGCAAACCAACGGTGGCACGACGCTGACCGGTTCGGATTTGCTCAAGCTCTCGGGCGGTACGCTTGAGGTGGCAGAGAGCCTGACACTCGATGAAGTTACGACGGATGAAGCAACGACGCTGAGGCTGTCTGCCGACACGACACTGGTGCGAGACTCCCCCTTCACTGTGGGGCGAGTGGAACTTGACAACCACACGCTCACACTTGGTTCCAACACCACTGATCTGACGGTTGATCACCCGTTGCCCACTGAGGGCAACACTTCCGGAGAAATCAATGTTGGTGCCGCCGCTTTGACCTTCACCGGAACCTTGGACCTCCGGGTCGCCCGCCTCACGTCCACCACAGGCACCCTCACGCTGGCTTCCGGGGGAACGCTTGCTGAAAACGGCCTGCTGGATGTCGGTGCTGGAACTGTTGTGCTGGGTGGAGATTTCAGCAAGTCCGGCGGCAGTCTGCTGACCGATAACGCCACGCTGGAATTACAGGCAGACCTTGTTGTTGCGAGCGATGATCCGCTCTCGCTGAAGACGGTTGCCCTCAACCAACGTGCGCTCACGTTGGGCGAACCGACTCCTTCCCTGACGCTTTCCGAACAGCTCATCCTCGACAACCCCAACAGCCGGATCGTGCAGGGAGCGGCGGAACTGCACCTCAACGGTGGCATCCGCTTGGATTCCGGAGGCACCCTCCGGCTCACGTACGCTCTGGACACCGGCTCCGGCAGCATCCAACTCAACGGCGGTCTGCTGGCCGTGGACAACAGCACCACGCTCGCCTCTTCCCTCCGGCACGAGGATTCGTCCACCATCGAGGTGGCGGCAGACGCAACGCTGACCTACAGCGGTGCGGGCTTCGGCATCGGAAGCCACACGCTGACGCTCCAAGGCGGTGGGAGCTTCGCGAATCAGGAAAACATCACTTTGGATGATCCAGATGGTCAACTGACGCTTTTGGGCATCACCGTGGACAACGTGACCGCCAGCGCGAATAGCAAGGGGGTGCGGGTAGACAATGCCTCAACGGTGAACCACCTTGCTGTCAGCGATCTCACCCCGCTTGCCATCGCCTCCGGGGAGACGCTTTCCGGAAAGGTCACGGTCGTTTCCGGAGGCACCCTGCAACTGTCCGAGGACGGAACGTTGGCCTCAGACGTCACCTTGGCGGGCGGGACTCTTGCTGTTGCAGAATCCCTGACAATTTCGGGAACGCTGGTGTCGGCGGGAGCTGCCACTGTGGAGGTCGCCGACGGCAAGACGCTGAGTCATTCGGGTGGAGGATTAGACCTTGGACCACACACGCTGACGCTTTCCGGAGGTGGCACCTTCGACAACACCGACAACCTGACGCTGAACGATCCCGCCAGTCTGCTGGTGCTGAGTGAGGGCACGACACTTTCTCGCCTGAGAGCGAATGCTCCAAGTGACGCAGGCAAGGGCTTGCAGATCACCGGGAAGGGGAATTTCGTGAGTCACCTGCACCTCAGCGACAACCTGTCGGTGAACTCGACCGATCCCCTTTTGCTGGACGACCTCACGGTTGACGCGGCACTCACGCTCTCCAGCAACCAAGACGTCAACACCGGAACCTTGTGGTTGCTCGACAACGCGGATCTGAGCTTGGGCACCACAAGCATCACTTTGACGGTGACTGACCCCGTGACGGTTGGCAATGCCCAAACACTGCGCAACAGTGCTGGCAATTTCGCATTTGACGGCGGGAGCACTTTATTGAGTGGTGGCGAATTGGTGGCTCAAGGGGGCAGCGTTTCCGGCAATCTCAACCTCAGCGGCGGGCAGTTGACCGTTGTGCAGAATTCCGTTTTCTCCGGGGACTTGACTCACAGCGAATCTTCCACGATCACGGTGGCTGTCGATCAGGAATTGAACTACGGAGGTGCGGCGCTGGAGATTGGTGCCAAGACTCTGACGTTGGCGGGGGGTGGGTATTTCCGGAACGACAATCCCATCCGGCTGGATCAGGGGAGCAGTGAATTACACCTGCAAGACATTGAACTCGACACTGTGGCGGTGTCGGCGGCACTTTCGGAAGGAGGGCAACTCCGGGTGGCCGGAGCTTCGGAATCAACCCTGCACACGTTCCAGCTTGGCGAGCTCGCCACCCTTGCTCTCGATGATGACCGAACCCTGACACTAAAGAATCCTCTGTCCGTGCCCCCGCAAGGGTTGGTGCTGGCCGGTTCTGGAACGCTTGCTCTGGAGCAAGACTTGACCCTGCAAGGTGATCTGAGTTTGGCTTCCGGAGCGGGTGCTCGCCTTGACGTAACCGGGATCCAGCTCAACATGGGAAGCGATCTCAATCTCCAAGGCGGGACGCTGCTGACGGACAACGACACCAACGTGCATTTGCAGAAGGCCGTCACTCTGACCACCGGACAGGGGCATCTGCTCGGCAAGCTCACCACGGAAGCCCCGGAGTTTCTGCTGACGCTTGGAAATTTCACGGATTCGGGAGGAGTGCTGCAAAAGACCATTGTGAAAGTGGCTCGGCAGATCGCGGTCAGCATCCCCTGTCCTCAGTCACTTCCGGTCACTCCGAAAGATCAGGTCGAGTTGCTGGGCGGTGTGATCATCGAGGCGAACGGGGAATTGTGTATTGATAGCTGGCGGCTGGGCGAAATCGAACTCAATGGCGGCACCTTGCAGGTGGATGCCGACACCACCATTGACAACTCCAGCATCCTCGTCTTGGATTCCTCCACGCTTCGCATTGCCGAAGCAACCCGTCTGACCTACCAAGGTTCTACAATCCGTTTAGGAGTCCATACCTTGGCTTTGGAAGGAGGGGGCACTCTGACCCTCAATGAAGATGCCAGCAATCCGCTCACGCTTGACGAGGTGGCCGGATCGCTGCTGTTTTCAGGAGACCGTTCAAGCACAGTCAGCCATCTGCGGATTGCGGCAGGGGATGCCGCAAGTTCACCTTCGGTGCAGCTCATGAGCAGTGGCAAGATTGAAACGTTGCTGCATGAGCGTTCCTCCCGGATCATCTACGATTCGGACCAAACCCTGACCATCACGCAGGGGTTGACGGTGCTTGCTGAACACGTCATGGACCTTTCAAGCTCGAAAGGCGGCGCAGTGCTGGCCTTGGGAGACAACCTGACCGTTTCTGGAACCCTGAGGCTCAACACCTCAGCGACAATTGACAACGGGACGCTGGCCCTCAGCGGAGGGAGGCTGGAGGTTGGAGAGGATGTGAGCATCACTTCCGACCTCACGAATCTGGACAATTCGACCGTGCAGATTGCTGCTGGCATGACCCTGAGCTACTCGGGCGCTGAACTCAACATTGGTCCTCACACGTTGACGCTCACGGGCGGGGGGACGTTTGCCAACACAAACCACCTGACGCTGGACGACCCAGCCAGTGTGCTGGAACTCGACGACGTCGCCCACGTCTCCAAGGTGGCGATTCCGGCTGAATTGGAAAGCGGGAAAGTCGAAGTCCTTCAGGACACGAATCTGCAAACGCTTTCACATGCTGGCTCCTCTCGGATTGAGATTGCGAACGAAAAAACTCTGACGGTCAGCGCAGCCACTGAAATTCCACCGGGGAAATCGCTGCAACTGATCGGGGCTGGTGGGACACTAAGCCTTGCAGACACGCTCACCCTCTCCGGCACCCTGCACTTCGTTGCGGAGGGAACGCTGAACAACGGCACCCTGGCTCTCAACGGGGGCCTTTTGGACGTTGATGAAAATACGACGATCACGACCAATCTCAACCAGCTTGGTGACTCGGTTGTCAATGTCGCCTCTGGAAAAACCCTGACGTATCTGGGCAGTGCTTTGGACATCGGGTCAAATGAGCTGACCCTTTCCGGAGGCGGGACGCTTGTTAATCCGAACGACTTCCGTTTGAGCGATCCGGCCAGTGTCTTGAATTTGAGCGGCATGGCCGAGTTGGAGAGTGTGGCGATTCCGGAAGTGCTGACCACGGGCAAGCTGACCGTGGACAACCACACGGGCATCAAAAGGCTTTCGCTTGCTGGGTCTGCCCAATTTGACCTCGCCGATGATATTCGTCTGAGCGTGGACGGAGCCTTTGAGGTGCCGTCCGGACGGTCCTTGGAATTGATCGGAAACAGAAGTTCCTTGAGCTTGAACAACACATTGACGCTTTCCGGAACACTGAAGTTTACGGGGCCGGGCAACGTCTTGGATAACGGCACCCTGCTTCTGAATGGTGGGGCACTGGAGGTGGAGGACAACACGACAATCACCGCCAACCTCACCCAGCAAGCCGACTCGTCCATCAGCGTCCTTGCGGGCAAGACACTGGTGTATCCGGGGGATGCTTTGGAGATTGGCTCTAACCGACTGACGATCTCCGGAGGGGGAGTTTTGGGGAATGAGAACAATCTGGTTTTGAATGACCCCAGCAGTGTGTTGTCGCTCAACGGTATCGCCAAGGTGGCGAAGGTTGCGGTGACGGGTGCCCTCACGCAAGGGAAGCTGGCAGTCACTGAAAATGTCCTCGTTGAAACGCTGCTGCATTCCGGGTCTTCCCGCATTGATATTGCCGCTGGCAAGCAATTGACGGTGGCGGAACCCGTCTCCGTCCAGTCCGGTCAGTCGCTGGAACTGGTGGGTTTGGGGGGCGGAACCTGGGTTCACGACAACCTGACCCTTTCCGGGACGTTGAAAATCAGTGCCGCCGACACCACGCTGGACAACGGCACGGTGATTCTCAACGGCAGCCTCTTGGACATTGACGAAAACACCACAATCTCCTCGGACCTTGTACACGAGGCTGACTCGACCGTGGATGTGTTCACCGACAAAACCCTGACCTACTCTGGTGCCCCACTGAAGATCGGCAGTTCGGCGCTGACTCTGATCGGGGGTGGGCGCATCGCCAATGCCAACGAACTGGTGATGAACGACCCGATTGGTGTGCTGACCCTCGATGGCATTGCCGAGGTGGAGCAAGTGACCGTCACCGGAGTGCTGGAAACAGGGAGATTGAACGTGTTTCAGGATGCCGTCATCCAGACGGTTGTTCATTCCGGTTCTTCCAAAGTGAATCTCGACAAAGGAATCCGGTTAACGGTGAGTGAAGCCTTTGAGGTCCCCTCCAGTCAAACAATGGAACTGGTTGGTTCCGGAGGCACCCTTGCGTTGAGTGACAACCTGACGCTCTCGGGAACCTTGCGTTTCAGCGGCTCGGACAACACCATGGACAACGGCATCTTGGTACTCAACGGTGGCCTCTTGGCGGTTGAAGAAGACGCTTCGATGACCTCCGGACTCGTGCATCAGGCCGATTCAACGGTGAGCGTGTTTACAGGAAAGACGTTGAATCACTCTGGCGAAACATTCGGAATCGGCCCACGGACGTTGACACTCACAGGCGGCGGGACGCTGGTGAACTCCAACAGCCTGACACTGGACAACCCGGCCAGTGTGTTGAAGCTCGACGGTCTTGCCCAAGTCTCCAAGGTGGCGGTGACAGACAATCTGACCGAGGGCAAGCTCGTGGTCACTCAGCCTGCTGTCATTGAGACGCTTTTTCATTCCGGATCATCCCGGATCGCTCTTGCCGAGGGAGTTGGATTGAGTGTAAACGAAGCGTTTGAGGTGCCTGTCGGCCAGTCGCTGGAATTGATCGGAACCGGAGGTTTCCTGTCCTTGGACGACACGCTGACGCTTTCCGGGACGCTGAAGTTCAGCGCACCGGGAAACACGTTAAACGGTGGCAATCTGCTCCTCAATGGCGGAAAGTTGAACGTTGACGAGAACGCAGCAATTGCTTCCGACCTTGCGAATCAGGCCGATTCAACGGTGGATGTGTTATTCGGGAAGACCCTGACTTACTCCGGGGCTTCACTGAATGTTGGTGGTCATCGGCTCACTCTCACGGGGGGCGGGACTTTGACCAACTCCAACGAACTGGTTCTCAACGATCCGGACAGTGTGCTGAAACTCGATGGCATTTCCCAAATCTCCAAGGTGGGGGTTTCGGGAGTGCTAATTGGGGGCAAGCTGAGTGTTGCTCAGAATGCGCTCATAGGGGTGCTGTCGCATTCCGGATCGTCTCGGCTCGACCTTGCCGACGGGGTGCACCTGAGCGTGGACGAGGCGTTTGAGGTGCCCGTCACCCGGCTCATGGAACTGTTTGACTCTCAACGAGACACTAACGCTTTCCGGGATGTTGAAGTTCAGCGCCCCCGGCAACACGCTCGACAACGGCACCCTCATCCTCACCGGCGGCAGTGTCCAGAGATGGGAGGGCAAGAATCTCGTCTCAATTAGCGAAGTTGCGTATATCCTCGTGGACGACAACACAACCATTGCCTCCGACATCCGGCATTTGAGTGACTCAACGGTGAGTGTGGGTTCTGGAAAGACACTGACCTACACAGGCGCGGAACTTGAAATTGGCGCACGGACGCTGACGCTCACGGGCGGCGGGACGTTTGAGAACACGGACAACCTGACGCTGGACGACCCGACCAGTGTCCTGAAACTCGCTGGCATCGCCCAAGTCTCCAAGGTGGCAGTGACGGACAATCTCACCGACGGCAAGTTGGAGGTTGTTCAGGATGCCGTCATTCAAGCGCTTTCGCATTCCGGTTCCTCCCGGATCGATCTTGCCGACAGTCGGCAGTTGACCGTGAGGGGGGCTTTTGAAGTTTCGTCCGGACACTCGCTGGCCCTTGTCGGCACGGGTGGCGGCACCTTGGTTTTGTCGGATAATTTGACGCTCTCTGGAACACTGAGATTCGAGACATCCGCCACGGTGGACAACGGCACGGTGGTTCTTGCGGACGGCCTTGTCGAAGCCTTTGCCGATGCTGCTATTTCCTCACGGTTGGTCAATCTTCAGGACGGCGCCCTTCAGGTCGTAAAAGGGTACACGCTCTCCCTCTCCGGAGGCGAAATCCCCATCGGCGCCTCCTCTCTGCAACTCTCTGGAGGGGGCGAGGTCGCCAACGGCGATCCGGTGATCCTGGACACCTCCGACAGCATCCTCAAACTCTCCGGGACTCAACTCCAAAAGCTGCGGGTTGCCGCTGATCCGAACGCCGGGTTGGGAGAGGTTGCGGTCGAGGAGGACTCCACGGTTGCCGAGTTGCTGCACGAGCAGACCTCCCGGTTCCGGATTGGTGAAGGCAAGACTCTGACGTTGGGGGACAACAACACGATTCCCGCAAACACCGTCATGGAGTTCGTGGGCGAGCCGGACGGAGCCTTGGCCTTGGACGGAACGCTGCACCTCGTGGGCGAACTGCTGTTGCAGGATGCCTTGAGGGTGGTGGATGCTGAGGAAACTTCTGGCGTTCTCTCGCTTGACGGCGGACAGTTCAGCATCGAACCGACCAATGCAGGGGACAACATCACTGTCACGAGCGAGGTTGATCTGGAATTAACCGAGGACTCTGCAATCAAAGTCGCCGAAGGTTCGACCTTGCTCTATCTGGGAGAACCCCTGCAACTCGGTGCGTTCACGCTCACGCTTGACGGAACGGGCCAATTGACCACCAGCCTTGCTCAGGCCGCTTCAGAAGCAACGGTCCTGATTGTGTTGAGTGACGCGCAGAGCCGATTGATCCTTCAAGATGCAATTCACCTGAATCGAGTCGAGGTGACCACAGACAGTGCTGAAGGTCGCGGAATCGTGGTCAATGCGACCGCAGCGAAGGTTGATTTACTGAGCTTGCTGGCCAACCTCGAATTGTCGTTTGCTGATGAGTACAATTTGTTGGTCGGTGAACTCGACATCCGCAACGGTGTCCGAGAAATCAAGGTGATCGGAAATCTCAAGGGGTGGATGTACGTTGGGAAACTCTCACTCCAGCAAGGACAATCCGCACAAACCTTCGTGGTTGATTCTCAAAACATGGTCGTTGACGAACCGGTCATGGTGGAAACTCCGGGGTTGCTTGAAACCATTGGGGAGATTGCCCTGGAACTGGAGATGTACTTGGATGCTTCCGGAAGCGTGAGTCTGAGCGGGGAGGTTTCGTCCCCGCTTTATCTTCAAGGAGGAACGGTCTGTATCTTGACGGGTGCCCAGCTTCGAAAACCAGTGACCGTGCTTGCCAGCAGTACGGTGTATATTGCCCCGGGGCAAACGTTGTCCTACCTTCCGACAACCCCAACTCCCCTTGACCTCGGAGGGGCAACCCTCACCATTCGCGGGGGAGGAACCTTTGCCAACACCTCAGACAGTCTCGTGCGTCTCAACTCCGAGGCAAGCGTTTTGGTACTGATGGAGGACGGAACACGGGTGCAGCAAATCGCCCTGACCAATGCGCTTCCCGGTGCAAGACTCCGCATTGCCGACAGCACTCCCCATGCTTGCAGTGACAACGTTTCCGGCAGTTCGACCCTCGCTTTGGTGATTGACAACCTGACCCTTGCCGGAAGTGGAACCTTGGCTCTTGGAAACGCAGAACTGGCATTGCTTGCTCCCTTCCACCTTGCGGATGGAAACTCCCTTGAGCTTGCAGGAAATGATGGGCAACTCCGGCTGTCCTCGACGGGCATCAACGAGGTTGAGGGAGCGACGTTGCTGCTTTCTGGAGCGACTACTCTGAACCAAGGAGCGATCTCGTTCTCCAACGAGGCGGTTCTGCAAGTAAACGGGGTGGGAGCGTTACGACAATTGGCGGTGAAAATGAGTGACACCACCCTTGAGGTGAATGAGGGGCAAACCTTGAGCTTTGACAACACGACACTGCGAAGTCGGGGAGCACTCAACAAAACCTCCGGAGGAGTACTAGTGTTGGATCAATGGATTCTTGAGGACAACAGTTCCCTCACCTCCGATGCGTCCATTACGGTGAACCAACTCTTGCTTTCAGGGAAGGCACTCAACCTGCTAAGTGAGTTCACCCTCTCCATTCAAGACAGTGTCTCGCTGGAATCAAGCGAGCATTTGGGCTCCGGACCCGGCAGCATCAAACTACAATCCGGCCTTGTCGTGAGCGGAGGTCATCTTGGTAGCACGGGAGGAACAATCACGATTCAGGAAGGGATCGTGTTTGAGGACGGGACACTGGAACTGACCGATTCAATCGTTGAAATCGGAGGTAAGTTCGAGAAAACGGGCGGGGCCAGCAACTTGAGTGGCACCACACTCCAACTCTCCGACAACCTCACGCTTGAGAGCAATGAGGTCTTGGAGGTCGAATCCTTGGACTTGAATGACTATGCCCTGACCCTCGCCTCCGCAACGAGCCATTTGACCGTCAAGCAGCCGATCACCATTGACGCGGTGTCGGAAGGAATCTCGACAGGCGAGGCCGACCTCCGCATTCATGTGGACGAGGGGGGCGCTTCCCCAAGTCTGAGCATCAGTTCGGGATTCCTGACCTCCAGTGGTGGAGAATTCAGTGTTTATGGGGTATCGTCCCTCTCCGGCTCCGGCGTGTTGAACTTGGACAACAGCACCCTCACCTTGGAAGATCGTTTTGAACAATCCGGAGGAACGCTTGGACTGAACTCACCGGAGTTGTATTTGCGGGACAACCTGACTTGGGTGACGACCAGCGCGGTCGCCCTGACGAATCTTGACCTGAACGGTAAGCAACTCGCTTTGGGGTCAAGTGCTTCGGACTTGGAGGTGGAACAGCCCTTCACCTTGTCCAGTGACGAAGCCCTGAAACTCAATAAGGCGGATGTGATCCTGAAATCCGTGGCCATCTTTGACAACGGGAGTCTGACCTCTTCTGGAGGATTCTTGATCTTGGAAAACGGAGGCAGCCTGAACGGGGCCGAAGTGACAATCGAGAACGGCGAACTGCAACTTGGCGCAGATTTCGCCATGACTGCGGGTTCTCTCCAAACGGACGATGGTACAACCCTCCGGCTGGCAAACGACCTCACCCTCACGGGGCACGAAGGGTTTGCATTTGCAGGCCTCCAGCTTGATAACCACCTCCTGACGCTGGGGTCCGACAACTCGAGTTTGACCATTGGCAATGCCTTCGAGATTGATGTGAACGAGGGCATTCTCACCCAAGGCGCCGATTTTTCAGCGCAAAGTACAACGACGATCACTGGAGGAACGCTCAGTTCAACAGGTGGAACCCTTCAGTTTGACGATACCCTCACCCTCCAATCCGGCACACTCGACAGCACCAACAGCACGGTTGTGTTAAACGGAAATTTGGTGAAAATCGGTGGTACTTGGGTGTCCTCCGGAACCACGCTGAGTCTCGACGAAAATGATGTCACCCTCCAATCAGACACGGGCCAAACCTTCATGGCCCTGGAACTTGGCGACCAACTGTTGACGCTCGGTTCTGCAACCACGGATCTGACGATTCAAACTACCGTCGCTTGGGACAACGATGGTGAGGGTGTGGATTATGGTGTTGCCGACCTGACCTTTGAGGGACAACTGACCATCACGGACGGAAAACTGGTTGGCTCCGGAGGAACCTTGACCTTCAAGGAGGCTCTGGAAATGGAAGGTGGCTCCATCACAGCGGAGAATGGAGCCATCCGCTTGAGCGCGTGCACAACGTCCAGTTTTGGAGATTCCGCCATCATGCTCCTCACGGATGTCGAATTCTCATCCGGGGATACAGCGGCATCGTGTGACAGCGGCACGTATGGCACCGCAATTGTGAAGCTGTTGGGCGAGCCGGATTTGAGCAGCGAAAATGGGACGATTTCCTACATCTACCTGTTTCCGGACAATGACTCCGCAGGAACGATCAGCACCGATCTGGATACCCAAACGGACAACCTGCAGGGCTTCGACAATGGCTCCTACAATGTTAATGCCAGCGGAATTTACCACAGCATGACAAGCAACAACCTGTTGCTCTCAGAGAGCGACACTACGATCTCGGCACTCTTGGACATGAAGCTGCTGAGCCGTCCAAGTTCGGATGCGGAGGTGACCGTGGAACTGACCAGTTTGGAGCCGGGAGAGTTGGAGATGAGCACTGACCAGACCAATTATTTCTCGAACCTCTCGCTGACCTACCTGCCGGAAACTTGGAACCAGACGCAAACCGTCTATATCCGGGGCAAAGACGATGATGTGGCGGACGGAGACCGGGAGGCACGGATCATTGGGTATTCGCATTCAACAGAAGACACGAGGTACCAATCCACGTTCAATGCCGATGGCACGGTGACTCGTGCCATGCATGCGTTTAAGTACACGTTTATCAACGTCAACGATGACACTGCTCCCGGACGTTCCCCCACCGCACTCATTGGAGACGACCAGAAGATGAACGAAGCGACACGGGTGATGCTTGACGGCTCGGGGTCATACGATCCGGACACCGATGGTTACATCGTCAAATACACTTGGAGTCTGGTCGGAAGGTACACCGCCACAGAGCAGGCTGATGGCTGTGTCCTTTACGCCAGCAGCACGGAGAACATCACGCTTTGTGGAGTCAACGAAAGTCTGGCCTACTTCGCCGCCCCGACCATTTCCGGAGGAGACAAGATCTTGTTGTTCAATCTGGAAGTGATGGACAACACTAAGGCAACAGGCTATGCCTCCACCGTGATCACGGTGATTGATACGGTTGAGCAGTCTGTTGGCGCCGCAACCGTCAGGGTGCCCAAGGGCACCGCCGTGGACAATTCCACCGAAGGTGTTTTGATCATCACACCTCGAGGGGACAACCCCAACCAAAACAGCATCTCCGAAAGCGCATCAGGGGGAGTGCTCAACGAGATCAAAGATTCCAGCGGCAACCTGCTGAGTGAAATGTCTCTGCCGCAGGGCACCGAAGTCAACATGAACCGGGATGCCTCTACGACAGTTGCGATCACGCGGGCCGACGGCACCAGCTTGAGTGCAAATATGAGGGCGGATGGAACGGTCATGCTGGGAGTGACCGGTGGGGCGACCCTGAAATCTGGGGTCGGTTCGACTGTAACAATCAATGCGGATGGCTCTTCAACGGTGACTGCGAGTTCCGGGGGGTCGCTCATCAGCACCACTTTCAATGCGGATGGCTCCAGTGTTCTGACCCTGACTTCCTCGACCACTGAGGCAGGACGCAGTGCAGCAGCAACGGCGAGTCAGGGTTCGGTGACGCTGAGTGTGGCTTCCGGGGTTTCGGTGGCGGTGAGTACTACCGACAACATCACGGCCACAGCAAGCACCGCCACGGTGGATAATGGCACGGGACTGTTGACGGCCACCATCAACACCAACTCAAGCTCTCAGGTCCGCTTCGACAACGGACCGGTTACGACACAAGCCTGCTTTGAGGATTCGCCCATCTCCTTCTGGAGTCCTCTCCGTTCGTCCAGCGATAATACCACGCGGACCAATCTTGTTTGTGAGAGCAAGGGTTATACGGCCACTGAGGCCGTTAGCCTCAGCGTTGACAATGGTTCCATGTCCATTACGACCACTGCTTCCAATCAAACGGTGACGAGTACCGTCAGTAACACTGGAGTGACCACCACCATCCAAGAAGCCAGCGGCAGCAGCAGTGTCTCCGGTCCTTTGGGAACCACGGTTTCCCACTCCAACGCTCACACGACCTTCTCCTCGTTCCAGAGCGACAACTACACCGTTTTGGTTTCCGTCACCAACGATGGCATGGTCGAGGCCATGGCCCGGCAGAACCAAGGCACCAATCCCTCCCTCTATCTGCCAAAATTGGAATCCGGCAGTACGGTGAGTTGGGACAGTGCCTCGCAAAAACTGACCATGCAAACTCCGCTCAGTAGTGCAACAGGGCGTACTTCCGGAAGATCAGCCTTCCGGGGCAGCAATATGCTGTCAGAACTGACACCAATCTATGCTCAGTCTGGCTTGCTGGTGGGAACCGACGTCACCACTGGAGAGCCTGTTTTTGTGAGCGGTACTGGAAACCTGCTCATCGAACAGAAACTCGACAATCAAAGCCAAGACAATCAATCCACGATCCAAATGAGTTCCGGGTCAGGAAATGTACGCACAGGGAGCGGGCAGAGCCGGAGTTTGTCCGGCACGATGACGGTGAGCAACGTTCCAAAGCAGGTCAGTGTATACCTCGGAAACAACCTGATTGCCTTGCCTTCCTACACGACGGTTCAACCCTCGGAGTTTGAGCGCAAATTTGGAAGCTACTCCTCCGTTGCCGTGCGGCGCAACGGCAAGTGGTACTTCTACGCGAGTGACAATGCAACCAAATCTAAGAAGACAAGCGACGGATTTGTGGAACTGACCTCTGCCATTTTGCCCGGAGAGGGTATCTGGGTGGAAGCGGCAACCTCGACCAATCAGGTCACGTTGGAGGTGGAAAACGCTGGGGGCTACGAAGGGCTTGCCCAACTGACGCGCTTGACGGATGAGTGGACCCTCGTTGGGGCGTCTCAGCAATACTCGACCAGCCAGATTGTCACGGTAGCAAACTATGACCGGGACAAGGGGGATGATGACAACTCTTTGGGCATACTGGATTCCGGGGGGAACTGGCCGCCAACCCAAGGAAGCCTGAACAGTTTTACGGTAGCCCAGACAACGGGTAGCCTAGCGGCATTGTTGTTGCTGATGACAATGGCTTTGGTGAATCGCCCTCGCTCACGGGTGGTCGCCCGGTTCCGTGTCGGCTTGGCCGGAGGGATGGCGGTTGCGATTTTGGTGGCCTGCGGTGATCCCAGCGGTAGTTCCTCCAATTCCAGTTACACCGCCACCAGTGCCGAGCGGGTCCACTCGCTCTGGAAGTTGTGCACCACCTGCGTGAATTCCGACAACACAACCGGGACGTGGCAGTATTATGCACCCGACTCGTCGGTCCAGTCGGCACTGGCCACGAAGTATCCGGACTACAGCACATTCTCCTCGGTGAGTACAGGCGAGGGATACTGGGTGCGGATCAGCAAAACGGGCAATCCAAGCACGATGGCGCTCGAGTCTCCCGGATGGTCGAACTTCTAGGTGGGGTCACCCGTGTTGCGTCGTTGGATTGGGTTGGCCCTCGTCTTGCTGTTGAACATCGGCAGTAGTTTGGCGGAAACTCCCGTCAAGCTGGAGTTTGCCGACACCAATCCGAGGGGGGGAATGGTGGCGGGGATCGTGCGTATCGAGGTGCTGGAGGAACTTCCGGGAGTGGTGGAGCATGTGTTGTACTGGGGAGGAAACCCCCATGAAAAGTTGGGGAACTANNNCCAGCGGCCACTCACTTTGTGTTGCTGGTGCGGGACGCTCAAGGCCGGGAATACCCGCTTGCGAGCCTGCCGCTGCTGGATTCCGGAGTTCCCGAACAAAAAGCAGAGAACATCCGGTTCCGGAAGGATGAGTTGAGTGGGGATGTTCTCAAAGGCATGGTCCGTGTGAAACGGGCATGGGATGAGCGTGACGTTGAGCGGTACGTGGTTTACTGGGGGGACGAACCGGACCGTGTCCTGCGCAACCGTCCTAATGTCGGAACCTTTCCCAAACGAGGTTGGTGGGGTTCCCTGTGGAGCGGCATGCGGGCACCCTTCAAAACACAGGATTACCTCCTGTCGGTTGAAGAAACACTGCCTCCGGAAGCCAAGCATCTGCTCGTTTACACAAGAAACCATGAAGGGCAGATGAGCCTTGGCGTTGCGACCTCATTGGGCATCGACCGACCTGTGAAGCAGAATGCCGTGGAGTTGCGCTTCACGAATGCCGAGCAGGAAGCGGGGCGCGTTTCGGGTGAGGTGAAACTGGTGCGCACCAAGCCAGAGACTGGCTCGGCGGTGTACAGCGTGTACTGGGGACAGGATGAGCAAACTCGGCTCGCAGGGGTGCCGCCACTCACGGAGTTTGAGATTCAAGGGTTCCGGGATGGCCTCAAGGCGCAGGAAATGCTGGTGTCTTCCCCGGATGCGACGGAGCGTCAGTTGCAAGTGACTCGCGAAGGAGGACTGCTGCGCGAGTTGGGGTACAGCATCCCCGAACGTTCCCGGATTCCGAAGGGGGCGACCCACCTGCTTGTGTTTCGGCAGCAAAAACTGTGGTTTCAGAAAACTGTGGACCGCCGACAGGGGCGTGTGCTGGCCTCCGTGCCCATCATGCCGACTGAGCAGCTCAGGACGGTTCCGAAACTGCCGGGTCCGGTTATTTTGGGAGTGTCCCCTGAATCCGATCCAGCACTTGCAGCAACGGAAGACGAGCCACCAGTTCGTCAGTGGCGGGACCGTGAGTATCGCGGGCTGGGCTTGGGAATGACCTTCTCCGGAGTGACCGGGATTGCACTGCGCTACCATCACAACCTCACGGTGTCGTGGCAGTTGCAAGGAATGCTGGATTACACAGGCAAAGGAGTTGCAGGATTCTTTGGAGCCTTGAAACTCGTGGATGATCAACTCAAGAGTGGCACCGATTCGGTGAGCAAATCCGGAGGGACGTTTGAGGTCAGCCGCACAATGGTTTCGGGTTCGCTGCGCTGGTTCATTCCGGAGTTCTTGACCTTCGGCTTGGCGGAGAATCTCTACTTTGGGTTGGTGCTTGGGGGGGCGAGTGCAACCCTGAACTATGACAACTCGGTGGCAACCTACCCGAATCCCACGCGCTACCAGTATCAGGCGTCTGCAAATTTTGGGTTTATGGGACTGGACCTGGGGTGGCAAGGCACAGAGAATTACTTCCTCGAAATCTCACTGATGCCTGTGGCAAAATTCGCAGAAAAAGACAGTTTTCAGGAAACGAGCATTCCGGATGAGCGGGCGTTGATGAGTTCGTTTGCAGGAGCCCAGACTCAACGTGAGTACGTCAAGGCAGGGTGGGCGGCAGCGAAGAACCCCACGCGGGTGCTGCTTGGCGTTGGGGTGGCATTTTAGGAGACGGAGTGATACGTTTGGGGGGCAAGTGGATCAAGGGAGTCATCTTGTTGTTGGTTTTGGGAAGTGCCCTCGAAAGCCGGGCGGAGGAATTGAATCCGGAAACGACCGCAGTGCGTTATGTTTTCGCCAGCAGTGTGGAACCTCAGCTTTATGGATGGATTCAGGAGGAAGTCGCAGATGAGTGGTTTGACGGGGATGTTCCCAAAATTTGCCACGTCTGCGACAACGTTTACCGTCATGCGACCGATAACGGCTCCATCATCACTCGTGGCACCGAAAACATGCTCAACCGCAAGACCTTGGCGCAGCTGATGGGAGTGGAAGCCTTTCTGACCATCATTGCCCGGCAGTACGGGGACACGTTTCGCATTGAAGCCACCCTGCATGATCTGGCGACAGAAACTCCCCGCTTTGCCCGGCATCTGGAGTGGTCTCGACCGTGGTTCGATTGAGGAATAAAATGACGATGCCATCCAGCTTCCGGAACATGGCCACTGTGGGCCTGCTCGGAATCATGCTCGCTGCTTCGCGTCTTGTCGAGGCGCAAGTGGCCGCGACGGTTATCGACAGCGCTCCCCGCAAACTCTACGCCGAGCTTTACTCCGACGAGGGAGGCAATCAGTTTCTGGTGGAGGTGTACGAAGAATCCCAGGATGGGCAAAGCCAGCTTCACTTCCGGGCTTTCAAGAACGGCTCCCTGATCACCACAAAGTCTCAGGTGGTGGCCGAGTCGCACAACTTCAGCTTCTTTGTGGACGAACAGCAGGATCGCTTGATGCGTCCGAAAGCGGAGGATTTGCTGATCAAGGTCTTCAGCCGCTTGTTTCTGGAGTCGGACGCGCGGATGCGACAAGCCATGCTGGAGGTCTTCAATGAAGAGAAGGTCGCCCAACACATCAATGAAAACCTTCAGGTGCCCCCGGGAGAAGTTGATGAGGAGGAATTGGCAAAGCTGCTGGCCCCCAACATCAAGCCGGTGGTGGACGACGAAGCTCTCGCCAAGCGCCTTTCCGGTCAAATCAAGCCGGTGGTGGACGACGAAGCATTGGCGAAGCTCCTTTCCGGTCAGATCAAGCCGATGGTGGAGCCTTTCCGGTCAGATCAAGCCGATGGTGGACGACGAGGCATTGGCGAAGCGCCTTTCGGGTCAGATCAAACCGGTGGTGGACGACGAAGCTCTCGCCAAGCGCCTCTCCAGTCAGATCAAACCGATGGTGGATGACGAGGCATTGGCGAAGCGCCTCTCCAGTCAGATCAAACCGATGGTGGACGACGAGGCATTGGCGAAGCGCCTTTCCGGTCAGATCAAGCCCGTGGTTGATCACGAAGCTCTTGTGAGGCGCTTGGTGGATGATGGGCTACTGGCTGAGCAGTTATCGAAGAAGATCCGCCCAGTGGTCGATGACGAGGCACTGGCAGCGCGTCTCTCGGGTCAAATCAAGCCCGTGGTGGATGACGAAGCTCTTGCCAAACGTTTGTCCAAGCAGGTCAAGCCGGTGGTGGATGAACAGGCACTGGCTCGGCGGCTGGTCGATGATGGGCTACTGGCCGAGCAGTTGTCCAGCAAGGTGAAGCCCATCGTGGACGACGAAGCCTTGGCGGCACGCCTGTCCAAGCAGATCAAGCCGGTGGTGGATGACAAGGCCCTCGCCAAGCGCCTCTCCACCCAAATCAAGTCTCGCATCAACGAGAAACAACTGGCCGACCGCTTGAGCAGCAAAATCAAACCCTCACCTGTCAATTTGGATGAAGAGGCGCTTGCCGTCGCTTTGGCGATCAAGCTGACTGAACGGGAACGAGTGGCTGCGCTCAAGGTTCGCAAGTATCCGGAGTTACTTAGTGAAGTTGAGCAGGCCAACCGTGCGGGAGACTACGAGAAAACCTTGCAACTCCTTGATGAGGACCTTGCCAATCGCACCCCGGAGGAGCAACGGAAAGCTCTCAAGATCTCAGGGATCATGTCGGTCCTCGTCGGAGCGAAGAAGATGAAGCGGGCGCTTTCCACCATTAACGACTACGACCTCCCGGACGATCCGGAGCTTCGGCAGTTGCATCAGTCCTTGGACCTCTGGCTCCAGAATAATTTGGTGCTGGAGTAGGAAGATCAACGGACTCTATTCTCACTCCTCATTCCGGTTTCCGGTGAACGGCATGCTCTGCAAATGCTTCTCAGCTTGAACATTCCATGAGGGTCGCCGATCATTTTCGCATTTGTAGTGCTGCTTTTCTAGAGGGCCATGTCGTATTGGGTGCGGAA
>LWDU01035217.1_pt1 | contig 21093 bp, 18 predicted proteins | sample 727161 | NCBI WGS metagenome assembly LWDU01 (sample SAMN04566230, study PRJNA314399) | hydrothermal vent metagenome | isolation source: deep sea hydrothermal plume seawater | place: Mexico: Gulf of California, Guaymas Basin | collected 2004-07-11
TATTTAACAACTTGTATCAAGTCATCAAGGAAGCTCGCACACCTGAGTATGGTTTTGCCGATCCGGCCATTGTGTACTGTCATCGGAAGTTGAGGAGAAACAACCTCTGGCATTTTTGTGGTCCTGCCGCCGATACCAACAAGCTTGCTGGCAGAACAGTTGTGCCATGCGGTACTGGATTACCTGGTTGAAGACGAGGCCATCACCGATGGCGTTTGCGCTCAGGATTTTCTGTTGATAACAAGGTGTATATTTCATGATGGCACAGAAGCAGCCGTTCGTTTAATAAATGGCCGCAAAGTGGGAATGATTTGAAAACGACCCCAGACACGCTAATCCTTCTTATGTCTGTATGCAGGTACAAAATAGCAAGAGTTTCTATTTTGTTAATTTGATTCCAACAGCTTCTCGATCCCAGGTGGAATCGTTTATGTCGTGCTCTCTTAATACGAACTTCTGAATTTTCCCGGTTGGGGTTTTGGGCAGAGCATCGATCAAATCAATATAGCGTGGCACCATGAAATAGGCCATGCGTGGTTCAATAAAGCGTATAAATTCTTCATGGTCCAGTGTCTTGCCTTTCTTAAGCACGATAATCGCACGAACTTCCTGTTCTGATTCACTGGCCTCTACCGGTATTACGGCGCATTCCAGCACCGCTGGATGACTATTGATTTCGTTTTCAACTTCCATAGATGAAATATTTTCTCCACGACGACGGATAGCATCCTTGGTTCGGTCTACGAAGTAATAATTACCTTCATCATCCCGCATTAACATATCCCCTGTGTGGTACCAGAGATTTCGCCAGGCTTTTGTTGTCCATTCAGGGTGATTCCAGTAGCCGTTTGTTAAAATCCATGGGGTTCTTGCGCGGACCAGCGCTTCACCCGGTGTTCCATTGGGAACCTCGATGTCCATTTCATCAACAATACGTATTTCGTACCGGTCGCTGACCAGTTTTCCACAGGTTTTTATATTGGCCAGTTCAAAACCAGATTGAGTCGGACAGTTCATTTCTGTACCTCCCCAGGTAGTTGATACCCGGCAATCGAAACGTTTTTTAAAGTCTTCAACTTCAGGAATTAGTGGGACTAGAAGAACCCGGTCCAGCGTGTTATCAGCATCATCCGCATTGACAGGCTGTCTATAGAGGAAGTTTCCCATTGCACCAAGCAAAAAAGTGCAGGTCACATTGTGATGCCGAATATCGGTCCAGAATCGCTTAGCGCTGAATGTATCGGAAATCACTGCCGTAGCGGCAGCGATACAACTGGCGTAAATCGCTGCAAACTGTCCGGCGATATGAAATAACGGCAGCGGCGCGCAATAAATATCAGATTCTTCAAGCTCTAGCATTTCTGTCACACCAAAAGCGTATTCATAGGCATGAGCATGGCTCATGGTGACGCCTTTGGAAGGACCTGTTGTACCTGAGGTGTAAAGGACGCCCATTAAGTTGTGATATTCAGGCGCAGGGCCCGAATACATCTCATCAGCATACAGTTGGTCAAACTGAATGATCTTGTGGCTGTTGCTCAATTTGGCAATTAAAGGATGATCGAATAGTCTATTCTTATCGTAGAGAATCAGCGTGCCCAGGTTGCTCAACGAATCTTTGATCGATTCAATGCGATCCAGATACTCGACGTCAATTATCATGAATCTGGCCAGTGAGTCATTGATCAAATAGCTCAATGGATTGCCGCGATTGTGAACGTTTACTGGCACCTCAATAGCACCAATTTTGGATATGCCGCACCAGGTTAGAATGAACTCTGTGATATTAGGTAGTATGATCAAGACGGTATCGCCAAACTTAATCCCTTGATTGATCATACCCTGGGCCAGCCGACCTGATAACTGATCCATTTGGTGATAACTGTAAGAACTTTCAGCGGTCACAATCCATGGCTTATCGGGACAGTGATTGACCCTTTTGCGAAGCACGGAGGCGAGATCACGATGCTCAAGCTTATCAATCATCACGGGACCTATCTCCCTTTGAATTTTGGCTCGCGCTTCTCGGAGAATGCCGTGATCGCTTCGCCGTAGTCCTCTGTATAAATCAGGTTGGAAATTGTCTGTTTTTCCAGATTTAGTACGGTTTCAAAATCGGCGTCATGAGCCTGGGCTAGTAATCGTTTGTGTTGCATGATAGCCAGTGGCGCTCGTGAGATGACTTTTCGTGCCATTTCTTCAGCGGCTTTTTCTTCCTCACCTAACGGAACGATCTTATTCGCCAGACCAATTCGATAGGCTTCATCCGCATTGATAAAATCACCGGTTAACATGAGCTCCCTGGCGCGATTCAAGCCAACCATCAGGGCAAGTAACTTGCTTACACCGCCGGTGACAGTCATGCCTGCATTCATTTCCGGGAAACCGAAGATTGCATTGTCTGCTGCGACGATCAAATCAGAGTCGATAGCTATTTCGAACCCGGCTCCGACCGCGTAACCATGTACGGCACAGATCACCACTTTGGGTGAGCGGCGAATTACCCGCGGTATTTCCTGCAGACTCTCGGTGATATCTTCGACGATATCGAGAATCGGATGAATTTCGCCGCTGAGGATTTTCGGATATTCCTCCAGGGCCACTTTCAGATCATCACCGACACAGAAAGCATCCCCCATACTTGAAATGATTATGGCTTTTACTTCATTGTCGTTAGATGCCTTGTTTAGCAACTCGACCAAATGTCGTGTCTCATCAGCGTCTATTGCATTGAGTATTGCCGGCTTATTGAAGCGAATCCAGGCTATACCGTTATCGATTTCGTACAACGTAGTTGCCATGATTGCCTCACGGTTTTAACGATAGGAATTTGAAAAATTATACCTGATAAAAACGAACTTATAACTGCACGCGCACTATTACCTGGTTAAAAACGAGACCATCACCGAGGAGTTTGCACTCAGACTTTCTTTCCTGGACACACTCAGGATTCTCTGTTGATAACAAAGTACACATCATGGCGAACAATGCGCTGGGTAGGTGCCAGATCACCCGCTATATGATCCGCAATCCGTTTGCACTTAAAGAAGATGGAGTACCAGGCGGAACAGGGCATGGTTGTTTATCGCGCTCGGTACCATGCTACCTTGAAATATAATTTCCGGATCAAACTGGAGCGCGGCGGATAAAACTTCTTTTGCAACATGCCCCGGACCAGGGCGAACGTGTGGCACCCTACTACAGCCGGTACAGCAACTGCAGCAACCGCAACCTGGGGAAACCGCAAAGAGTCATGTTGTACCACGGATGAGATTGAAACTAATGCAACCGAACGGTCTGACCGTGATCCAGGCACTCCAGATTCCGAACTGATCAAAGTTGTCCCCAGTACCTTCGCAAGGCTGATCAAAAAAAGTCTACGAGATGGATCCCCTTAATATGCCCCCACTTTAGTTGCCAGATACTGTTCCTTGCGGTTATCGAGGACACCCCTGTGATTAATGGATCCTGGGTCAGATTGGGCAGTGGGGCCGAACTCCACCGCTTAAAGCGCTACCCGATGAACAAGAGTGACCTAAGTACAGCCAGAGGCCACTTAACTGCCACCTTGGCCCTGATATCGCCTTAGCCGTTATTTAATCCCAGGTCGGACATCCTCTGACTGTTGGGTGGTATGGGCGTGTGTAAACAGCGACTAAGGGGTACAAGTTGTGTGTTGTAGCTTGAAAAGAGATGAGGGAGGGGTGAAATCATATTAGGGACGGCAGGGGTGATGCAAAACAGACAACGCTTAAGGTTCTGACCATGCCGATGGCCCAAGGCTCGCATCTGTCAAAAGCAAATCTCTATCCCTTATCCTTTGCTCTTGTGGCCGATACTGATTCATCTTCATCTTCACGCGAGTTCTTACGCAAAATAAGTGCGCTGAGGTGTCGCAAATAGTTTGATTAGATTCAATAAGATTTGCATAATTACGGTAGTTGGTGTTGGCCAGGAAAAACCGAGTCGTGACCGATGTTGTGGAAAGCGTATTCCCCCGCATCTGCTATTTTAACGTGTGTTACATGACCGAAAGATCTGCCCACATCTTAAGTGCGCGGTCATTCAAATCAAGCTGGTGAATTTATGAGCGCTTGGATAAAGATGATTGAGGATAGCGATGCAGATCCCGAGCTATTAGAAATATTGAAATTGGCGAGAACTCCTCATGGTACTGTGGACAATGTAATGCGCGTACATTCACTACGGCCGAATACGATGAGAGGGCACGTCATGCTTTACCGGGCCGCCCTTCATGATGATGCCAATACTTTACCCATGTGGCTTCAAGAAGTTATTGGTTCCTATGTATCTTTGCTGAATGAGTGTGAGTACTCGTACTCTAATCATTGGAGCAACGCCAAGCATCTGATGGGAGACGACATCATGGCAGATCTGGCAGAGGGCGCGCTCAAGAATCGAACGCCAGAGGAGGCGTTTGAAGGTTCTGTTTTGGCGCTACTTCAGTATGCGGAGAAACTTACCATCAGTCCTGCCAAGATGCGCCCGGACGATGTCAGCCGACTGCGTGAGGTGGGCATTGATGATGGAGAGATATTGGAGGTCAATCAGATTGTGGGGTATTTCAATTATGTAAACCGTTGTCTTAATGGCCTTGGAGTCACGACCGATGGCGATATCGTCGGGTACTATAGCGGGGAAGATTAGGGCGATGACTTTTGTTCGTACCGTAACTGAAAATCAGATTCCCGTTGTCGATATCACGGCTCTAGTCCGCGGCGAAGCCGCTGCTGACGTGGGAAAATCCTTACACCAGGCGAGCAGTAATCTAGGCTTTATCTATGTCAAGGGCCATGGGCTTAAAGCACAGTTGCTTCGTGATCTTCGACATGTGGGTATGGAGTTTTTCCGACTGCCTGCCGAGGAAAAAAGCCGCGTCAACGCCACCCGCAACCACCGCGGCTGGCTTGGGCCAGGGCAATCGAAGATGGATGATAGTCTGTTACCAGACCTGAAAGAAAGCTTTGTCTGGGGCTATGGGAATCAATCCACTGAATCTGATCATCCTCTTCGAGGGGCTAATCTTTGGCCATCTCATCCGTCCCAATTGGAAGCTCTCGCCAAGACATACCTGAAGCAGGCGCACGTTGTTGCCGGTCATCTGATGCGCGGCTTTGCCCTCGGATTGGGATTGCCTGAAAATTTCTTTTTACGCAGTGCTGATCGGCCACTCAGTCGGGCTTCTCTGGTGTATTACCCACATCAGGAAGAAGCTAATCGCACCCAGTTTGGAGTGGGGCCCCATACTGATTTTGGGGTGCTGACAGTTCTCTGTCAGGATGAGATAGGAGGCCTACAGGTTCAGGATATTCACGGAGAATGGATGGAAGCACCTCCTAAAAAAAACGCGTTGGTTATCAACGTTGGCGACTTACTGAGTCGATGGACTGCAGGTGCGTATAAATCTACACCCCATCGTGTCTTGAATCACTCGGGGCATGAACGGCTTTCTATCGTTTTGGCATACGATCCGAATCCGGAGACCCAAGTGGATCCAAAGGCAATCTACGGTTCTGATTATAGCGGGGATCTAGAGCCCATCAGTTGTGGTGATTATCTACAATGGCGTTTCAACAACGCCTTTGCTTACCGAACTTAGTCAGGCGAAATCTCCGCAGTCCGATACTGCGGCTACATAATACAGACAGACTGATATGGAGACTCCCGATGTGATCCAGGCAGGCCTGAATAACCTGGTACAAGGTACTATCCAGATACGCACTCGGCAGCATTGACCCTTAATGTTGAACTGCTCCAATGGATTGGCTGGTATCTCAACATCCCAATCATAGTGGGGAAATAAGAACCCGGCTTGCATTAAAGTAGTCTGCAATACTAGGGATTTTCCATTTAAAAAAATCAAGGAAGTCGGGATGACAGCACGCAGGCCATGGAATGTAGGCATCACACACCTCATTAAACCACCCTTTGATGCGGAAAATGAAGCATTTAATGGCAACGCTAAATTTTTTTACTTTAAGTCAAAAAATGAGACTGGCTTTTTACAAGTTGATCTGCAGCAACTAGATGCTTTCCTGATTTGGACTCCCTCTATTGGCAACGAAACCATAAGAAAACTTAACAATTGCCAGATCGTTGTCCGCTACGGGGTAGGATTCGACAAGATTGAAATACCAACACTGCAAGATCGAGGTATTGCATTTTCGAATAATCCAGAATACGGACCAGAAGATGTTGCCGATACTGCCATGGGTTTAATTCTTGTATTGCAACGTCGATTGATTGAGCACGATATTCTCGCTCGATCCTATATTGATACCTGGCAAGAAAATCATTTATCTCCGATGCTGCACTCCCCCCGCGCGACGGTTGGGGTTGTCGGAGTTGGACGCATCGGCATAAGTGTTATACGACGCCTCGCCCCATTCGGTTATCGTGTTATCGGCTATGATCCATATGTAAGTAACGGAATGTTTAGGGCCCTACAGATTGAAAGAGCATCGTCACTAGATGAGCTGGTAAGTCAGGTCGATATACTAACTCTCCATTGCCCACTTACGCCTGAGACTCGCGGTATGATAAATCGTAAGCTACTTCAGAAAGCGAGATCTGGTCTGATTCTTGTTAATACGGCACGCGGCGCTCTGATAGAGAATGTTGATTTTGTCGAGGATCAGCTTCGCTCGGGACACCTCGCTGGGGTCGGACTAGATGTACTTCCGGACGAACCACCCTCCTCTCATTCATTGTTTGACGCGTGGCGTGAGCAGGCTTCGTGGCTACGGGGTCGTTTGGTATTAACACCTCACAATGCTTTTTTTTCAGACAGCTCAATGTACGAATGTCGTTTTGCTGCCGCCGAAACAGCACGACTATTTTTAGAAGAGCAAATACATAGAAATAAAATAACGGGTTAATATCAACAGTACTAAACAAGAAACAGATAGCAATGAACACACAAGCATTGATGCCTAACTTTGGACTCGAGTTGCTCGATATCGACTTATCGAATCCGATAGATGACGCTTGCTTTGATAAGATCCTTGATCTTTATTTCGAATATTCGGTCTTGCTGTTTCGAGGACAGGATATGTCTCCTGGCTGCCAGGCAGCTTTAGCCCATAGATTTGGTCGACCTAAGATCGAGACGAGAAAGCAGTTTAATCTAAAGGAGAATCCTGAAGTCTCGACGATCGGTAACGCTAAAGACACTGATGGGAAAGACGCGGCATTTTTTGTTCGAGGCGGTTTTGGTTGGCACACTGACGGCACTTCAGCGTGCCATGTAGATGCCGCTACTTTCCTTTATGCGGTTGAGGTGCCAAAGAAAGGTGGTGATACCCTTTTATGCAGTACTAGTACGGCATACAAGAACATACCCCAATCTCTAAGGGATCAGTTGAGTGACTTGAAGATGCTATGTAGTTTTCATGCACATAATGATCCTTTGCTGGAGACGGATCGAGACTCTCATATTCCGCTGACGGAAAAAGAGCGTCTCGCGCTACCCCCAGTTTGGCATGACATCGTGCAAGTACACCCCGTCACCGAACAGACGGTTTTGTACATGAATTTCGACCCAATCGAATTTAATTCTGTAAGTCTTAACGCTGGAGAAAAATGGTTACAAGAAGCGCTGGCGATCGCAACGGAAGATAAATATGTTTACCGTCATAGATGGATCCCAGGTGATCTTCTTATCTGGGATAATCATGCAATGTTGCATAGCGGTACACCAACAGCATGTTATGAACGTGATAAACGATTGATGCATCGTTCATTTGTCTATACCCAACCCACCGAGCGAACCCTAGAGAACTTAGAAGAAGTGAATGAGATTTTCCTTCCAGTCTAAGATTGTTTCTCAACAGATTTATTGTTTTGACAAATTAATAGGATAGAGCAAAAACCCGCCTCTAAAAAGCAAATGCATCAACATAGCTATGTTCTTAGTGTGGCAATTGTGGCGTACTTGCTTTACAGCGAAGGGGTTCTTGTCAACTTTACCGAACCTGCCATTGGTTTCAAATGAGCAAGTCCAACGTTCCTTTAATCAGCCATTTGAGCTGTAAAGTTGAATCGAAGTATTTAAGAAGCTCAAGAACCAGATGAAAAAATTCTCAATATTTTCTTTAGCCCGAAATGCATTTACAGGGCATAAGAATTGGGAAAAGATGTGGCGAAGCCCCGACCCGAAGCAAGAGTACGATGTCGTTATTATCGGTGGCGGTGGCCATGGCCTGGGTGCTGCCCATTTTTTAGCGAGAGACCATAACATAACAAAAGTAGCGGTTCTTGAGAAAGGTTGGTTAGGAGGCGGTAACACAGGGCGCAACACGATGACAGTGCGTTCTAATTTCCTCCGCGAAGATAGCGTTCCTTTCCACGAAATGTCACTCGACCTCTACCACGAACTAAGCCGTGAGTTGAATTACAACCTCATGGTTAGTAAACGCGGAATGATCACATTTATCCAAAGCTCCGCAGCGAATCGTGTCGCGATGCAGATGGCCAATACGATGCACATTTACGGGGCGGAATATCGGATGCTGTCGCTGGATGAAATTAAACGAAGAATACCTTCGTTTGATCCATCGCCAAATATGCGTTTACCGATCCGGGGCGGCGTCTATCAACCCAGAGCATCAATGGTGAGACATGATGCGGTTGCGTGGGGCTTTGCTCGCGCGGCTGATGCCCGAGGCGTTGATATTATTCAAAATTGTGAGGTTACTGGTATTCGAAAGGAGCACGGTGCCGTAACTGGAGTGGAAACAACAAAGGGTTTTATTCGCACTAAAAAAATAGGCATGGCTGTTGCTGGCCACGGGAGCGTGGTTGCGTCGATGGTCGATCAGAGATTGCCCATAGTTACTCAACCCTTGCAGGCGTGGGTATCTGAACCAATAAAACCAATCTTGAACGAGATTGTGGTGATCAGAAGTTACCATGGAACCTATTTCATGCAGTCAGACAAGGGCGAGATTGTCGTCGGCCAGGGTTGCGATCCATATCCATCATACGCCCAGCGCGGAACCTTCTCCATCGTAGAAGACGCAACTATCTCCATGCTTGAAGTTTTTCCCACATTTGGAAGGTTAAAGTTGTTGCGTCATTGGGCAGGGATGCTCGACATACCCTACGATGGCAGCCCCATCATATCGAAGACCGATACCAAAGGTTTTTATGTTGATGTCGCCGGATCAGGTGGCTTCAAGACGATTCCGGCAGCTGCCAAGACTTTTGCGCACCTGATAGCGAATGATTCACCGCATCCGCTAGCTGAAAAACTTGGGCTTCATCGCTTTGCTTCTGGCCGCCTGCTTCAGGAAGGGGGCGTCTCATCCAACCGATGAGTGGATTCGCGAGATGCTAGAGATACCCTGCCCATGGTGTGGCCCTCGCAATGAGAATGAGTTTGTCTGCGGGGGTGAAGCCGAACGAAAAAGACCCCGCGACCCAGGACTGGTGAGCGACGATAACTGGACAGATTATCTTTACAACAGTACTAATTCCAAAGGAGAGGTTCGGGAATGGTGGTGGCATGTCAGCGGCTGCACCAAGTGGTTCCAGATTGTTAGAGATACCGTAACGCATAAGATCTATCCCATCAAGGAAGACACGATATGACTCGGCTGGCGCAGGGAGGCATCGTTGACCGCAGTCGACCTTTGCGCTTCAGATTCAATGGTAAAAGCTATCAAGGGTTTTCTGGAGACACCCTCGCTTCCGCCCTAATTGCTAACAATGTTCGAATTGTTGCCCGCAGTTTCAAGTATCACCGGCCCCGCGGCATCTTGACCTGTGGCTCTGAAGAACCAAACGCTTTGGTCCAACTCGTCAGTGATGGTGACCAGCCTAATCTTAGAGCGACCCAGATAGAGTTGACCGAAGGTCTCAAGGCACAAAGTGTGAATTGTTGGCCAAGTGCTAATTTTGATCTCGCTGCCATCAACAATGTCTTGTCACCCCTGTTTCCAGCGGGGTTCTATTACAAAACGTTTATGGCCCGACCATGGGATTTTTACAGCAGATTTATTCGACGCGTGGCGGGCCTGGGAACCCTACCAAAAGAGAAAGATCTGGGTCATTACGAGCGGGTCTTTGACTATGTTGATGTTCTGATTATTGGCGCTGGCCCTGCCGGATTGAGTGCGGCGACGGTGTTAGCACCGTCAGGGTTGAAAATCATGATCATTGACGCCAATCCAAAGCCCGGTGGCCATCTTCTTTTCGAGTCGACCACGGTTGATGGTAAATCCGGGTCACGGTGGACGACAGACGTTACTGCAGAACTCAATCACCGAGAAAACATTGCCTGGCTGAGAAGCAGTACCGCTACCGGCTACTATGACCACAACCTTGTTATTGTCGCTGAGCATGAACCAGAAGAATCCTGGGTGCGGGAGCGACTTTGGCATATCCGGGCTAGCAGAGTCTTGATTGCAACTGGTGCAGTAGAGCGGCCTTTAATTTTTTCGAATAATGATAAACCCGGTATTATGTTATGTGCGGCGGTCGCGCGCTATATCACACGCTACGCCGTCGTGCCTGGCCAGCGCGCAGTCATTTATACCAACAACTCCACTGTATACGCTCATATAGCCACTCTCAGCAAAGCGGGTGTAAAAATTGAGCAAATCGTAGATACGCGACCCAAGATAAGTGAGCAAGAAGAAGACCTTGCAAAGGCGCATTCGGTCCCGGTGTTGCTTGGTTCGCAGATTCTTGATGTGAAAGGGTGGCGCGCTGTCTCCTCGGTCTCTGTCGCAACACCTGGTGGTGTGATAAATGTCTCCTGTGATCTGGTTTGTCATTCTGGGGGCTGGAATCCCTTAGTGCACCTGCATTCCCATGCCGGTGGAAAACCTGTATTTGATGAAGCAACAGCCACTTTTGTGCCGGGGGAGTCGGCACAGGATGAGAACTGTATCGGTGGCGCAAAGGGTATCTTTTCTATTTCCCAGTCGATAGATGATGCAACTGACGTCGCGCAGACTATTGTTCGTGATCTTAGTGGACAATTTGCCCAACCAACAGACAATGCTGTCGCGTCAGGTGAGATAGCTTACGACATTAACGTTATCTGGCCGGATAACGAATTGCCTGGCAAGGCATTTGTTGATTTTCAGAACGATGTAACAACATCGGATATTGCGTTGGCGGTGCGTGAAAATTTCCAATCCATCGAGCATGTCAAACGATATACAACAGCAGGTATGGCAGTGGACCAGGGAAAGATTGGCAACCCGAACGTGATCGGACTGGTTGCTAGAGAATTAGGAAAAGATCAAAAAAATATTGGTACAACCACGTTCCGGCCACCCTTTGCGCCTATCAGTTTTGGCGTTATAGGGGGGAGTGAGCGTGGCCAGCTAATTATTCCATCAAGAACCACCCCGATCACACAATGGCATATAAAACATGGCGCAGCCATGGACGAAGCCGGAGGTAACTTTCGCCGTCCTTTTTATTTCCCCATGGCGGGCGAGACTATGAGCGAAGCAGTTATTCGTGAAGCGCTCGCAACTCGTAACGACTGTGCCATCTACGATGGCACCCCTTTAGGCACATTTGAACTGCATGGTACCGATGTTCCAGAACTGCTGAATCGAATTTACACCAATCGTTTTGATGATCTCAGAATGGGACAAGGCCGGTTTGGCCTTATGCTTCGTGAGGACGGCCGGCTTATGGATGATGGTGTAACGTTCCGTATAAACAATAACCAATATTTAATGTCTTGCGGTACTGGTGCAGCAGCAACTGTTTACGCTCATATCGACCGTTTGTTGCAAACAGAATGGTCAGATCTCAAGGTTTATCTAGTTAACGTGTCTGCTGGTTGGGCGACGATTTGTATCTGCGGACCACTCGCTCGTACTGTGCTGCAGCAGTTGGATACCGATCTAGCGTTTGATGAAGATTTTAAATTTCTAGATATATGCGAAGGTCAACTCGCTGGGGTACCGGTTCGCGTGGCTCGGGTGAGTTATACCGGTGAGTTAAGTTTTGAGATCAATGTGGCCAGACGACACGCGCTGAACATCTGGACCACGCTCTTGACGGCAGGTCGGGACTACGGCATCACACCTATAGGCTCTGAAACAAGTGGTGTGCTGCGGATAGAAAAAGGCTTCGTTTCCCCAGCGATTGAAGGTGACAACATTACCAATCCTTTTGATGCTGGAATGGGCTGGGTTGTCGATATGGGCAAGTCTGACTTTATCGGCAAACGGAGTCTTGAGCGCGATCTCAAGCTTGGCGGACAACGCCAACAAGTGGTTGGCCTACTGCCAGAAGATAACAAGGCACTAGTGGCCGACGGATCGGCTTTATTGCCCGAGAACAACCAGGGAGATCGATCAGGTTTTCAGGGGCATGTCACCGCAGCATGCTTCAGTCCTACCTTAGGCCGTGCAATCGCGTTGGCGCTGCTAAAGGATGGTCGGGAGCGATACGGAGAGCGAGTGCTCATATCAGGCCTGCAAAATCGTTACATGGCAACTGTAACCGAACCCGTGTTTTATGACCCTAAAGGCAAAAGGATGCGTGGATGAGTTACCAGGCAGAATTTTTCATTATCGATGACGTCGGCCTGATCAATCTACGTGGTACAGGCGAAGTCATCGCAAGGTTTGAAGCAGTGCTAGGCCTCGCGATGCCTACCAGGCCGAATCAAGCCGCGTTGGGTAAAGATATTGCTGTCCTGAGCTTGGCCTCGGATCAGTGGTGGGTACGCACGCACAGTTGTAACGAGCAGCGGGTATTCGGGCTGTTGTGCAGCGCAGTAGAAAATCTACATGCTGCAGTAACAATCGTCAGTGATCATTTTACGGGATTTTCTATAATCGGTGAAGATGCTCGTCAGATTCTTCGTCAAGGTATCAGTCTCAATATTGGTCGTTTGGAGACAGGTCAATGCACACGTTGCGGGTTCGCGCGGTGTGGCGCAACGGTTCACGTTATTGAGCAATACCAACATTACGACCTTTTTGTCGAGTCGAGTTACGCTGACTACGCGCAACTGTGGCTTCAGACCGCAAGCGGTAGAAACAGGCCGTCGGATTAAATCTAACTAAGATCTAACTATATAGATAATCGAGTCAATTCATCGCCATGCCAAATTACTATGACACACAGACCCAACTAAACGAGTACCTAGTATTCCACTATGGGGATGATGAAGATATTTTGAACTGGGAGTTTGGTCCGAAACAAGCACTTGGGTTTCACCAAAGATTAGTGAACTGCATCGATAAACAAAAAATAGGCTCCAACAGTAGAGGACTCGATCTGGGATGCGCTGTAGGTCGGGTTACATTTGAGTTAGCACAATATTGTGAATCAGTGATCGGTATCGACTACTCGGAGCAGTTTATTGCGCAGGCGCAGTCGATCAAGTTAACGGGCAAAGTAAAGTTCAAGTTAACGCGGGAGGGCATGTTGGGAGATTTGGTGGAGAGACGACTCCCTCGCCAGATTGATCGAGAACGCGTTTCGTTCCGTCAGGCCGATGCCGAAGAGTTGCCTGAATCTATCGGCAAATTCGATGTCGTTATACTCGCGAACCTATTGGATCGGCTGCCACACCCCCAAAAAGCTCTGGCTCGTCTCTCAGCGATAACCAACCCGGGCGCTCAGGTCGTCATATGTTCACCCTTTACCTGGTGGGATGATTTTACGAGCTCAGGCGAACGACTGGGTGGATTCGTCCGCAACGATCAGGAAGTCACATCCATGGATACTATCGAGACTCTGTTGAGAGACGACTTTCAAATCATCGATATGCAGGATCAGCCATTTCTGATTCGCGAGCACGAGCGAAAATATCACTTCAGCGTCGCCCATGTAGGTATCTGGTTGCGGCGTTAAGGGTCTGCGGTAGTTCCTATTGATTCGGTATTTCCAGTAACTGCTACACCATGGCATAGCTAACCAACAGGGATCGGAACCTCGCCCTCTATGGTTGCTCTTCGCATAACGCGCCGATGAGCCGTAACTTCGCCAAAGTAATCAGCTACAGCGTGATGCAAAGAAACCCTGTTATCCCAGAGTGCAAGAGAGCCCTGCTGCCAATGCAGTCGGCACCCAAACCGCGACTGGGTGGCATGTGAGTAAAGGTAATCCATCAACGGCGCACTCTCTTGTTTTGTCATCCCCTCAAACCGTGTGCTAAACGCAGGGCTTAGGTACAACGACTTACGACGAGTCTCCGGGTGCACTCGAACCAAAGGATGAACAGCACATCCTTCTTCGTTTTTTTTCTCATGCATACCTCCATAAGTTGCTGACCATTGAGTTGTATCTCCAGATTCGTTGACGACTTTCAACGAATCTATAACTTCTTTAAGCCCATCCGAAAGAGACTCATAAGCCAGGTACATATTACAAAACTCGGTATCAGCGCCATATGGCGGCACTTCTTTAGCATATAGAGCTGATCCCATGGGCGGCTTCTTGAGAAACATCAGATCTGAGTGATAGAAATTATCCCAGCTGTAGTCCTCCCCCGGCTCCCTGACGATCTCAAATATATCCAGGTCTTCTTGAACACCTTCGACATAAGGATGAGGAATAAGGTTTCCAAAATGTTCGGCGAATTTACGATGAGCACTTAGCGTAAGGTTCTGATCTCGAAAAAGTAGAACAAGATATTCATTTAATGCAGATCTAATTTCTGCTACTACCAAGGGTCCGAGGTCTTCAGACAAGTCAATACCGGTAACAACAGCTCCAAGGGCTCCACTGATTGGCGAATGGTTAAAGTGCACATATTGCTTTTTTAGATTCATTTCCTATCCTCTAAGGACATTAAGCAGTTCGCGTGCTAGTAAATGACAAGGAAACACATATAGCTTTTTTTATAAATTCGTATGATATTATGGCATGCAACATTACTAGTTTGTTTACGAATCATCTATCGGAATCAACACATTTTTTTCGAATGAACACACCACTTCAACCAAAACCGTTTAGCGCGTTTCTTCACTCAAATGAAATAGCCAGGCTCCGCGATCCAGATCTTAATGCTGCGCGGGGGCTCCCGGCATCAATCTATACAGACTACGAATTTTTTGCTCTAGAGCAGAAGCATCTTTTTCCGGATGTCTGGGTCGGCATCGGTTTTGATACTGATGTGCCACTTGCTGGTGATGCAGTCCCACTTGAGGTAGGGGGCTCGCCTTTAATCTTATGTAGAGATCACGAAGATCGTATTCAAGTTCTCCATAACGTGTGTAGGCATCGCGCAACTCTTGTACTTGGGTCCGGAAAATCTGGTCTAAAAAATTTCCAGTGTCCTTATCATGGCTGGGTGTATGACTTAGATGGCCGCTTGCTTGCCACTCCGTTCTGGGACGGCACATCTAGCGCAAAACGATGTCCCGTTCCCGCCGACTCAGCAAGTCTCGTGCCAGTCCGCAGTGGAGTTTGGAATCATATTGTCTTCGTGAACCTTAGCGGCATGGCATCGAGCCTTGAGACATACTTAGCGGATATGCAAAATGAATTGGACCATTTTGATCTGGAGTCAATGGAACTGGCTCACACAGAGTCCTGGGAATTCGACGCTAACTGGAAATTGGTGATGGAAAACTGGGAGGTGTATCACCATGTATGGGTCCATCAAGGAGTCTTCGATCAGATGTCAGAAGAAGTAGACATGCAGACAGGCAGTCCATGCACGGACATGATTGCCAGTAATAATTGTCTGATGCTCCGGCCTAATGAATTCCGCAAGACCTCTGCACGACCGTCTTCTGGCCTGCTTCCGTCAATGCCTCACAAAAAGGACGCGAAAGACATCAATAAACGTTCGAGTATTGCAAACGCAATATTGCCAAATGTTACTGCCAGCATGGGAGTAGTGGAATTTGCACCGGCGGTGTATACCCCTATTGCGCCAGATAAGACTCTTGCCAAGATGGCGTGGTTTGTTCCCCAGGGGATTCTGGGCGTCGAGAAATATCAGCCTGAGGTCGATAAAATCCTTGAGCGCTGGCTTGGACCTGATCGGTCCATTACGGGCCGTCGCGGGATTCGCGCTCAGGATCATCACTGCATGGAACTCCAGCAAAAAGCGCGAAACTCGCCAGTTGCTGACGATGTGCGATTCTCTCGCACCTGGGAATCAAACGTTCGGTATTTTCAAGATTGGTTAGTCAAGCGACTAGAAATCGCTAAAGCGTAGCCTTTGCTTTACTTATAGCCCAAGATCAACTTTATCTTAGAGAATGTCGAAAGGACAAATGCGTCAACAATCAAAACGGATCAACGTGTCATCGATTAGACGGCGGAAGACTTCAGGAATATCAGATATCTTCCAGTTAATTATATTGGCTGGAGGGGTAATCTGGCTACTCCTCCGAGGTGCAGCCGAGATGCACTACGTTTGGCAGTGGCATAGAATTCCTCAATATCTTTATCGAATTGTAGATGGAGAACTTATTTTCGGACCCCTGATTGACGGGTTAATGGTGACTCTTGAGATTGGCGCATATAGTATTGTCTTGGGTCTGTTTATTGGACTGATCACGGCATTCCTGCGTTTATCTGATTCATACTCAGGACGGCTGTTGGCTACTATTTATCTCGAAATAGTTCGAAACACTCCGCTTCTTATTCAACTGTTTATTTTTTACTTCGTTTTGGGGCCAATATTCGAAATAGATCGGTTCTGGGTCGCAGTGTTATGTATCTCATTTTTCGAAGGATCATTTGCATCGGAAATTATTCGTGGCGGAATTCTTTCAGTACCAAAGGGGCAAAAGGAAGCAAGCTTTAGTCTAGGACTAACACAAGCAACTAGTTATCGCTATATTATATTACCGCAGGCGCTGCCTATCATTCTGCCCCCGTTGGCCGGGATCATCGTAAATCTAATCAAACATTCGGCCATCGTAAGTGTAATAGCCGTATTTGATCTGACAACGTCTGGCCTGGATATTATTTCTGAAACATTTATGGCATTTGAGGTCTGGCTCACAGTGGCAGCAATCTATCTTTTGATTACTGTATCTCTTTCAATAATGATTAGTCGGTTTGAGCTTTACATGAGGCGGTCTACTTCGACGAGCTGAATGGGGCGATAACTTTCTAACTTCGATTTGCTCAAGGAATTGGTCCTCGAGCATTTTCAACCTAGGAGGAAGTATGCAAATCACAAAAAAACCGTTTATTGGTGCTATGGCTGCACTAGCCATCCTATTGACCCCTGTTTCTACTTTTGCAGGTGAACTGCAACAACAATTAACGTCTGAAAGTGTCATCCAGACCATTATGAAACGCGGTAAAATGAAGGTCGGGATGGCAACATTTGTCCCTTGGGCAATGCGGGACAAAAAGGGTGAATTAATTGGTTTCGAGATCGATGTTGCCAAAAAAGTGGCTGCGGATCTTGGCGTTGAGATCGAATTTGTCCCCACTGCATGGTCAGGGATCATTCCCGCCCTCATTGCTGGCAATTTTGATGCGATTATTGGTGGAATGAGTGTTACTCCAAAGCGTAACCTAACGATCAACTTCACAGCACCCTATGCGCACTCCGGCATGGGTATCGTGGCTAACAAAAAGTTAGCGGGCGACTTGACTTGGCCGGATGGCTACAACAGCTCAGAAGTAACCTTTACCTGTCGGCGTGGGGCAACATCATGCACCGACACCCAAAATCTTTTCCCCAAAGCTAAACTACGACAATTCGATGACAGTTCGCTGGTCCTTCAGGAAGTGGTGAACGGTAATGCCCACGCAGTACTAACGAGCTTCCCTAAGCCAACTCTGTGGCAGGCTCAAAATGCCGACGTCTTGTTTAACCCGACACTCGACAAGCTAACGGAGGGTAATGAGGCTTTTGGCTTACGAAAGGGTGACCCTGATGCACTGAACGTTTTCTCAAATTGGATCATGGTTAACACCAGTAATGGCTGGCTGCAGGAACGTTGGACCTATTGGTTTACGACCATGGATTGGGCGGATCAGGTCAATCTGAAGAAATAATTCCAGAGTTTGAAAACTAATGGCAAGCCCATTTGCTTGGGCTTGCCATCGGTCTCGAACCCCATATCCAAATCTTGATGTAAAACTCAATCATCTTTGAACCCTTTTTGTGCGCGTTAACTCAAAAAGTCGATTAACTCGCATCACTGATGCAGTTGTAATAGGGAGTGCGATCTTTCTTGTAGCGTTTGTAGTCCACAAAGTCGACACTGTCATGATTTACGATTGGCACTGGGGCTTTTTGTGGGAATATATTTTACGTTGGGACGAAGAACAGCAGGCATACGCCCCTAATCTTTTACTCAAAGGATTAGCCACCACGTTTCGATTGGTTATTTGGTCAATGCTTCTAGCGAGCATGATCGGTGTTTGTATGGGGATCATGCGTACGAGCTCGCGACTACTATTTAGAACTGTAAGCAGGTTGTATGTTGAATTCATTCGTAATATGCCGCCAGTAGTCTTTATTTTTGTGTTTTTCTTTTTCCTAAGTTCGCAATTTATCCCCCTTCTTGGAATTGACGAAATTTCTGTCCGCGCATCGCCACAAACTATTGCTGTCCTTAAGGTGCTCATTGGACCGCCGGAACTATTTGCGAACGTTATATCCGGGGTAATCTGCCTGGGCCTTTTCGAAGGTGCTTACATTACAGAGATAATCCGAGCAGGAATCCAGTCTATAGACAAAGGGCAAACAGAGGCCGGCCAGTCAATCGGGCTTACACGCTTCCAGACGTTGCGATGGGTAGTCTTTCCTCAGGCAGTCCAACGGGTGATTCCCCCACTCGCAGGACAGTTCATTACTCTTATAAAGGACACCTCCATAGTGTCATTGATCTCAATTCAGGAGCTTACCTTTTTAGCCCAAGAAGTCGCCTATTCGACACAATATGTGTTTGAGATCTGGTTGTTTGTTGCGGGAGTCTATTTCTGTATCTGTTATTCCCTCGCACTCTTCTTCGGCAGACTAGAGCGGCGTGCGCAACGTATTTACTAAAACTAAATAGACGGGCCAAACAATCATAGCGCGACACTAATTTCTATCATTCCGACCTTAGCAGGAGTGCCCTTTGAAAAAATGATCTCTTTAGAGGATGCGTCTAAATACTTCGGTAGCTTCTGCGCGTTGAGCGTTGTGTCTGCGGCTCTTGGGATCTGGAAATTCGACTATGATCCGCTGCATTAATCGGCTTAAGAGGCATGATGAAGGCAACATCTGGGTTAACGGTACTGAACTTACTGAAGACGGGATGACCATGATTGTGGTCACTCACGAGATGGGTTTTGCAAAGCAAGCTGCCAGCAAAGTAATCTTTATGGATCAAGGTGAACTCGTCGAAGCGGTCCCGACCGGACAGTTTTTTCACACCCTATCTGCGATCGGACAAAGCTGGTCTTGTCACAAATAGTGACACATTAATTTCATCTACTTAAATTGGCTCTAAAAAAATGAGATGCACAATAGACATTAATCAAAATGGCAAAAGAGAGGGTTTCATTCAGCTAAATCACTCTAATGATAGGCATGCATATGGGGTAATTCCCATCCCCATAGCAGTAATTGCCAATGGTCCTGGCCCTACCGTGCTACTTACAGCAGGAAACCATGGAGATGAGTACGAAGGAGTTATTATCTTAAAACGCCTCTATGAGGCAATTACTAGCGAACAGATCAATGGGCGACTCATTATCCTGCCGGCCTTGAATTTTCCGGCCGTCCGAGAGTTCAAGAGAGTCTCTCCGCTTGATAATAACAATATGAATCGTATCTTTGGTTCAACTGACTCCCCAGGACCTACCAGAGAGATTGCTCGATTTGTTGAAAATGAGCTTATTTCACAAGCTCGCTATGCTATCGATCTTCACTCGGGTGGAACAATGTGTGAATTCCACCCGTGTAGCTATATATATAGTGGTGGTGATCAACAGTTTGTACAAGAAAAAATATCAGCGGCACACTGTTTCGGAGCAAAATATACAGTTGTGGTAGTGGGTACTTCGGGCTCTTTATCCGCTGCGTGCGAACGTCAAGGGGTAGTGATGTTATCTGCTGAACTCGGTGGCGGGGCAATTCGCAAAAAGAACATTGAACTAGGCTATCACGGTACCCTCAATGCGCTTGCCGGATGGAGTGTATTAGATAGTGAGCCTGTAAAAACGTCGACTGAATTCTTGCTAAGTGGTGCTTCTTCATCTTTTGTCATGAGTCCCATCGTGGGTGCTTTCGAACCATTAATAGAGATTGGCCAAACAGTAATGGCAGAGGAAAGGGTTGGACGGGTTTACCCTTTGGAAACGTTTTCTGAGCCCATAATCCAGATTCAATGCGAGAAGAAGGGCATTGTGATCGGACAACGTAATCAGTCCTTGGTGCAAAGAGGCGATTTTCTTCTGCATACCGGGGAACCAGTATCTGAAGCTGGCATACTTGAACAAAGTATCTCGTAGAGTTCATCTAAACATTTTTCTGTTGATAACAAGGTGTATGGCAGGGCGAGCAATCCACAAGGCTCGCGCCAGATCACCCGCTACATGATCCGCAATCCGTTTTCACTTAAAGAAGATGGAGGGCAAGGCGAAGTAGGGCATGGTTGTCTATTGGGCCCGGTGCCATGTCACCTTGAAACGTAAACTCCAGATCATGCCAGGGCAGTGGGGCTAAAACTTCTTTTGCAACCTGCCCCGGACCAAGGCGAACATCTGGCACGCTACTACGGCTGCTACAGCAACCGCAGCCGGGAGAATCGCAAAGGGTCTGAGTGAAACCACGCCGCGGATGAGGTTGAAACTGATGCAACCGGGCAGCTCGCCTGTGATCCAGGCGCTTCAGATCCCGAGCTGTTCAAAGCTGCTCGCAGTGCCTGAATCCAGACTCACCTACAATACCGAGTACTCTGCCGCGCTGAATAGCGGGTGCTGGGCACCAGGGACTCTTCGGGGGTTTGATTCGTCGAAAAAGCACTTCGAGATCCTCCTTTTCTTGAATTTTGGGCTCTGGGGGCTAATTCTTTAAATTGATCGGGTCTGCGACCGAAACTAGAGTGCGTCACAGAGGAAAGCGCCCGTTTAATTGCGGGTCTATTTTCCTAACGTCTTGTTCTTGACGCGTGTCGC
>LWDU01041332.1_pt2 | contig 21091 bp, 14 predicted proteins | sample 727161 | NCBI WGS metagenome assembly LWDU01 (sample SAMN04566230, study PRJNA314399) | hydrothermal vent metagenome | isolation source: deep sea hydrothermal plume seawater | place: Mexico: Gulf of California, Guaymas Basin | collected 2004-07-11
TTTTTCCTGTTCTTCTATGATGCCGAGACAGGAGGAAACGAGGTGGCACATACAGAGACCGCTCAATTTTTTAGCTTGGCTCGAATAGAACAGCGGTTTCTGTATGGGAATTTCACACTCAACAGTGTGAAGACGGTCGAAGCTGCAAATCGAATCAAACGTATGGAGATCAGGCGGGTTCCATAGGTTAACAAACTGGTTCTATCTAACCCTATGGATTCATCCTGGCCTTCTGGGTCAGAGTTCTTGGGTCAGCCAACGCAATCGTAGTAAGGATCTCAGTATTGCTGGCATAGCACGAACAGTGGCAAGATCGGTGTAGTTCCCTTTAGCTCAGCGGATCATGATCCTATGAAAATGAAGACTCGATTCTTGACGGGTATCTTGATGCTCACAGCCTGCCAACCACGAACGGCTGACCCTGATTTCGGTCTGTCTACCCTCCCAGGCTCAGATTTCGATGGAGCAGCATTTGAGTTCGAGCTTGTAGTGGAGGGGATCTATCAAGCTCGAGGGACTGGAAACGTGGCTGTAGGCTCAAACGCCGCGGTCATTATTAACGAGGAAGATGTGTTACTCGTTGACTCGCATATCTCGCCTGTCGCTGCCGCTGCACTCATCGAAGAGCTCGGGTCGATCACTGATAAGCCCGTCAGATACGTGGTCAACACGCACTTCCACTTTGACCACGCTCATGGAAACCAAATCTATCCTGGTGACATTGAGATCATAGGTCACGAGTTCACACGAGAGATGCTGACGAATGAAGGCTCAATAGGTCGGACGTATACCTACTTCCGAGAAATCATGGCCGGTCAACCAGGATTCTTGAACGGCCAAGAGGGATTGAGCCCAACACCTCCGAATACAACACTCTCTGAACGGATGACATTATTTCGGGGAGATAGGGAAATCCGACTGCTCTTCTTCGGACGAGGTCATACCGGTGGCGACATCGTCGTGCATCTTCCAGAAGAACGCGTTCTGATTACGGGTGATCTTTTATTGCCTGGAATCCCCTATATGGGAGACGGCTTTCCATCGGATTGGGTGGAGACACTTGAGGAACTGAAGACGCTGGACTTCGGTATCGTCGTGCCAGGACATGGATCTCCGTTTTCGGACCTAGCTAAGATTGGCCATCTTCAAGCCTATCTCACAGACCTCTGGAATCGTACCAGTGATGCGTATTCCGGGGGACTAACAGCCGAACAAGCAGCAGAGCAGATTGACCTAACCGATCACTCATCGGATTATCCATCTCTGCGTGGCCCAGGTGCGCCATTGCCAGCGATCCGACGAATGTACGAGTTACTCGCAAATCCAGAATCGAATCAGTAGCATGACCATGGGACGCTTTGTACTACGTGATGGTTAAGGATCTGACTCTTAAGGGGCATGACTCCTAATGATTGCCAGAAGCTCCCATGGATCCGTATCCTCTGATATGACCTAACCCTATAGTAGATACTGTCCGTCACGTGAGCCGAAGAGGGAGACATGCTGAAGTCACTTCTAAAGAGCAGGGGCGCCGCCTCAGTGGTCATACTATCCGCACTCTTCCTTAGCCTAGGCTTTCAAGTAGCGGCCCAGAATGGAGATGACGTGAGATTCCCCTACGAGACCTTGCGTTCACCCGTAGCAGGCCTGCGTGGGGTTGTCGCCACCAGCCAGCCTCTCGCCGCTAATGCAGGGCTCGATATCCTAAAGAGAGGGGGAAATGCTATCGATGCTGCAGTGGCGACCGCTGCTGTCTTAACACTAGTTGAGCCTCACAGTACAAGCCTGGGCGGTGACGCCTTCATCATGGTCTACCTGGCAGAAGAGAAGAAATTGGTTGGTCTAAACGCGAGCGGACGTGCACCCTACGCTATGACGCTGGATGCGTTGAACGGGAAGCTGGAAAAGCATGATATGAACCGGATCGGGGGTATATACTCCGTGACGGTGCCCGGTGCGGTCGACGGCTGGTTCGAAGTTTTGGAAAAGTACGGGACAATGACCATGGCTGAAGTACTAGAGCCTGCAATTCATTACGCAGAACATGGCTTTCCAGTCTCTCCGATTATCGCCGATGCGTGGAGATCTCTTGAAAACAACCAAGAGCCATCCACGAGAGAGACGTGGCTAATCGATGGCAAGAGAGCGCCCAGAGCTGGCGAAGTATTCCGGAACCCTGACCTAGCTGAAACCTACAGGCTACTAGGTAAGGAAGGCAGGGACGCGTTCTACAAGGGCTCGATCGCTAAAAAGATTGTTGCCTATTCAGACGCACATGATGGCTTTTTCACCATGAAAGACTTTGAGGATCACACCTCTACATGGGTTGAGCCCATCTATGCAGACTACAAGAACTACAGGCTCTACGAACTACCACCCAATGGACAGGGCATTGCTGCTCTCGAAATGCTCAAGATCTTGGCAAATGTAGACTTGGGCTCAATGGGCCATAACTCCGCTGAATATCTGCACCATGTCATCGAAGCAAAGAAGTTGGCCTATGCTGATATCGATAAATGGAACTCTGATCCGGAGTTCAACGATCTCCCGATCAAAGAAATAATTTCGACTGAGTACGGTCGGCAGCAATTCGAACGGATCAACCCAACCAGGGCTATGGAACGACCAGAGTCGGGGATTAATGGAAACGGTGATACTGTCCTATTAGAGGTTATGGATAAGGATCACAATGCCGTCTCATTCATCTACAGTCTCTATTCAGGATTCGGTTCCGGGCTAGTGCCTCCCGGTACTGGTTTCACACTGCAAAATAGAGGAGCCCTGTTCTCGCGTGAGCCAGGCCACATGAACGTTGTTGAACCTCATAAACGCCCATTCCATACCATCATTCCGGCGATGGCATTCAAGGATGGGGAGTTCTTCATGACCTTCGGGGCCATGGGGGGTGCGGTACAGCCTCAGCAACATGCTCAGATTTTTCTCAACGTGGTTGAATTTGGAATGAACATGCAGCAGGCAGTTGAGATCCCCAGAATTAATCACGGAGGCGGTCTCAGCGTCACCGTTGAACCCGGTATCAATGAAGAAGTCCTAACCCAACTTGAAGCGTGGGGTCACGAGCTCAGAAGAAGAACTACTAGAGGAGGAGTAGGAGGTGCCCAGGGGATAATGTTCAATATCCTGACAGGAGTGATGATAGGAGGTTCAACCCCTCACAAGGATGGTATGGCAGTCGCGTATTAAAACGGGATCAGACTAAGAGCGAAGAGGCTCCACCCTTAACGGGCGGAGCCTCTTTCTCTTACGGAGGGGGTGGGATTCGAACCCACGAGGGCTTGCGCCCGCCGGTTTTCAAGACCGGTGCATTAGACCGCTCTGCCACCCCTCCTCAGAAAAAGATGGAACTGACCGCTAGCTACTTCAACTGACGGTCATCCCATCATTAAGGATAGAAAGCCCGATAGTTTGAAATGACGATCAATTTTCTAGTGACGGAAGAGTCTACGTCCAGTAAAGACCATCGCGAGTCCGTGTTCGTCAGCCGCGTTAATAACTTCCTCATCCCGGATCGAGCCACCCGGTTGAATAACCGCCTTAACGCCAGCTTCCGCAGCCGCATCGACACCATCCCGAAACGGGAAAAACGCATCAGATGCAAGGACGGAACCAGTTACATCAAACCCGGCTTCATCCGCTTTGCGTACAGCGATCTTAGAAGAGTCAACCCGACTCATCTGACCCGCTCCGATCCCCAGCACTCCGCCATCACGGGCAATCAAGATCGCGTTTGATTTCACCGAGAAAATCGCCGCCCAAGCGAATCTCAAATCATCCATCTCAACTTCGGTGGGGTGACGTTGAGTTACGACTTTCCATGATGTATCAATTAACCCATAAGACGGTGGCTCAGAAGGTGTTTGTGCGAGCAAGCCCCCATACACTGACCTCACCGAGCGAGCTTCAGGGATAAGACCATGGGACGCGATGAAGTCGGCTGCCCCTTCCCCCTCGGATGTACCAGGAAAGGTGAGCAATCGAATATTCTTCTTCTTGCTCAGAACCGTCATGGCCTCATCCGAAATGCTTGGAGCTACCAGACATTCAATAAAGAGAGCGGACATCAGTCTTGCTGTTTCCGCATCAACCTCTTGATTCACAGCAATTGCGGATCCGAACGCGCTCATCGGATCAGAGGCCAGTGCTTTTTCGTAAGCATCTGAAAGCGTATCGCTGACCGCGAGGCCGCATGGCGTTGTGTGCTTGATGATGCAAACCGCAGCTCCTTTGGTGTTCGCGAATGGGGACAGTGCGAGTAGAGCTCCGTCTAAGTCCAGCAGGTTATTATATGAAAGTTCCTTACCATGAAGTTGCCTGAGTGCAGAAAGTCCCACTGGGTCTTCATGACCGTAAAAGGCTGCCTGCTGATCCGGGTTTTCTCCATACCTGAGTGTCTGGATTCGCTGCAGGGACACATCCAGCTTATCCGGTAGTGATTGAGATTCCACACTACCAGTGAGGTATCCTGCTACAGATTCATCATAGGCACTGATGTGGCTGAAAACTTTCGCGGCAAGGTGGCGTCTCAACTCCGAGTCTTCACCCCCGTCGATCGCTGCGATGACCTTGTCGTAATCGTTTGGGTCGACAATGACCCAAACTTGTGTGTGTGATTTGGCGGCGGCCCTGATCATGGTAGGACCACCTATGTCGACCTTATCCATCGCCTGAGACATCGTCACATCACCAGCTGCTATGGTCTCCCGGAACGGATAAAGGTTCACAGCAACCAAATCGATCGGCCCATAACCGTGTTCCGTGAGGGCCTTCATATCTTCGTCATTATCCCTTCGAGCAAGAATCCCAGCATGTATCGCTGGATGAAGAGTTTTCACACGTCCGTCCATCATCTCTGGATGTTTTGTGACCTCAGATACGCTGGTCACTTCAATGCCACCCTCACGGAGTGTGCGGGCTGTCCCGCCCGTGGATAGAATCTCCCAACCGCGATCCTTAAGTGCGGTAGCGAGTTCCAGGATTCCGGTCTTATCGGATACGCTGAGAAGCGCCCGCTTCATCCTTACTCCTATTCTGTGTGTTCTAGGTCAGTAGTTGTAGTACTCGATAGTTCAGGTAACTCGAGTGGGCCGGGATTTCGGCCCTCGATAAGGGCAGAGCACACGTGCTGTGCAGCAAGAGGGTATAAACGGTGTTCGATCTTCAAAACGCGGGCAGCTACAACTTCAGCAGAGTCGTTAGGCTCTACTGGTACCCTCCACTGTCCTATGATTGTACCCCGGTCATATTCTTCATCGACATAGTGAACGGTAGCGCCAGTCATTGACTCACCGGCATCGACTACCGCTTGATGCACCCTCATCCCATACATGCCCTTACCACCAAACGAGGGCAGCAGTGCTGGATGAATATTGAGAATCCTACGCCTATATCGGCGAACAACCTCGCTCGGAATGAGCCGAAGATAGCCAGCAAGAAAGATGACCTCTACCCTGTGAACTTCTAGCACTGAGAGTATGTCTTGGGCGACATCTGAGGAGGCTCGCGCCTGGACAGGAATAACGGCTGTACTGATCCCTGCCACATCGGCTCGCTCAAGAACTCCAGCATTCTCGCGGTCCGTAACGACAAGTGACAATCTCCAAGGACACAACTTGTCTTGGTAATCGAGCAGCGCTTGAACATTCGTCCCACCACCCGAAGCAAATGCAGCAGCTACCAAGGGAGAGCCTGCCTCTACCCCTTTTCTCAAAGGTGTCCCCCACCATAATGTTGGGTTAAGAACGGATTGGTTCGACGCTCCTGCCCCACAGTGGTCGGTGGTCCATGCCCTGTGAAGAGTTCTGTTTCATCAGGGAGCGTCAGTACCTGCTCTCGGATAGAATCCATGAGTGTACCCATGTTGCCACCGGGGAGATCGTTCCGACCGATCGATCCTGAGAACACCACATCCCCTACTAAAGCAAAGCTCTCATCCGGGGCAACAAAGATCACGTGACCCGGTGAATGGCCTGGCGTGAAGCGCACATCGAGTGCACACGAATCGAATTCGTATCGCTGTCCGGCTACTAGTTCATTTGTAGGGGGCGGTTGGGGGGTCGCCGTCATGCCAAACATCTGAGCCTGAAAGGGAGCCACCTCATAGAGCTTCTGATCATCTGCGTGCAACCAAATTGGCACATCAGGTGATATCGCACGTATTTCCGAAACACCCTCTATATGGTCGAGGTGAGCGTGCGTTAAAAGAATGGCGTGGAGATCAAGCCCTTCGTCTTGTATCTGGGGAACCACCTCGGCAGCAGCGGCTCCCGGATCAATTACGACTGCTGCAGATGAATCTCCGCAAATAACTAGGTAGGTATTCTCGCCGAACCCCCCACCAGTGAAGGCCCGGATCTTCACGGTCTCAGGCGCGACCGCAGCGAACAGCCGTCAAGCTGTGAATGAGCTCCCACATCCACATCCACCCGATGCGTTCGGGTTACTGAATGTGAAACCCTGGCCCATAACGCTCGTCACATAGTCGATCTCGACGCCGTCAAGATACTGTGCGCTGAATGGATCAATGAAAATTTTCACACCTCGGATATCGAGGATTTCATCATCCGATTCTGGTTCGTCCTCAATGTTGAGGCCGTACTGGAATCCAGAGCACCCACCTGGTAAAACTGCAACTCTCAATCCCGCTTCACTCTCAACACCATGCTCTTGAATGAAGTCTTGAACTTTTTCTGTTGCTGTCGCCGTCAAGGTCATCATGACGCCGGTTGCCTCCTGAGGTGATGTGCTTGTCAGAGCTGGACAAAGTACCAGCTGAAAAACGATACCCTCCTGGCCATTAGACGTTTCCAGTCATAGGACACAGGGGGATGTCCAAAGCTACCTGAGCTGAAAAATCAGGTCAACGTCGGATACCTTGTAGGACCAACTTGCCCCCTAAACGACAATCAGTCTGGTAGGCATACTGGGGATCACAATACGCGCTCAGACCAAACTTAGTCCTAAGAATCGAATCCTTCATTACTGAATGCCTCCCTGACTCGCCTGACTAAATCGTTCTCCTGCCCTGGGAGCACTGTGCGCAAATCAATGAAGACTCGCTGATCCACGATCCGTGCAATTACCGGAGGATCACCGCTACGTAGGTGCATCGCCAAGGCTTCTGCACCATCTGGACCATCTAGGGCAAGGGCGAAACCGGGGAGCTTCACACCCGGATATGTCCCACCCCCTACTCTGCCCTCTGACTCCACGATACTGCTCCCGATACCTAGTTCTGTTAGTTCAGCGGCGAGTTCCTCACATCGTTTACCGAGATTCTCCGGGGTATTGCCCAGCATTCGCAGGGTTGGAATTAACTCAAGAGCTTGTCCGGGATCTCGATAGAGTTGAAGCGTTGCCTCGAGACCTGCAAGCGTAACCTTATCCACACGCAACGCACGACAAAGTGGGTTTTGACGCAGTGAATTGATCAACTCTGAGTTACCTAGAATGATCCCAGCCTGGGGCCCACCTAGTAGTTTGTCTCCCGAAACAGCAACAAGATCTGCACCCGCACTGAGTGAATCAGCAGCTAGAGGTTCAGCTGGGAGGGCTAGTGCATCTGAAGCAACAAATAACCCTGAACCAAGGTCGTGAAGTAATGGGATTCCTTCCTCGTTCGCTAAATCAGCGAGTGAGGCGAGTGTTGCGTCTTCTGTAAATCCAGTGATCCTGAAATTTTATCTTTCTTGATCGAGTTCTGATAATCCGATAGACGCGTCCGGTTGGTGCTACCCACCTCAACTAAAAACGCACCTGCGCGCTCTAGTATCTCAGGAATTCTAAAACCCCCGCCAATCTCGACGAGTTCACCCCGGGAAACAGCAACTCCCTTTCCTCTCGCTGTCGTGTTAAGCACTAGAACGAGAGCAGCAGCGTTATTGTTAACTACGATGGCGTCTTCCGCACCCGTCAATTCGCGTAGAAGCTTCACACAATGGTCGTACCGAGAACCCCTTCTACCCGCTTCGACATCATATTCGAGATTCGAATAGCCTCGAGCAGTAGTAGCCATCGCGTCAGCAGCAACCTCTGCCAACGGGGCTCGTCCAAGATTCGTATGGAGAACTACCCCAGTTCCGTTAATCACTCCACGCAGGGATGGCATCGTTTCCTGTTCTAAGCGAATCACCACCGTTCGAGCGTAGTAAGAGAGTCCATCAGGCTCTACTATATCCTTATCTCCTGCAAGCAACCTGTTCCTGATCTCCTGAATCACTATCCGTGTCACCTTCACCACAAGCTGCCGAGGAAATCCCTTCAGGATTGGTTCGAATTCGGGTGAAGCAAGAAGAGCATCCACCGACGGAATTCCACGCCTCGGGTCACTCACCGGGTACCAACCTCTGCCGCCGCTGTATCCACTACTCCCGTATCCGGTACCAGAAGGGAATCCGTTACGTCTTCAGTATCAGCAATGCCAATAGGCTCTATAAAGAAGGAGGTTTCCCCACCTCCTAGGGGTACCCCATAGAGATTTTGCAACCCATTTATGGCCACATTAAAAGTGATGTCTGGTAAGACAGAATTTCCCAACAATACCACGATGCGCTTCGCGGGAAGTGGTTCTCCGTCCGGGCCGCTTGCTTGTCTGCCACCCGCGCTGCTCAGGCCCACTCCTCGAGAAGAAGGTGAGGAAGAACGACCTTCCAGATCAGGAGGCCCTCTCCTGCGAACTGGTTCAATATCCTCCGAAATTTCCGGATCATCCTGAGATACCCCAACATCACTGGCAATACTATCAGTGATCGTACTATCTGATTTTGCAGCAATTTCAGCAGCCATGGCAGCTGCCTGCAAAACAGCATCCAGGGAGTCTAGAGCTACCAGGGAATCCATAACCATAGAGACGTACGCGAGATAGTCATGTTCATGAAGGATGCTATCCACGACGACAACCGTACTATCCTGACTCGTCACGGTCAGGCCGATCGTCTCGAGTACTAGTGCAGGATCTAGATAGTCGTCGAACTCTAATAGGAGAGTGACCGAGTCCAGCGCTGAAGCAGTGACTAGAGTCGCCGGCGTGGTATCTGGTTGAAGAACGGGAAAGTCGAGAAAAACAGTATCCCCATCCTCGATCAAAAGACGTCTGCTCCCCTGTATCTCCATCATATCGAGTACGGCGTCTGCGTTGCGATCGTCGAACGCCGTGATTTCATAGCTGGCACCAGGAATGTATCTGAATGCATAGACACCTTGGTTGTCCGTTACGGCAACGTGGACAATAGAATCATCATCTAATGAAGTTGCCCAGACTTGGTAGTCATTCACTCCCGAGCCAGTAATGCGATCCCAAGCAATCCCTGCAAGCGTGGTCGGAATCGTCTCGCCCCCCGTCGAGAATACTAGCTCGAAGGGATCTCTCATCTGATTCCCGAATAGATCACGCACAACAGGGAGGAGTGTCACACGATATACCAGATCAGGTCGGAAACCGCCCAGCAATTCTATGGTCAAGCTTCTCGAATCATGCCTGACTACTAGTTCACCACTCCTTGGAGAGATGATGACTGCATTATCAAGCGTCCCACTGCTGGAACGCTCACTGATTCGCTCATCAAACTCAAACCGAATCAATCCATCCAGTGTCCCTAGCAACTCAAACGTATCCGGAACAGTCCGGACGACGATGGGAGGCCTAAGATCTTCAGGGCCACCAGGAGGTGTGCCTTGCTGTGCGCAGGAACTAGCAAGCGTAATCCCGAGCGCTGCAGACACTGCACCGATAAATTGTATAAGCAGTTGGCGGGAATTTGTCTTTGAAGTACTCAGGATGTTCCAACCTCAAGCGCGTCTAATTTCTCCTCGAGCTTAGCCGCACGTTCTTGGAAGTTTGAAAGCTTGTGCTTTTCCTTGGAGACCACTTCCTCTGGTGCTTTGGTAACAAAGTTCTGGTTCTCAAGCTTCTTGGCGGTGGTCACTACTTGAGCCCTAAGCCTCTCAATTTCCTCTCGGAGGCGTGTCCGCTCATGATCAAGATCAATAATCCCTTCAAGGGGAATAAAGAGTTCACCACCTCGGGTTAGCACTGCATTAGCACCTACTCCAGCTCCTGGCTCCGGCACCACTCGGTCAATTCTAGCTAGCCGCTCTAGGGCTGATAACTGCGACATCACCGTATTTGTTAGGTCCACCCCACCCCCCCAGATATGGATACCAATCCGTTTCCTTTCCGGAATAGAATATTCTTTTCTAAGCCGACGGACTTCGATAATGAGTTCGCGAAGCGCTTCCATTTGATTTTCAGCTATCGGATCTTCACGGGAGGATCCGGAATCTGGCCACGGGGCTATGATGAGATCCTCAGGGCGGCTGGAACCCTCTGGCCAAGGCAGGAGTGACCATAGCTCGGCTGTTACGAAGGGAACAATTGGATGAAGAAGTCGAAGCGCTTCATCTAGCACCGCCACAAGTGTAGAGCGAGCCGCTTCCCGTGACTTGGCATCAGTGTCCAAAGTAAGCCGGTCCTTAACCAATTCCAGGTACCAATCGCAAAACTCACCCCAGAAGAAGTGGTAGAGTCCGTCCGCTACCTCGTGAAGACGGTACCGCTCGAGGTTTCGCGTAGCCGTCCGTGTGGCATGACCCAATCGTGCCAGAATCCATCGGTCTTCAAGCGCAAGATCAGACATAACTTCATTTAACGGGCGTACAGGAGCGTCACCTAGACTCAAAAGGGCAAAGCGCCCTGCATTCCATATCTTATTGGAAAAGTTTCGTCCATTAGAGAATGTTGCTTCAACATCCTCGTGGTCGAGATTGATATCAGTCCCCACCGCTGCCTGGCTGATGATTGTAAATCTCATCGCGTCTGCACCGTAGGCGTTTACTACCTCAAGCGGATCAATACCGTTACCCAGTGACTTGGACATCTTACGGCCCTGCATGTCTCGGACAGTCCCGTGAAGATACACCTCCCTGAACGGTGGCTCCCCAAAAAATTCGTACCCCATCATGATCATGCGAGCCACCCAAAAGAAAAGAATCTCCGGCGCCGTGACCATCGTGTTACCAGGGTAGAAAGCCTCTACATCCGGAGTCTTTTCTGGCCACCCAAATACTGAGAATGGCCATAATTGTGAGCTAAACCACGTGTCAAGCACGTCGGGGTCCTGCTCAAGCTCATTTGAACCACAGACCGAACATTCGGTTGGATCCTCACGGGCCACGATCTGCTCCCCACACGCACAGTACCAGACTGGAATCCTATGCCCCCACCAAAGTTGTCGAGAAATACACCAGTCCCGGATATTCTCCATCCAGTGCTCATAGACTCCCTTCCAGTGACCCGGGGTGAAGGTGACTGTCCCTTCACGTGATGCCTGGAGCGCAGGCTCAGCCAAAGGCTTCATTTTCACAAACCACTGAAGAGACAGGCGAGGTTCGACAACAGTGTCACACCTGTAGCAGTGCGGAACAGCATGCATATGCTCTTCCTCTCCAGCCAGAAGTCCGAGCTCTGACAAACCATCTAGCACAGCATCACGCGCATCGAAGCGATCCATGCCTTGGAACTCGCTCGGCACGCTCTCATTCATCTTCGCGTCATCAGTCATCACGTCGAGGATATCCAGACCTGTACGGCTTGCTATCTCAAAATCATTCGGGTCGTGTGCCGGAGTGACTTTTACAAGACCGGATCCAAATTCCGGATCTACATGTTCATCAGCTACAACAGGTATCCTGCGACCAGCGAAAGGAAGCTCGATACTGGAGCCGATTAATGAGACATACCGATCATCCTCTGGATGGACAGCCACTCCAGTATCCCCAAGCATCGTTTCTGGCCGTGTAGTCGAAACCGTCAAGTACCAGCGACCGTCATCCAAACGTCCAACGGTATCAGCCCCTGCATCTACAGAAGCTTGAGCAGCCTCGGCTCCGGAATCATCCAGCGGATAACGGATATGCCATAGCTTGCCTTCGCTATCGTGCCCCTCTGCTTCCTCGTTCGAGAGCGCGGTATGGCACCTGGGACACCAATTAATGATGTACTCACCCCGATAGATAAGATCCCGTTCATAGAGATGAACGAACACTTCACGCACAGCACGACTCAGGTTTTCATCGAGCGTAAACCGAGTTCGTTCCCAGTCACAGGATGCACCGAGAGATTTTAGTTGATTGATGATCTGGCTACCGGTCTTATCTACAAAATCCCAGATAGCTTCAACAAAGCCCTCTCTACCTAAGTCCTCTTTGGTTGAACCGGCGGTGGCCAAACGGCGCTCAACCACATTCTGGGTCGCAATCCCTGCGTGATCAGTTCCGGGCACCCAAAGAGATGCGCGACCCTGCATCCTTCTCCACCGAATTAGCACGTCCTGGATCGTGCTATTGAGGCCATGCCCCATATGTAGCGGAGCCGTAACGTTGGGTGGCGGAATCACGATCACATAAGGGGATAGCCCTTCCTTTAGGACGTATTCCGCTGGAACATGGAAATGGCCTCCTTCCTGCCACTTCTGATATCGGGCAGGCTCGATGGCGCTGGGGTTTAGACGTGGTGCTAGCTCTTGGGACACTGCAGCTCCGGTGCCGGTGCAATTAAAGCTCGTAAGATGGGGCCCCTACCTTACATACGGTACCATCTGATCGTTCTGATATACGAAACTCGGCTAACGAGGAATGCGCGACGTGTCAGGCTGTACTGCAGTTCGTTCCCTGTCTCGACGCCGGCGAATCGCTTCCGCTCTATCTCGCCAGGACTCATTCACCTCTGCTCTCACCCCCTGCCGATAAATCTCATCCCACTGCCAGAGTCGATCATTTACCTCTTCTCGCTTGCCAACTACAGTCCCAAAACCAAATGGTAGAGGAAGTGTGATATCTCCCAGATGGATCTTACCAGGGGACACTCCCCAACGTTTTCCGTCGTCATCGGTGAATGTCCAATCCATAGCTGCTGCTTCAGCTGCAAGTGAAGTCGCGGCGGAATCATTCCATCGAGCAAGAGCGCTCGCGATCAGCAATTGTTCTCTCTGTGTTAACGTTATATCCAAGACACCAGAACTCAGTGCCTCCCAAAGTATCGGGTTGCTTAGGTTGGGTCGCAGAAGTTCTGCTCCAGATGGGGGTGGTGGGATCAACTCTGGATCCGGAGTTCCTTCTATGGGAAACGGGGTCATAGAAGGTTCCGGGTCATCAACGTCCTCAATCTCTTCTGGGTCATCCGGACGTTCTGAAGCAATCGGGTCATCCACTTCAACTAGGCGTAGTACTTGGATCCCCTCAGTGCGACCCGAAACATTAGGAAAATTAAAAGAAATCGCATCAATGTTGACGGTATTTCCAAAGAAGGGGTAAATGGCTACTGCCAAAAAGTGGATCGCTACGGAAGCTGCAAAGCAAACCCACCATACCCGGCTTGAGCTGAATCCGGACCTGGTACGGCTGGGGTATTCCACTCGGTTGGGATCTCCCCTCTGCATTCGCTGATCCATGAATATTACTAGTCCTGGATGTCAAGCCGGTTCCAGATCATTCCTTGGAACCCGTGACCACCTATCATAACAAGCGTCCCAGTCTTTGGACTGCTTCCGCCAAACGAGCCTCAGTTCTGGTCAATGCTATACGGAAAAATCCCTCCCCTCCTCTGCCAAGGGCACTCCCTGGAAGAACGACGACTCCCTCAGTTTCAAGCGCACGTGCTGCGAAATCCTCCGACGACTCCCGTGTGGGAACAGGCACCCATAGATACATGGTGGCGTGCGGAGGCGATATGTCGAACCCCACATCCTGAAGCTCCTGCACTGCTATGTCACGTCGTTTCTGAAACGTTGCAACGTTTCCAGGAACCCACTTTTTCCAGCAAGCAAGCGCCGCCGCCCCAGCTGCTTGAACTGCTAAGAACTGTCCGGTATCAAGAAATGATTTGACCTTCGAGAGGATCGAGATGAGATCAGGATTCCCAACTGCCCAGCCAAGGCGCCATCCGGTCATATTATAAGTTTTTGAGAATGAGTGATACTCAATCGCTACGTCCCTTGCCCCCTTAAACTCAAGTACACTCCGAGGACGATACCCGTCAAAAGCTATCTCCGAATAAGCATGGTCATGAGCAAGAACCACCTCGTGATGCTCACAGTATGCAATCACCTCCTCAAAATAGCTGTCAGGTGCAACTGCAGTCGTCGGGTTATTGGGGTAATTGAGGTATAGGATTCGGATTCGGTTAGCGATCTCACCCGATATATCCGTTAATGGAATCAAGAAATTGTTCTCAGCACGGAGGGGTATCAGTAGAGGCTCACCTCCTGCAAGCGTCACGCTACCGACGTAGGCCTGATAGCCTGGGTCAGGAATGACTGCAGCGTCCCCATCGTTAAGCAGTGCGAAGGGAAGATGGGCGATCCCTTCTTTTGACCCGATGAGCGGGAGGACTTCCTTCCAAGGATCCACTGTCACTCCGAACCGGTCCTTCATCCACACTGCTATGGCCTCACGGAGAGATGGGAGACCAGCCTGAAATGGGTAGCGAGAGTAAGCTGTTTCACCCACAGCCTGACACATCCTATCGACCACAGCCGGTGGTGGATCAAGATCGGCGTCACCTGCACCAAGATTGATGACATCAACGCCCCTGCTTTCAAGATGCCGCTGGACTCTCACCATATCGGCGAGAGGAAAGTCAGGGAGAGCGGAGAAACGTCGATTGGTATGCACTTAGTTATCCGCAACCACCGTGTTTGACACCGTACCAACACCACCCACTTCCACTTCTACAGTATCACCAACCGAAAGTGGACCCACTCCCTCTGGAGTCCCAGTCGCGATGAGATCTCCGGCCTCTAGCGTCATTATTCCCGAGATATATTCGATAAGGGTGGGAATTGAGAAGACAAGGTCTTGCACGTGCCCCTGTTGGCGTAGCTCACCGTTTACTCGAGTGATGACTGAGAGATTATTCAGGTCCACTTCGCTTACATGTACCGTCTCTCCTACTGGGCAGAATGTGTCGAAACCCTTTGCGCGACCCCACTGATCATCAATTCTCTGTAGGTCTCTCGCGGTGACATCATTGAGAGGAGCTATGCCCTGTACCACATCCAAAGCATCCTCGGCTCTAACATTCTTAGCAGCCTTCCCTATCACAACTGCGATCTCACCCTCGAAATCGACCCGGCCAACACCATCTGGGATGACGATTGGCTCACCGGTCCGGATAAGCGAAGATGGCGGTTTGAAGAAGATTAGAGGCTCGTCAGGAACAACACCCCCGAGTTCGGCAGCATGTTTCGCATAGTTGCGACCTACACACACAAGCTTGGTAGGAGTTGTTTGAGTCATTTTGATTTCGCTCATCCTGATTTAGAGATTCGAATAAACTGCTCAAAGCTATATACGAAAAACGCTTAGGGCATCCGTCCTCGCTAGCGTAACCATCAAACTTCTATGTGTGCTCACACTTAGCTGTAAAATGCCTTCAGCCTTCGTTGTACGTCAGGCCAGGCACCCTTAACCAAAGTCGGTCCAGGCAGCGAATTAAGTAGGTAATGACCGTATTGCTTGGTCACAAGTCTGTCGTCCAAGAGGACCACCGCACCCCGATCAGATTTCGAACGAATCAACCTGCCAAAGCCCTGCTTCAAACGAAGTGCTGCATGCGGCAACATATATTCTTGGAACCCGTCTTGTCCCGCTCCCTGGATCGCCTCCATACGGGCTGCTGTGACCGGTTCGGTCGGAACTTTAAAGGGCAGCTTTTGAATTATGAGCCCACGCAGCGGGTCACCCGGAACATCTACTCCTTCCCAGAATGAAGCGGTACCAAGCAGTATGCCGTGGCCGTGCTCTACAAAACGTTGGAGAAGACGATGCCTGTCGTCTTCCCCTTGGATAAAAAGCGGCCACCTAGAGTCTGCTCCGATAAGTCTGAGTAGTTCTCCTACGCGTATAAGTGCTGCGTATGAAGTGAAAAGCACAAATAGGCCACCATCGCTCAGTGTAGCCACCTGTTCTGTAACTTCCGCGATAGCTTTGTAGAACTCACCGGATCCTTCCTCTGCCGCCGGAAGGTCAGTCGGAACTGCAAGTATTGTCTGATCTTGGAAGTTGAATGGTGACACTATGATATGATCATTTACATCACAATCTAGATCATATCTATCAAGTTGTTCCTTATGCAGGCCTATCCGCTTCCTTAGAAAACTGAAATTCTTCCTTGTAGCAAGCGTCGCTGATGTCAAAATCGTCGTTTCCACACGTGAAAAGAGCGACTCTACAAGAAGGCCACCTAGATCGATCGGGGCTGCTGACATGACTAGGTTGGACCTCCTGCCTCGTCCCCGAAGCTCCAGCCATCGAACATAGCGACTTGTTTTCTCTCCTGGAGTGAATACGAGGCCGAATCCATGTCGTGCTACCGCAAGCCGTCGTGTAATAGCTCGAAGATCAAGAAGTCTCCCCTCGAGGCCATCTGAGATGTTCTCGTCAAGTTCGATACGAGCCCCTAGCTCACTAAGCTCACGCTCTAGGGTAGTCAGAGCATTAAGTGAAGCACTAAGCGGCTCACCCACCTCGTCTCTCTCTGCAAGCTCACCCACCCCCGAAGAACCAATGCGTACTGTGCTTTTATCCGAAGGAAGGAATCCTTCTACGGTATCTATGAATCCCTCGACCTCTAATCTGGCCTGGGCAAGTGCTGGCCTAACACGTGTCTCAATTCGCTCTTGTAACTCTCTCCCCTGCTCCGAGCCCGTTGTGATCTGATCATAAACCGCTGATAGAACTCCTCTGCCACTTCTTTCTAAGCGAGAGAGCACTCGATAAAGTCCTCGCCTTGTCACCTCAACACCGAGATGCGATGTCGCCGCGTCCTCTATGTTATGCGCTTCATCTAGAACAATACGGTTGTATGATGGCAGCACCGCGGAAGCCGTCCAGTTCAATGTTGCTCGCCTAACGGCGAGGTCCGTAAAAAGCATGTGATGGTTCACTATTAGCAGGTCAGCCGAAGCTGCCTGTCTCCGTGACCGCTGATAGTGACACTCCTGGAAATGGGGACACCGACTTCTCAGGCAGATATCGGGATCACTTCGAACTTCCTCCCATGTCTCTGGTTCTGGAGTAAATGGAAGGTCTGAAAGCGAGCCATCTGTGGTTGTCTTCAACCAAGAGAGAAGAGCTGTCATCTCGTCAGACCGGTCGTCGTCGAAAAGAGAGCGTTGCGCATCCGAAGCAAGAAGCGCCCTTCGAATAGAGACATAGTTACCGCGGCCCTTTACCAAGGCCCATTCGACGTCACCACCAAGTGCCCGCACCAATGGAAGGTCTTTAGTGGTAAGTTGCTCCTGGAGGTTAATGGTGTTCGTTGAGATGACCGTGCGTTCTTTGTTATTTCGAGACCAGTAAGCTGCTGGAAGTAGATAGGCCAACGATTTTCCTGTCCCCGTTCCAGCTTCGATGATCGCCACACCGCCTTGGTTGAATTGATGCGTAACGATCTCAAGCATTTCTCGCTGTCCCGGTCGATCTTCAAATGCTTCGTAGAATTCTGACAAAGAGCCACCTGGTGCGAGAATATCACTTAGCTCGTCTGGGTTCAGAGCGACTCGTTCCTTGGGCTCTGGTGGCTCGACCACCACATACAGATGCTTGGCAGCATTATCTACGATCACCGTACCAACACCCTGATCGTAGAGTTGTCCCGCTATGCGCATATCCGCATCTGACGGCTCAAGAGCTCCACTGGGATGATTATGCAACATAACTCCACCCATCGCTGCATCTCGGGCCGCAACCAAAACTGCTCCGAAGTTCCCCCGAGCGACCGCTCGAGGTTCCTGAATTACCCGCACATCATCTACTTCAGCCAAGAAGCAAACTTCACGCCCGCCCGCCTTTTCGATTTCGGCGCGTATCGTAGCCTGAGAGGCAGATGAGAGTGTCAGCGGATTCTGTGAACTACTTGCCGTCAGGTCTCTTGGCTCATCTAGCTCGAATCCATCTTCCCCAGTAATGCGCTCACCAGAGAAACGCGCCGGAAACCCCTCCGGTACATTGCCGCCCGACGCCATCAGTCCACTGCGGCGGCGTGAAGCAAGGTCACGTCTTAAGCTTCTTCTTCTTCGCCGCCGGGAAAAGAACGTTGTTGAGGATTAGTCGATAGCCTGGTGAGTTGGGATAGAGTGCCAGGTCAGTCTGTGGATCCCCGATCTGATGTTCTGGGTCCTCCGGATCATGACCGCCGAAGTATGTCCATGTCCCTTCACCAAAATTGCCATGTAGGTATTTCGCCCACCCTCCCTCCTGACCAAGTACAACAGTATTCGACTTTAGACGATCCTCCCGAAATGAAGTGGTCAGCCCATAGAAGTCGGGGAGTACGGACTCATGGTTCTGGGTCAACATCGCAGGGACAGGATCGAATTTTGCCGAAAAATCAAAAAGCGTGTACACACCCAACTCCTTCCGCCAGGGTGTGTTCACCTGATGCGCATCGATGTCCGAAAACGCATTTATGGAAGGAGCGATCTGAACATCACCATTCTCGAAAGCCATTGAAGCAACCCAATCTAATTTGCTCGTAGCATCAGCATCGGGAGGTGTGCCATCCGAATAAGCAGCAGCGATGTCAACCGACAATGCAGCGAGTGCCAACTCCAGCAAACAGGAACCCGCCGTTCTCGACGTAGCTGCGGATCTCCATTGCAATATGCTTCTTTAGCTCCGGTACATCAGCGAAACCTCCAGCTCTCGCCACTTCTTGGTTCCGAGCCACTTCTTCCTGAAGCCAAGGGGCACCGGCGTATGTGAGGTAAAATTTCGAGTACTGACCCGTGAAATCCTCATGATGTAGATGGATCCACTCGTACTCATTGAGGCCTCCTTCTAAAACTTCATAGTCCCAAATCGTCTCGTATGGGATTCCGGCGTACTCCAGCACCATTGTTACAGCATCATCCCATGGGGTCGCATTGGGCGGCGTATAAATTGCGACTTTGGGTGCTTGTTCGAGTGGCACAGCTTCCATATTAGCCCCTTCGATTGTCGCACGAATTCGCGCTTCGGCAGGGGCATCTACTCCGGTAATCGATACACCTCGGTATGCGGCTTCACGCCGGACCGAAGGAAGGTCAGGTAGTAAAAAGGAGCCGCCCCTATAGTTCAGGAGCCATTCAGCTTTTTCCTCTTGTTCTAGCGTCCAATAGGCCAATCCGTACGCACGAAGATGATTTTGCTGCTGCCGATCCATCGGGACCAAAAGGGATTGTGCTTGCACTGATCTGATACCGAGACCACCGAGTAGGGTCATGACCAGAAGCAGCGTGCTAAACGGACGGATTAACATCGACCATGTATTTCTGTCGCAACCTATTCTCCAAAAAACGCTCAGATATCCTCTCCTCATTTCACCCACCCTTGAGTTTTTCCAATTCTACCCGTGCATCCGGCACCACGGCTGCATTGGGCCGGGTTATGATCAATTCTTCTAGAATGGCGATTGCCTGTTCAATCCCATCGGGTGTGCGCGCTCGGTAGCGTGCCAATGCCAAAGCGGCATCGCCTAGTTCCGGTGCTTCTGGATATTCGGAGATTAGTCTGGTTCGTATAGAAGCACCTTGTTCAAAAGCTTTGCCACGATCTGCTATCCGGGCCGCCTCAGCGAGCAATGGCGGGTGTTCTTTGGCCTCCAGTTCATCAGTTCCATCAACTAAAACATTCACGGCTTCGTTCACTATGCCTCGATGAGCGAGGACTCCCGCTCGTGCAAGAACGTCAGCTGCCTCTTCGGAGAGTCGGCCCAGAAGACCTACGAACTGGATCACATCCGTAGCTTCCGTCGGCTGGAGCCCTTCGATCACATTCAATAACGCACTCCGTCCTTCTGCAATCTCACCCATATCGAGCATAAGGTATGCTCTCTCAAGTCCACTCTGAGGACCTTTAACTCCATCTAGAACCGCTGCCGCACCCACAAGATCACCCCTTACCTGCAGGCCTTTGGCAACGGTCGCCGCAAGATCGTCCAGCTCCGGCGCATTCGGAAATTCATCACGAAAAACTTGGAGGAGTTGCGTCAAACGAGATGGATCGGCACGAGCAGTTTCCAGCCGGATCACCTGGGCCGTCGCCCTGCGGCGGTCTATGGATTCAAGTGAAAATGAATTAGCTACCCTTCGTTGGGCCTCGAGCGCGGCCGTGGTATCTCCGGCAGCAAGCGCCACATCGATAATACGTTGGTCAAATTGGCGACGCTCTGAAGGTGTTGAAGCACTTCGGCCCAGTTGTTCATATGCCCAGGATGCGGCTAAGGAAAGACCTCCCTCACGGGCTCTCCGTGCTACCTCAGACAGAAAAATTTCTCGGGTCCGGCCCTCAAGATCACTCGCTACCCTACGGGAGAGATCAAGAGCGGTATCCTCTAAGCCAAGGTCTAACGCAATACGAGCTCCGGCACGTTGGCGTGCTACAACACCCGAGGTAGCAAGGTGATCTACCAGTTGGCGACCGGCGTTTTCCCTTCCGTCTTCAAGTTCCTTGATCCGCCTAACGATACCGGCCGCTTGACTCCCATCTTCCCCAACGGCGGTCGCCCATTCTTCTACTGCTGAATCCACCATGCCAGTCGCCGCAAGCAGGTCTCCAATTTCCAAGGCGAGGGCATCGTCCTTACCTGTAGCCTCACGCCCAATCCTGAGTGTTTCAATAGCGCGATCCACACCGAATACATCCTCATATACTCGGGCCACCTCACGATATGGCTCTTCGCTTTCCGGATCAGATTCGAACCAGAGAGCTGCCTCTACCTCAAGCGCTTCAAGCGAATCAAGATCCGCCAGGACTCGGAGCTTTACATAGCGGACGCCCGAAGCGGAAGAGTTGGTATCAATAAATATATCCACTACCGGCAAAATCTTCTCAGGCTTGCCTTGTGCCCGAAACACCCTCTCCAGAGCAAAAAGGCCACCCGTCGAGCTAGGATCGACATCTAAGAGCCGCCGGAGTACCATTTCTGCGCGCTCGTAGTCACCGCGTGACTCAAGAGCCGCCGCATCCCTGAGTAAGCGACTCTCTTCACTGCCCCGCCGACCCTGAGCTTTAACAACAAGCGGGCAAGCAAGCACAA
>LWDU01000139.1_pt1 | contig 21086 bp, 36 predicted proteins | sample 727161 | NCBI WGS metagenome assembly LWDU01 (sample SAMN04566230, study PRJNA314399) | hydrothermal vent metagenome | isolation source: deep sea hydrothermal plume seawater | place: Mexico: Gulf of California, Guaymas Basin | collected 2004-07-11
GTGGGTGCGGGCGTAGTAGCTAAAATTATAGAGTGAGTGTAATGGCAAACCAAACAATCAGAATACGGTTAAAAGCATTTGATCATAAATTGATCGATCAGTCTGCGGGTGAAATAACGGAAACCGCTAAACGGACCGGGGCTATGGTTAAAGGGCCTATTCCATTACCAACGAAAAAAGAACGATTCACGGTTTTGATTTCACCGCATGTGAATAAAGATGCGCGTGATCAATATGAATTGAGAACATACAAACGCATGCTAGATATTGTAGAGCCAACCGATAAAACGGTAGATGCTTTAATGAAGCTTGATCTAGCGGCTGGTGTTGATGTTCAGATTCAACTTAATTAAGTAATAAGCAAGTAGAGAGGAATTGACAAATGTCAATGGGTCTTATTGGACGTAAATGTGGTATGACGAGAATTTTCGAAGCAGATGGCTCTTCGGTTCCCGTTACAGTGTTACAAGTAGATAATAATCGTGTGACTCAGGTTAAAACAACTGAGCGTGATGGTTATAGTGCTTTGCAAGTAGCCGCGGGTGAGAAAAAATCTTCAAGAGTAAGTAAGGCGATGGCGGGGCATTATGCAGCTGCTGAAAGTTTAGCCGGACGTGGTCTTTGGGAATTTCGTGTAGAGCCGAAAGAGGCGGAAGGCTATGCCTTGGGTGCGAAGCTTGCTGTTTCTTTGTTTGAAAAAGGACAGTTGGTTGATGCGTGTGGTGTCAGTATCGGTAAAGGCTTTCAGGGTGGTATAAAACGCCATAACTTTACGATGCAGGATGCGACCCACGGTAACTCTATTTCGCATAGATCAAACGGATCGATTGGTCAATGTCAAACGCCAGGGCGTGTATTCAAAGGTAAAAAAATGTCTGGTCACATGGGTGCTGTTAAAGCAACAGTGCAAAGCCTAACCATTCATTCTGTAGATGAAGAAAGAAATCTTATCTTGGTTAAAGGTGCTGTTCCAGGGCCTAAAGGCGGTGATGTTGTGATAACACCTGCGATTAAATTAAAAAATAAAGGTTAAGCTATGGTTTTAGAAGTTAAAGCAATTAGCGATAAAGACTCAGTAGGTGCTGTTGCGGTATCCGAGGCTGTTTTTGATCAACCATTTAATGAAGCATTGGTTCATCAATTAGTTACTAAGTATTTGGCTGGTGCAAGAGCAGGCACTAAAGCACAAAAAAATCGCTCAGCAGTTAGTGGTGGTGGTGCTAAGCCATGGCGTCAGAAAGGTAACGGAAAAGCGAGAGCGGGTACTTCAAGGAGTCCATTGTGGCGTAAAGGTGGGGTGACTTTTGCCGCTCAACCTAGAAATCATGACCAGAAGTTAAACAAGAAAATGTTTAAGATAGCGGTTAAGTCTATTTTTTCAGAATTACTTCGTCAAGATCGTCTGGTGGTCAGTAATGACATTATTCCTACATCGCCTAAGACCAAGGAGTTGGTTGCAAAGTTGGGTGATGTTGATGCGAATAGAATCATGATTGTCTCGCATGAAATTAATGAAAACCTTGAGTTGGCTTCAAGGAATATTCCGAATCTTTCAGTAACGACGCCTAATTATCTTAACCCTGCTTACTTAGTAGGCGCTGACAAAGTGATTATGACTGAGCAGGCTTTAAAGCAGCTAGAGGAGCGTTTAGGATGAATAATCAAGAGTTAGCAGGTTTGATTTTAGCCCCGATTGTGTCTGAGAAATCAAGTGTAGACGCTGAAAAGAACAAACGGTTTGTTTTTAAAGTACAAACTCGGGCAACAAAAGTTGATATTAAAAAATCAGTAGAATTAATGTTTGATGTTGAGGTTGATTCGGTTCAGGTCCTTAATGTTAAAGGTAAGGCGAAGCGATTCGGTCGCTCATTTGGCAAAAGATCAGACTGGAAAAAGGCATACGTTAAGTTGAAGCCAGGTCATGATATTGATTTTGCTACAGCCTGATAAATTAAGAATAAGCTCAATAGATACGGTGAACTCATGGCAATTGTAAAATCAAAACCGACCTCTCCAGGTTCGCGCTTTGTAATTCGTGTTAAAAATGACGATTTACACAAAGGAAAGCCTTACGCGGCATTATTGGAAAAGAAAAGTAAGACGGGCGGCAGAAATAACCAAGGTAGGATCACTACCCGACATATAGGTGGTGGACATAAGCAGCATTATCGGGTTATTGATTTCAAACGAACTAAAGATGAAATTCCAGCAATTGTGGAACGTCTAGAATATGATCCAAATAGAACTGCTAATATTGCATTAGTGTTGTATAATGATGGGGATCGGAAGTACATTATTGCACCGAAGGATATCTCGGCTGGAGACAAGATTGTTTCTGGACCGCATGCTCCTATTAAAACCGGTAACTGTTTGCCATTACGAAATATGCCTTTGGGTTCATTGGTTCATTGTGTTGAATTAAAGCCCGGTAAAGGTGCGCAAATTGCAAGAAGTGCAGGAACCTCTGTTCAATTGGTCGCCAAAGAAGGTGCTCATGTGACGTTACGCTTACGCTCAGGTGAAATGCGTAAGGTATTAGCGGAGTGCAGGGCTGTGGTTGGAGAAGTTTCTAATTCTGAGCATAATTTGAGATCACTCGGTAATGCGGGTGCGTCAAGAAGACGTGGAATTAGACCTACCGTTCGTGGTGTGGCAATGAATCCAGTGGATCATCCGCATGGTGGTGGAGAAGGTCGTACCTCAGGAGGGCGCCATCCTGTGTCACCATGGGGTGTTCAGACTAAAGGTTTTAAAACTCGTAAAAACAAGCGTACTGACAACATGATTGTTAGACGTCGTAAGAAGAAATAAGAGAGGTTAGCGTGGCACGCTCGATAAAGAAAGGACCATTTGTTGATCATCATTTGCTCAAAAAAGTAATTGATGCAGTTGAATCAAACAATAAGAAACCCATTAAGACATGGTCACGTAGATCCATGATTCTTCCGGACATGCTCGGGTTAACCCTTGCGGTTCATAATGGGCGCCAACATATGCCTGTATTAATTACAGAAAATATGGTTGGTCATAAATTAGGTGAATTTGCGCCAACGCGTACATTCAGAGGCCATTTGGCCGATAAGAAATCAAAATAAGGTTTTTTAAAGATGGAAATATCAGCAAGATTAAATAATGCACCAATGTCAGCTCAAAAAGCGCGCTTGGTGGGTGATCAAATTAGAGGGTTGCCTGTAGATAAAGCATTGAATGTTTTAAAGTTCAGTCCTAAGAAGGCGGCTGGTCTTATGCTAAAGATTCTTGAATCCGCTATCGCTAACGCAGAGCATAACGAAGATGCTGATGTGGATGAATTAAAGGTTTCAACTGTGTACGTTAATGAAGGGTCAACACAAAAACGCCTGCGAACACGTGCTAAAGGTCAAGCGAATCGTATTTTAAAACGTTCGTGTCATATAACCATTAAAGTAACTGAATTCGAGTAGGGGTAAATTGTAATGGGTCAAAAGGTACATCCAACGGGTATACGTTTAGGGATTGTTAAAGACTGGACATCCAGGTGGTATGCGAACTCAAAAGACTATCCTATTTTGTTGAATCAGGATTTGAAAGTTCGAAGTTTTCTTAAAGAAAAGCTTGCGCATGCATCTGTGAGTAGAATTCAGATTAACCGTCCTTCTGGTAGCGCTCAGATAACTATTCATACCGCCCGCCCTGGTATCGTTATTGGTAAAAAAGGCGAAGATATTGATAAGTTGCGCACAGCAGTTTCTGCAATGATGGGCGTTCCTGTTCAAATCAATGTTGAAGAGATTAGAAAGCCAGAATTAGACGCTCAATTGGTTGCAGAAGGTATTGCGCAGCAATTGGAGCGACGCATTATGTATCGCAGGGCGATGAAACGTTCAGTCACTAATACGATGAGATTAGGTGCTGAAGGTATAAAGATTAATTTAGGCGGACGCCTAAATGGGGCGGAAATTGCCCGAAGCGAATGGTATCGGGAAGGTCGTGTACCGTTGCATACTTTGAGAGCAGATATTGATTACGGTTTTGCTGAAGCATTAACAACATATGGCATTATCGGTATTAAAGTTTGGATATTCAAAGGCGAAGTTTTTGGCTATGATAGTCAGGCTAAAAACACTGTTTCTAAAAAAGATAAACGTAAGTAAAGACGATGCTTCAACCAAAAAGAACAAAATTTAGAAAGCAGCATAAAGGTAGAAATACCGGTATTGCAGTGAGAGGCTCAAGCGTAAGCTTTGGCGAATTCGGTCTTAAATCAACTTCACGTGGGCGCTTGACGTCTCGTCAAATTGAGGCAGCCCGTAGAACAATTACCCGCCATGTAAAGCGGGGCGGTAAGCTTTGGATCCGTGTGTTCCCAGATAAACCCATTACCAAAAAGCCTCTTGAAGTTAGAATGGGTAAAGGTAAAGGGAGTGTTGAATACTGGGTTGCTCAGATTCGTCCAGGCACCATGCTTTATGAAATCCAGGGGGTTTCGGAAGAACTCGCACGCGAAGCTTTTACGTTAGCGGCAGCCAAACTTCCTGTAAAAACAACTTTTACTTCTCGTACGGTAATGTAATGAAAGCAAGCGAACTACGTGAAAAAAATTCACAAGAATTAAATCAAATGTTAACTGATTTAGCGCGTGAACAATTTAACCTAAGAATGCAGAATGGTACAGGTCAGCTGACTAAAACTGATACGATGAAAAAGAATCGTCGTGATGTTGCGCGTATTCATACCATTCTTAAAGAAATGACGGCTTCAGAATCATGAGTGAAAATAACCAAAGTGTACGAATAACTACGGGTCGAGTAGTTAGTAACAAGATGGATAAGACTGTGACAATCAGTATTGAGCGTCTGGTAAAACATCCTGTTTATAATAAGTATATTAAACGATCAACAAAATTAATGGCTCATGATGAAAATAATGAGTGTCAGGAAGGGGACCTTGTATCCGTGACCGCTAGTAGACCACTGTCAAAAAATAAAAAGTGGGTTTTAGTGGAAGTCTTACAGCGTCCAAATAATTAATACAGAAAATATTAGTCAGGATTAATCATGATTCAAACTCAATCAAGGCTTGGCGTTGCTGACAATAGTGGTGCAAGAGAAGTGATGTGTATTAAGGTGCTGGGAGGTTCTCATCGCCGTTATGCTCACATTGGTGACATTATCAAAGTTAGTATTAAAGATGCTATTCCTCGCGGTAAAGTAAAGAAAGGTGAGGTTCATAACGCTTTAGTAGTCAGAACACGTAAAGGTGTACGTAGACCTGATGGCTCAGTTATTCGTTTTGACGGTAACGCAGCAGTAATTCTGAATGCTAATTTACAACCCATTGGAACGCGTATTTTCGGCCCGGTTACTCGCGAGTTAAGAACTGAAAAGTTCATGAAAATAGTATCGCTTGCTCCAGAAGTGCTTTAAGTAGATAAGGTCTCAACATGAATAAGATCAAAAAAGGTGATGACGTTTTAGTTCTCACTGGAAAAGATAAAGGAAAACAAGGGGTGGTAAGCCTCTTGGTCGGTGATGATAGAGTTTTGGTACAAGGTGTTAACCAAGTTAAGAAACATCAAAAGCCGAATCCACAAAAAAATATTGAAGGCGGCATTATTGAAAAATCAATGCCTATACACATTTCTAATGTGGCCTTGTATAACCAAGCGACTAAGAAGGCTGATAAGGTCGGTATTAAAACGCTTGAGGACGGCACTAAAGTGCGTTTCTTTAAATCCAACAATGAAATTGTTGACGCATAAATTTCGGACAATCGATTATGGCACGCTTAGAAACAGTATATAAAGAAAAAATCATTCCTGGATTAATCAAACAATTTGGTTATAAGTCCGTTATGGAAGCACCGAGAATCACTAAGATCACCTTAAATATGGGTGTGGGTGATGCGGTTGCTGATAAAAAAGTAATGCAGTCGGCAGTGGCTGATATGGAAAAAATTTCCGGTCAAAAAGTCATCATTACCAAGGCAAGAAAATCTATTGCGGGTTTTAAAATCCGTGACGATATGCCTATTGGTTGTAAAGTGACCCTGCGTAGTGATCGTATGTATGAATTTCTGGATCGTTTAATCAGTATTTCGATCCCACGAATCAGAGATTTCAGAGGCATGAGCAGTAAAAGTTTTGATGGGCGTGGTAATTACTCTATGGGTGTGAAAGAGCAAATCATTTTCCCTGAAATTGATTACGATAAGATAGATAAGATTCGCGGCATGGATATTACCATCACTACTACCGCTAAAAATGACGAAGAAGGTTTAGCCTTGTTGAAGCATTTTAATTTCCCATTTAAGACTTAAAGGCTACGTTATGGCTAAGAAATCAATGATTGCTCGTGAGCATAAACGCGAAAAATTAGTTAAACAATTTCATGAAAAGCGTCAGGCTTTAAAAGCGCTGATACTTAACCCTGAAACATCTCGGGAAGATCAGTTTGCCGCTCAGATAAAGTTGCAAAAGCTACCAAGAGATTCCAGTGCTGCGAGATTGCGTAATCGTTGTAGTCTTACCGGTCGTCCGCACGGTTATTATAGAAAATTTGGCCTAGGACGAAATAAATTAAGGGAATCAACCATGCGTGGTGAAGTGCCAGGGCTTTCAAAAGCCAGTTGGTAGTCATTCCTAATATTAAAGAGTTGGAGCAAAACTTATGAGTATGTCAGACCCGGTAGCGGATATGTTAACCCGGATTAGAAACGGTCAGTCAGCCACCAAGCAATTGGTTGCTATGCCGAATTCTACAATGAAAGTGTCAATTGCGAAGGTATTAAAAGAAGAAGGTTATATTGCAGATTATACGGTTGAAGAAATAGCTAACCATAAGCAATTAATTATAACTTTGAAATACTACCAAGGACGTCCTGTTATTGAAAAGGTTACTCGAGTTAGTAAGCCTGGGCTTCGTATTTATAAGTCTAAAGACGAAATACCATCCGTATTAGGTGGTCTTGGAATTGCCATCATCTCAACTTCTAAAGGTGTGATGACTGATAGAGCGGCTCGTGCTATTGGCAACGGTGGCGAAGTTATCTGTACAGTCAGTTAAATTAGGATAAATCAATGTCAAGAATAGCGAAGAATCCTGTTGTCATCCCTGCTGGTGTTGATATCAATTTGGATGGAAGTAATATCACTGTCAAAGGTTCAAAAGGACAATTGACACAGGTTTTGCATGCGTCAGTCAATTGTGAAATTGTCGACAATGCATTACAAGTTGTTTGGGATAAGGCGGATAAAAAAGCCTCCGCTCAGGCGGGTACTGCCCGGGCAAATATCAATAATATGGTTACCGGTGTGAGTGTTGGTTTTGAAAAGAAACTGACTTTGGTCGGTGTCGGTTACAGGGCTCAGCTTAAAGGTAAGGTGTTGAGTTTATCGTTAGGATTGTCGCATCCTGTTGAGTACCCTATGCCAGTTGGAATAACTATTGAAGCGCCCAGTCAGACAGAAATTATTGTTAAAGGCTATGACAAGCAGCAAGTAGGTCAAGTTTCAGCAGAAATACGAGCATTTCGTCCACCGGAACCTTATAAAGGTAAAGGTATTCGTTACGCAGACGAGCATGTTGTAAGAAAAGAAGCTAAAAAGAAATAAGGTAAATTAATGAATAAGATAGCAGCCAGAAACAGAAGACGTCTTAAGGCCCGTAGTCATATAAAACGCCTTGCTGTCAATCGTTTGACGATCCATAGAACGTCACAACATATTTATGCTCAGGTTATTAGTGCTGATGGTCATTCTACCTTGGCCAGTGCATCTACAACTCAAGCCGATGTTAAGTCATCGTTAAAAAATACAAGTAATGTAGAAGCAGCGAAAGCTGTAGGAAAACACATAGCAGAACAAGCAATTGCAGCCGGTGTTACGGTAGTTGCTTTTGATCGTTCAGGTTTTAAATATCATGGTCGCGTAAAAGCTCTAGCAGATGCTGCACGTGAATCTGGTTTGCAATTTTAGGGGATTAGAAGAATGGCTACAGCACCTTCTCAAGGTAAGATAAACACCGATGGGTTTGAAGAAAAACTTGTTTCAGTCCGTCGAGTGGCTAAAGTGGTAAAAGGCGGTCGTGTTTTTGGTTTTTCTGCATTGACAGTTGTTGGTGATGGTGAAGGACGCGTTGGATACGGCGTGAGTAAAGCGCGCGAAGTTCCTAATGCGATTCAAAAATCCATGGAACAAGCGCGTAAGAATATGCGTCAAGTTTCATTGAAAGGCGATACGCTTCAGTATTCAATTATGGCATCAACAGGTGCTGCAAAAGTTTATATGCAACCTGCTTCTGAAGGAACAGGTATTTTAGCTGGCGGAGCGATGCGTGCAGTATTTGAGGCTGTTGGCATTCATAACGTATTAGGAAAATGTATTGGTACCAATAATCCTATTAACGTGGTTCGTGCAACGATCAATGGTCTGGCTGAAATGACAGATGCAAAACAGGTGGCAGCGAAACGCGGACTATCTGTTGATGATATTAAAGGATAATAGTGATGGCTAAACAAAAGACAGTCAAGGTCACGATGGTCAAAAGTAAAATTGGTCGTTTACCTAAACATAAAGCATGCTTAATAGGTTTGGGTTTACGAAAAATCAATCAAACAGTTGAGGTAATTGATACACCCGAGAATCGTGGCATGATCAATAAAATCTCGTACATGCTAAGAGTAGAGGCGGAGTAATGTATTTAAATACTATTAAACCGAGTGCAGGATCTAAGAAGAAAGCCAAGAGAGTCGGTCGAGGAATCGGTTCTACCTTAGGTAAAACATGTGGTCGTGGCCACAAAGGACAAAAATCCAGAAGCGGCGGTTTTCATAAAGTTGGTTTTGAAGGTGGTCAAATGCCTTTGCAACGTCGTTTACCTAAAGTAGGCTTTGCTTCACGTTCTAAAAAATATAATGCAGAAGTTCGTCTTTCAGAACTTCAAGGTTTGAATGTTGATGTTATCAGTCTTCAGACTTTAATTGAAAATAATTTGGTTCCGGCTATTACCAAGAAAGCGAAGGTAATCATGTCCGGTGAACTTAATGAAGCAGTTAGTATTCAGGGGTTAGGTGTAACACCTGGAGCTAAAGCTATAATTGAATCCGCTGGCGGAAAAATAGAGGCGTAAGTGAATACTACAGCAGCACAAATGCAAAATTCATCAGGACGATTTTCTGAGTTACGCTCTAGATTATTTTTTGTTCTAGGCGCTTTTTTTGTTTATCGTGTCGGTGCGCATATCCCTGTACCAGGAGTAGACCCTGAGGCTTTAGCCTTGATGTTTAAAGCACAAGAAGGTTCTATTCTTGATATGTTTAACATGTTTTCTGGGGGTGCACTGAAGCGTTTAAGTATTTTTGCTTTAGGAATCATGCCGTATATTTCTGCTTCGATTATCACTCAGTTGATGGGTGTAATTATTCCTGCGGTTGAGCGGATTAAAAAAGAAGGTGAAGCAGGACGTAGAAAAATAACGCAATACACACGTTATGCCACTGTCTTTTTGGCTACTTTCCAATCTATCGGTGTCTCAATTGCTTTACAGAGTCAAACGGCCGGTGGATTACCTGTAGTTGTTAATCCGGGCATTCATTTTGTATTTATTACTGCCGTTACATTAGTGACCGGTACGGTATTTCTAATGTGGTTAGGTGAGCAAATTACTGAGCGTGGCATTGGTAACGGTATTTCGTTGATCATATTTGCAGGTATTGTTGCTGGATTGCCTGCCGCTATTGGTGGCACGCTAGAGTTAGCGCGGACCGGTGAATTAAATGGTGCATTTATTATTGCATTGTTTTTTATAGCCTTGGCGGTGACAGCCTTAGTTGTTTTTGTCGAGCGTGGGCAGCGGCGCATAGTCATTAATTACCCGAAGCGTCAACAAGGTAAAAGAATGTATGCGGGTCAAAGTAGTTTTCTACCGTTAAAGTTAAATATGGCTGGCGTAATTCCACCTATTTTTGCTTCCAGCATTATTTTGTTTCCATCGACCATTGCCGGTTGGTTCAGTGATGTTGATGGGTTAGCTTGGTTGCAGGATGTTTCTATGGCGTTATCGCCAGGGCAACCGATTTATGTCATGTTTTATGCCCTTGCGATTATATTCTTCTGTTTTTTCTATACAGCATTAGTTTTTAATGCCAGAGATACAGCAGATAACCTTAAGAAATCAGGTGCTTTTGTTCCTGGCATTAGACCGGGGCACCAAACAACGATTTTTGTAGACAAGGTATTAACACGGTTAACTTTAGTTGGAGCGGTATATATTACAGGAGTCTGTTTATTGCCTGAATTCCTGATAGTTTACTGGAATGTTCCTTTCTATTTTGGCGGTACATCCTTATTGATTATCGTTGTTGTAGTTATGGACTTCATGTCACAAACACAAACGCTAATGATGTCTCAGCAATACGAAGGCGTTATGAAAAAAGCGAATTTTAAAAAATAAATTTATTTAGAAAATAGGAAAGGCTGATGAAAGTAAGAGCTTCCGTCAAGAAAATTTGTAAGAATTGTAAGATCGTTAGGCGGTCTGGTGTTGTTCGCGTTATTTGTAAAGAAGGACGTCATAAACAACGTCAGGGCTAGTTTTTCATTGAGCTAAATTAGTGGAAATGTTATAATTTTCTGCTTAACTTGAGAGTTTGTAATAGGAGATAGGTTAGATGGCACGTATTGCCGGAATAAATATACCAGATCATAAGCATGCCGTCATAGCGTTGACAGCAATTTATGGTGTTGGTCGTACAAAAGCAACTCAAATTTGTAATGAAGTCAAGATTAAAGCGGACACTAAAATCCGTGAATTGACAGAAGAGCAATTAGAGTCAATACGTACAGTAGTTTCACAGATGACCGTAGAAGGTGATCTTCGTCGTGAAGTTACTATGAATATTAAGCGTTTAATGGATTTAGGTTGTTTTCGAGGCATTCGTCATAGACGTGGATTGCCCTTACGTGGACAAAGAACTAAAACCAACGCAAGAACGCGAAAGGGTCCAACAAGACCCATCCGTAGATAAATTCAGTTAAGAGGATAGAATATGGCAGCTCCGAGCCGTAATAAAAAAAGGATTAAAAGAGAAGTCGCTGATGGTATAGCACATGTACATGCCTCTTTTAATAACACCATTATTACTATTACAGACCGTAAAGGAAACGCTTTATCTTGGGCTACAGCAGGTGGCTCTGGATTTAGAGGTTCACGTAAAAGTACACCGTTCGCTGCACAGGTTGCAGCAGAGAAAGCGGGTGAAATAGCTAAGGAATACGGGGTAAAGAACCTCGATGTTATGATTAAGGGCCCCGGTCCTGGTCGTGATTCTACTATCCGGTCATTGAATGCTATCGGTTTTAAGATCAACAGTATAGTTGATGTTACACCGATCCCACATAATGGCTGTCGTCCGCCAAAGAAACGTCGCGTATAAAGAATTTGGAGTAATTTAGAAATGGGAAGATATTTAGGACCAACCTGTAAACTGAGTCGACGTGAAGGCACCGACTTGTTTCTTAAAAGCCGTGGTAAGTCGTTAGAAGGGAAATGTAAGCTAGATACCCCTCCTGGTCAACACGGAGTCAGAAGAAATAGGGCATCAAACTATGCTTTACAGTTACGCGCTAAACAAAGAATGCGTAGAATTTATGGGGTTTTAGAGAAACAATTTAGAAACTACTATAAAAGTGCTGCATTACAAAAAGGTTCTACAGGTGAGAACTTATTGAATTTATTAGAGACGCGCCTCGATAATGTGGTCTATAGAATGGGTTATGCTTCAACCCGTGCTGAAGCAAGACAACTTGTTTCGCATAAGTCTATTGAGCTTAACGGTAAAATTAATAACATTGCTTCAGCTACTGTTCTGCCGGGCGATGTTGTTTCTGTTCGAGAAAAATCAAAAAAACAACTTCGTATAATCGATGCGCTTACGGTTGCTGAACAATACGGTTTACCCATTTGGATGGATATTGATGTTAAAGCGATGTCAGGTACTTTCAAATCTTTACCAGAACGTGTTGATTTGGGTAGTGACATGAATGAGCTGCTAGTTGTAGAGCTGTATTCTAAATAATTGAATTATTGAGGTTGCATATATGCAAAATCCTTTAACCGGATTATTAAGACCCGGTATGGTCCAGGTTGAGACTATTAGTCCGAACCAATCAAAGGTTGTTATTGAGCCGCTTGAGCGTGGATATGGTCATACCCTAGGGAATGCGTTAAGACGTGTAATTTTGTCGACTATTCCTGGCTATGCTGTTACTGAAATTGAAATTGAGGGTGTTCAGCATGAGTACTCCTCGCTTGAAGGGGTACAGGAAGATGTTATTGACATCATTCTTAACCTTAAGACTTTAGCGATTGATCTGTATGAGAAAACAGAAGTTGAATTGACTGTTTCAAAGCAAGGTCCCGGTCAAGTACTTGCCGGTGATATCGCTTTGTCGCATGATGTTAAGATTTTTAATCCTGAGTTGGTAATTGCGAATATTACCCAGGATATAAATTTTGAGTTAAAGTTGGTTGTTAAGTCAGGTCGTGGTTATGAGTCTGCTGCGGATAGAAAGAAGTTAGGTGTGGAATCTTCGTCAGTTACGGCTATTCAAATTGATTCATCATTTAGCCCGATACTTAATGTTGCTTATGCCGTTGAAAAAACCCGTTTTGACCAACGGACAGGTTTAGATAAATTAGTCCTTGAACTGGAAACTAACGGTACTGTAGATCCTGAAGAAACCATTAAGATGGCAGCAACGGTTTTACATGATCAACTTTCAGTTTTTGTTGATTTTGATAAGGTATCAGAACTTGAAGTGGTTGAGGAAGTTGAGCCGGAAGAGCAGTATGATCCAGTTCTGATGCGTCCTGTCGACGATTTGGAACTTACCGTTCGTTCAGCTAATTGTTTAAAAGCTGAAAATGTTTTCTACATTGGCGATTTGATTCAACGTACTGAAAATGAATTACTTAAAACACCGAATTTAGGCAAGAAATCTTTGACTGAGATTAAAGACGTTCTAGGAACCAAGGGTTTGACCTTGGGCATGCGTCTTGAAAATTGGCCTCCTGAAGGATTAGCGCGTCGTATTGACGATAATATTTAAAATAATAAGGTTTGCGTCGAAATGAGACATCGTAAAACAGGTAGAAAATTAAATAGGAATAGCAGCCATCGTAAAGCGCTTTTTAGCAATATGGTGAATTCCTTAATTAAGCATGAAATTATTAGAACGACATTGCCAAAAGCAAAGGAATTAAGAGGGTATGCTGAACCTCTGATTACATTGGCGAAAAGTGATTCTGTTGCGAAGCGTCGTTTAGCGTTTTCACGGTTACGTGATAAAGATTCAGTGGCTAAACTTTTCGCTGAATTAGGTCCACGCTACCAAGAAAGACCAGGTGGATATTTACGTGTCCTAAAATGCGGTTTTAGAACGGGTGATTCAGCACCAATGGCTTATGTCGAATTAGTGGATCGTGTCGAACCGAAAGCGGTATCTGACGAGACTTAACAGCGATCTGAAGACACAAAAAAAGCCGGACTAGATGTCCGGCTTTTTTGTGTGTATTAATAAGTGAAAGCTTATTTTTCCAATAGATCTAGCTTGCCTTCTTTGCCATTCCAGTCCTCGGCGTCTTCTAAAGGATCCGTGACATCGGTTATTACTGGCCATGTTTTGGATAATTCTGCATTGAGTTCAATAAAGATTTCTTGCCCTTCAGGGATTTCATCCTCAGAGAAGATTGCTTCTGCAGGACACTCTGGTTCGCATAAAGTGCAGTCAATGCATTCATCGGGATCAATAACCAAGAAATTAGGTCCAACATGAAAGCAGTCGACAGGACATACGTCAACACAATCGGTAAATTTACATTTAATGCAGTTTTCGGTGACTACAAAGGTCATAACTTAATTCCTAAAAATAATTAGTTGTTAAACCGTTAATAATAGCAGAATGCAGCTTTAAACAAAACTTCTTCGCTTAGTTGAAGGCTAATTTTAAACCCATTAGAAATAGTATTAAGGCAATTGTAGGGCGAAGGATGCGGTCAGAAAGTTTTTTCCCAAAGAAACTGCCGGCGTATACAGCTGGAATACCCCCTATTAAAAGCCCATAAAGTAAGTCAAGGTCAACACTGCCAAGATGCAGGTGACCGGCACCCGCAATTAAAGTTAGCGGGACGGCATGAGCGACGTCAGTACCGACAATTTTGATAGCACTTTTTTTCGGGTGTAGGATAAATAAAATTGCTGTGCCGATAGCACCGGCACCCACAGAAGAGAGGGTCACGACAATACCCAGGATGGCGCCTGAAACAATGGTGATTGCTGGCCGGTTATGACGGATATGGGTGCGGAATCCTTTGCCTACGGCTTGTTCGCCGCGTGTTGAAATTTTATCTTTAAGTAGTACCAATACAGCTGTCAGTATAAGCATGACACTTAAGGTGCTCATGATCATTCCTTCCATGGCCTTTTGCTGCTCATGGTTGACACTAAAATAAGCAATAGTCGCTAAAGAGCTGGGGATACTTCCGGTGAGTAAATATTTGACCACTCGCCAGTCAATGGTCTTATGGCGATGATGGAATGCAACCCCAGTACACTTGGTGATCGCTGCGTATATGAGGTCAGTACCAACGGCAACTGCTGGATTGATACCATACCCGAGTACCAGTATGGGGGTCATCAGGGATCCGCCGCCAACACCGGTAAGCCCCACAATAAAGCCGACAAGTGCTCCTGCACTGATATCAATAATGTCCACAGAGGTTTAGCCTATTAGATTTTAAGATAACGCTACTATAAAACATTAAAGGTATAATAATAAGTGATATTATATTATCTTATTATAACATTTTGGAATATAGTGAAGATTAGTCATTTTAAGGCTTTGGTCGCTGTGGTTAAGAATAATTTTAGTATCTCTGTGGCCAGTGATAGCTTGTCTTTAACACAGCCGGCGATTAGTAAGCAAATACAACAATTTGAGGCAGAACTTAATCTTAATTTATTTATTAGGCATGGAAAGCGATTAACGGGGCTTACTGAGAGTGGTCATGAGGTGTATCAATATGCCTTATCTGTGATGAACAAAATTGACGATGTGTATCAATTATCACATCACCATTCGGGTCATAAAGGTTCATTATCCGTTGCTACCACACATACTCAGGCACGTTATGTACTGCCACGAATCATTAGTCGTTTTCGATCAGTTTATCCCGAGGTTAAATTAGCCGTACAACAAGGTTCTCCTAAGGAGGTGGCAAAACTGGCGTTAGAGGGCGAGGTTGATTTAGCCATTGCAACAGAAGCTGTTGGTGAAGAAAATGGGTTGATTACCTTGCCGTGTTATCAATGGAATCGCTATGTGGTGACGCCTTATCAGCACCCACTCACTCGAAAGGCAAAATTGAGTTTGGCGGCGTTAAGTGAGTACCCAATTATCACTTATGGATTAGGGTATACGGGCCGAAGTCGGATTGATGAGGCTTTTGAGCGCGCCAAGCTTGAATCCAATATTGTATTAACGGCAGTGGATTCTGATGTGATTAAAACTTATGTGCGTTTAGGCATGGGGGTCGGGGTTATTGCGAATATGGCCTATAGTCTTGAAGAAGATAGAGATTTAGTTGCAATTGATGCAAGAGATTTGTTTGGTACGAGTTATTCGCATGTCGCGATTAGAAAAGATAAGTATATTCGCCCGTTTATTTTTAGTTTTATTGAAATGTTGGCGCCTCACTTGAACGAAGAGCTGGTCGTTAAGGTCTTGGGTGAATTAGATTCAGTACAGCGCAAAAAATTATTAGGGTCTATTGACTTGCCGTCATACTAGGGGGGATAGGAGTTGGTATAAGAATTAGTGGGTTTTCGGTGGTGGGGTGTTTTTTGCATAAATAACAGTATGAAAGAGGTCGGCAAAGAACCCTTTTTTACCGCTAATTTTTCGGGCGCTAGCAGTGGCGCTAGCAAGGCCAAGTCTGGCTTCGTTTTTTAATTGAGTATCCGCAAATTCTTGCGTTTTACGAACCGGTGCATTGAGCGCAGTTTGAAAAAAATTACGTGCTTGGTTAGGTTGATTGTGGCTCAGTAAGAATTCACCATAGAAGTAGTTGCTATCAATGCCTTGTGGGTTGATTGACAGTGCTTTTTTAAGGGCGTGTTCGGCTTTTTCATCGTTACCAAAAGCAATTGGCCAGCCGGGAACCAGTGAATATAGACTGCCGAGTGTGACATAAGCGGACCCATCCATGGCTTGAGGATTGATCGAAATGGCTTTTAGTAGTAAATCTTTTGCCTTGTGTATGGATGAAAGTGCATCAAAACCACTTTCTTGTTCGGCATGGGTTGCCAGTGTAATGGCTTGCCAGATCAAAAGTTCTGCATGGTCTGGGTAGGTTAGGTTAAGGCTGTTGATGCGAAGCAGTAATTGCTTATATTGGTGAGATTGCGGGTCTTTGTCGGTACTGTAGTAAATTTTAGCCCAAGATTGTTCGATCTCATTGATACGGGTGCCATAGTTGCCCGCTGTCAACTGAGAAGACAAGAGTAATAAAGCAAGGGTGAGTATTTTTCGCATTATAGGCAGTTAACACATTGATTGATAATAACTATAACGCGGAGGATTCCTTAAAGCAACTATTTTTCGTAAAAACACAACAATGGTTGTTTTAATACAACAATCGTTTTACCAAGATAAAAAAGGTTTCTTAGCTAATTGATTATTATAGTATTTATGTTCCAAAGTGACTTCTTTTCCGAGCCAGTCAGGTTTTTCAAAAACTTCATCATTGGCGTTAAGTTCAATTTCAGCAACAATAAGACCGTGATTATCACCGTAGAATTCATCAATTTCCCAGGTGTGTTGCTGGTAAGGTACGAGGTGGCGTGTTTTATCTATAAGCGGTTTTTGACAGAGGTTATTGATTATTTCTTCGGCTTCAGACAGCGGGATAGTGTATTCATATTCATCGCGCTGATTGCCGATAACCGCTTGTTTTATGTTAATCCAAGCCTCGGTATCGGAAATGCGAATACGAATTGAAACGCTACTGTTGCTCGCTAAGTAACCTTGTTTATAGCGCGTTGAGCGAATGACCTTTGAACGCCATCGGTTGTTAGCGAGAAGGAATTTATGTTCGATTTCAATGGCCATGAGATTAAAGAGGGCAATTTGTTGAAGTAACAGGAGTCATAAAGTTACATTTGTTTTATAAAAACTGGTGGCTGCCATCGCAAAATGGCGGTGTTTTGGTTTGAGTACAGCCACAGAGAAAAACCGTTTTATTATCCTCGGCAATAAAAGAGAGGGAGCGCTTGTCGGTATCAGCTGTTTTATGGGTGCCGTCACAAATAGCCACTTTTTGACTCAGACCACAACTACACCAACAATAGCGTTTCCCTGTTTCAACGGTTAAAGCCACGGGTTTGTTTTTATTTTCGCTCATGGGTCACTTAATTTAAATAACGACGATTATAAATTAGCTAACAAGTAATGTCATGCGGTGCTTATTGATTAAAGGGGGAAAGTTCAGTATGATTCAGAACTTTTGATTATATTCATTGCTGTTTTTGCAATGAATTATTTTTTACCTACCTTGATGAGGAGATTATTTTTATGGCTTTTGAATTACCACAATTACCGTATGCGATGGATGCGCTAGCGCCACATATTTCTCAAGAAACACTTGAGTTTCACTATGGTAAACATCATCAGACTTATGTGACTAAGTTGAATGATTTAGTGGCGGGAACTGAATTTGAAGGACAGTCTCTTGAGCGGGTTGTGGAGCGTTCTACGGGCGCAGTTTTTAATAATGCGGCACAAATTTGGAACCATACTTTTTACTGGAATAGCTTGTCTCCTAATGGTGGCGGTAACCCAACGGGTGCACTTGCTGATGCAATAACCCAGGCCTTTGGTTCTATGGATAATTTCAGGGCAGAATTTGAAAAATGTGCGGTTACGACCTTTGGTTCAGGATGGGCTTGGTTGGTTAAGAATTCAGATGGTAGCTTAGCTTTAGTGAGTAGTAGTAATGCAGGATGCCCGTTAACTGACGGTCAAACACCGTTGCTAACATGTGATGTTTGGGAGCATGCTTATTACATAGATTACCGTAATGCACGGCCACAATACTTGAAAGCATTTTGGGCCTTGGTGAACTGGGATTTTGCGGCTAGAAATTTCGTAGCATAAGTCCATGTAGTTGGTTTTTATGGTGTGGTTTTAAGAAAGGTCTACTGAAGTTTTAGTGGGCCTTTTTTAATAGTGATCATTCGTTAGGAGGTGATTCGGGGTGTCTTCCTTGCCAGAAACTGGCTAAGATAGAACCCGAAATGTTGTGCCAAATACTGAATAGTGCCCCGGGTAAAGCGGCGGTGATGGAGAAGTATTTAATAGCTAAAGCAACACTGAGTCCTGAATTTTGCATACCAACCTCAATGGCGAGTGTGCGACAAGTACGTTGATCGTAGTGTAAGAGTTTAGGGATTTGATAGCCTATTGTGAGGCCTAAAATATTGTGCAACATAACCGCTATAATGAGAGGAATAGAGATCATTAAAAGATTGTCGTGGTTTAATGCAACGATAATGGCAATAATAGTGATGATTGCTAGGCTAGAGATAATCGGTAGCAGATTTTGTACCGGGTGCAAATAAGTGGCCAACCAAGTATTGACCAGCGTACCGGCCAGAACCGGTAAAAAGACCATTTGTATAATGCTTTGTATCATGGCGCTAATGGGAACGGGTATGCTTTGATCCAGATATAGATAAGTGAGTACCGGCATAAGTGCCGTGGCGCAAAGGGTCGAACTGAGTGTCATTAGGATAGATAAGGCCACATTACCCTTGGCTAAAAAACAAATGACGTTGGAAGCCGTTCCACCGGCGCTACTACCGACCAAAATAAGGCCAATGAATAGCTCAGTCGGCAATGATAGACTGGCGGCGATGATCCAGGCAAATAAGGGCATGAAGAAAAATTGGATCAATAACGCAAGGCCGATGAGTTGAGGCTGTTTGGTAGCCGCTTTAAAATCATTCAGGGTGAGTGTAAGTCCCATAGTAAACATGACTAAAGCCAGTAATGGAATGATCAAGGGTTTTAATGTTGACAGTTCGGTAGGGTAGAAAAAAGCAATAAGGGAACCGAGGATGGCAAAAATAGGGAACAGCAGCGTGAGTCTTGAGGCCATAATTAAGTTTACGGGTACTGACAGAAAGTGGTGTTGTTCAAAACAGACAGGGTAGTAGTTTAGCGTTAATAGGATTGAATAGATGTGTTTTTTTAAGGATTATTTTTTGCAAAGGTTTTTTAGCTTATGGTGGTAACGAATGCGGTAAGTTCGCAGGTGCAAATTAAAAAGCTTAAGAGTAAAATCGCTGTATGTTTAAGTCGGGATAGGTTTCGGCTGAAGCGTGAATTGGAGCGGTTAGTCAACGATCAACGGCAAGGAAAAATGAATGATGAGAAGTTTTCACAATTAGCCGACAAGGTCACGCGATCACTGCAAAAAAAGGCCTCTCGTCAAGCGTCAGTTCCTACCTTAAGGTTTCCAGATTTACCGATTTCAGAAAGAAAAGATGAAATTGCAGAACTCATTCGTGCGCATCAAGTTGTTATTGTTTGCGGTGAAACCGGTTCGGGTAAAACCACCCAGTTACCCAAAATATGTTTGTCCGTCGGACGGGGTTGTGCCGGTTTCATCGGGCATACCCAACCGAGACGTATTGCTGCACGTACGGTGGCCAATCGGATCGTTGAAGAATTAGGTGAAACGATGGGTCAATCCGTCGGCTATAAAGTTAGGTTTCATGATAAAACGCAGGAACGGTCGTTGGTTAAAGTCATGACCGATGGTATTTTATTAGCAGAAATACATTCCGACCGGTTTTTATCAACGTACGACACCTTGATTATCGATGAAGCACATGAGCGCAGTTTAAATATCGATTTTTTATTGGGTTATTTAAAATGGTTATTACCTAGACGCCCGGATTTAAAGTTAATCATTACTTCCGCGACCATTGATCCCCAGCGGTTCTCAAAGCATTTTAATAATGCACCTATTATCGAAGTTTCAGGTCGAACCCATCCCGTAGAGCAGCGCTATCAACCGATTGAAGATAGCGGCGATGAGAACGGGGCAGTAGTAGATTTACAGTTGGCTATTGTGGCAGCAGTTCAGGAATTGCATCGAGATATGCGCGGCGATATTTTGATTTTTTTAACCGGTGAACGAGATATTAGGGAAACTGCAGATGCCTTACAAAAGTCGCAGGGTCAGTTTTTTGATATTCTGCCGTTATATTCCAAGTTAAGTATTCGTGAGCAAGAGCGTATTTTTAAACCGGCAACGAGACCGCGTATTGTCTTAGCGACTAATGTTGCTGAAACATCACTAACAGTTCCCGGTATTCGCAGTGTTATTGACGTGGGTTTTGCTCGAATTAGTCGTTATAGTCAGCGTAGTAAGATTCAGCGGTTACCGATAGAAGCTATTTCTAGAGCCAGTGCTAATCAACGGGCAGGACGTTGTGGTCGGGTTGCGCCCGGTATCTGTATTCGATTGTATTCCGAAGAAGATTATTTAAATAATTTAGCATCCGTTATTTTGCAGATGACTACGTTAAATCTAGGTGATATTAAAGATTTTCCCTTTTTAGAACGTCCTGATAATAAGATGATTCGTGATGGGGTTAAGGTGCTTCATGAAATTAATGCTTTAGATCTAAACGAGCAGATGACAGCTTTAGGGAAGCAAATAGCGCGGGTGCCCTTAGATCCTAAATTAGCTAGAACCTTAATAGCCGCTCACCACTACCGTTGTTTAACAGAAATCAGCATTATAGTGTCAGGGCTTAGCGTACAAGACCCGCGTGAGAAGCCGATTGATAAAATGCATTTGGCAGAATCAAAACATGAAGCCTATAAAGCGGAGAATTCTGATTTTCTTAGTTTCTTTAAGTTATGGGAAAAGTTTGAAGCTAAAAAAGTCGAACTTTCAAATAATCGGCTGAGGAAATATTGTCGTGAAAATTTTCTGTCCTATGTGCGGATGCGAGAATGGCAAGATGTTCACCAGCAG
>LWDU01040223.1_pt1 | contig 21083 bp, 21 predicted proteins | sample 727161 | NCBI WGS metagenome assembly LWDU01 (sample SAMN04566230, study PRJNA314399) | hydrothermal vent metagenome | isolation source: deep sea hydrothermal plume seawater | place: Mexico: Gulf of California, Guaymas Basin | collected 2004-07-11
CGGCACATCCAGATTAACGCCCTCGATGAACAAGTAGCGAATAGTCTGCGCATCTCCACGTTCTGCGGCGCGCCATAATCTTTCATGCATTGCTCTAGTATTTACACCTTCAGCCATATCAGCCTCCATGGTTCAATCATGCGACAAAGTCACATAAATAATATGGGCAAACGCAAAGCGCTGTCAAATTATCAGGAACGCGAAGAGCTTATTGCCCTGCCTCGGCGATCAAGGCGCAAAGATCGTCAACAACACGCTCGATAAGCTGCAGATCATCACCTTCAGCCATCACACGTATCAAAGGCTCGGTTCCTGATGCCCTGACTAACAAACGCCCGTCATTGGATAAAGTTTCATTGGCACGTGCCAAAGCATCCTGTACTTCGGCTTTATCAAGCGGCTTGACCTCGCCCGACACCCGCACGTTCTTCAGAATTTGCGGCAACGGATCAAACAGGTGCAACGTATCACTCGCCTTACCGCCCTTCTGCTTTAAAATAGTCAAAATCTGCAAAGCAGCCAGCAAACCGTCACCCGTACGGCCATAATCGGCCAGAACGATATGCCCTGACTGCTCACCGCCCAGATTAAAACTGCCTTCACGCATTTGCTCAACCACATAGCGGTCACCGACAGGCGTACGTAAAAGCGTCATACCCTGCCCCGTAATAAAACGCTCCAGCCCCAGATTAGACATCACCGTGGACACCAGCGTACGCTCGATCAAATGGTTCTCGCTATCCATATGAACGGCCAGCAGCGCCATAAGCCGATCACCGTCAATCTGGCGTCCCGTTTCATCAACCATAATCAGGCGATCCGCATCACCGTCCAGCGCGATACCGACATCTGCACCCTCTTCAATAACGCGCTTTTGCAAACCATCTGTGTGCGTCGCACCGCACTCATTATTAATATTGCGGCCATTCGGCGTGTTATTAATAGTGATGACCTCGGCTTCCAGCTCCCACAGCACCTGCGGCGCGACCTTATACGCAGCACCATTGGCACAATCCAGCACAATCTTCAGACCTTCCAAAGTCTGGCGGCGCGGCAAGCTTGCCTTCAAAAATTCAATATAGCGACCTGTCGCATCATCAAGGCGGCTCGCCTTACCCAAGCGCGACGGCGATGGCAACGCGGACGATAGATCAGAATCAATATAGGTTTCGATCTGTGTCTCGACCTCATCTGACAGTTTAAAACCATCAGCACCAAACAGCTTGATACCGTTATCTTCATATGGATTATGGGACGCAGATATCATAACCCCGATATCCGCACGCAAAGAACGCGTTAACATTGCCACAGCAGGGGTCGGAATAGGCCCAAGGAAAATCACGTCAATCCCCAGCGCCTCAAAGCCTGCGGCCATAGCCTGTTCCAGCATATACCCTGAAACACGCGTATCCTTACCGATCACGGCACGACGACGCGAATCTGCGGGCGAATCGTCCTGTTGTAAGGCGAGACCTGCCGCCATAGCCACTTTCAAGGCCATATCAGCCGTCATAGGGAACTGATTTGCCTTGCCACGAATACCGTCTGTACCAAAATATTTGCGAGTCATGCGTATTTTTTACCCTAACAATCGCCCAAAACCAACGGAAAATAAGCGCCCAGCCAAAAAAGCATAATTTTTTCCGTTTTTTGTTGCGCGCCAAGTAAATTTGTAATAGAAATAAAGTACAGATTAAGTGAAGCGAAAACCTTCTAATTTTCTCAGGTTCAAAAACACGATGTGTTTTGGGATTTGTGAAACAGAAAAAAGGAAATACGCAGAAAGCTTCACATACACCATATGCCCTGCCCATGCGGACACGGACACATTAGGTGTAAAAGTATTTCTCCATCCTTATAAATTGTTTTGCATCAAGCATTTCAGGTGAAATGCCTTCGGGAAAGCTGCGCTTGCATTCTCGGGGACGTTTAAAAGAATAATTGCGGGAGGCAAAAATGGCACACACACTTGATAGGGCTTCATAGCCGAACATCACTTCCCTTTTGATATAATGATCATATCTACGCCCTGACCACGTCAGCGCGCACAAGGAAGTATTACCAAAAACAAACAAAGTATTCACAATGATGTTATTTATCAATTTCATCAAATGGGAAACTTTTACTTAAATTTCAAAGAATTTGTAGTGATTGACAGGCCACTACAGAACGGCGGCATTCAAGGTGAATTCCGGCGGCACATGCCTGCATCCAAAAACAACCAAATGGAGAACTAAAAAATGGACTTAGGATCAATCTTTAACGCAGCAGTGACATACGGTTTGCCTCTGATAGCACTTGGCTCTGTAGCGCTTGGCAGCTTGTACACGATTGCACAGGAGCACGTTGGCCTCGTCACACGCTTCGGCAAACACGTTCGTACAAATGAAGAAGCAGGTTTGAAATTCAAAATCCCGTTCATCGAGAGCGTTAAAGAAATTTCGATGCAGGAGTATCAGGTAGATGAAGAACTGGAAACAAAAACAACAGACAACCTGTTCGTAAAATTGCCGATCGCCATTCACTATCAGGTGTCCGATGCCGCGACCTTCCACTTCAAAAAAGGCAACGGCGTTCAGCTGATGAAAAAAGTTGTAGCCGCCGCCGTGCGTGAATACACGTCCAAAAAAGACTTTCAGGAGCTATATGACGAGCGCCAGGAAATTAAAGCAGGCGTTCTGGAAAAAGTAGAAGAACAGGTTGCTGGCTTTGGCCTGACAATCAACGACATCGTTATCGATGAGCCTGCCGCTTCAGAACAAGTGAAACAAACATTTGACCGCGTGCGTTCATCTGCTCTTGAAAAAGACGCCGCAACATTCGAGGCCGAAGCAGAGTACATCCGCAAGGTTAAATCCGCCGAAGCCGACAAAGCCCGTGACATCCTGCGCGGTGAAGGTGCTGCCGGTTACCGTCAGAAGATCTTCGATCAGTATGGCGAACAAATGGAAGACCTGGTCAGCAAGGGCGTATCTCGCGAAGAAGCCGTCCGCGTAATGATGAAAGTCATGGAATTCGATACATGGCGTGAAGTTGGCACGGAAGGCAAAAACATGGTCATCGTTACTGGTGACAGCGAGAACAGCCGCCAGCTAGCCAATATGCAAACGCTAGCCCGCACAATGGGGTCACCATCCCCAGAACAGGATACAGGCCCACGCAAACAGCCGCCACCTGCACCTGTCATTGAAGAGCCAAAAGGCCCAATGCCTGGCTAACATTTTACCCTGTATGCCAAGGGTTCAAATGACGTGCCGCCCTTGGCACACACTTTGAAGAGAGAGCTCACCCTCTCTCTTCCTTTTTTCCCAAAAACAACAAGACTGCACCTTGACTCTGATGCCCCTGCATCATATCAAGTCTGCAAGGCACGTTATGTTATTTAATTACGTTTAACTAAGCCTATAAAAGGAGAACAGATATGGGTATTATCAAAAAAGCAGCCATTGGTCTTGCTGCTACATTTGCTGCCGTAGCAGTAGCACCAATTGCACTAGAACAAACAGGCGCGACATTCCGTGTGCCGGCCAACGAACGCCAAGCCGTTACATTCTACGGTGGTTTCGGTGATTTCAGCATCGCAGGTTACGAGCTTGCCAATTTCGGTTACGTTGCAGGTCCAGGCCTGAACTTCCGCGTCCCTTATATGCATGATGCACCGGTCGCATACCAGATTGACCAGCAGACAGTTGATATCGAACGTGACATTAATGGCCGTGCCATTTCTACAGCGACAAGCGATAACCAGCTGATCGAAGACGTTATCCTGACACTGCGTTACAGCCTGAATGAAGATCGCATCGAGGACATTCACTCGAACGCACGTCAATACAAACAAATTCTGAATGACTTGGCGCTACAGGTTCACAAAGAAGTATTGGGTGACATCAACATCAGCTCACTTGACTCCGCTGATGATAACAGCGCGAGCCTGACACAATTGCGTGACACGATTAACCGCAGTCAAACTGAGTTTATGCGTGAAGCCGTTGCCGGCACAATGCTGGAAGGCCTTGTAAGCATTCAGGGTCTGCAGCTGAACGACTTCCAGTTTACCGAAGAGTTCCGTAACTCTATCGACGAAGTGTCCCGCGTGAAAAACCAAATTACGCAGGCACAAGCCGAACAGGAAAGAGAACGCATCGTGGCTGAGACGCTACGCATTACAGCACAAGGTCAACGTGACGCTGAAATCACACGCGCCGAAGGTACAGCACAAGCAATCATCCTGGAAGGTGAAGCCAACGCGCAGGCACTGCGTGCTCAGGTTGACGCCATGACAGGTGAAGGCGCCGCTGAATTCAACCGCAACGTTCTTTCGAACCGTTGGGGCGGTGAATACCCGGACACATATGTTGTCGGTGGTGAAGGCGAAAGCAACCAGCTGATCCTGGATACACGCGGTGCTAATGATAACAGAGATGTTACAGCGCCAATCGCAGCGCCTGCACCATAAGCAGCTTAAAACATACGACACAATACAAAAAGGGCGATCCATGATCGCCCTTTTCTTTATTCTCTATTCATCTTCGCAGCTTACGCCCCCTGCGGCACTTCATCCCCGCCAATACTGCCACCTGAAGGCACAGATGATTTAGGCTTACCCTGATCATCATCTTCCGGCGGACGAGAGCGAATGATCGGCTCACCGCGCAGCAAGGCTTTAATCTCATCACCATTCAGTGTTTCAAATTCCAACAAGCCTTTAGCAAGCTTGTGCAGGTCATCAAGATTATCTGTCAGAACCTTCTGTGCACGGGCATAAGCGGCCTCAACGATCTTGCGGATTTCCTCATCCACGATCTTGGCTGTGCCATCTGATACATTTTTAGACTGCGCCACGGAATGACCAAGGAACACTTCTTCCTGATCAGACCCGTAATGCAGCGGCCCCAGCTTGTCAGACATCCCCCACTCCGTCACCATACGGCGCGCAATATCGGTTGCCATCTTGATGTCACTGGACGCGCCTGTTGTAACCTTCTCTTCACCAAAAATCATCTCCTCGGCAATACGTCCACCCATAGCAACAGCCAGATCGGCTTTTAGCTTAGCGCGAGATATAGAGATACGGTCGCGCTCAGGCAAACGCATCACAAGACCCAGCGCACGACCACGTGGAATAATTGTCGCTTTGTGAATAGGATCAGACTCAGGCTCCTGCAGTGCCACGATCGCATGCCCTGCTTCATGATAAGCGGTCAGCTTCTTCTCATCATCACTCATGACCATGGATTTACGCTCGCTACCCATCATGACCTTGTCTTTGGCATCTTCCAGCTCTTCCATGCCGACAACGCGCTTACCGCGACGTGCAGCAAGCAAAGCCGCCTCATTCACAAGATTGGCCAGATCAGCACCGGAGAAACCGGGCGTACCGCGGGCAATGACGCTTGCTTCAACGTTCTTGGACAACGGCACTTTCTTCATATGAACTTTCAGAATGTGCTCACGACCGCTAACGTCAGGAAGAGGAACCACGACCTGACGGTCAAAACGACCCGGACGTAGAAGCGCGGGATCAAGAACATCAGGACGGTTTGTTGCCGCCAGAATAATAATACCTTCTTGGCCTTCAAAGCCATCCATCTCAACCAGCATCTGGTTCAGTGTTTGCTCACGTTCATCGTTACCGCCGCCAAGACCGGCACCACGATGACGACCAACAGCATCAATCTCGTCGATAAAGATGATACAAGGTGCGTTCTTTTTACCTTGCTCGAACATATCTCGGACACGGGATGCACCCACACCAACGAACATTTCAACGAAGTCAGAACCTGAAATCGTAAAGAACGGCACATTGGCTTCACCCGCAACCGCACGCGCAACCAAAGTTTTACCTGTACCAGGCGGGCCCACCAGCAAAGCACCTTTAGGAATTTTGCCGCCAAGACGCTGGAATTTCTGAGGGTCTTTCAAAAACTCGACAACCTCTTCCAATTCCTGCTTGGCTTCTTCGATACCAGCCACATCATCAAAAGTAACCTTACCATGATGCTCCGTCAGCAAGCGCGCACGTGACTTACCAAACCCCATAGCACCGCCGCCGCCTTTGGATTGCATCTGACGCATAAAGAAAATCCAGACACCGATCAGCAGCAACATCGGGAACCATGACAGGAAAATTCCCAGCGCACTAATCTTACCGCTATCATCAGGGGTCGCCATGATGCGCACGCCTGTATTATTCAGACGATCAACAACGTTCTCATTCGGGGGAACAAGTACTGCGAACTCTTCGCCGCCTGACGCCATATGACCTGTGATTTTTGAACCACTTATCGTAACATCGGAAATGCGTCCCGCAGAGGCCTCAGCCATAAAGTCACTATATGCCATTTCATTTTTGGCACCCGCACCTTGAGGGTTCCCAGCCTGAAATGCATTAAACAAAAATGCCAGCATCAAACCGATGGCTAGCCAGAAAACAAGATTACGTCCGAAACCGTTCACAATATGAGCCTTTCTAAAGGAATTTGTCTCAATTCAATGTAGCGTCTTTTTGCTCTAATTCAACAATAATAAGCTTTTTACCCGCATCGCGTCTGACGATACAGCCGCCCAAAGTCGCGCCCTTAAATGTCTGATCTGCACGTAAACGATTGTGCAAATCTTCCAGCCTTTCCATACGCGGGCGATAATCGTAATCCTGCGCCAACAAAACACGATACGCTTTAAGCAAGCAACGCAGCGTTATCTCTTCCGGCAAGCGATCAAATTCTGTCGCAACAAATTCAATACGATGCGCAGCGGAGTCTTTTGCCGCCGCCTCCTGAAACGCTTTCTCTGCATAGAAATCCAGCGCATCACGAGCCCTAGACAGACGCTTCGAAGTCACCCCCAAACGCTTGGATGTAAGTCCTTCTGCTGCCAAAATATCTGCCGATTGGCGCAAACGCACCCGCGCAAACTTACCATTTTGGTTAGAAGGATCAGTGACATAAGGAATGTTATTAGCCTTGCAAGTAGCCACTAAACGCTGTTTGGATATATCCAGCAAAGGACGCAGCAGCATAACGCCACACATATCCTGTACATCTCTCATACAGCCTAGACCATCCAAACCGCTACCCTTGGCTAAACGGAACAAGAATGTCTCGGCCTGATCCTCCTGATGGTGCGCAACGCAAAGCGCCTCCACATTGTATGACTGACAAAACTCAGCCATTAAAGCATAACGGTCATGGCGCGCGTCTTCTTGAATACGGCTAGCGCCATCCCCCTTTACCTCGCGGGTTAAAATATGATGTTCAATGTTCGGAAAGTTAGAAAGCCAGCGCCCCACCTGTTCGGCCTCCGCAGTAGCTTCAGGTCTTAAGCCGTGATCAACTGTCACAGCTTTAACAGGCACAAACTTGGAAAGCAAATATACCAGCGCCATACTATCAGGCCCGCCGGATACGGCCACAGCACATCCTTGCGCCACCATATCCATATATGGTGCCATCAAAATTTCAAACTCTTCATATGATAAAGGCCCGTCAGTCATAACAGGCCTTTTATAGAAAAATTACAGGTGAAAAGAAATGAATAGTTTCTAATCAAACCCAAGCGTTGGCGTAGGCGCCACTGGCGGCGCTATGTGATCGTCACCTGCCCCTGCCGGCGGAACTGCTGCACCTGGCTCAACGACTTCAGGCACCGCGCGGCGCGGTTCTGGCTCATCCAGCCCGTCAATCGCTGTCCACGCAACAAGCCCAGCCATACCAGCGGCAGCAAGCGTAGCCAAGCCACGACCGGCAGCTCCCAAGCGGGTATTACCCATACCTAAAAGCCCTAGCGTACCGTGCGTTAAACCTCCCGCCGCCAAAACCGACATCATAACACCAAGGCCTGTAGCAAAACCGTTATATTGCGGCATAGATGCGAAATTATAGAGAGCCGTCAAGCCTTCGGGAATAGACGCAACAATACTTCCGCCCAATTCCCATGCCTCACTGGCATGTTCACCTAAATCATCAAGGAAACCATCTTCTGACATTTTCACACCTCTTATGGCACTTCAGTGCCTTATACATACCACTCACAACGTAAATTGATTACGTGTAAAGATTATACCAAATCAACGAACAAAGTGCAATTTTATGGAATATAAAGCCGCAATTATTGGCAGCCCATCTTTTCCGCTTCGGCTTCAGCACGAATGGTAATTGATGACGGCGCATCCGGATACTGGCTCTTCAGCTGTTCCAGACTTAAACATGCATCATCATTCTTACCTAAACCATTCAACGACATTGCCAGCTTTAGCAGGTTATCCGGTCCCTTAGGGCCATCTGGATAATTCTGGTAGCTTTCAGCAAACTCACGCGCAGCACGCTCATATTGCTGACGCACATAAAACGTTTCGCCTAGCCAATATTTGGAATTTGCTGCGAGATCATGTTTAGGGTAACTCGCCAAGAATTTCGAGAATCCCTGCTCTGCCTGAGCATAATCACGCTCGCGCAAATATGAGAAAGAACGCTCATACAGCCCAGCAGGATCTGTCGGCCATACATTATCAGGAACATCCTGATCAATGACATTGCCATTTTCATCAACCGTTGTGCGGAGAACACCCAGCTGATTAGATGTCTGGGTGTTAGATTGAGGCACCTCATTCGGCATTGGCGGCGGATCATTTTCAATCTGCAAATTGTCAACGCGTGAACGTGGCGGGCTCATAACGCTACCACCGTTATAAGATGGCGAAGCTTGAGGCATTCTGGCATTCATTTGATTCTGCGCAGATGTCTCAACAGCCAACTTCATATCAGCCAGTTCTTTTTCCACACGTGTCTGGAACTGCTGGTTCTGGAAGTCGATTTCTTCCAAACGTCCCGTGATCGTACGAATTTCATTTTCCAGCTGAGACAAACGCAGCTCGATATTAGCCTGTGCAGCAGCATCCGCATTCAAACTGCCACTCATTACGCTCATTGAGCCTTCAGGCGGCATTTCACCCTTGAACACAGCACGGTTCAGCGTCTGCATTTCATTTTCCAGACGATTGATCCTTGTCTGAACATCTTGCGCATGGGCAGGAACAGACATAATTACAGGCAAACATGCCCCGATTAAGAAAACCAGGGCATGCATATTACGTTTTACAGTATTCAAAGGATAACCCTTCATCAATACCTCGCAGTTAGGAGACAGAGGTGATTAGTTCACCAATGTCACGCCACGGCGGTTTTGTGACCAAGCAGCTGGGTTTGAACCCATAACAGCCGGACGCTCTTTACCGTAGCTGATTGTTGTAATACGCATTGGGTCAATACCCAGTGCAACCAAGTAGCTTTTCATAGCCTGTGCACGGCGCTCGCCCAGTGCCAGGTTGTATTCACGTGTGCCGCGCTCATCAGCATGGCCTTCAACTGTGATGCTTACCGCAGGATAACGCTTCAGCCATTCAGCTTGCATCTCAAGTGTGCCTTGAGCTTCAGCTGTCAAATCTGAACGGTCATAACCAAAGAATACACGGTCGCCAACATTAACAACCAGGTCCTGCTGAGTACCAGGAGCAACGCCGTCAACTACGTTACGGTCGTATGGTTCCATGCCATCCAGAGGGCCTGCCGTAATATCTTCACGCGTATCAACGGTTACCTCTCCGACATCTGATGAGTCTTTAGAAGTTGAACAGGCCGCCACAGACATCACAACAGCCATCATTAAAAAGGTACGGAAAAACATTCGCTATGCTCCTATAGGATTAAAAGTAATTTTCAGCAGATATAGATACGAATCTGTCAATGTCTAGTATTATCATCTCTCAACCTGCTGACAAGTCCACATAAAAGAATACCCTCAACTTAACAAAAACTATTACGACACAATGTCTTTTGTCTCTGTCACCTTGCGGGCAACAACTACAAAACGCATATCCGCACGATTGGTTCCGTCCATTATACTCTGTTGAAACGGATAACAAGTCGACAGCACCAAAATACTGTCACTACCTTTCAAGTTCCTTACAGAAAGTTCGGGCTTATCCAACATTTCCATTTCACTCACTTCATAACTTACAGTCTCGCCTGAGGCCGTCTGCAGCTCTATACGATCCCCCATCATCAAATCCTTCATAAAAGAAAAATGAGTGTCCCTGTGACCAGCCAGTAAACTGATACCCTCAGCACCCGGCAGCACCGATCCTTCATGCCATCCGGGAGCAAAAGCAAGAACAGTGCCCGACACCCCGCGCATAACAACCATATCCTTACCTAACCGGGGAACAACCACACGCGCCACAGGCACACTATCCATCCACGGCCAAGGCCGCGCGTCCTGATCACCCTCCAGCGCTTGCTCCCATGCATTATCAATCAAATACACTGACAGCTTGGCCTTCATAGGCATACTGAGCGCCTGTGCGGCCTGAGCCATGCCCGCCAAAAACAGCAGGCATGCCCCATAAGTTAAAATCTTACGCTTTGAAACGAATTGCATTTCGTCCTCCTGATCCGATGAGCATGAATAATGCCGACAGCATCATCAACATCCCGATGAATACCTGCATACTCCAATTAAGGGCTGTTTGTGGCAAATTCATGTTCTCATTTTGCTGATTTAAAGATTCTGCGTCCTGCGCCTGTTGCATCAGATACATATCATAGGCGTCAGCCGCACGGCGCCCATCGAAATGCGCAAGCTCCCAGCCTTCAGGTGTATTCGGGCTGTAACGCTTTGTGACCAGCATATTATCCTGTGAGCGCAAGATACGCTCATCCACGGCAACCAGACTTGTCACTTCGGTTACAAATTGATGCTCGATACCCAATGAAACCGCTTCCGCCTTTATCACATTATTTGCAAAATACGGGTCCTGATAACGAAGCTCATCAACACGGCGTGCCGCATAAACTTTGCCAACCCCCTCTGAGGCTTCATGGTTTGATGTATCCAGTGACGTGCGCCAATCCTTACCCAAACGCTGCGCTGTAATTTCCAGAGTGTCTGGCCATTGACGACTACGCATTGCCACAACAATCGGGTCACCCGCCAAAAGATCAGGCAGTTTGGAAGGCACAATATCCGCCTGTAAACCCTCGGGCAAAACCACAGCAACATCTGTAAGCGCAGGATTTTTCATCTTGCGGAACAGATCACCCATAACCTCTTCCGTATCGCTGATATCGCTGACAAATGTCGCACTACCGCGGCCCTGACGCGCAATCAGACGCATCAGTGATTCATTAGGCGCAGCACCAATACCGACGGCATGAAAACGCGCATTCCCGACATTGCGACGAATAAAATCACCCAGCTGATCGCCATANNAACCATCACGCGGCGTTTCTTCTAACGCCCGTTTTGCCGCAGGCAGCATTTCAGTACCGCCCTTATCCTCAAGGGCAGCCACCCACTTAATGGCCTTTTTGCGACTGCTGCTATCCAGCATAACCGTATCGTCAAACAGCCAGTCAATCTCGCTTTCAAAACTGATAACATTGAAGTAATCGCCTTCATTCAAATCCTCGATCGCTTCGATCAATGCTGATTTGGCTTGCTTTAATGAAGGCCCGGCCATTGAACCGGAAATATCAATTACAAATGTGACCTGACGTTTCAGAGGCACCGCGGGCTGCTCTTCTTTTTCAGGCGCTACAATTACAATCTGGCTATAAATATACTGGCCAATGGCTTCACTATGCACGAACGATAAAGGCACAGTCTTGTCTTTAGGCGTCCACTCCAGAATAAAATCACGCTTGCCCTTGATGACAGGCCTGTCTGTCTTGATCTTATATGCCTTACCTTCACTCGCCTCTGACACCTTGATTTTGTGAGATGGGCTCTGCGGCTTTTCAGTTTCAAATCCTGCGTTAATGCTGACATTCAAATTCACAGGGTTGTTGCCATCATCAAAATCAAACAGCGCAATACGGTCATAGACATCTTTCGCGGCATTGGCGATATCAGGCGACCACGTCTGGTCAGCAAAAGCCAAAGTCAGAAAGTCTTCAGGGTTAAAGTGGTCATAGCGCGGCGTAACAGCCATCGGAATACGCAGGGAAAATTTCTGACCTTCGATATTAATATCCTGCTGGTATTCTGTTTCAATCGCAATAATGCTTTGCGGCGGAATATTCGCCACATTGGTCTTAAAGATATTACCGTCATGCTTTTCAACCAGACTGGTCGCCTTACCTTCTTGCTTGGCTTGCTCATATATTTCGCGCGCCTTCTGTTTTTCAGCAACAAACCCCAGAATACGGCGATCACCAACCACCATCACAAGACGATCAACCACAGCACTGTCAGGAATAGGATACATATATATCCCTTCCTGCCAGTGAGCGGTGTGATTGGCAAAGTAATGAATAACTTTGGTGCGGGCGATTGTGCCGTTTACTACGGTACTAATCTCGGTCGCAATACCGGGAGCTTCAATCGAAGCGCCATCACTTTTCAAAACCAGTGACGCTTCGCCTTCAACCATCTCATAAGCGGATGCCTGCCCTGCCCCAAACAATAAAAACAAACAAATAAAACTAACTCTTATATATAGACGCATAACATTACCCTTCCGTCTCCTGCGTATTACATTCACAGGTAATAGAGCGTTTTATTCAGGCTTAAATATGTATGGGGTGCGGCTGTTTAATGATTATATTGCAGCCAAAATGTGGCAATCACTCTTCATCAAGACGCAAATGCTGCATAATCGCCAAAGCTTCCTGACGGTCTCGTGGGGTCGGCGCGACTTCAATATATTGCTCGAGCGCAGGACGCGCTTTTCCATGTTGATCCGTGCGCATATATAAAACACCAGCCTCAAGCAAAAGACGATATTCTTGCGGATCGATCACGCGCATGGCTTCAACGCTTTTTAAAGCGCCTTCATAATCTTCACATTCAATCTGGCGATTTTTGATACGGTTCTGCAAGTCTATCAAAACCTCGACATCACTCACGCCTTCATAATATCCGGCAGATAATTCGGCCTGTTCGCCGCTCGCAGCCTTCAGAATTTTGCGCAAGTCTGGCGCCTGCATCACTTTGCAGCTTTGTGAGGGATCAAAGAGCACACGCTGCCCGCCTTGTTCCAAACGACATAAGAAACGTCCGGGAAAATCAACACCCTCAATAATCCAGCCTTGAGCACGCGCCGCCACTATATAAAGTATAGCCAAAATAACATCACTGCCCTTGGCGCAATCGATTACGCGCGTGATATCGCAGCTTTGCACAGGGTCCGTCCCGTCATTACAAGCCGCGTAACCATTCTTATCAGCAAGAGTGTGTTTTAAAGCGGCAAGGCGCGTTTCCGCAGAATCCTCCGCCCCGGCATGTAACAAAGCACGAAAACGCTGCTTCACATCTTCGGACACGATTTTCAAGTGAGAAAGGTATTGCTCGTTACCCACACCCGGGCGGGTAATATGTGCTAAATAAACAGCAGCCTGTCCTAGAGCCAATGGCTCACTTTCCAGTGTTTTAACGGTTGATCTCAGATCAATGGAAAAGGACATAAATTAAAGGTTACCCTTCTTGGCTATTGTTACTCTCCCCAATCATAGGATTCAGCAGGCACGTCCTGAGGATCAGATGGCAGCGATGTCGGCGCGGCCGTTGGCGAGCTCCACTCAGGGTTTGCTGCACTGGCAGCCTCCGCGGAAGTATCACCAGCCATCTTAACGTAGCTAATAACATTCATGACATGAGGAATTGTGCGAGCGGTCTCAATCACGCGGTTAAGCTCGGCCTGATCTTGAGCCACGCCCATCAGGTAAACAGTACCCGCCACCGTATCGATGGAGTAATTAATAGACTGCACCTCACGGTCAAATGTCAGTGATGTTCTAAGACGTGTCGTAATCCACTGGTCGCGAACATAACCAGGCAAGCCATCGCTCTCGGCAACGCGGATCTCGTTGATAACCTGACTAACACCCTCAACCTGCCATGCAAGACGCACAGCTTCAACACGGTCATCGGGGTTCTGTACGATGCCTGTAATCAAAACGCGACCTTGATTCACGGTCAAGTTCAGCTTGGTAAATGTGTTCACGTCATAACGAAACCATTTATCACTAATCAGCGCTTTGATCTTCACATCTTCGACAGTGCCACTAATGCCACCCTCACGCGCTGCGGATATACCGACAGCAGCACCGGTGCCCATCACCATACCTACGGGCGAACAACCTGAAAGAACAACCAAAACCGTAAAGATAGAAAGAATGCGAACCATCTGAATAGACTCCTTGCATCCATTATGTGGTGCTAAACCACGCATTGTCCAGATGCTGTACTGAAAAAGGCAGAGCAACGGCGACCACATCAAATCGCATTTCAGAATTTTGATATTGCGGATGCTTTATCAGGAAACTGTTAGCCGCCGCCGTTATCCGCTTGCGCATCTGCGCTGTCACAGATTCCAAAGCTGTGGACAATTCCTGACGCGCCTTCACCTCGACAAAAACAAGGCTCTGCCTGCGCCGTGCGATAAGGTCAACCTCTCCGATTTTCGTCTTGTAGCGCCACGCAATGATTCGGTACCCGCGCAGCATTAAATACAGCGCCGCTAGAATTTCAGCATAAAGTCCTAAACGATACGCTTTAGTTTTAGCGCCCCGCCCGCCCATCACGCATCTTTCATAGATAGAACAAGATTATAAAGCTGTTTGCGCGGCAGGCCTGTTTGCTCGGCCACAAACGCGCTGGCATCTTTGGAACTCATCGTTTCCAAAGCATCCCGCAACATCGCCTCAATCTGCGCATCACTGTAATCTGTTTTCTCGGCGCCAGCGATCAACAGAACAATCTCCCCTTTAGGCGCGCCCTTCTCTTTATAATGCGCAATCAAACGAGAGACAGTATCGCGGCGCGCTTCTTCAAACATCTTGGTAATCTCACGCACGACCGCAACAGGACGATCCCCCAGCGTCGCTAATATAGCCTCAAGACTCGCCTGCAAACGCGGCGCTGTCTCATAAAATACCAGCGTTGCTTCCACTGACTTTAACTCATTAAAAATCTCGAAGCGCGCTTGATCCTTTGAAGGCAAAAAGCCTGCAAACATAAAGCGATCACTTGGCAAACCAGAGAGCTGTAGTGCCGCCAACGGCGCGTTTGCACCAGGCACGCTGGTAACGGAAAGCCCCAGATCAATACAATCGCGCACCAGCTTGTAACCCGGATCAGAAATCATCGGCATTCCCGCATCACTCACCAGCGCAACACTACAACCCTGCCCGATCAACGCCGCGATGTGCTGACGGTCACCCGCCTTGCTATGGTCATTATAAACCAGCAAACGCCCGTTATTTTCAATATCGTAGGATTGCAGCAATTTACCCGTAACACGTTTATCTTCACAGGCAATATAGTCGGCCTGTTTTAAAACATCGAGCGCACGCAAGGTGATATCCCGCAGGTTCCCTATCGGTGTGGCGACCAGATATAGTCCGGCTGTTAAATCTGCGAGTTTTAATGCATTCATGCTTTCTGAATAAACCGTAATGTGGTACAGAATCAAGCCATGCTGAAAAGAATTATGATACTTGCTGTTACAATCTTTGTAACCGGATGTGTGTCCACGGGAAGCCCTCTGGATAAACAAAATTATGCGCAGGCAGCTGCGAGTGCCCCCAACAAATTAACGGCTGACGCGACATACACGCCTTATGTACCTGCATCCGTGCAAGGTCAACCAATAGATGGCACAGCACCTGCCCCCGTAACAGAGAACGGCAATACCGTTCTGGCTGGCGATGTCATCATGGAAAACAGCCCGGCGCCGGATACTTCTGTCGCAGTACCATACGGTCAATCACAATACACACAGCAGCAGCCGGCCACACCGCCAGTAACCGCCGTACCACAATTGCCGCCACTGAAAGCGGCGATCCTGCTTCCGCTAAGCGGCCCTCACGGCGATCTTGGCCAATCCATGCTGCAAGCAGCACAAATGGCTCTATTTGATATGGGGTACGATGCCTTCGAACTGATGCCCCGCGACACAAAAGGCACACCGCAAGGCGCAGCAGCTGCCATGCAGTCAGCGATAAATGATGGTGCCCAAATTGTAATGGGCCCCCTGTTCAGCGAATCAGTGCGCTCAGTGAAAACAATGGCACGCCGCGCAAACGTGAATGTGCTGGCATTCTCCACAGACTGGACACTGGCAGGCGATAATACTTACATCATGGGCTTCCTACCCTTCGCACAAGTCCAGCGCGTAACTGAATACGCCCAAAGTCACGGCTACCCAAACATTGCAATTCTGGCGCCCAACACAGACTACGGTAATGTTGTAATTTCGGCTTTCAACTCCGCCGCTTACCAGAATGGTATGAAGCCTGCTAAAGCGGTCAAATACGCCCCTGGTGGCGCAGACAGCTCAACCGTTGTACGCAGTTTCACAAACTATGACGCCCGCGTTCAGACGATGAATGATATGCGTGCAAGCTTGGAGCGCAAGCTGGAAGACAACCCTAAAGACCCGCGTGTTAGAGATGAACTCGCAGCACTGCAAGGCATCGATAGCAGCAATGCCGTTGACTTCGACGCCGTGCTACTTCCTGTCGGTGGTGACGAAGCACGCTCTGTTGCCAATATGCTGAGCTACTATGATCTAGATCCGCAAACTGTAAAGCGTCTGGGTACCGGCCTTTGGGATGATCCTGGCTTGGCTGCAGAACCTGCACTCAAAGACGCTTGGTTTGCAGCATCGGAGCCAGCCCTGCGCGCTGATTTCGAAAAACGCTACCGTGAGCTATATGGCATACCGCCGCAGCGTTTAGCCACACTAGCCTATGACGCAACAGCCCTGACAGCGGTGCTGGCAAAGAACAGCTACTACCGCAAAGGCGCTGTTCGTTTTGAGCGTAGCGACTTCATGAACCCGAATGGATTTGCAGGGATTGACGGCATTTTCCGCTTCCGCCCTGACGGTCTGGTTGAACGCGGCCTTGCTGTGCTGGAATTCAAAGACAGCACAATCAAGGTTTTGGAACCTGCACCGCGCACATTCCAGAAAAAACAATTCTAATCAGAATTTAAAAATGAGAATTTAGACAGAAGCCTTATTCGTTGGATGAGGCTTCTTTTTTGCGTAGGTCTTCAAACTTCACGGTCTTCGGAATTTCACCGAATTCCTTATCCAGATGGCGACGCATCGCATTAAAGATCATAGCAGGCACATTTACTTCACAGGCTTGCTCCAAGCCTTTAAAGCCAGGGAAGGTATTCGCCTCACAAATTGTGTAACCATCTTCGGTAAACAACAGATCAATCCCAGCCACCTGAATATTCAGAACCTCAGCCGTCTTAACAGCCAAATCAGCAGCTGCCTGATCCAGTTCAAACTGTTCAACAGTACCACCTGTACTAAAGTTGGCTTTAAAACCTCCATCACGTGCACGACGTTCCATGGCAGCAACAACTTCACCGTCAACAACAAACACACGGATATCACGGCCTTTACTATTGGCCACAAACTTCTGGAAGATGATCTGAATATTCGGGTTTGTTTCGCCGATCAGCTCCATCAAGTCATTAAACGCGCTAGCATTCTCGATCAGGAACACACCACTGCCGTTCGACCCCAGCAACGTTTTCACAACGACAGGGAAACCGATAGTGCGTTCAATCAAGTCAATATCGACAGGGAATTTGGCAAGCATCGTCGCAGGGGTAGGCAAAGCGCTCTCTGCCAGAACCTGATGGGTATGCAGCTTATCGGCCACCATCTCGATTGTAGATGCTGTGTTGAAAATATTTACGCCCAAGCGCTCCAACTGGCGAATAATAGACAGCGAGAAATAGCTGCGGTCGCCATGGTGCAAATAAGGGAAACAGAAATCAGGCAATGGCACAGGTGAGCCATCGATCAGAATCGAATCGCGCTCTTCATCTGTAACCAACAAGTCGAACTGGCCAGGGTTGTAGACCTTAACATCCACGCCCATCTTCGGGCCTTCAGACATGAAACGGCGAACCTCAAACGCAAGGTCATCCGTCGACTCGATGTCACCGCCATATATAATCCAAACTTCCATGATTTCCTTTGCACATCCGCGAAACGTCGCGTCCATCAGCAGCTCAATATGAGCAGTTAGTAATACACGTTTTGTAAAAACAGTCAAAACTTACTGGATCACACCCCAAAACGCAAATTTCACAATAATATTTCTGTTTCACTTGTCTAGATATAATTGCGGGCATATAAATAACCCTATGGTATCGCAACGCAAATTTACGGCGTGCCTGGCATTGCTGGGCATTCTATTTGTACAGCTACATGGACTGTGGCTGCACAAAATGACAGCCGATGCCGCCGGCAGTATGATGCTTTGCCCGATGCACAGCATGATGGTTGCCGATGGAGGTGATCCCTCGAATAGTACACCGCCGCCATCCCAAAACCAGACTTCACGATTCTGCCCCATCGCCAATGCGCGCGATTACGCTGCCATTCTGGCAGAGGCACCGACCTTATCAACTTTACAAAATGCCGTTCTTGAAAACAGAATAGAGACATATGTAGAGATCAAGCACAGCCTTATTGCAAAGGCACTGTACAACGCGCGCGGTCCCCCGCAACTCTCCTGAACATCTATCTAAACCAATTTTAATTTTGTTCATTCAAGGAGAGAATAATGAACACTTTCATTCGTAACCTGCGCAGCTGCGCACTCATGACGGCCTGCTTTATCGGGCTGAATACAACCGCTGTTCTTGCCGATGATGGCCATAGCGGCGAAGGTCTGACATCCACGGCTTATAAACACGCACCTATCGGAGTAATGGGCGAGCATATGCATAACAAGGGCGAGTTCATGCTGTCCTACCGCTATATGCATATGGATATGCATGGCAACCGTAGCGGTACAAGCAGTGTTGATCCGAATACGATCGCAACAACACTGGCGCACCCTTACGCACCGCCGGCAACAGTCCGTGTTGTGCCAACAGATATGCAAATGGATATGCACATGGTTGGCGCAATGTATGCCCCGCTCGATGATCTGACTTTGATGATCATGGGGATGTACCATGATAAATCCATGAACCACATCACATATGCAGGTATGGCGGGGTCAACTGTTCGTGGTCACTTCAACACAGAAAGCAAAGGCTGGGGCGATACAAAAGTCAGCGGTCTGGTCCGTCTTCATAAAGACAGCACCCACAACGTACACCTGAATTTAGGTCTAAGCTTGCCAACTGGCTCGATTAAGGAAACAGATCAGGTTTTAGCACCGAACGGCACAACACCGACACTCCGCCTGCCTTACGGTATGCAGCTCGGCACAGGCACATTCGACTTGCTACCCGGCATTACCTATCAAGGTTACCAAGGTGATTGGAACTGGGGCGCACAATATAGCGCCGAAATCCGTCTGGAAGATGAAAACTCCCAAGGCTATAGCTGGGGCGACAAGCACACAGTGACCGCTTGGGGCGCGTACCAATGGGCGCCGTGGGTCAGCACATCACTGCGCATGACAGCATGGACACAAGACGAAATTGACGGACGCGACACGCAAATCGGTGCGCCAGTGCAAACAGCCAACCCTGATAACTATGGCGGCAACTTTGTCGACGCGGGTATCGGCGTAAACTTCATCATTCCTGAAGATCCGCTAGTCAACCACCGCTTCGCCATCGAAGCCAACGTGCCTGTACACCGTGATGTAAATGGTACACAGCTGGAAAATGACTGGGGTGTAACCGCAGGCTGGCAATACGCATTCTAATTTAAATGGTGACGGCCGCTGCTTTTTCGGGAGGAGCGGCCGCCATAAAAGAATTTTTTAAAAACGATACGTCGTCACAATCGCATTAACATGCCCACAACCTGAAACCCTGTTTTGTTCTGCTTAGTTACAGGCGCAGGCTGACGTAGCTCGGCGTTCCCGTCATCGCGAATAAATACGTGATTTTCTTTGGTTTTGGCAGACTCTTCTTCGCTACGAACGACACGATTAAATGTCTCTGTCAGATGAAGTTTTGCTTTGTGCGTATGACCACTTTCACAGTTTTCATGAAAGTCCTCGCCTTCCAGATAGACGACACGTCCATCAGCAGTAAGAAAGGCATCGTGACGGCAGACGAGACTATGTCTGTGGCCATCTTTACGGATGATCGTATCCGGATTGCATCCAGACATATCATACCTCCCAGTAATGTTACCCTGTTCAACTCGCCTGCATCCTAAGTAATTTTTATATTTTGATAGAAGCGGATGCGACCAGCTTTTTATATTAGTTGGATCTATTATTCCCCTGATTCGCCGAAGAGTCAAAGGGGAAGCCTGTCGCAGCGCACAACACAACGTATCAGAAATATTTTCGTAAAGAGGGCTTGCTTTTCAGAATCAATAGCGGTAAAAAATCGCACTTGCTAAAAAAGAGTAATAATTGCAAGATACCATGCGTATCGTATTAAAAATTTAAATTGAGGGTCACCAATGTCTTTAACAGCAGAAAAATTTTCAGAACAAGAAGAAGAACAAACAAACGAACGCGTCTTTCAACCAGGCCGTCCACGCAGTGAAAAATCACGTAAAGCGATTTTGGATGCCACAAGACGTCTGCTGACACACATGCCTTTGAGCGAACTTTCTATCGAAGCTATCGCGAAAAAAGCCAAAGTAGGCAAAACAACAATCTACCGCTGGTGGCCAAATAAAGCCTCTGTTGCTATGGAAGCATTTCTGGAACAGCCAGGCGTACAAAACATCGTCCCGACAACAGCAACAGCACAAGATGCCATTAAAAAGCAGCTTGAAAGCCTGATCCGCCAGCTGCGTGGCCAGAACGGTCGCATCATCGCGGGCATCATCGCAGAAAGCCAGTCCAGCAATGAAGTTCTGGACCTGCTCTACGAAAAATTCTTGAAAGAGCGCGTAACACCGCTTTACGAAAAAGTTGAAGAAGGCATCAATAACGGCGAATTCCGCTCAGATATCGACATCGAAATCGCACTTGATATTCTGGTTGGCCCTCTATTCATGCGCGTCCTGAGCGGCGAGCACGGCATGGACAACGACTTTGCTGAAAACTACCCAACACAGGCTGTTAACGCCCTGTTGGCATAAGCTTTCAATAGAACAAAGTTAAAGGGCGCCTTTTGAGCGCCCTTTT
>LWDU01037177.1_pt1 | contig 21077 bp, 18 predicted proteins | sample 727161 | NCBI WGS metagenome assembly LWDU01 (sample SAMN04566230, study PRJNA314399) | hydrothermal vent metagenome | isolation source: deep sea hydrothermal plume seawater | place: Mexico: Gulf of California, Guaymas Basin | collected 2004-07-11
TCGGCGACACCGACCAGTATGGCCAGGAAGGCCTGAAGTTCTGGACCAAGGCCAAGAAGGTCACCCAGCGCTGGCCCGATGGCGGCGGCGACGGATCGAACGCCTTCGTCATCCCTACTATGGGGTAAGCGCCGCGCCAGGCGAACTTGGGAGAGAAACGATGAACCGCATACTGTTCCCCGCCGCCTTGCCGCTCGCGGTACTGCTCGCGGCCTGTTCGGGCGGATCGGACGAGGCGGCCGCGCCCGACCCTGCCGAAACGATGATGCCGGTCGAACCCGATGGCGGGATCGGCGACGGCGCCGGACCTCCCGGACCTGTCGTTGCAGAAACCATCCCCGCCGCTTTCCGCGGCGTGTGGGATTATGTCGAGGGAAGCTGCGATCCGGCATCCGACATGCGGGTCGAAATCGGCCCCGAGACCATGCAGTTCTACGAATCGCATGGCGATGTGACCGGGGTCGAAGTCGGCAGCCCGCAAGACATCGTCGTTTCGCTGGCGATGGAAGGCGAAGGCGAAACATGGGAAATGGTGCGCAAGTTCACGCTGACGGACGGTGGACGCACGCTGACCCCCGCGGCTGTCGGTGAAGAGCAGTTCGAGCCGATGCCGCTGAAGAAATGCGAATAGGAGTGTTGCCATGCGTACCCTGATCTTCACCGCACTTGCCCTGCCCCTGGCCGCCTGCACCGGCTATTCCGAACCCGCACCGCCCGCCCCGCCTCGCGACGCCATGTTCGGGGCCTGCGACGCAGCTCCCGCGCAGGCGCACGTCGGCCGTGAAGCGACCGAGGAAGCAGGCGCCGCGATCCTCGCGGAAAGCGGCGCCGAAGTGCTGCGCTGGGGCCCGCCCAATTCGGCATGGACGATGGATTACCGCACCAACCGGGTAAACGTGCGCTATGACGAAGCGCGGCTGATCACCGAGATCACCTGCGGATGACGCGCCGCCGCGCCTTCACCGGCTCCCCGTTCGAAGCGCAGTTCGGCTTCGCCCGCGCGGTACGTGACGGCAACCGCATCCTCGTCGCCGGGACCGGACCGATCGAAGACGACGGCAGTTCCACCCCGGGCGGCGCCGCGGCCGAGGCCGAACGCTGTTTCGTGCTCATCCTGCGCGCGATCGAGGAACTGGGCGGAAGCGCGAAGGATGTCGTGCGCACGCGGATGCTGTTGACCGATCCGGCCGACCAGGAAGCGGTCGGCGAAGTCCACGCGCGCTTCTTTGGCGAGGCCCCGCCCACCGCAACGATGGCAGGTGTGGCCTGGCTGTGCCGACCGGAATGGAAAGTCGAAATCGAGGCCGAAGCAATCATCGAAGGCTGACCGCCGCAGCCCTTTTCACCTCCCCTCACCACCGCTAGGTCACCCGCCATGACAGGACAATTCCAGCTTACCGAAGAGCAGTTCGCGATCCAGGAAGTGGCGCAGCGCTTTACCGCCGACAACATCACGCCACATGCCGGAGAATGGGACCAGACCTCGCATTTCCCGGTCGATGTGATCAAGCAGAGCGCCGAGCTCGGCTTCGGCGCGATCTACGTATCCGAGGAAGCCGGCGGTATTGGCCTGGGGCGGCTGGAGGCGGCGCTGATCATGGAAGCCATGGCCTATGGCTGCCCTGCGACCAGCTCGTTCATCTCGATCCATAACATGGCCGCGTGGATGATCGACCGCTTTGGCGGCGAGGAACTGAAGGGCCGCTACCTGCCCGAGCTCGTCACCATGGAGAAGATCGCCAGCTATGCGCTGACCGAACCCGGCAGCGGATCCGACGCGGCGGGGCTCAAGACCAGCGCCAGGCTCGACGGCGACCACTACGTGCTCAACGGCACCAAGCAGTTCATCTCGGGTGCGGGATTCAACGATGTCTATGTCACCATGGTTCGCACGGGCGAGCACAAGACCAAGGGCATCACCTGCCTGGTGATCGACAAGGACACGCCGGGCGTGTCCTTCGGCAAGCCGGAGAAGAAGCTCGGCTGGAATGCCAGTCCGACCGCGCAGCTGATCTTCGAGGATGCACGGGTGCCCGTCGCCAACCGTGTCGGCCCCGAAGGCGACGGCTTCCGCTATGCCATGATGGGGCTCGACGGCGGCCGCCTGAACATCGGCGCCTGCTCGCTCGGCGGGGCGCAGCGCTGTCTCGACGAGGCGGTGAATTACACCAAGGAACGCCAGCAGTTCGGCCAGGCGATTGCCGATTTCCAGAACACGCAGTTCGTGCTCGCCGACATGGCGACCGAATTGGAAGCGGCGCGCGCGCTGCTCTATCTCGCGGCCGCAAAGGTCACCGACAACGCGCCCGACAAGAGCAAGTTCTCCGCCATGGCCAAGCGGCTGGCGACCGATAGCGGCAGCAATGTCGTCAACAATGCGCTGCAGCTGTTCGGCGGCTATGGCTATCTGAAAGAATACCCCATCGAACGCTTCTGGCGCGACCTGCGCGTCCATTCGATCCTCGAAGGCACCAACCAGGTCATGCGCATGATCGTGGGCCGGGAGATGCTACGCCAATGACCGAAACCGTCGACATTCACACCCACGCCCATGGCCGCACCGGCCATATCTCGCTCAACCGCCCCAAGGCGCTGCATGCGCTGACGCTCGACATGTGCCACGCGATGAGCGCGGCGCTCGCCGATTGGGCGGGCGACGACGGTGTCGAGGCCGTCATCCTCGACCATGCCGAGGGGCGCGGCTTCTGCGCAGGGGGCGACATCAATCTCCTGCGCCATTCCGCGCTCAACGATGGCGGGAAGAGCGGGCGCGAATTCTTCCACGACGAATACCGGCTCAACCACCAGATGTTCGAATACGGCAAGCCGATCGTGGCCTTCATGGATGGCATCACCATGGGCGGCGGCGTCGGAATCGCGCTGCCGTGCAAATATCGCGTCGCGACCGAGAACACGCGCTTTGCCATGCCCGAAAGCGGCATCGGCCTGTTCCCCGACGTGGGTGGCGGCTGGCACCTGTCGCGGCTGGGCGGGCGGCTCGGCCAGTTCCTCGCGCTGACCGGTGCGCGGCTCGACGGTGCGGAATGCGTCTGGGCGGGTGTCGCCACGCATTACCTGCCTGCCGAGAAACTCGCCGAAGCCAAGGCCCGGATTATCGAGCATCCCGACCGGATCGGCGGTATCCTGTCCGAACTTTCCACCACCCCGCCGCCCGCGCGGCTGGAAGAGAATGCCGCGCTGATCAAGAAACACTTCGCTTCGGATCGCTATGAGGACATCCTCGCCAGCCTCGAGGCAGACGACAGCGAATGGGCGGCGAAGGAGCTCGCCACGCTGCGCGGCAAGAGCCCGCAAACCTGCAAGGTTGCGCTGCGCCAGCTGAGCGAGAGCGAACAGCTCGGCAGCTTCGCCGACAACATGCGCATGGAATATCGCATCGCCAGCCGCGTGCTGACCCGGCCCGATTTCGCCGAGGGCGTGCGCGCGGTGATCGTCGACAAGACGAACGACCCGCAATGGGATCCCGCAGCGCCCGAGGACGTGAGCGAAGAACTGATCGACAGCATCTTCGCCCCGCTTCCCCAGGGCGAGGAATGGACGCCGCTCGAACGGTGATATCCGTCGCCCCTGCGCAGGCAGGGGCCCATACGCCGTTGCAGTTCCGCGCGGCCGACAAGTCATCTAGGCTCCTGCCTTCGCAGGAGAGACGTGGAGAGAACATTGGCTTACGAAACCATCACCGTCGAACAGCGGGACGCGGTCACGCTGATCACGCTCAACCGTCCCAAGGCGCTCAACGCGCTCAACAGCACGATCCTCGCGGAACTGACCGAGGCCTTCGCCGCCTATGAAGCGGACAAGAGCCAGCTTTGTGCAGTCCTGACCGGTTCGGGCGACAAGGCTTTCGCCGCGGGCGCGGATATCAAGGAAATGAGCGAGAAGGCCGCGGCCGATTTCTACCTCGAGGATTTCTTCAGCCCCTGGACGAGCGAGATCGTCAAGAAAACGCGCAAGCCGTGGATCGCGGCGGTCAATGGCTTCGCACTGGGCGGCGGCTGCGAGCTCGCCATGATGGCCGATTTCATCATCGCCAGCGAAAACGCCAAGTTCGGCCAGCCCGAGATCAAGCTGGGCGTTGCGCCGGGCATGGGCGGATCGCAGCGTCTGACCAGGGCGGTCGGCAAGTCGAAGGCGATGGAAATGTGCCTGACCGGCCGGATGATGGATGCCCAGGAAGCCGAGCGCAGCAATCTGGTCGCGCGCGTCGTGCCGCATGACACGCTGCTCGACGAAGCGCTGAAAACCGCCGCGCAGATCGCCGGCATGCCGCCGATGGCCGCGATCGCAAACAAGGAAATGGTCAATGCGGCCTTCGAAACCAGCCTCGACCAGGGACTGATCATCGAGCGCCGCATTTTCCAGATCCTCGCCGCGAGCGAGGACAAGGCCGAAGGCATGGCCGCCTTCGTCGAGAAGCGCGAAGGCAAGTGGAAGGGGCGGTAAGCCACTGGTGCAAAAGCACCGCTTTCCTACGCCCCCGCGAAACTGTTAAGTCCGTTTCCGGCTGGGGGCCGCCGTCTGGGCCGGGGGGGGCGTCATATTGGCAAGCTGTCGCCTTCGCCCCAAAAATCTACCAGAATTCAGCATCTTGCGATGTTGGATTGGGGCGACACACTGTCGCCTTTGTCGCCCCAATGTCGCCAGGGCACAGCAATTTGCGAGAGGATAGATCATGAAAATCGCCTTTATCGGCCTCGGCAATATGGGTGGCGGGATGGCCGCCAACCTCGTCAAGGCCGGGCATGCCGTGAATGCCTTCGACCTGTCCGAAGAGGCGCTGGCGACGGCCGAGGCCAATGGCTGCACGCCCTTCACCGATGCCGCCAAAGCCGTTCAGGGTGTCGACGGTGTCGTCACGATGCTGCCCAATGGCGGTATCGTGAAGTCGGTCTATGAAGGCAGTGTGATCGGCAAGGCGCCCGCGGGCGCGGTGCTGCTCGATTGCTCGACCATCGACGTTGCCACCGCGAAGGAGGTCATCGCCAAGGCCGAGGCAGCCGGTTACGACATGGTCGACGCGCCCGTCTCGGGCGGGATCGCGGCGGCGAATGGCGGCACGCTGACCTTCATGGTCGGCGGCACCGAGAAAGCGTTCAAGCGCGCCGAAGAGGTGCTCAACGCGATGGGCAAGGCGGTGATCCACGCGGGCGACGCAGGCGCGGGACAGACCGCCAAGATCTGCAACAACATGCTGCTCGCCATCTCGATGATCGGCACCGCCGAGGCAATGAAGATGGCCGAGAAGCTCGGGCTCGATCCGCAGAAGTTCTACGAGATCAGTTCGCAGTCCTCGGGCTATTGCTGGTCGCTCAATGCCTACACCCCGCTGCCCGGCGTCGGCGTCGAAAGTCCGGCGGACAAGGATTACCAGGGCGGCTTCGCCACCGGACTGATGCTCAAGGATCTCAAGCTGGCGATGGAAGCGGCCGAGACCGCAGATGCCTCGACCCCGCTGGGTCGCCACGCGAAGGAGCTTTACGAGCAATTCGCCGAGGACAATGCGGGGCTCGATTTCAGCGCGATCATCAAGACGCTCTGATCTCCTCCAGCACCCGCGCGAGCCATTCGCGCGGGGCCGTGCGCCGCCCCACGTCGGCCACGAATTCCTGCCCGCGCGCCACGCTCTTGAGCCGTCCGCCACGCAGCCAGCGGTCGGCGCGGTCGTGATAGCTCAGCCCCCCGCGCTTCAACCATGCGGGGCGCTGCCATAGCGAAGGCGGCCCCCCAGGCACGGTGAGACGCAGCGCATCGCTCGCTTGCCGGGCTTCCACGCCGGGGCCTGCATAGATCACGTCGTTGCGCGCATGGAGCGCCAGCGCATGCGGATGGCCGCGCTCGACCAGATAGTCGGGTGCGCCACGTGTAAGATCGACGATCTCCGCGACTTCGAGATAGCCGAAAATCCGGTGGTGGAGATCGCCGCCTTCCTCGCGGAAGAGGCCGAAGAACAGGAACACATCCCCCGGCCCCACGCCCCGGTTCGCCAGATGGGTCTGTGCCGCACCGCATTGGCCGAACAGGCAGGTGCCATCGGCGAGGAACATCGGGTCGTGGTGGCACAGCGTCCCCGCATCGAACCGCCCGCGGCTGGCACGCGCGGCATGTTCGCCCAGCCCGAGATCGCCATAGGTGGTGCACGAGGCGGTGCCTGCGGGGATCGGCAGGCTGACCGGCCGACTCTCGACGATCGGCGACGGGCCGCCGCCCGAGGCGCTGTCGAACCCTTTGCGGGAGAAGATAATTCGCACGCCATCCCCGTGCCTTAAGCGCGCGACAGTGACAACCGCGCCATTCGGCCCTATTTGCGCGCCCATGACACAAGACAACAATGGCAAGGTCACCGCGCTGATCATGGCGGGCAAGCGGTCGGGCGTGCTCGATCCACTCGCCGAGCGCGCCAATGTGGCCCAGAAATGCGTCGTTCCCGTCGGCGGCATTCCGATGATCGAGCGCGTGGTGATGAATGTCGCCGCCAGCCCGCGCATCGGCGAAATCCGTGTCGTGGCGCATGAAGCCGACGAGATCGCCGCAATCCCGTCGATCGCCAAGCTCCAGGCCGAGGGCCGGCTGGTGTTCAAGCCGGGCGCATTCAATCTCGTCGACAGCGTCTTTGCCGGGGCCGAGGGTGCGGCTTACCCGATCCTCATCACTACTGCCGACAATTGCCTCTGGCTGCCCGAGGATTTCACCGAATTTGCCGACAAGGCGATTGCCAGCGGTGCGGGCGCTGCGGCTGCGCTGGCGCACAAGGAAGACGTTCAGGCCGCGGACCCCGAAGGGCAGAAGAAGTTCTACGAATTTTCCGATGGCGGCTATTCCAACTGCAATGCTTACTGGATCGGCAGTCCGCAGGCGCTTGCGGCGGCCGAGATCATGCGCGGCGGCGGGCAGTTCGTGAAATTCCCGAAGCGCATTGCCAAGGCTTTCGGCGTGATCAATCTGATCCGCTTCTTCCTCGGCTGGGGCACCAAGGAAAAGCTCTTCGCGCAGGTTTCGCGCCGGTTCGGGTTCTCTATGGTGCCGATCGAGATGAGCCACGGGCACTGCGCTATCGATGTCGATAACGAGCGGACGTTCCAGGTCACCGAAAAGCTGCTGACCAAGCGGCTCGCCACCATCTGACGCCGCCGGCCGGACGATGCATCGCCTGCTCCGCAATATCGGTTGGTTGCTGACCGGGCGCGGCCTCAACGCCGTTTTGAGCATCATCTACCTGGCGCTCGCCACGCGGACGCTGGGGCTCGACCATTTCGGCTATTTCGCGATCATCCTCGCGCTGGGGCAGACGGTCACCGGGCTGGCCAATTTCCAGACCTGGCAATTCGTCGTGCGCTGGGGTGCGGACGAGGACGGGCCCGCCGATGCGACCGGCTTCGCGATTGCGCTCGACCTGCTGTCGGTCGCGCTGGGCCTGGTGCTGGCAGCCGCGCTGGTGGGGAGCGCGCCGCTCTGGCTGCCGCTGCCCGACGAGCTGTTACCGGTCGCCTTCGGCTATTGCGTGATCTCGCTGCTGGCGATCCGCACCACCCCCACCGGCTTGCTGCGGCTGCGCTTCGCCTATGCACGCACCACCGCGGCCGAAGCGGTGCAACCAGTGGTGCGCGCAGCGGGCGCGGCAATTGCCGCAATCGCCATGCCGACCGTGACCGGCTTTATCCTCGCCTGGGCCGCCGCAGAAATCGCGGTGGCCATATCCTTGTGGATCGCGGCCGGCCGGCTCGAGCGGATCAACCTGTCGCGCATCAGCCTGCGCCATATTCCGCGCGCGCATCCGGGTGCCTGGCGGTTCGTCTGGTCGACCAACATGTCGGGCAGCCTCAATGTTGGCGCCAAGCAAGTGCTGATCCTGCTGGTCGGCGCGATCGGCGGCGAAACCGCGGCAGGCGGGTACCGCGTTGCCAGCCAGCTGGGACAGGCGCTCGTCAGCCTCGCGCAGACGGTCTCCAAGGCGATCTATCCCGAACTGGTCCATGCCCGGGAAACGGCGCATGACATGGCCCGGCGCATGGCCAATATCGCGCTGATCGCCGGCGTGCTGGCGGTGCTGGTAACGCTGTTCTTCGGGCGGACCGCGCTGGTCCTGATCGCGGGGCCCGAATTCCGCGTGTTCTGGACCATGGTGATCCTTGCCATCGCCGGCGCGATCGAACTGGTCGGCGCCAGTCTCGAATCGCTGCTGGTCAGCGCCGGCCGGGCAGGCACCGCCTTCCTGATCCGCGCGATTCCCACGATCATCGGCCTGGCGCTGCTCGAAGTGGCGATGGGCTGGAACGGGCTGAAAGGCGCCGCCTTCACCGTCATGGGCGCATCCGCGCTGTCGGTGCTCGGTTTCTGGGTGGCAATCATCTCGCTGGCGCAGATCACGATCACCGTGAAGCCCGCGCCCGAGTTGCCGCCCAAGGGTTAGCGAATTCCGAGCGCTTCCGCTTCGGCGCGCAGCCGAGCGGCGGCGGAGGGATTGGCCGCGACCGCATCGCTCAGCGCCTTGCGCGCGCGATCGGGTTGACCCAGCGTCACGCGCGACCGCATCAGCATTACCCAACCGTCGAGGTTCGACGGATCGGCGACCAGTTTCTGTTCGAGGCTGGCCACCATGCCTTCGGCCATCTGGCGCTGCTCGCCCGGGGGCATTTGCGAAGCGGCGGCAAGCTGGGCCGCGTTCGGCCCCGGAATCGCGCCGGTGGCGGTCAGCCCCGCGCCCGTCGCTGCCGGGACTGACCGCGCAGCCTGCGCGCGTTCGAGCCGCGAAGCGACCTCGAGCTTGTTGATCGTCGCCACCTGCTCGATCGTGCGCGCCAGATCGGCTTCCCACGGCGCGCCCGGCGGCGTGTCTTCGAGCAGCTCCAGCCACGCGGCAATCGCGCCTTGGTGGTCGCCATCGAGATCGCGCTTCACGGCAAGGAAATAGCGCGCCCGCGGATCCGCCGGGTCGAGCGCGATTGCGCGGCGGAAAGCGGCGAGCGCTTCGGGCGGCAGCGGATCGCGCTGGCTGTCCATCACCAGCGCTTCACCGTATGCCGACCACAGCGCTGCAGTGTCGGGTTCGAGCGCGGTGGCTTCGCGGTAGGCCGTGGCCGCCGCGCCGAATTCACCGCGTCCATAGCGGGTGAAGCCCAATTCCTGCCATGCCGCGGCATCGCCGGGTTCTTCGGCGACACGCGCCTCGAGCGCTTCGAGCGGTGTAGCCGCAGGCGATTCGTCCGTATCGGCATCGGCCCCGTCGAGCGCGCGGTAGCCAACCGCTGCAAGGATGGCTGCGAGCGCCAGGCCGAACAGCAGCACACCCCCTGTCACGCGGTTGCCGGTCTTTTTCTCGCCCATCACGTCCCCCTTGCCCGCTGGCTATCGCGGCTGGGCCCGACAAGCAATTGCCACCGCTTGAGTTTTGCCTATGATGCCGCCTCATAACAAAATACGGGTTCGCAAGCCTCCGGGGGGGATTGCGGTTTGGGCGATAGAGTTCGTGTAGCGATTGTAGGCTCCGGCCCCGCCGGGCTGAGCGCGGCTGCGCATGCGGCAGAGCGCGGCATGAGCCATGTGCTGCTCGAAAAGACCGACCATCTTTCCGATACCATCTACAAATACCAGAAGGGCAAGCACGTCATGGCGACGCCCAGCAATCTGGTACTGCGCAGCGATCTGGATTTCGATGCCGGCAAGCGCGAGGTGATCCTCGACACCTGGGACCGGCAGGTGGCGGACCGCCAGGTCACAGTGCGCACCAATGCCGATGTCACCGGCATTGCGGGACAGGCGGGCGCGTTCACGCTGACCTTGCAGGACGGTTCGACGGTCGAGGCCGAAGCGGTGGTGCTGGCGATCGGGACGCAGGGCAATCCCAACTTGCTCCGCCTGCCGGGTGGCGACCTGCCGCACGTCCAGTACCAGCTCGATGATCCCACCGAATATGTCGACGAGCACATCACCGTGATCGGTTCGGGCGACGCGGGGATCGAGAACGCGCTCGGCCTCGCCGCCGACGAGGCGCAGGGCAATGTCGTCACTATCCTCAACCGCCGTGCCGATTTTGCGCGCGCCAAGGGCGCCAACGTCAAGCTGCTCGAAGAGGGGGAGGCCGACGGGCGAATCTCGGTACGCCGCGAAACCAGTCCGCAGGAGGTCCGCGCGGGCGAACTCGTCCTCGAAACGCGCGACGGGCAGGAAACCATACGCTGCGACCGGATCATCGCGCGCACCGGCTCGCAGCCGCCGCGCGCCTTCGTCGAAGGATGCGGCGTCGAGTTTGCGAGCGAGGACCGCACTGCCTTTCCCAGGCTGACCCCCAGTTTCGAGACCACGCAGCCGGGCATCCATGTGATCGGTGCACTGGCGGGCTATCCGCTGATCAAGCACTGCATGAACCAGGGCTATGACGTCATCGAATTCCTCGATGGCAATACCGATCTCAAACCGGCCGACGAACCGATCCTGGCGGAGAAATTCGCTGCGCTGCCGGGCGGCCGTTCGGTGGACGACTGGCTCGAGGCGTTCCGGTCGCAGGTCGTCATCCTGCAGGATCTGAGCCCGCTGCAGATGCGCGAGCTGATGCTCGACAGCCGGCAACGAGCCGGGTTCGTCGATGTTCGCGATTGCCGAGGGATCGGTGCTGGTCGAGGTCAATCCCGAGGACAGTTCGATCACCGTGCCGATCGAAACCGGCTCGATCTTTGGCGAGGTCGGGCTGATTTCGGGCCGCAAGCGCGGGTCCACCATCCGCGCTGCCGAACCCACCGTGGTGGTCGAATTCTCGCGCCTTGCCGCGCTCAAGCTGCTGGCCACCGCGCCCTCGGCCAACCGCGCGGTCAACCGCATCTCGATCGAGCGGCAGGTGCTGCAGATCTTCGGTGCAGGCCTGACCCCGGCCGACATCGCCGAACTGGTCGAGGCCGCCGAAGTGGTCTCGGTCCCCGCGGGCGAAGTGGTGGTGGAGGAAGGCGCCGACGATAAGGACATCTATATCGTCCGCGTCGGATCGATGGTGGTAGAGAAGGACCTCGGCGGCAAGCCGGTCTTCCTCTCCTACCTTCCTGCCGGCTCCTATTTCGGCGAAATGGCAGTGATCGACGGGTCGAAACGCTCCGCCACGAGGTGATCCGCTTCCCGGGCGAGATGTTCAACGCATTGCTCGACGCCAAGCCCGATATCCGCGCCCGCGCGCTCAAGGACATGGCGGCGCGGCGCGAGATCAACGACTTCGTCGAAAGCCGCAAGGCGAGCTTCGGCGGCGCGGTCGACATGTATTCACAGACCGCGCAATTCCTCGTCGAGAACGGGCTTGGCGAAGCGACCGACGTGCTGCTGATCGACGAGAAGCTGTGCGTCGGCTGCGACAATTGCGAAAAGGCCTGCGCCGACAGCCATGACGGGCTCAGCCGGCTCGATCGCGAGGCGGGGCGGACCTATGCGCATCTGCACGTGCCGACCTCGTGCCGCCATTGCGAGCATCCGCATTGCATGGCCGACTGCCCGCCCAATGCGATCAAGCGCGGTCCCGACGGCGAAGTGGTAATCGACGAGACCTGCATCGGCTGCGGCAATTGCCAGCGCAACTGCCCCTATGGCGTGATCCGGATGGATGCCAAGCCGCCGCCCAAGCCGGGGCTCTTCAACTGGTTGCTGTTCGGCGCGGGCCCCGGCCCCGGCGAAGCCAGCTACGCCTGGCGCACGCGCAAGGCCGCCGAAGTGGGCGAGACCGCCAAGCTGGCGATCAAATGCGACATGTGCAGCGGGATCGAGGGCGGTCCCGCCTGCGTGCGCGCCTGCCCGACCGGCGCGGCGATCCGCGTGAGCCCCGAACGCTTCCTCACCGTCGCGCGGCTCGAAGAAGGGGCCGACTGATGGCAACCGTCTCCTCCAGCGACGATGCCACGGGCTATGCCGAGATCGAGCAGCGCCGCTCAGCCAATCACGAAAGCTTCCTCGCCCACCGCGCCTATTACTGGGCCCGGGTGGCAGCCTTCCTCGGGCTCTTCGTGGTGCTCACCTATGTGCTGATCGACGTCGATCCGCGGCACAATGGCGGGAGCTGGTACGGCTATACTTTGGGCACACTGGGCGCGGGGCTGATCGTCTGGCTGGCGTGGCTGGGTATTCGCAAGCGCCGCCCGACGCCGGGCAGCTGGAGCCTCAAGGCCTGGACCAGCGCGCATGTCTATCTCGGCCTGTCGCTGGTGATCATCGGGACGCTGCACACCGGCTTCCAGCTTGGCTGGAACGTCCATACGCTGGCCTGGGTGCTGATGATGCTGGTGATCATCTCGGGCGCCTATGGCATAGCGGTCTATGCCTCGCTGCCGCAGGCCCTGTCCGAAAACCGACGCGAGATGACGCGCGAGCAGATGATCGAAAGCCTCGCGGCGATCGACAAGCAGCTCGAGGCCGCGGCGCAGCCGCTGTCGCGCGACGATGCCGACCGGGTGATCGCTGCACTTGAACAGGATGTCTTCTCTTCCGGGATCGCCGCGCGGTTCCGCGGATCCAGCCGCCGCGATGCGACCCGCGCGGCGCTGCAGCATATCTCGACCGGGCGCGCCTATGACGACGACACGCATGACCTTGCGCAGCAGAAGGTCCGCTCGCTGCTGGGCAAGCGCGCCGCACAGATCGACCAGATCCGCCGCCAGATGCAGACCAAAGCGCTGCTCCAGATCTGGCTCTATGTGCATGTGCCGCTGACCATCGCGCTGCTCGCAGCACTGACGGCGCATGTCGTCAGCGTGTTCTATTATTGGTGACGGACGGATCATGACATTTCTCATCCGCACCATCGACCTCACCGCCACCGGGCGTGAAATCGTGCGCGATCGCGTTGTCGAAGGCGACACGCTGGCAATCGGCCGCGCGACGACCAACGATGTGGTGGTGGCCGACCTTGCGGTCGAACAGCACCATGTCTCGGTCACCCGCACCGACCGCGGCCATTTGGCGATCGAGGCCGCGGGCAGCCGCGATTTCACTTTCGACGGGCACAAGCGCAAATCGGTGAGCATCGACCCGGCGGCGGGCGGTGCGCTGACGCTCGGGCTCTATACGCTGACCTTCGGGCTAGAGGCGGACGGGCGCACGGTGGTCACGGTGACGCAGGAAGAGCGCGAATTCGGCAATCGCGATGCGGTGCGCGGTTTCGATCTCGCCAGCGTCATGCCGAGCAAGCGCGCGGCTGCGTGGATCGGCGTGCTGGTGATCCTCATCGCCTTCCTCGCCGTGCCGATCTGGACCAATCTCACACGCGCGGACAAGCAGCCCGGCGCGCATGGCGTGGACCAGGTGGCATGGGACGATAGCTGGAGCACGGGCAAGCTGAGCCTCGCGCATCATTCGCTCGAGAACAATTGCGAGGCCTGCCACGTCGAGCCCTTCGTCTCGGTCCGCGACGAGACCTGCCTGTCGTGCCACGAGAATATCGGCGACCACGCCGAGATGGACCGGCTCGCCGCCTCACGCCGGCCGATGGGTACGGGCGAAGCGCTGCTGTGGGACGTCGCCGGGGTCTTCGGCAAGGAAGGCCCCGAAGCCTGCACCACTTGCCATACCGAGCACGAAGGCGCCGGGCGGATGGAGCCTGCCGCGCAGCAATTCTGCTCGAGCTGCCACGAGGCGATGGACACGCGGCTGGGCGATACCGCGCTCGGCAATGCGCATGATTTTGGCACCGACCACCCCGAACTGCAGGCGCTGGTGTTCACCGAGGCAGGCAGCGATCGCACCGCGCGCGTAACGCTCGACGGCAAGGCGCGCGAAAACAGCGGGCTGCGCTTCCCGCATGACATGCATCTCTCGCAGACCAATGGCGTCGCGCGGATGGCGGGGACGCTGCCCGATTATGGCGAAGCGCTGGTCTGTGCCGATTGCCACCGCCCGACCGCCGACCGCGTGGGCTTCCTGCCGGTGGAAATGGAAAGCGATTGCGAGAGCTGCCACAGCCTCGTTTACGACAAGGTCGGCACGACGTTCCGGTCCCTGCGCCATGGCGATGTCGCGCAGATGCGCGCCGACCTGATCGCGATGGACCGCGCCCCGCGCGAACCGATCACCAGCGGGCTGAGGCGCCCGGGCGAATTCAAGCGCGGCGGCCGCTATTTCCAGGATTTCGGCGCACCTGCGCGCAACTATCTCGGCGTCGCCCGGGCGCTGTCCGAGGATGGCGTCTGCGGCGAATGCCACATCCCCACCACGGTCGACGGGCAGCCAAGCGTCGTGCCGGTGTTCCAGCGCAGCCACTATTTCCTCAATGGCCGGTTCGATCACAAGGCGCATGAGCAAGAGGAATGCAGCAGCTGCCACGCCGCCGACACCTCCGCCAGCGCCACCGACCTGCTGCTGCCGACGCTGACCAGCTGCCGCGAATGCCACCAGGGCGCCGACGCGGTGGCGGCGGATGTGCCGTCGACCTGCGCCATGTGCCACAGCTATCATCCGCCGACGTTCCAGCGCCGCGAGGACGGCCCGCAAAGCCCGGCACCCGATCGGGTGGCCCGCCTGTCGCGGCAACGCGAGGGCAGCGAATGAGGGGCGGCGTGGCATCAGGGGGAGAGACGCTTTGCTGATCGCTCAGATGACCGATGTCCATATCGGTTTCGATCCGGACGCGCGTCCGGAAGAACTCAACCGCATCCGCTTCGGCGCGGTGCTCGAACGGTTGGCAAAGACCCCGCACACGCTCGATTTCCTCGTGCTGTCGGGCGATCTCACCGACCATGGCGACCGCGACAGCTTTTCCAAGATCGCCGCGGTGCTGGCCGATATTCCCTGCCCCATGCTGCCGCTGGTGGGCAATCACGACGACCGCGAAGAGCTGCTCCGCGCGTTTCCCGACACGCCCTGCGAAGGCGAGTTCCTGCAGTATGTGGTCGAACAGGACGGGTTGCGGATCATCTGTCTCGATACATTCGAGCCGGGCCGTCATGGCGGCGCCTTCTGCGAAAAACGGCGCGACTGGCTACGCGCGGCGCTGGCGAGCGGCGGCGGCAAGCCATGCGTCATCTTCATGCACCACCCGCCGATCGTCGCGGGGATCGACTGGATGGACCCTGCGCCGGACGAGCCATGGATTGCCAACTTCGCCGCTGCCGTGGACGGGCACCAGGATACGATCCAGGCAATTCATTGCGGGCACCTGCATCGCCGCGTCGCAGCGCGCTTCAAGGGCATCCCGCTCGGCATCACGCCGTCGGTCGCGCCGCTGGTCGCGCTCGACCTGCGCCCGATCGACGAGCATGCGGCGGACAATCGCGCACTGATCACCACCGAGCCGGCCAGCTACGCATTGCATTACTGGGACGGCACGGACCTGGTGACGCATTACGAAAGCTGCGGCGAATGGGAAGTGCTCGCGCATTATGGCGAGCATCTCAAACCCATGGTGCGCGAGATGAAGGCCGAGCGCCGGTAGTCCTGCCAAGCCCCTGATGGGCCGACGCACAGCGATGTGGCTTCCTGATCGGGGGAATATTCCGGGGCGCTCAGTCGCCCAGCGCCGCCCGGTCCGGGTCCAGCCACGGTCCGCGCCCGCCGACCCATGCGCCCATATCGGGCTCGTCCGAAACCTTCCACGGCACGCCGGCGCGGGTGAGGAACAGCTTTTCCATCTCCTCGCGGTTGAACGGGCGTGATCCGAGCCGCCCGAAGACCGCCATCTGACCGCCGGTCTCATCGACCCCGCGGTCGCGGTCGATCCCCTTGCTGAGCGCGCGCGCGGCGCCCTTGGTCCGCGCCCAGGCGATCAGCTCGGGCTTGGGCGCGGGGCTGAAGCCATAGAAATTCGGCTGGCTGTCGGGCGTCGTCAATTGCAGCACCTTCAACCCGTTGCGCCCGTCGGCGACATAGGCGAACAGCGTGGCATTGGTCGAACCGACGATGACATCCTCGGCATCGTTGAGCGTGCCGCCCAGCGTGACCTTCTGGTAGATGCGGGGCGATAGCGGGCGCGTCACATCGAGGATCACCAGCCCGTCCTGCTTGGCTGCGACATAGGCATAGGTGCGCGCGACATAGACCCGCTGCGCATCGGCGAGCGGCACGCTCGCCTGCGGCATGGCGACCGGATTGCGCATGTCGGTGACGTCGAACAGCTTCACCCCCTCGGCATCGGTCACCCAGAGATAGCGGAACTGGATGGTCGAGGCGCGGGCATCGGAAAGCGCGCGCACGGCCATCAGCTGCGGGTCTGTCGGGGTTGCCAGATCGACCACCACCAGCCCGGCGTCGGCAGTGATGAAGGCGATGTCCCCGGCGAGCGTCACATGCCGCGCACCCGCGAGCACGCCATCGGGGTTCCACGCCGTGCCGCCATCGGCAAACCGCGTGCGCTCGAGCTGGTTGTTGCGAAATTCGCCATCGGCCATTGTCACGATATCGACCAGCACCAGCCCTTCGACCGCGTCGGTGACCACGGCATAGTCGTAGATCGGCCTCATCGGCTGTTCTTCATTGACCTGCAGCAGCGTCATCGGCGTACCGTCGGCATTGAGCACCGGATTGCCCGCGGCATCGTTGACGGGGGTTGCCGCCATTGCCCGGTTGCGGTCGGGCCGGACCGGCTGGGTGGTCGCCAGCGCCATGCAGGTGGCATTCTTCGTCTTCACATGCGTGTCGTGCCCCATCGCGCTGAACGGCGCGGTGAGGATGCGTTCGGAGACGCCTTTATTGGCGATCGAGGCAACATCGTAGACGCGGAAGCCGCCCTTCCCTTCGGCGACGAACATGTATTCGCCGCGCAGTTGCAGACAGCCGACGCCATCGCGCGTGCCTTCGTGGACATTGGCGAATTGCTCGAAGGGCTTGGTTTCGCCGCTGGCATCGCCATCGAAGGTCTGGCCGCGGATCCAGTCCTTCAATTCGCGATCATTGTCCTCGACATGCATGCGCCAGTAATCGGGATAGGCGTATTTGTGCAGATAGCTGCCCAGCACGGTCTGCGGCTCGTCCCATTCGGTCACACGCACCGCCTCGAAGCCGGTATCGAGTCCGACCCAGGCGTTGAGCCCGACGAAATTGACGAAATTGGTGCCGAGCAGCAGCAACTGGCTCATGATCGCATTGTTATCGTCCGCCGCCGACAGATGGCAGTCGGTGCAGGTCTTGGTTTCGGTCAGCCGCACCGTGTGCGGGAAATGCGGCGCGAAGGCCTGGCTCGAATAGCCCGAGGCTGCGACCGGGGGCTGCTGCACATAGATCCGTTCGCGGTTGATATTGGTCGAGGACAGCACCAGCGCGCTGGTCGAACGGATCGGCGCGACCTGGTTGCCCTTGGTGGTCTGGTGGCGGCCGAGCTGGAACATCTGGTCGCGCGCGACCTGCGGATTGTAGGTCGCGAAATTGCGCGTTTCCTCGGTCCCGTAATGGTGCGACTTGGTTTTCCAGTTCGCCTCGATCGGCAGGTGGCACCCGCCGCAGCTGGTGGTCCATGACAAATGGCAGGTGAAACAGGCCATTTCCTCGGTGCCATGCGCGCGGTCTTCGAGCGCGATGCCGGTGCCGAATTCGAACAATCCGGTTTCCGCGCCTTGCTTGCTCATCAGCTTGGCGCGCGCGGCCTTGGCGTTGAATTCGTGCGAGACGGGATCGACGCTGTCGCGCACCAGGCTGACTTTCCATTCAAGCGCGGGATCGACGATTGAACGCTGGACGAGCACCCGCCGGCCATCGTCGCCATAGGTCCATTCGAACCGCCGCTTGCCATCCGGATTGCGCAGCAGCGAGAGATCGTTGCCCTTGGGCGGCGCAGCGGGACCGCTGGTCAGCAGCGTGGGATAGGCATCGGGTGTGCCGTGGCAATCCTTGCAGCCGGCATAGATCAGCCCGTTGCCGTGGCTGTCCTGCGCGAAATGGCAATCGGCGCATTGCAGGCCCTTTTCGGCATGGATGTCCATCATGTGGACGGTCTTGCCCGGATTGGTGCCGGGTTCGACGAACTTGCCCTCGCCCTCGCGCCGCCATTTCTCCGGATCGTCGGGCGGGACGATATTGTCGTCCTTGTCGAGCAGATTGCCTTCGCGGTCGCGTTTCAGGATCGCGCGGAAATTCCACCCGTGCCCGTGATAATCGGCGAACTGGGTGTCCTTGAGCTCGGGATTGAGGTCGTAGACATTGCGCAGGAAGTCGAGATCGGCCCACTTGCCCTTGGGGGCGGCGGCTTCGGGGTTGCGATCGAGCACCGCGTGCACTTCTTCGGCGGTGGGGTATTTCTGCTCCTTGGGCCACATATGCGGCGCATCGCTCTCGTAATCCCACATCGTGTAGCCGAGGTAGGAATTCAGGAAGATGTTCGGCTGGTGCATGTGGCAATTCATGCATTGCGCCGTCGGGATCGACCGGGTGAAGGTATGCCGGATCGGATGGCCGCGTTCCTTGTCCGGGCCTTCGGCTGGCCGATCCACCGCATGATCGTCATCCCCCGGCTGCTTGACCGCGCCATGGCCCGCCTCGTCGCCTGCGCCGTGATCCCCGCCATGCGCGTCCCCGCGCGCGCCTTCATAGAGCGCGGCAATGGTTGGATCGACAGTCGCGCTCTGCCCGTCGCGGCCATATTGCGCATAGGTCAGCGAATGACGCGGCTCGCGGTCGTTGGCATAGACCACATGGCAGCTCGCGCAGCCCGAATGGCGATAGTCGCCCGGCTGGTCGTTGGTCCCCATAAACCACATGAAGGGATCGTTGAGGCGCGTCTTGTGGATGTTGAGCACGGGAATCGCCACGCGCAGGCCGGTCCCCGCGCCGCGGTTGGACTGCTTCAGATCGGGCCGCCCGGGTTCCTCCAGCCGCTGGATCAGCCCGGTGGGATTGGGAATGCCGACCTCGGGAAACTGGCTGGCGACATTGCGCCCGCCGCGTTCGAACACGCGGAACACGTCACCCGGCGGGATCACATGCCAGGTCGGCAGCGGATAGAGCGCCGCCAGCGCGCCGCGCGCCTCCTGGTTGTCGGTCACACTGGCTACCGGCGCGCCGGGGCTTTCGATCTTCGCGGGCTCACCCTCGCGCGTGTACGCTTCGCCGAGTATGTAGCGTTTGAAGGGCAAAATGCCGTTATTGTAGGACGCACCGCCCCACAGCATCGCGCCGGTCGCCATGATCGAGCGTTCGGACGCCTCGATCGTCTCGATATGGCAGGCGCCGCAGGCTTCGCGCACAACGCGATAATCGCTCGGGTTGACGAAGCGGACGAAGACCGGGTCTTCCTTGTTGAGCAGGCCGTAGCTGCGCTTGGGATTGGCGGAGGAGGGCCAGTGCCAGCTTTCGGGATATTTGGGTAGCACATGTGCCGCATCGCGCGCGGCGGTATAGGCGGGATCGTCATGCGGCAGGTCGCTGTCGCCGAAGACCTCTGCATTACCGCCATGGCAATCGATACAACCCAGCCGCACGGCGGGCGTTTCGTGCATCGTCGATTGGTCGGTGCGGACATGGCAGGAAACACAGCCCGCCGATTTCGCCGCCATCTGCGCCTCGGTCTGGACCCGCGGCGCAGGCGCGGCGGTGACGAGGCTGTAGTCGCGCTTGACCGGAGTTTCCTTCTCCGCCGCGCGCAGGCCCACGGCCCCGGCGAGAAGCATGACCGCGATGGCCAGCAGGAGGCGGGAAAGGCTGCGCATCAGTAGGTCAGCACCGCGTTGGCGAGCACCGAATAATAGGCGCGCGGATTGCCAAGCGAGGTGAACAGGTCGTCGAAACCGTCACCGGAAATCAGCGTCGCCGCGGACAGGCGGAAAACGATGTTCTGCGTCGCCTTGGGCCGCCAGATCGCCGCGGCGGACAGGTCCCAGCCGATCGCCTTGGGGATCGAGCCTTCGTTGCGCAGTGCCTGCAGCGTCGCCGTGTTCTCGAACCACAGGTGATTGGCATTGGCGGAGAGTCGGAACTCGGGCGTGATGTCGAAATCGGCGCCGGCGCCCAGCAGCATCAGCCCGGGATTGTTGAAATTGGACTGCCCCTGCTCTTTCGAACTGCGCAGCGAATTGAGGATGCCATTGCGCCCGTTGACGCTGATCGCGCGGCCGCCGCCGGCAAAGGGGATCGTCTGGCGGATCCAATAGGACGTATCGGCCCCGGCAAAGACCGGATTTTCGAAGATCGCGTCATAGCCGGTCTCGACATCGTCATAGGGATCGTCGTCGCCGCTGCCATAGGCGGCGGACAGGCGGAAACGGATCCAGTCGCGGTCATAGCTCGCCTCGAGCGCAGCGAAATAGGCGCTGATGTCGGCGGGCCGATCGGTGAAGAAGGAATTGCGATCCTCGCCAAAGGCATAATAGGCGCTGCCCGTCAGATTGATCCGCCCGATCCGCCCGTCGGCGTTGTAGCCGAGGTAGAAGACATCGTAATCGCGCCCGCGCAGCGACCCCAGCAAGGCGGGGCGCACGGGGAAGCCATTGTCGTCGATCTGGACGTCTTGGGCCTCGCGATTGGCATTCCACACGAAGGTCAGCTGGCTTGTCAGCGCGGGGATCAGGAAATCCTGCCGGTAGGCATTGACGTAGAACACATAATCATCGCGCGGCGTCTGCAGCACCGCGTTGAGCCCGCTGTTGGTGTCCTTCTCGAGCCGCCAGAAGCCGCCGAAATTGTACTGGAAGCGGTTGTTGTCGCGCGTTCCGAAAAACCGCACGCCGAGCTGGTTGTCGTTGAACAGGAAGCCGCGGAAGTCGGCCTGGAAGGGCTGGATGCCGATCCGCACGCTATCGAAATCGTAGCGGTCGGAGACATTGCGGAAGTGATAGTCGAAGAAGGCTTCCTGCACGCCGACGAAGTGGTCGAAACGATGCGAGGGCTTGCTCGGTTCGACGAACAGCACGCGCCGCTCGGGCACATCGACATAATTGAGATTGGCCGCCAGCGTGACGCGGTATTCGACATCGGGCGGCTTGTAGGCGGTGCTGCCCTTGAGCAGCGCGGCGCCGACGATAAAGCTCTGCGACAGGACATAGCTGGTGTCCTTGCCGAAGACGTCGATGCTGTCGGGCCGCTCGGTCGTCTGCACTCCCACGGGGATAGGGAAGGTGCGCGGCTCGAACACCGTGTCGCTTATCGCATTGACGATGAAGAACCAGTCGTCGCCG